>Ga0308156_1001124_pt1 | contig 35526 bp, 31 predicted proteins | sample PhyAR2_FD_201041 | JGI IMG/M metagenome (GOLD analysis project Ga0308156, IMG submission 201041) | Phyllosphere microbial communities from UC Gill Tract Community Farm, Albany, California, United States - DLSL A.R2 | ecosystem: Host-associated > Plants > Phyllosphere > Unclassified | place: USA... | reverse complement strand
CGTGCGCAAATCGTTCACTCACTATATGCTCGAATTCAAAGTGAATTTGGCATCTCTGTTGATATCGAGCTATTACCACCACACAGCATTCCGCGCACATCTTCTGGAAAACCAGCTAGAGCAGAGGCTAAAAAGCGCTATTTGACTGCCTTTGCTCATCCGCTGAGCCCACAGTTAGGAATCGCGGATTGTGTGCAATGAACTATGCAATGAATAAGACAGTTGCAGTTACCGGCGGCACTGGCTTCATTGGTAACCATATCGTCGACAACCTGCTTGCTCGCGGCCTAAGCGTTCGGGCACTAACCAGAACCGCACGCAGAGACACCCGTAGCAATATCACGTGGTTCTGCGGAAAGCTGGAAGATCCTAACTCTCTCGCTAAGTTTGTTGATGGCGCGAATTTTGTCGTCCATTGTGCTGGCCAGGTTCGAGGGCACAATGAAGATATTTTTACTCAATGTAATGTCACTGGCAGCCTACATGTTATGCGAGCTGCCAAAGAAAGCGGAAGCTGTGAACGATTCCTATTTATGTCTTCTCTTGCGGCTCGCTACCCAGAATTATCGTGGTATGCAAACTCTAAATATATTGCAGAGCAACGGCTAATAGACATGGCTTCAGATATGTCTCTAGGGATTTTTCGGCCAACAGCAGTTTATGGGCCTGGGGACAAAGAATTAAAGCCTTTGTTTAGTTGGATGTTACGCGGAATTCTTCTCCGATTTAGCTCGGTTGAGACTCGGCTATCGCTCCTCCATGTGAGCGATTTGGCTGAAGCCGTTAGTCAATGGTTAACAACCGAGCAGCCACAAACTCATCCATATGAACTATGCGACGGTGCTTCTGATGGGTATGACTGGAACCGAATTCAAGAAATCGGTGCTTCGATACGTAATGGCTCAGTACAATTAGTCGGTGTTCCTTTGCCCTTACTCAAACTCATTGCCAATGTTAGTACTCTAGCCAGTTATTTAAGTGGAAAAGAGCCCATGCTAACGCGAAGTAAAATCCGAGAATTAACACACATTGACTGGTCTGCAAGTAATAAAACCTTATCTGAGCATATTAATTGGCTTCCTAAAATTGACCTGGATTATGCATTGCGCAACGGGTTGTTTTAATTATCTTGATGATAGGTATATCGATACTTCTATGTTAAATCGTAAAATAGTAATGGACTATACCCTTTCCTGCTTACAGGATATGGTCCAAAGTGGATTAGATATAAAACCTGATAGCGATCTAGTCAATGACCTTGGTTTAGAATCCATAAAAGTAATGGACCTGCTGATGATGTTAGAAGATAGGTTTGATATTTCTATTCCAATTAATATATTGCTGGATGTCAGAACACCAGCTCAATTATTAGAATCCTTAATCCCATATTTGGAGAATATCAATGGGCCTTTATGAGAAATTTTTACGCCTTGCTAGCGAGCGAGAGCAATTTTGTACATCTGGCATAAATCCATTTGGCACCTGCATTGACGATGTATATTCCGCTACTGAAGGACGTATTGGTCATAAGAGGGTTATTCTGGCTGGGACCAATAACTATTTGGGCCTAACCTTCAACGCTCAGGCTATTACCGATGGACAGGCCGCATTGGCGACCCAAGGCACAGGGACCACCGGCTCCCGCATGGCAAACGGCAGCTATAAATCACATATTTCCTTAGAGCAAGAAATCGCTGATTTTTTTAACCGTCCTACCGCTATCGTTTTTTCTACAGGCTATACCGCTAATTTGGGGATAATCAGCGCACTTGCTGGTCATGATTCTGTTGTATTGCTTGACGCTGACAGCCACGCCAGTATCTATGACGCTTGTACTCTAGGCGGTGCTGAAATTATTCGCTTCCGCCACAATGATGCAAAGGATCTTGAGCGTCGCATGGTGCGCCTTGGCGAGCGCGCTCGAGACGCGATAATTATCGTTGAAGGTATCTATAGCATGCTGGGCGATGTTGCTCCGCTGGCTGAAATTGTCGATATCAAACGACGGCTGGGCGGATATTTGATCGTCGATGAAGCACATTCCTTTGGTGTTATGGGGTCCACAGGCCGAGGGCTTGCTGAAGAGGTAGGTGTGGAGCAGGATGTCGACATCATCGTGGGTACATTCAGCAAAAGCTTAGCTTCTATTGGAGGATTTGCCGTCGGTTCTAAAGCAATGGATGTTTTGCGTTATGCTAGCCGCCCCTTTATTTTTACTGCTTCACCATCGCCATCCTGCATTGCCTCTGTTCGCTCAACCCTAAAAACTATTGCAGAACACCCAGAACTACGTCAAAAACTGTGGGACAATTCACATCGTTTATATAAGGGACTAGATGGACTTGGCTACAAGCTGGGCTCACATATTAGTCCAGTCGTTCCAGTCATTATTGGAAATAAAGAAGATGGTTTACGTATTTGGCGAGAACTAATCGAACTAGGAGTCTATGTTAACTTGATTCTTCCACCAGCAGCACCGGCAGGTATAACCCTACTCCGTTGCAGCGTTAATGCCGCACACTCCAATGAACAGATCGACGCCATTATTCATGCATTTGCAATACTTAAAAATGATATTCAGTAACCAGTAGAACCACTCGACTATTTGTAAGCTCACAGGTAGCACCTCTATGCTACCTATAATGGTCGTTGGTCGAACTGATAAATCATTTTTAAAGCAATAATTAAGATGAAAATCGGAGGAGCGAGAGTCACCATCTCGACATTAAGACAAAATAATAGGCCTACATTAACGATAATTTGATAACTAATATAAGTCAACAACCCAACAATAACACCAATGGCTAAACGACTTCCTAAACCTGGTGAACGAGGAGCGCTAAAAGTAAAAGGAATAGCCAGTAAAATCATAGCGAGAGCTAAAATTGCACGACCAAGTTTTTGCCATAATGCAATTTTAAATTCAATACTAGGCTGTCCCGTATTTTTCAGATAAGTAATATACTGGCTAAGCTGTTTAATTGAAAAACTGTCACTGGGCATAGTCAGCTCTTGCAACGTCATACTGGTAAATATTGACTGCCATTGTAAGCGTTCTTTAATCCCTGTGATTTCTTCTCCATTCACCCATTTTTTTTCATTGATATGATTAAGCATCCATACTTTTCCATCAAGCACTGTCGCATTTGACGCATAGAGATAAGACTCTAGTGAACGATCTGGGCGGTAGTAAAAAATCTCAACGCCTACTGGCTGATTGTGCTCATCCAAAGACTTCACCGTCACAAATTCATTTCCTTTTCTAGCCCATAGGATATTTCCAGTACTGCTATTATTCTCATCCAAAGCAATCGCGGTGTTTTTAATTTGCAATGCACGTTGCTGCAACGGAGAAGCAACCCACTCATCGACCACGCCCAATGATATGGTTAAAATTAGACCCGCACACAATGCAACCATAGATATTCTGAAGATTGAAAATCCAGTAGTACGTATTGCAGTCAGTTCCATGCTTTTAGAAAGCTGTCCAAGCCCTACGATCCCGCCAAGCAGCGCGATAAATGGGCCAAGATCAATGAAACTTCTAGGTAACGTCATCAAAACAACCAAGACGGCCTGGGTCCAGTGATATCCACCGGAGCTGACATCATCGAGCTCGTTTACAAGGTTGAAAGTCGTAAAAAGCGGGATTAATAGCCCAGCAGCAGCTGAAAAACCGATAAAAATGTTACGCATTAAGTAACGGCTGAATATATTCATCGAAATAACTTCTGCGGAAGTAAGAAATCACGAGCTATCAATACCATAAGCCCAGTAAACATAAATATGGGTACTAGCCATACACCAGGACTAGCTGAAAGATTGCCACTAGCAACTAACGAGCGGCAAATATTTCCGCCATAAAAAATGACAGTAAATAAAATAGTAAGTGGAAGCAGTGTTGAAAAACGTCCCTGTCGCGGTTTAACACGACTGAGAGGTATAGCCAGAAGCGCCATTAAAAATGCATTTACCCCACGGCTTTCTCTCCATTGCACTTCTGCATGATCAGCGGGCTCGTTGGAGCGTAATAAAGACAGCACGGATTTGGCTTTCCGTTTTGCATCCACGCTCTGATTGAGCGGCTTTAGATTCAGCTCAAGGTTATGATAAACCCGCTCGCTGTCATCAATACCCTGATGTTTCAGCGTATATGCCGTACCCAAGTGCAACATTACTGCAGGGGTTACAGGTGAAGGGTCAAGAATATCTACCGTATGGGCTCTGTATACATTGGTTTTGTTGCCAGACGAGGTATAAATCAGCACATCAGTTAGGTGATTAGAATCTGGATCAATCTCCTCGGCTAAAATCATCCGGCCATTATCATTAGTATTAAACATTTTCGCGCGTAAGTGACTGATATCCAACTCGGATTGTGACTGCTGTTCCAATTGATAAATTTGTGTATAGGCCCAAGGTCTTGCATACATAGACATTATCATTACGATTATGCTCAATGGAATTGCAAGGAACATAACTGCTTTATATATGCGTATTGGATTGGCTCCAACAGCAGTAATAGCTGTAATTTCAGAGTCTGTATAAAGCTGACCAAGTGCGACGCCGACTGAGACATAAAGCCCAACGGGTAGCAGCATCTCTAGTGCAATAAGTACTTTATAGAACACAATATCCAATACAACTTTCAGAGCTAATGTACCATTGGCTGCCTCGGTCAAATAACGTTGAGCCGAATAGCTAGCAAAGATAAAAATAAGGAAACCGACAATAATCATCACCAATCGGCTAATCTCGACCATGATGTAATGCTCAATCAATTTCATTTATTACGAACACCCCACATAACCTAAAAACACGGGTTAGCATTTTGCAAATCCCTTGAGACCAAAAAGGTATTTACATGAGACATGTCAATGCATTGATTAAATTGAGTTTTAATTATTCATCAATCAATTTTTTTACCATCGAAATAACCATATTCACTTCTTCGGGTGTTAGATTTCCATCTTTAGCCCATTGAATATGTCCAAACTTATCTAGAACCATGATGGTTGAACTTTTTTCATTAAGTTGCCAAATCCTTCGCCCCACTCCATTACTGTCAATAATAAATTGCGCCCAAGGATAGTGCCTTTTATTTTTTTCTATTTTGCCAAGCACAAAAAAGCCCGAGCCCAAGATCACATCATCAGTATTAACAATAGTCGTGGGCTGGAAACGATCATTTGGGAAGTTTGCATTTTTTATGGCTTTGATCAGCATCGAGTTTTTCTTTTTCGCAGAGGTACGTCCAGCGATGTATTGCACCACACGAACTTTCCCCACAAGCTCTAAGCTATCCCAATTGCTATAACTAATTTCATCATCATGCAATAATAATTCACCACGTTCAGTAATACTTACTGGTAAAACTGACTTGCCATCAACAAAATTATGCGCCGAGACCTGAAGAGGATGTAGCAAGAATGAAGCCAGCAACACTCCTTTCAGCGTCTTAACATTGATTTTATGCTTGCGTCTCTGCGTTCTGATTTTCATTAGATGCAATGAGGTGGAAAATTACAGAGGATATCGAGCGAGAAGAAGCTCTAATCGAGATCGAATCGTGTTATCTAAAACAGTAGGAGTATCATAGGATTTCAGATTTCCCATATCAGCAGCCACCATTTCATCATGCTTGTTTCCCATTAATCCATTAATAGCCGCCAAAAATCTTGAAATCTGGGTGGCATCCTGATTATCTGGTTCAATAGATCTCAAAGTATCGTAATAAGAAACCTGTTGGCTAATAATTTTCCGCACATCATGAAACTCTTTACCGGTTAGCTGCGGGTTTGCAATTAAACGCTGCAGCGTCCACATTTGCTCTCGGCAATAAAGAATAAAACCTTCCGCTGTATCTAGCTGACTATGGCGTAAGGAGTAATGTGCAAACATCCAGACAGGAATGTTTAGGTGATATCTTCGCAAGATTTTTCCATAAAAATTAATAATGTTCTGCTGTTTATTACGGAACCCATCTTGAAACCGTCCAAGAAAGACGGTCATCTTGCTAAACAAAAAACCTGCTTGATGCTTCTTTCTATAAAGCTGTTGGGCAAAACGTAAATGCTTATACCGCGCACGAATATATTTGTACTGCATCTGTTCTTGCTTAGACAACTCACCATTTTTTAGTTGTTTAATTATGAGTTGCACCAAGTCCTTACGGCTAAAACCATCCTCCCAAAACTGCAGGCACAAGGCATAATTTTGCTTAATAGTCTCCTGAGTACATTGCAAATTGATAATTTGCGGTAGAGTCGTTTTCTCCTCAATGATGTCATCTTCCTCTACTGCAACAAATAAACGCTCTATAACCTCATGGGAGAATTTTTTATTAGTCATTTATTGCTCTCCACTGACTACATTAAACCCCAGCAAATGGCGGTGGACGTACGTTTGTAAAGTCGGAATAAGAGATAGCAACACATCCAAACATTGTCCGGCAAAATAAGCAAAAGCGGCACCTATCACCCCAAAAAAATGTGACAACACCACGAGAAGTACAACGTAGGAAAAGGAAGCAACGGTCTGAGCAGCTAAGAATGCTCGCTGCTTACCGGCCATAAGCAGCAGTGATTCCTGTGGAAAGCCCAACATAGAAATAACAATAGCACCTAGCATAATCTTAATTAAATCATATGCCTGAAGGTACTTCGCACCAAAAACAAGCGAAATCACATGTCCACCGGTGACCAGAACAACAAGCGCGACAGCAACACCAATGCTACCAGCTAAAAGTGCCGATTTAAGCCCTAATAGCCACGGAGTTTTAGTTCGAGGATCTAAGCGCATAACTTCGGGATAAAAGCTCTTTTCAAGCAATTTAGCGGGTGTTCCTGTGGCGTCAAAAAACGTCATCGCAATTTTGAATAGCCCAGCAGCAGCTGGTCCCAAGACGATCCCGACCAAAACAGTGCTACAGGAATTACGCGCCGCCCATATAGAGTGGGCAAAATTAGTTGCCCAGACAAAGCTCCAAGCTCCTTTTATGCGACGCGCAGACTCAAATAAGCGTGGCTTCAACGCGTTATGGATGTTTCTGCGGCGCAATTCACGTGCTGCAAACCACCAATACATTGTTCCGCCAATTAAGTTGGATGCATACCACGTTATAATGAATCCAGCGAAGCCATAGTCACCAAAATAAACAATTACGCTTCCGAGCGCACGCAAAAAAGGCTTGGTCGCCTGCTGAACTGCAATCAAATCAAAACGGTTTACTGCCCTTAAGATACCTGTTGGGGTGGATGAAGCCATGGAAGGAATCAGAGTGCAATAAAGCATAGCAAGCCAAAAGCTATTGGCATCTAGTCCTAATGAGTGAGAAAGTAGCGGTAGTAGTAACATCCCTCCAATTACAGCAACAGCACCACTCGCAATATCCAGACCAAAAGAGAATGAAATCACATCTCGAAATTGTTGCAGGTTATTATTTTCCAATGCCGGTGTTCCATACTGAACAACCAATTGCCATGTCTGGAACTTTATAAAGTCACTAATCGCTTTAGTATACGACTGAATAATAACAAGCACGCCAAACATTGCTGTTGTCATGCCTTTACCCGCACAAGAGAGTGCAATCAAACCCAACAAAGCGCTTACTATGTTACTGGAGCCTAAATAGGCACCATTACGTATTATGGTGCGAAAAGCGCCATCAGAAAACCAATTCTTCATGGTAAAAAAACCAGCTAAATAAGTTATTAATCACTCAGTAAGACTTAGCTCATCTAATCTAAAATTAGAAGAAATAATATTTACCACCTGAATTTTTTATCTGAAAATATAATTTCAAGTCGAATAGACTTAATATTTTTATTAAATAGTCACTCTCCTACGCTGAGAGGTTATTGCGACTGAGGATACTGCCTCTAATGCTTTTTCCAATACTTCACTGTATGGCGCTCTCGAATCTAGCTCAAGTATTTTGGAACCGTTATAGCCAATCCTAGCCATCACGGAGATTTTATCGCGCAACTCGTCATAATCATGGTCAGGCTTGCGGGAAAATGCAGTCTCAATATCAATATCAAGTCGAATAATTAATTCAGGGCGAAGATGTGCGATTTGCTGGTACAGCATAAGTTCACGCTCAGCCAAATGGCTTTTTATCCCGCCCTCAGCACGCTCAACTCCAATGCCTGGCCCATCATAGTGAAATCCTGAAATTTCGGCCTGCGGATAGCGATCGCTAATCACCAAAACGCCGCTTTGTGCCAAATGCAATGCCTTACGTAGATTTGCCCTACGTCGCAAGGAAAATCCGTACATAATAATCGCAGCCCAAATTGCGGGTGATTTCGTGCTCATGCTCTGTGTCTTCGACGATTTGGCAGCTAAACGCCGCTCAAGCCATACCCCAACAAAGGGTAAACGTTTAATCTTATCGCCATCCTCTCCAGAGACGAGTCCCAAATATCGACGTTCTGTTACCCATTTTTCCCTAAGATTTTTTACCAAATCTGCAGTTAATGTAGACTTGCCCGTGCCATCACAACCTACAACTGCAATAAGCCCTGGAATATACTCGGGTAGTTGCTCATTTAATTTATCTATTTGCATACATTCAGTCATTCAATCTTAAAGAGTAATCAAAGCCTATTTTTTGTGGCTACAAAAGTGTTGCTCGAATCGTACTTAGCGATTTGCTCAGTACCGTATCAACTGACTCTCGACCATCCAATTCAAGGATCTTCGCACCATTAAATATAAGATGAGGTGTAACAGTGACCTTTTCATGTAAAACAGAAAGCTTGTGATCTGGCTTACGGGAAAACGCGGTTTGTTCATCAATATCTAGGCGGATCAATAATAAAGGCAGATAGGATGCCATCCAGTGATACAGCTTTAACTCACGTTGCCTCAACGCTTGAACCCACCAGCTACCACCTACCGTTTTTGCTAATTGGGGGCCATCAACATGAAACCCTGGCACTTCCGCCTGAGGATAGCGATCGGTAATAAGCAAATGCCCCTGTTGGCTTCTAGCTAGCATTTTTCGAAACTTATATGCTCGCCAACAAGAAAGCAGGTAGATAACCAGCGCGGTAATATTGTCTGGCGCAGTTGACGGGCGCTCATGCACACAATCTGCTTTTGCCCGTAAATAACGACTAAAAGGGCGCCCAACAATCGGTAAACGCCCAACCCATTCGCCAATACGACCTGAGGACTGGCCAAGATAAAATAGTTCCGTTGGCATTTGCGAAGCTAGATTATTTACCAGACTAGTTGCTAAGGTCGATTTACCTGAACCATCACAACCAACTATAGCTATCACTCGAACAACAGCGTGATTAATAATTGGAGTATTCTTTTTACTCACGAAAAATCCAGTATCAAAGAAGTTATTGTATATAATCTACCGAGTGCTCAGAATATATGCTCAGCATTGTTGTGACAATGACTAAATGTGGCTTTATTTTTTAATAAGACCTTCTGTTTACGATATTAACAATGAAACATTCCATCGGGAAATTTTAAATACAGGATGCATTTATGCAGTCAATAAAAAAACCTATCATAGCCGTTATTGGCAGTGATGGTTCTGGCAAGTCAACGGTTTGTGAACACCTAATTAACTGTGTACAAAAATATGGTCCTGCAGTAAGAGTACATTTAGGGAAACAAGCTGGAAATGTTGAGCGCGCAGTTATAAAACTGCCATTAATGGGAAATGTACTAAACAAAACTATTAAGCATAATAAGGTCAAAAGCGCTAAAACACTTCCAGGGCCAATTCCAGCCATAGTGATTATGTCTTTTGTGATCCGTCGACTATTACGTTTTCGTCACATGTTGGCGTGCCACCGCCGCGGATTAATTGTATTAGCGGACCGTTACCCTCAGATACAAATTCCAGGGGCGTATGATGGCACCGTTTTCCCAGCCAATGTCACTGGCAGTCGCTTTGTTTTATGGCTAGCGGGTCTTGAACGCTCATCATTTCACTGGATGGCAGGTCATAAACCAGACTTAGTCATCAAACTCAATGTTGATCTTGATGTTGCCTGCATTCGTAAGCCAGATCACCGCAGAGAAGCTCTTGCAAAAAAAATCGCAGTAACACCACAACTAACTTTTGATGGTTCTCAGCTTATTGATATTGACGCGAATAAACCGCTTGATGAAGTACTTATTGATGCGGAAAAAGCAATTGCAAACTTTATGGAAACTTGCGGCTTTAGCCATACTAAAAACAATAGCTAATCTACAGTCAACGCTCATCATTGCGATGAACATTCATACAATGACGCCCAGCTATTCGAGCTGGGCGTTTACTTATGGATACCTACATAAGTGCATGTAATACGACGTATCAGGCCACTTACCCTATCGCATTGCTTAGGTAAACTGCAGCGCAATCCAGAATAATGTTCCAGACAAGAGGATCGCTGCCGGTAATGTGAATACCCAAGCCATCAAAATATTGATCACTGTTTTTCGCTGCAAGCCGCCGCCGTCCACAATCATTGTTCCTGCGACTGCAGAGGATAGGACATGGGTAGTGGAAACAGGCATACCTACATAGCTGGCAAGCCCAATAGAAACAGCCGCAGTAATTTGTGCAGACATTCCTTGGGCATAGGTCATTCCTTTCTTACCAATCTTTTCACCTATGGTTGTTGCAACTCGCTTCCATCCAATCATAGTGCCAATACCCAACGCCAGCGCAACGGCCATAATGATCCAGATTGGCGCATACTCAATGGTATTCAGAATATCTGCTCTGAGTTTCTTCAGTAGTTGCCGGTCATCACTGCCTACGCTTGGCAATTTTGCCACATTCTCTGTTGTATCAGAGATACACAGCATGATACGACGTAGTTGGCTACGCTGCGCCATGCTTAATTTATTATAGTTATCCATGTTATCTGACAACATCACTTTTACACGGCTCAGAGCATCAATCGTATTTGCAGGGTGGCAATGGAATTCTGCGTGGTTTGCACCACCGAAGTTCTCAGATGGAATTGGCTGTGCTGTATTCGCTACTGACTTCAGCTGTTCTGAGTGTTGTTGAAAATAAATGGTAAGGTTACCGATGGCATCGCGAGTCCGAGCTATCTCATAACCCGAAGCATTCATGTTCACCGCAAAACCTGCGGGAGCAATGCCAACCAGTACAAGCATAATCAGTCCAATCCCCTTTTGACCATCATTTGCGCCATGGGAGAACGCCACGCCTGCTGCAGAAAGAATCAGAGCGATACGTGTCCAGAAAGGTGGTTTTTTCTTTCCCCCCTTCTTTTTTCGCTCGACAGGAACACGATGGATACGAGCACGCTTTTTAGTTCCATTCCAATATCTGAGCAACAAGAAGATCAAGCCGCCAGCACACACTAAGCCTACAATAGGAGAAACGATTAAAGAGGCAAAAATATCTATTACCTTAGGAATATTTAGTGCATCTATTACTGATGAACCAGTCATGATTGCATTGGTTAAACCAATACCAATAATCGCACCAATTAGGGTATGGGAGCTGGATGCGGGTAAACCAAAATACCAAGTTCCTAAATTCCAAATAATCGCTGCTAATAACATGGAAAACACCATGGCAAGGCCATGCGAAGATCCCATGTTTAGCAATAAATCTGTTGGTAGCATATGCACGATGGCATAAGCAACGCTTAATCCCCCCAGTAGTACGCCAAAAAAGTTAAAAATAGCCGCCATAATAACAGCTAGGTTCGGGCGCATAGCTCGAGTATAGATAACGGTTGCTACCGCATTTGCAGTATCATGAAATCCGTTGATTGCCTCATAAAACAACACAAAAAATAGAGCAAGTAATAACACAAGCTCGGTATATAAATCCAAACCAGTAAATAAATTTAGCATATGGTATATTACGCCAACTTGAGAACACGACTGCGGACATTATCAGTGACTTTATCGATGTGGAAAAGTGAAATGTATATTTTTATCAATATAACACTCACTATTTCGATATAGTCATTAAATTTATGTATGTAATATAGCCTGCCAATTTATTACTATTATCTTTTGCTAACCAAGTTGCTGAATTATTTATAAGTGACTTTTATTTTTCGATAGTCACAGATAAAAAAATTTTGCGAAAAAAATAATACACTCATTGCAACACCACCCTAATTTTCTTAGGAAGAATATTGCATTAAACATATCTGATTGAACTATGATACCGATTAAAGCCATTACCTATCGATATCGACCAATCTCATTCTATAGATTCAAATCAGCTATCGACCCCCTCTCAACCAATTGGCAGGGCAAATGAATTCTTCCATGCTCGGGGCGCCCTTCAATTTCATCCAGTAAGCATACCATCGCGGTTTCACCAATTTGGCGACTAGGTTTCTTGATCGTAGTTAAACCCGGCATTGAAAACATTCCAGCAGGAATGCCATCAAACCCAAGAATAGAAACATCTTCATTGCAACGTAAGCCAGCCTTACGAACCGCCATCATCGCACCTAACGCCATCAAGTCATTGGCTGCAAAAACAGCACGATGTTTTTTCGTTCTACTTTCTAATTCAAGCAGACGATTCATCGCTTGGAATCCACCTTCAACCGTATAATCAGCATCTTCAATAGTAACAAGTTCGGGATCCATATCGCGGGCGATGCAATAGTCCGTGACTGCATGCAAGAAACGAATTCTTGCCAAGCGCGACCTCGGCCCCATGATTAACGTTGGCAAGGCATGTCCTCTTTCTGTAAACGTTTGAAGTCCTAGATTCACGCCTTGTTTAATATTAGAACCCACACTGGAAATTTCAGGAAAACGCTCAGCGCTTGAACCAAGAAAAACCAACGGCATACCAAAAAAACCAAGCGAATCGAAATTATCTGCAACAGGATTGATAATTGCCCCATCGACACGAGCCTGACGTATTGCCTGCATATGTGCGGCTTCCTTTGCAACATCCCAATCAGAAGAGAAAACCAACAGCGAGAACCCTTTTTTGATCGCCTGATCTTGGGCACCACGCGTAACCTCGGCCCAGAAGGGATTGGTTATATCAGGAATGACAATCGCCAGTAATCCCGTACGGCCAGAACGCATTCCTACAGCAAGACGGTTACGTTCATAGCCCAATGCAGCAACGGCTTTCAATACGCGCGCGCGGGCATCATCTGACACATTAATTTTACCTTCAAGAACTCTGGCTACCGTGCTTTTCGAAACATTGGCATGTTTTGCCACATCAACGATCGTTGCCCTACGCTGCGCTATTCCCTTCAATTGCCTTTCCTTTTCATCAGTTACATAAATGCATTAATGCCTTATGGGAACGTTATCATATGCAAGTTCATCAATTTTGTGATCAGCACCACTCACTGCAAATTTGGTTAAAAAAAGCGCTTGAAAGCACTATTTCTCAGGAGTAGCGTCTCAGTCAATTTACAGGAAATCAGTACGTCGATCGATTAGAACTAGAGATAGAAAGGGTTAGAACGTTAAATACCCGCGTTTCATTACTCATCATGCCCTCTTTAATTTTTTCTAATCAAAAAATGAGAACGTTCTCATAGAGAGTAAAAGAAATAATCTCTTTTTATTTTTCCATAAATGAGAACGTTACCATGACTGATTAATGAGGATTTTTACATTTTCATCTCAGCTAATAGACCCTGTGAAAATTGATGCTCAATTAAAAACAAATTGTTCACTCACTACGCGTGTTTACTCGCAACCAAAGGACCCTTAAAAATGACAACAACAGTCGGTAGTCTCTCTTTAAACGGCCGCATCCGCGCAATGATGTTTGGTGTTGCTTATGGTGACGCCATTGGTGCAACCGTTGAAAAGCTCTCGGCGGCAGAAATCAGCGAACGTTACGGTCGGGTAACTTCTATTGATATGGAATGGCATCGTATGGGACAAAGCTCCACCGCCCGTAATGGCCGAGTACGCGGTGGCGGTATAATTACTGATGATACGCTGATGACGATGTGCCTGATGTCTATATACAACGAAACCCAACGCCATCTTGACGCGTGGGATATGGCCGCAGGAATGGTACGTGAAATTGCATGGACTCCTCGTTGGGTTCCTGAATTGCAGCGCGAAGCAATGTTGATTGAGCGACTGTTCTATCCTGAAAAGTGGATTTTCCAACGTCATCAGCTATCCGCTTGCGACCCTCGTCTTGGTGGGGTTGGCAATATGGTCAACTGCGGCGCGGCGATGTACATTGCCCCCATTGGCGCAATCAACGCTTGCGATCCAAAAGCAGCCTATGATGAAGCCATTTCTTTCGCCGCTGGCCACCAACAAAGTTTTGGCTTAGAAGCCGCTGGCGTACTTGCTGCCGCTGTCGCCGCAGCATTTGTACCGGGAACAACGCTTGATAAAGTCATCCAAGAAGCGATTGCTGTTGCCAAAGATGGTACTCAAAAAGCAATTATTGAAATTGTCGATGCAGCCCGGCGCTTGAAAGGCGCTGAATACACAACGATTGTAGAAGAGTTCCACAATATCATTGGTAAATACTCCCCGATGGGTGACGATGTTGTTCACTCAGTGCAAAAAGCTGGCCGCGCCAGCGATGCATATTGTCCTTCTCGCCTCAATTCCATTGAAGAACTGCCTATTGCACTTGGTTTTGCGGTTATTAACGAAGGTGATTTCTACCAAACGATCCAAGATGGGATTAACTCAGGTCGTGATACAGATTCAATTGGCGTGATGGCTGGTGCTATTTTAGGAGCGTTGCACGGTGAAAGCATTATCGATCAAGGAATTGCATCACAGCTTAACCGTGTTAATAAATTCGATTTATTTGCAGCTGCCGATACTTTCACTAAAACCGTGACGGGTATTCAGGATCAAGATTCTCAACGTGATATTGAGAAAATGGCAGCAAGAAAAAATCTTGCTTTAGCCTTATCTAAATAATAATAAACGATTACTCAGTGTATCAAACTGCAGATAATCCTGCGTGCTTATCCAGAAATCATTGAATAATATTGCCCTAATAATTTAACTCACAGGGCAATATTAAACTCTCATTGGAAATGACAGTTAGATTAATCTGGCTCCAGCACCAGTTGTTCTTTATAGGAGAATAATAAATGACTATGGCAAATGATTATAAGAAACCAAATTACAAAAGCATATACATGCTAACGCTAGGGATACCTATTATATTAGCAGCAGTATATTTTGGTTTTGGTATTAGCGCATTTTGTTTGTCAGTTTCTGTAGTTGTAGTCGCTCTTATTGCTAAGGGGATCTTAGACGACATTTATCCACAGGCTATCATCTTAATTGGTGGTATTGCTCTACTGTTGATAGTCGCTTTCTTGCTTCCAGGAACTCCGCTGGTCAAAGAGACGTCAGGGTCTAGACTTATTGATATTTTTGGCTCCATGAAATCCATCTTTGCTACTAATATGAGTGGTCTAGGTTTGATTATCATGATCATAGCTGGATTTTCTCGCTACATGCAGGAAATTGGAGCATCACAAAAACTGGTGGAAATCTCAGTAAAACCTCTAGGTGTTTTAAAATCAAAGTATATTGTATTAGGTAGCTGCTTTGTTCTAATTCAAATTTTAGCCATTTTCATTACCAGCCCATCAGGACTATCGCTGTTACTGATGTCAACTCTGTATCCTATTCTGCGATCGATTGGTTGTAGCAAAGGTGCTGTAGCCGCTGTTATTGCTAGCATATGTATTAACTATGGCCCTGCCGAAGTCGGTACTATTTTAATCTCCCAACTGGCAAATCATGATTTATTCTCGTTATTTTTAAAAGTTCAACTGCCGATGGTGATTGTTGTTTTCCCATTTATTGGCATTCTACATATGTTCATGCAAAAATATTGGGATGAAAAAGAGAAAAATAATTCTAATAGTGATGAAGTAGATTACGCATTCGACACCAAAGAAATGCCTCCAAAACCGTTGTTCTATGCATTTTTCCCTGTCCTGCCATTAGTTTTATTATTCTGTGGCTCGCAACTAATGCAAGACTTCTTGCCACCAGCTTACCATGTAAATATCGATATTATTTCCGCTTTATTAATTTCGTTTTTCCTAGCATTTGCCTGTGAGTTTATCCGTAACCGTAATATTAAAGAATCGGCTAATCAGATTAAATTCTTGTTCGAACAGATGGGGACCTCATTAAGCTCCATTGTATCCATAATGCTATGTGCACAAGTATTGGCTGAAGGCCTGATTAAAATCGGCTTTGTGAATATCTTATTCTCCTCGCTACCAGCAGGTGCACATACAGAATTAATGATGGTTGCATTCTTCTCATTCTTCATATTTGTCAGCATAGTGATTTTAGGTAGTTCATCTACATTTAATGCTTTTGCACCATTTGCAGCTGAAATGGCTAAAGCAGGCGGCGTATCTGCAACCAAGGTCCTACTTTCAATGTATTATTCTGCGGGTTTCGGCCGTGCATTCTCGCCCATTGCTGGCTTTATCATCGCAGTGGCAGGTCTAGTTGGTCTCAAGCCTTATGATCTGATTAAACGTAACGCAGTACAGCTTGCGTGTGGCTATGCGCTTTCGTTAGTAATCACCTATTTTATCGCATAAAAATACTTTTCAGGCGGGCTCTCATATAGCGGGAGCCTAAATTTTCTCCGTTATAAATGCTAAAAAGAATCAAAAATCAACAAGATGAACGTAAGTTAATCAAACAGTATTTTTTCCTGCTTTAGCGCTTTACAGCTCTCAGACAGATCGCTAATATTCACCTCGTTACACAATTCCTCTGTAGTTCAGTCGGTAGAACGGCGGACTGTTAATCCGTATGTCACTGGTTCGAGTCCAGTCAGAGGAGCCATATTTAACGCCTTGCACTTCGAAAGAAATGCGAGGCGTTTTTCATTTCTAGACTTGAAACTTTATTGCTCACAAATTAGATCTTGTGGAACTTGTATTGCATCCACACCATACCGTCCTGCAGTGTTTCAACCGATTTGAGTTCCAGTGCCTGACCTGCGGCTGGAAGTTCGTCTGCTTTTCCACGATATTCAAATATAGAAGACACCCCAGAAAGACCATCAATGCCTGGATAAATAAGCAAGCTCAGTGCATCTAACAGCCCTGCTTTCAGGAAGGTGCCATTGATCGTCCCACCGCCCTCAAGTCGTAGGTGAGTAAAGCCAAAGTCACTGCCGAGAACATCCATCGCCTTCGACATATCTTTTCCATCAGAGCCTGCAAAAATCCAAGAAACATTGCATTCACGCAGGTGCGCTAAGTAACGGTCGGAGACCTGCTTATTTAGCAAAGTAATAAAATGATAGTCAGAGTTCTTTTCATACATCACTTTTCCGTTTGGGTCGGTAACGATGAAAATACGTTTACCTGAACGTGCCGCATTATAATTTTCACTGGTTTGCGTTGGTGCTTCGCCCCGATGCTCAAAGCTATTCAGTGACAGAAACTCTTGCAGAGTGACTCGTCCGAGAATTGTGGCTTCCCCTCCCACCTTTTCCGCCACGCGGAAATAGATATCTAATACTTCATCCGTGGTCTTGCCACTGAATGGCTGACTATAACGAGTCGTGACCAAACGTCCATCGACAGTGGCTTCCATATGAACAGTAATTTGCGGTTTCATCATGCAGTCCTTATTTCATAATAATGGCACGCCGGTGTCTCACTGATTCTCTATTTGCTCAGCCTCCGGCTCCATAAAAATGTTCAATATCGATTGATATGAGCACTTTCGACGAAGAGAAATACTATCGTTCAGCGTGATGAATGTAATGCCTGATACAAGCAAATTATTGCCCAATTCTCTCACATCATAGTTAGAGCATTTGTATTCCGAATCAGCCGCAACTATGCTGAATACCTGAAATATCTCCGTGCAAATGTGATGAAAACAATTTACGGCCACTTAAAACAACAGCTGCAAGATCTACTCCCTGCTACAGGCAAAACGAGTTCATTAATTGATGGGCTTGAGCTTATCCGACGCGATCGCGCTGCACGCGATGAAAGCTGTATATACCAGCCAGCGATTGAGTTTATTGTGCAAGGACAGATGGAATCGCTGACCGGCAATGAACGGTTGGCGTATGGTGAAGGCCAGATTATGGTCACTGGCATCGATGCACCTTGCATAATCAATGACATCAAGGTTGCGGCTGATGCACCTTTTCTCTGCGTAGATCTCGTTTTGGACTTAGCATTAGTTACTGAAATATCGGTAAATATGGGAACAATCAACCTATGTAATTCACATAAGGGAATTTGTGTAATTCCGTCCACACCAGAAATAGCGGATGCTTTTTTGAGACTAATTCGTCTGTTACACACGCCACAGCACATCGAAGTGCTTGCCCCGTTGATCATCCGGGAGATTCACTATTACCTGCTCATTGGAGAGATGGGAGAATACCTACGTGCTTTAGCGACCGAAGGCTCTCACAACCAGCGCGTGGCGAAATCAGTCAGCTGGCTACGAGATAACTTTCTCGCTCCACTGGAAATTGAACAACTAGCCAACCTCGCTCATATGTCGGTCTCAACCTTTCACCGTCATTTTCGTAAAGTCACCTCTTTTAGCCCCCTGCAATTTCAAAAACGCCTGCGTTTGTATGAGGCTCAGAGGTTAATGCTAGTGGAAGAACTTGATGGTACTACTGCAGCGTTTAAAGTCGGATATGAAAGCGCTTCCCAGTTCAACCGTGAGTACAAGAGAGAATTTGGCAATCCACCGCAGCGTGATGTCGATCGGATGCGTGTAGCCAGCGTTTAACACCGCACAATCCTTGCTGCGATATTGATGTAAACTGCAATTGCAGCACAACCCTGTACCATAACCTGCTAAAAAAACGACATTTTGCTGATTTGCTAAGCAATCAAACCGGATATTTGTTTTTGAGCTTTACAAGGTAGGGTAAGCTCGCTAATATTCGCCTCGTTCAAACGATTCCTCTGTAGTTCAGTCGGTAGAACGGCGGACTGTTAATCCGTATGTCACTGGTTCGAGTCCAGTCAGAGGAGCCATATTTAAGAAACCTGCTTAGGAAACTAAGCGGGTTTTTTGCTTTTTATTACACACCTTATATTCAAACCGAATCTAAGCGAGCGAGGGATTTCATCAAAAAATACGCATGGTGTGATAAGAATGGAACAACCTAATGGGGGTGCAGGCAGAGCGGAGTGCCCTGCCTGTGGGATAGGATCTTACTTAGCTTCGCCTTCGCCCAACGCTTTAAGCTTTTTGGAAAGCTCACGACGCTCTTTAGACAGATCGGCGTTCTTGATGATGTAGTCATCAACACGATCTTCGTAGTTGCCACGCATATCGGCAATGATCGCCTGAATCGCTTCAACACTCATACCTGGCTTGATGTATTCACTCAGGTTGTCTAACAGCAATACGCGTTTCTGGTTATCACGGATTTTTTTCTCATTATCCACGATTTCACGCTGTAACTTGTTTTTACGGCGGAACATACGCACAAATTCCAGAACGTTTTGGAAAGTCGGCTTATTCACATTTTCCATCTTGATACCTTTGCTTAAGTAGAAAACTTCAAATCAGGCTGTGACTAACAAGATACCGTTTCACGGCTTCGAGGTATAGCCTCTCACTATTCTTATATTACCCAGTTTAGCCACTCGGCAACATGATAAAAACACCTCGAATAGTGAATAAAGATGACTAAATGCTGCAATTTCGCGCAAACGCATCGATTTTTGGCGAAAAAAATCCGGGCAAGCCCGGATTTAGGTATCTACGCTTAAATGCGCAAAATATTAGTCTTGCAGCCACTCGGTGTGGAATACACCTTCTTTGTCAGTACGCTTATAAGTATGTGCGCCAAAGTAGTCGCGCTGCGCCTGAATCAGGTTAGCTGGCAGTACCGCCGAGCGATAGCTGTCGTAGTAAGAAATCGCAGCAGAGAAAGTTGGCGTTGGGATACCATTCTGTACAGCGTAAGACACCACGTCACGCAGCGCTTGCTGGTATTCATCAGCAACTTGCTTGAAGTATGGAGCCAGCAGCAGGTTTGCAATTGAGGCATCCTGAGCATAGGCGTCAGTGATTTTCTGCAGGAACTGTGCACGAATAATGCAGCCGGCACGGAAGATTTTAGCAATCTCACCGTAGTTCAAATCCCAGCTGTATTCTTCTGATGCAGCACGCAGCTGAGAGAAGCCCTGCGCGTAAGAAACGATTTTACCGAGGTACAGTGCACGGCGAACTTTCTCGACGAACTCAGCTTTATCACCGCTAAAGACCTGAGCTTTCGGCCCAGACAGTACTTTAGATGCTGCGACGCGCTGATCTTTCAACGAGGAGATGTAACGCGCAAACACTGACTCGGTGATCAGTGACAGCGGCTCACCCAGATCCAGAGAGCTCTGGCTGGTCCATTTACCGGTGCCTTTGTTTGCAGCTTCATCCAAGATCACATCAACCAGATATTTACCTTCTTCATCTTTTTTGGTGAAGATATCTTTGGTAATGTCGATCAGATAACTGTTCAGTTCGCCTTTATTCCATTCGGTAAAGGTTGTTGCCAGTTCATCGTTAGACAGATTTAAACCATGTTTCAGCAGAGAATACGCTTCAGCAATCAGCTGCATATCACCGTATTCGATACCGTTGTGAACCATTTTCACATAGTGACCAGCGCCATCAGAACCGATGTAGGTTACGCATGCTTCGCCGTCTTCTGCAACTGCAGCAATTTTTTTCAGGATAGGAGCAACCAGTTCATAGGCATGCTTCTGACCACCAGGCATGATCGATGGCCCTTTCAGCGCACCTTCTTCACCACCAGAAACACCGGTACCAATGAAGTTAAAACCTTCGGCAGACAGTTCGCGGTTACGACGAATCGTGTCTTGGAAGAAGGTATTACCACCATCGATCAGGATGTCGCCTTTTTCCAGATAAGGCTTCAGGGAATCGATAGTCTTATCGGTAGCTTCACCAGCCTTCACCATCAACAGGATACGACGAGGCTTCTCAAGGGATTCAACGAATTCCTGTACCGTATAATAAGGTACTAAATTCTTACCCGGGTTCTCAGCAACGACTTCGTCGGTCTTGTCCGTGGAACGGTTAAAGATGGATACGGTATAACCGCGGCTTTCGATGTTGAGCGCAAGGTTGCGCCCCATCACTGCCATACCGACAACGCCGATCTGTTGTTTGGACATTGGAAACTCCTGTCTAAGGGATGATACCTGCGAGGACTCTCCTCACAGCACATGTGTGGCAGCTATGTTAACTCAGCTTGCAGTTAATGGGATAGCGATTGATGCGATAGATGTTTCAAGCGTTCAGAAGGTGTACGCATACGTTTGCTAAAACTGTGAGTTTAAAATATAAAAAAAGCCCGCAAGCGGGCTTTTACATTTAGTTCACGAACTCGCGTGCTCACTAAGGATTAATCGCCGCCAAATAGATCGCGGGTATAGACTTTATTCGCCACATCCATCAACTGCTCATCCATGCGGTTAGAGATAATAATGTCAGAACGTGCTTTAAATGCGTCCAGATCGCGCATCACTGGCGAATTAAAGAAGCTATCTTCTTCCATCACCGGCTCATAGATCACTACCTCAACGCCTTTCGCTTTAATGCGTTTCATGATCCCTTGAATCGACGACGCCCGGAAGTTATCGGAACCGCTCTTCATGATTAGACGGTAGATGCCTACCGTTTTCGGCTGATGCGACAAAATCGATTCGGCAATAAAGTCTTTACGCGTGCGGTTTGCATCAACGATAGCGCCGATGAGATTATTTGGTACTGATGAATAGTTAGCCAGTAGCTGCTTGGTATCTTTCGGTAAGCAATATCCACCATAACCAAACGATGGATTATTGTAATGATTACCGATACGGGGATCTAAGCAGACACCATCAATAATCTGACGCGTGTTCAAACCAAGCGCTTCTGCATAGCTATCCAGCTCATTAAAGTAAGCCACACGCATCGCCAAATAGGTATTGGCGAATAATTTAATGGCCTCTGCCTCAGTTGAATCAGTGAAAAGAACCTGAATATCTTCTTTAATTGCACCTTCAACTAGCAGTGCGGCAAATTTCTCTGCCCGCTCTGATCGTTCACCAATCACAATTCTCGACGGATAAAGATTATCGTAAAGTGCGCGCCCTTCACGTAAAAACTCAGGTGAGAAGAAAATGTTATCAATCCCAAACTCTTCACGAATTTTCTGCGTGTAACCAACTGGCACCGTTGACTTAATCACCATCACCGCATCAGGATTTATCGTCAGCACATCTCTAATGACTGACTCAACCGACGTTGTGTTGAAATAGTTGGTTTTAGGATCGTAATCCGTTGGCGTTGCAATGATGACAAAGTCAGCGCCTAGATATGCATCTTCTTTATCGATGGTTGCGCGGAAGTTGAGAGGTTTGTGGGCTAAATAACTCTCAATTTCTTTATCAACAATAGGTGATTTTTTTTGATTTAATAACTCTACCTTTGATTTAATAATATCTAACGCGACAACTTCATGATTTTGAGCGATCAAGAGACCATTAGATAACCCAACATAACCCGTACCACTAATTGCAATTTTCATGAAAATTTCTCTGAAAAAATGAATTGTTAAGGTATCGAATAATATATTAAAAAATCAACAATATATCTAACGAACTCTAAATCGAAAGAGTCTTTTAACAAATCATTTCATTCTTAATTGATACCTAGATTGATTTCTGCAGCTGTTTTAACCAATTTTTGAATGCAGTCCCCTGTGATGGATGATTCAGACCATAAGCTACAAACGCCTCAGCATAACCAAGCTTTTCACCACAGTTGTATGCCTTACCAACTAATCGATAGGCTTCAACAGGAAGATGCTGCAGCATCGTTGCAATGGCATCCGAAAGTTGAATACGCTCCCAAGCGCCATAACCAGTGGTTTCAAGAATAGGCCAAATAGCGCTAGAAAGAACATAACGACCCACCGCTGATAAATCGGAATTATACATCTCCGCATTTTCAGGTTTTTCGACGATAGACGTCATACGCGCAGCTTGCCCTGGCTCAAGGACTTCGTTGTCGCAGTTAATTACCGAATACTCTGATAACTCTTCGATAGGTGTCGATTGTACAAGCACCTGACTTCGGCCTGTTTCACTGAAACGTTGTACCATCGATGCTAAATTCTCTCTCGAAGCATCATAGGTAGAGTCGTCCAAAAGGATATCAGGCAACACCACCACAAACGGGTTATTACCTACTAGTGGTTTGGCACAAAGAATGGCATGGCCCAAACCAAGTTGTTTGTGCTGACGTACGCTGTTAATCGTCACACCTTTCGGACAGATTGACTGAACTTCAGCCAATAATTGACGCTTTACACGAGCTTCCAGCAATGCTTCCAATTCGTAAGAAGTATCAAAGTGGTTTTCGATTGCATTCTTAGAAGAGTTAGTGACCAAAATAATTTCTTTGATGCCCGCAGCAACACACTCATTTACGATCTTCTGGATAAGCGGGATATCAACAATTGGCAAAAGCTCTTTTGGAATCGCTTTAGTTGCAGGCAACATTTTCATGCCAAGGCCTGCTACGGGAATAATGGCTTTAAAATTAAACACTCCTGACTTCATATATGATAAACTCCGATGAAATTGCATATAATATTTATGTTACAACAGAAAACATTTACCACTGCATTTAAATACCTAATACAATGAAAAAATATTCATTACTAGCAGAGATTTTGTCATTGGATTACAGAACTTAACCTACCAATCACGCACCCAAATATTAAATAGAAGATCTTAGCTCACTATAAAAATATAATTAATTACCCACTAACATAGTTAGACTCAACTATCATTTTTATTTTATGGCAATACGGATATTCATAAAAAAATAATTTAAACAACCATACATTACAAACTATGAAAATTCACAATTATAATATTACCAAAACCACATATCACAGGATAAAAAAATCATGTATAATACGAAAAAACTTCACATGAGAAATACCATATGAGTATTTTTAATAATTTAAAATGGAATGCAGTATCTCAGATATTTAAAATTCTTACCCAGGTGATAAGTATGGTTTACTTAGCACGACTAATACCGCCAGCAGAATATGGTATTATGGCTATGGCCACGGTGATTACTAATTTTGCATTATTATTTCGTGATCTGGGGACGTCCGCTGCCATAATTCAAAAAGAAAACTTAGATGAATCTGTCATAACAGCTGTATTCTGGTTAAATACATTTTTAGGCCTTGCTGTCTCCATAATCATAATTTTCGTCTCCCCCCTACTGTCCCATGTATATAACCAACCTCAGCTAATAGGAATTTTAATGTTCCTATCGCTTAACTTTTTTATATCAGGTACATCATCACTTCATTTAGCGCTGCTTGAGCGTAAATCAAAGTTTAATATCATTGCAAAGATTGAAATATTTTCATTTTCACTAGCTTTAATAATAGCTATTATCATGGCAACCCAAGGCTTTGGCGTATATAGCTTAGTCTGTCAATCTTTATCAAGTACATTTGTTTCTGCCTGCTTATTATGGTACACATCACCATGGCGGCCAAAAAGTAAGCCCCAAAGCATTCTTATAAATCTAAAAGAAATATATAAGTTCAGTTCTCAACTTTCACTATTCAATATAATAAACTATTTCTCACGAAATCTTGATAGTTTTCTCATAGGGAAATACATGTCGGCATCCACACTTGGTTCGTATAACCTAGCCTATAGAATCATGCTTTTCCCTTTGACATCACTTACATTTATTGCCAACCGTTCGCTTTTCCCAATATTAAGTCAGAAAAAAAACAATTACAGAGATATCGAAAATATATACTTAAACACCATTTATCTTATTTGGTTTATAACGCTTCCATTTATTGTAATAATAAGCAGTCTGAATGATATGTTTGTACTAACTATATTTGGTCATAACTGGGAAGTCACTGCAGAAGTGCTTATCTGGTTGGCACCGACTGCAATAATACAATCAGTATTAAGTACTACAGGAACCATATTTATGTCCCAAGGCAGAACAGGGATATTATTAGCGTTAGGAATCCAAGGGACAATTCTGACAGGAACAGCATTCTTTCTTGGGATACAAGATACTATCATTGAACTATCAAAATATTATTTTATAGCTAACTTGATACATTTCATACCTTGTATGTATTTCACAATGCATATCATAAAGTCGAGTTTATCAGCAATGATTCTAAAAACATATACATTATTTATCTCATCAGGGATTGTGTATTTTTTTCTTTACTACTTGAAACCAAACTTTGGAAATAGCATTTATTCCTTAATAACTCTAAGCCTAATAGGAGGGGGAGTATACTTGCTAATTCTTGTTCCAACCAAAGAAATTAGAGTTCGGGTTTTTAAAATACTTCAAAGATAGCAGACGAAACCTAAATATTCCAAATGGTATAGGAAAAAGCCAAGAGTAATTTCAAAATATTCTTGGCTTCATCTAAGTCAATAAAACCTTAATACATTAAAAATTTAAAAACAATATTCATATAAATTTGAATATTTAATTTCCTAATTTAAACTTTCTTCATCATGATTTTTTTTATAATAATCTTTAAGCGGCTAGGTAGTCTTTTATATATAAACCTTGGCCCCCATAATATTATGGCTGATATGGATAAAAAAGGCTGTTTCTTGATTGTTCGTAAGTATCCGGGACTATACATCTTATTTTCGTCAACACAGTACACATGCAACCCAGAATAAACCATTATTTCGTAAGCCTGATTTTTATCGCTTTCAATAAATAACTTACATCCAGACTGTTTGTAGAATTGAGCTTTGTGTTGAGAGTGTACTTTTGCTTTTTGCCTAGCTTCTTTATTTTCTAGATCTAACATAACCAATTGCTCATATATAACATTATGTTTTCTGAGCCACTCTTCTGTTTCTGGCCGATATTTTTCCAATCTGTTAGTCACTAAGTACTTTATTTTATATTTGGGTATCAATTTCGGAACTGCATTCAAAAGAAAATGTCTGTATTTATCACCATCATCATTTTCTTCATCTGTAGGATCTACACATAAGACACCGTCTATATCAAAGCAACTAGAATTGATAATTTCGTGATTTAGTATATTCCATTCAAAAACGCGAGGATATTTAACAATTTTCAAGTAAATATCTAAATTGTTACAGTTGCTATTAGTTGAGTAAACTGCAAAAGTCGTAACCCGATGTTTTAATGATTCAGGGAGGCTACTCAGCGATTTATTCAAAGACACACCAGTCGCATAACTGTCATCAACAAGCAATATTTTTTTTGCGTCTTGTGGATACAATAACCTGTTATCAGATTTCCTTGAAATTCCTCTTTGCAAAGCAATATTTTGAACGAAAGAATTAAAGTCTGTAACATCTAGGTTCAAATACAATCCGATAATATAGGCGGGGATCATTCCACTACGAGGAACACCAACAATTAGGTCAAAATCATGTTTAGCTAACTCGCTTATAGAGCATCTAATATCATTGACCATATCTTCTAAAGAAACGTAATTCATTTATATCCCTCAGGAGTTATGTCTATATAATCCAAATTTACTAAAAAATTAATGTACTTTAAAGTGGCAAGATCATATAAAAACTTATACTAAGCTAGAACAGACCTAAAATAATAACAATACACAATAGGATTTTATCTTTAGTTTTTCTTCTTAACTTTGTAATATATCGGAGAAGATTCAACTTTTTAAAGTAATTATTAGATTTTAAGTAATATCTAAATGGAATGTCAGTGTCATATAGTAAATCTGCAATTTTATTAATCTGGTTAGAATACCATTTTGATTTTATAAGTTTTAATCTTTTAAAAATAGCTTTTAACGAATTATTTGCACCAACCTGATTGTTCGCATGCTGTCGATATAACATACTAGGCTTGCTGTCTATATACCATGAGAAATCATTAGCTCTTGCAAAAGCATAAAACAGCCAATCATGCAATGCAACAAGCTCAACTTCTTTATGTTTGTCCTCTAGAAATGCTCTAAACATTTTTGCACATTTAATATCAAATACAAATGTACATCCTGGTCCTGCTGATTCAAATAAATAATCAAATTCAACCTGAGGTTGTGCTTTATTAATTAGTATTTTTTTCCCTGTCGGCCAAAATGCAATAACATTACTAGAATAGACATCATACTTATCTAAAATTAAACAAGCTCGATATAACTTATCGTCAAGCCAAATATCATCTTGATCTGAGAAAGAAACATAGTCAAAATCATCTAAATTGACATCACAAATTAAACGGAAAAAATTTTTCCCTGCGCCACCAAATCTTTCACCATAAGACAAAACCTGAATTTTATTGTTCTTTTTGCTTAAATCTGAACATAATTCAAATGAGTTGTCGTCAGAATAATCTACACTGATGAATATTGTTATATCCACTCCTCTTTGATTTAAAATGGAATTTATTTGCTCATTAAGCCAACGCTCTCCGTTAAATGCGGCTAAAAGTACAGCTATTTTTTTCATAAAAATAATTTTACCGGAAAGTTTTCTTTATCGTTTCTAGGTAGGCGAATTCGTTTTTATTATCTGGCTCCAGATAAGCACCTTCAGACCATTCATTCCATGCATTAATAAAAACAAGCTTGTCATCATGATTGTCTACTTTTGTTTTTACCAACTCTAGCGCTTTACCAAAATTATCGATTGAAGTATTAGAAAAGAAAGTTGCGCGTTCCTTATATCGAGGTGCATTATCCCAATCAGGAAACACTACTTGATAGACTGGTTTATTATTCCATACATCACTATCATTTCTCATTGAATCGATATAATCCGAATAGCTAAATTTATTATATTTTGATTTTTTGGACAATAAAGAAGCCAAAGATAACTGTATCCATTCAGGAGCGCTTCTAACTATTCTTTCTATTATATTTCTTGTTGAAGAAGTCTTTCTGAGGTGTGTATTAATAGAATATCGCGGCTGAAAATTCACGATCTTATTGAAATACTTATATATGCTTTCAGCATTAGCTATGTCATAGGCACGTAATGCAATTAAATGCACACCAGAAAAACCATCATTTTGAGCTTTTAGATTTATGTAATCAACCCATTCAGGTAGTGATTTTATAAGCTCAGCTCTATATATACATAAAATTGGGGCATTATTTATTTTCACATATCTATCATCATGAAAGAACTTTCTCAAATAGTTGTAGTGTTCATCCCAGATGTTTTTCTCTGCTTTATGCTCTTGCTTTATTAATACATCATGAGGCTTTCCAACCCACTGCCTTGTCCAAGTTTCATTAGCCCACGTCAAAAAATACTCAATGCCAATGCTCTTATCTGAGTAAAGATTTTGAAGGGGCTTATCAAGAAGAACTTTTCCATCAAACCAATAATGATAAAAATTAAAACCGCTTATTCCATACTCTAGTGCAATTTCAGCCTGTTTTTTAATTGTTAATGGGTTGGACTGATCATAGTAGCCTGATAATGGTTGCCTAGGCTGATTTTGAGTAGTATGTATACTTTTTGCAGTTTTAACTAATTCCCAATCCGTAAAACCGTCTCCCCACCAATTATCATTTTCTTCTGTTCTGTAAAACTGTGGAAAATAAAATGGAAAAATACGATGCTTATTGCTACTCATTTTTTAAACCTTTTTTTTATGAAGTTAAGAATAAAAACATTATTCTTTCTCACTATACTTAATTTAAGCGTATATAAAAACATATAAGTAAAATACAAAAAAAGAATTATTTTTTTATCTCTAAGATAAGAAGTCCAAAATCTGACAGTTTTATTAATAATATTTATATAGCTAACATCATCTGGATTTTTCGGATGATTGCTAACATTATGCTCTATACATACATCCAAAACATAAAAATACTCATAGAATTCTGAATATCTATCAAAAAAAACTTTATCTGTACCGTAAAAATCTGCATAAGCTGGATATGTGAACTCAGACTTTAGAAAGAAAGCTGAGTTTATAATCATGCCACTGTTAATTGCAGACATAAAACGAGTTGGCTGCTGCCCTTTTAGGTTTTTTTTTATAGGTTTATTATAAAAATAATAGCTTCTATGAGGGCTATAAGTTTTATTATGAACTTTTATTGTAGGAACAATCAATCCAATTTCTGGTTTCATTTGTATACAATGTATAGCGCTGGAAAAATATTTCTCAGTCAGAGTTGTGTCATCATCAAGCAGACATAGATAATCGCCGCTACTTAACTGAGAAATCCTGTAATTATAGATCTCTCGTAAAGTTAAATTCTGTGGACTGTGTACATATTCGCACTCTATATGTTTACTGAGCTCACACAGAAAGTTTGGATCAAGCATTGACTGATCTGAATTATCTTGTATATATATCTTTATAGGATATCTACCAAGATAGTCTCTCATTGAAAATATAGACATCAACGTCATACTATCGGCAAATGATTTATTATATAAAACAATCTCTATAATTATTTTCATGACATTCAAAAGAATATAAGGTTATATGGCTTCATTAATTCAGCCACTGTATTGAAAGCAACAAAGCTAATAAGACTATAAAATGCAGGCAATATATACCTATTTCTCATAGTAATTCTTGACGCAAGAGGTAAAATAAAAATTATTGAAAATAAGAATATCTGACTAATCCTCGCAGAAAGAACAGGTATAGGATAAAACAAAAACCACGTTATTTGAGATAAGATGAGCATTTTCATTAAAACATCTATTAATTTACTCTGCCTACACATGCCATTTAAAAAACAGAAACAAAAAACACTCAATAATAAGTTAAAAACAGGGAACAATCCAAACGGTTTTATTATCTGTCCATCAATACTAAGGCGATAGTATAATGAAAGATCATTATTTCCTATCAACTCGATTATTTTATTTATTATGCTTGATAGCCCATCAAATGCACATATAATTACGCTTATAAATAATATGATTAGCAGTTTATTTCTTGTTATAAAGTGCTCGAGGAATACAAATAATAAAACAACTAATAAAGATGAGTGTATACAGCAACTTAATAGTAAAAGGATAAAAGAGAATTTTTTTTTCTGCGGGACAAACTGATAATAAACAGCCCAATATGCTATTGCAATAGCTAGACCTGCGCGAATTTGAGTAAAATCATGTAAATATATAAAAAAACCAACATATCCGATGAGTATTGCATATGTAATATCGGGAAACTTTCGGAAAAGAGCAAACTTAAGGGGTATCGATAATGAGTATAGAGCAAATATAGCAACTGCAGGGATGCCTATAAAGCTCAATATTTTGACTAGATAATCAAATAAAATACCACCTCGTGAAGAATAGCCGTGTGACAAAACCTCCTGTATATAGTCAGTATAATTTTGATAGTCAGAGTCTACACCAGCTCCTTTGAAAGCAGCCATAAACCAGAATGTGAAAACTATACATAATGCTATTACATACTTAATTGTTCGTTGTGAAATAAATGACATACTGAAAAACGTAATAAACCACATAATGGCATAAATCATATGACCTCAGTATCAAATTTTCACGATCAGTAATGCAAGTCGATTAAAAATTTTATTTATTTTTTTTCTGAATTCGATTTTTATTTTTTTATTTCCAGAAATAGAAGTATGTCCGGAATATGAAAAATATTTATTAATAAATCTAGGATCATGTGGCCCCATATTATTAATTTTCGCTCCCATTTTCCAAACTACGTATGTAAGTGAATACTGATCTCTCTTCCCATATTTAGTGTATTGCTCCCACCAAAGTTGAGACAGCTGATGAAAACATTTATCACAATGATCTCTAATGAGTACGTTAGTTTCAAATAACTCATCAGATACAAATCCTTCTTGGTGATAAAATTTTATTTGTTTTTTTAAAACAAATATATTATCAAACCCTATTTTTGCGCATTCATTTATTTCTTGATAAATGTTATCACGACACCAATGTTGGTATGAAGATATCGAGGACTTATTTATAGAGTTTACAATCAGTTTTTCAACATCAGCAATTATGTCAATATTTCCGTCAATCCACATACTACCTTTATATTGGGGCAACAATTCATGCACATTCATCTTACAATATCTGGCTAAATCTTTATTAGTCCAGTGACTCTCCGGTAATCTAATTTGTTTCCATGGGTATGGAACCAAGCCTTTAAATTTATAATCTGTAAAACATAAATAATCAAAATTAGGATTAACGAAACTTAGTGGCTTAATTTTATCATAACATCCAGTTACGGCTGTATAAATCACAAATTCATTCATAAATACCTAGATCAAGCATACTTACAGCCATATAGAATATGGCCCAATTAGCGTTATTAAAAAACTATCTTTTGTGTTGGATTACTCAGAACACCATGCCATTTTTTATCATATCAATTAATGATTGCTGCTGTGCATCTTTAGCTGATAAAGATGGGAGGCTGATAATCCCCCACTCTATTCCTAGGGTTGGATCATTCCAAGCAATTCCTCTGTCACTCTCAGGATGATAATAATTTGTTGTTTTATATACAAACTCAGCAACGTCACTCAAGACTAAAAAGCCATGTGCAAAACCTTCGGGTATCCATAATTGACGCTTATTTTCAGCAGAGAGGTTAACACCAATCCATTTACCAAAGGTTTCAGAATTCTTCCTGATATCAACAGCAACATCAAAAACCTCCCCTGCTATGCACCGAACCAGCTTACCTTGTGCAAACGGCGGAAGCTGATAATGCAAACCACGCAAAACACCCTTTGATGATTTAGAGTGGTTATCCTGTACAAAGTTTACAGGGTAACCAACAGCCTCTTCAAAAACATTTTTGTTAAAGCTTTCAAAGAAAAAACCACGATCATCGCCAAAAACTTTTGGTTCAAAAATCAAAACATCTGGAATTTCAGTTTTAATAATATTCATCAATTAGTGACCTTTAACCATCTTCAACAAATACTGACCATATGCATTCTTCACCAACGGTGCTGCTAATATCCTCACCTGCTCAGCATCAATAAAACCTTTGCGATATGCAATTTCCTCTGGGCATGCTACTTTCAATCCTTGACGAGTTTCTATCGTCTGAATGAAATTCGCCGCTTCAATCAAACTCTCATGCGTACCAGTATCAAGCCATGCGTATCCACGCCCCATCATAGCAACAGATAAATTACCTTGTTCTAAATAGATGCGGTTAATGTCTGTAATCTCTAGCTCACCACGCGGTGATGGCTTTAAATTTTTTGCCATTTGCACAACGCGGTTATCATAGAAATATAAGCCGGTTACCGCATAGTTGCTCTTAGGTTCTAGCGGTTTTTCTTCTAAAGAAATAGCCTTTCCATTAGCATCAAACTCAACAACACCGTAACGCTCAGGATCATTGACATGATAAGCAAACACCGTTGCACCAGACTCTTTAGTAATGGCAGCTTCAAGTTGTTTCTGCAGGTCATGTCCGTAGAAAATATTGTCGCCTAGCACCAATGCACAGTTATCGCTGCCAATAAACTCTTCGCCTAAAATAAAAGCCTGAGCCAGTCCATCGGGACTTTCCTGAACTTTATATTGAAGTTTCAATCCCCATTGGCTACCGTCTCCCAGCAACTGTTCAAATCTTGGCGTATCCTGCGGTGTGCTGATAATTAAAATGTCGCGAATACCTGCCAGCATCAAGGTACTGATCGGATAATAAATCATTGGTTTATCATAAATAGGAAGTAGCTGTTTACTTACCGCCATTGTTACAGGATACAAGCGAGTCCCAGAGCCACCGGCTAACACAATCCCTTTACGAGTTGTCATTCTTTAATCTCTTTAATTTAATCTATTTAAATGATACTGAATTTTAATTGAAGCAATTTATTTTGCAGATGCATAAAATAATTCATGCAACATGCGCTTAACGCCAACGTCCCAATTTGGTAATTGAAGGCCAAATGTTTGTCTAAACTTGGTTGTATCAAGTCTTGAATTGAGAGGCCGCACAGCTGGCGTAGGGTAAGACGAGGTGGTAACAGGCAACGTCTTTTTTACTTTTAATTCAATTCCTGCTGCTTGTGCTTCTGCAAACACCAGATTAGCAAACTCAAACCACGTTGTGGTACCGGAAGCTACAAGATGATAGATCCCCGCGACATTAGGGTTAGATAACGCTTTTTGTATTGCATGGGCTGTACAATCAGCCAATAATTCAGCGCCTGTCGGAGCACCATGCTGATCATCAATTATAGAGAGTTCTTCACGCTCAGCGCCTAAACGAAGCATGGTCTTAGCAAAGTTATTTCCCTTGCTTGCATATACCCAGCTCGTTCTGAAGATGAGGTATTTTGTACATTTCTTTTGAATCGCCCGCTCACCCGCAAGTTTAGTTTCACCATAGATGTTCAGAGGCGATGGCTCATCAGTTTCTATCCATGGCTTAACGCCGGTTCCTGGCAACACATAATCAGTTGAATAGTGAATTAGCCATGCACCAAGTACTTCAGCCTCTCTAGCTATTGCCTCTACGCTGGTAGCATTCAGCAACTGAGCAAATTCTTGCTCACTTTCTGCTTTATCTACAGCGGTATGTGCGGCCGCATTAACAATAATATCAGGCTTAATTTTACGAACGGTTTCTGCAACCCCCTCAGGGTTACTAAAATCACCACAATATTCTGACGAATCATGATCGACAGAAATTACATTACCGAGTGGAGCCAAAGATCGCTGGAGTTCCCAACCTACCTGGCCATTTTTACCAAATAATAATATATTCATTTTACTGTGCTCCACGGATTTCTTAATTTTATAAAGTTAAGATCAGCTTTTTAGAATTATTTTTTGCGATTATATTTTATACCTGCAGTGGTATTACATATGTCTCGTCAGAATCCTTCCGTTATATCTAGACTCGCTGATAAATATCGGCCGTTAATTCATCTGAGAAATCATCAAAATCTTATATAAAACATATAATCTTTAAAAGGTCTCACCCACGCTACCGCCCTTGGCTCGTCAGCTACCAATGCACTGTTAAAAATCGCGGCGATGTAGGCCTTATGAGGCTGCAGGCAGGGTACACTCCTGTCGGATGCCCCCACCTCAGATAATTCTTAATCCAGTCCCTTTTTAGGAACTTTCACTCTTCTCACTATTTCTTACACTTTTCAGTGCGGGCTAATTCTCATACTTCTAGCGGCCTGATACAAGGATAAATATGCACAAAAAGTTTAGCTGTTTTAGAAATGCACAAATTGACATACAAATTGAACTTTTTGTTGAATATCCATAGTTAGTGCAAGCCCTTTGCACGCTTGCACTTGAATTTATCGCTCTAACCACCGATCATTCTCTGAGAATAATTGTAACAACTCTGAAGGTATAACGAAGCGTATGGAATGGATCGCCGATCCGACTATTTGGGCAGGGCTGGCAACACTGGTCGTGCTTGAGATTGTGCTAGGTATTGATAACCTAGTTTTTATTGCGATTTTGGCAGAGAAACTACCTCGTCAACAGCGTGACAAAGCGCGTATCGTTGGCTTATTGCTGGCGCTCGTGATGCGCCTTGTGCTGCTGGCGTCCATTTCTTGGCTGGCAACGCTAACCAAGCCAATCCTGACCCTCAACGGGCACGGCTTTAGTGCTCGCGACCTGATTATGTTGACTGGTGGGATATTCTTACTCTTCAAAGCCACCGTTGAATTGAACGAGCGGCTGGAGGGCAAAGACCATGAGAGCCACAACCAGCGCAAAGGCGCCAAGTTCTGGCCAGTGGTGATCCAAATTGTGGTGCTTGATGCAGTATTCTCACTGGATTCAGTTATCACCGCCGTGGGCATGGTTGAACATCTTGCCGTTATGATGGCAGCCGTATGTATTGCCATCAGCCTGATGTTGCTTGCCAGTAAACCGCTAACCAATTTTGTGAATGCCCACCCCACTATCATCATTCTGTGTTTGAGCTTCCTGCTGATGATAGGCTTTAGCTTAGTCGCTGAAGGCTTCGGTTATCTGATTCCGAAAGGCTATCTGTATGCAGCGATTGGTTTCTCAGTAATTATCGAAGTCTTGAATCAGCTTTCTCAATATAACCGGCGACGATTCCTCTCGTCATCACGCCCACTGCGTGAGCGCACCGCTGAAGCCGTTTTACGCTTGTTGAGTGGCAAACATGAAGAAGCACAGCTCGATGCCAATACGTCCAGCCTAATTGCCGAAAATCGCGGTGAGGCCGACCTGTTTATTCCGCAAGAACGCATGATGATCGAGCGCGTGTTAGGCATGGCACAACGCACCGTGAGTAGCATAATGACATCCCGCCACGATGTGGAGCAGTTGGACCTCAGCGATCCGCAAAGTAAGCTGGATGAACTATTACAAAAAAACCTGCATACGCGCATTGTAGTAACCGATGATAATGCCGCCGATGAACCATTGGGCGTTATTCATGTCATCGACCTGCTGAGGCAACAGCTGCAAGGCGAGAAACTCGATCTTAGGGCGTTGGTGAAGCAACCGCTGA
>Ga0308156_1001121_pt1 | contig 35646 bp, 20 predicted proteins | sample PhyAR2_FD_201041 | JGI IMG/M metagenome (GOLD analysis project Ga0308156, IMG submission 201041) | Phyllosphere microbial communities from UC Gill Tract Community Farm, Albany, California, United States - DLSL A.R2 | ecosystem: Host-associated > Plants > Phyllosphere > Unclassified | place: USA... | reverse complement strand
CCGCACTCCACGCTGAATTATCAGACGCCGTCTGAATTTGCAGCGGTCTGGAGAAAGGGAAATTCTGAGAGTGAAGGATCTGACATTACTAACTGAACCTTGTATCTAATACTGGGGGCAGGTCAGAGTCATGGCTGATGTTATATAGTTCCGAAACCTGGCTGCGTAATACCGCTCGTCTGCCATCGGGTTTTTCAGGACGGTTTCTCCAGCATTTGTAACTGCTGTGGTGAACCCCGAACACGTGGCAGAGTGTGACTACCGGATAATGTGCTCTGAGTTTCCCGATTATCGGGAACTGTTCAGGGAGTCTGACATCAGAGGCGTGGTAGCCTTTTTGATAAGTCTTTTTTCATTTCAATACGCTGTAATTTTTTCCTCAGCTTACGTATTTCGATTTGTTCCAGAGTAATGGGAGAGGCTTCAGGCGTTTTCCCCTGCCGCTCATCACGCTACAGCTTCACCCATCGCGTCATTGTGAAAAGGCCAGCATTCATAGCGTTGGCTGCATCTGCCACGGTGTAGTTCTGATCAACGACAAGCCGGGCTGATTCGCGTTTAAATTCTGCGCTGAAATTTCTTTTTTCATTGAGGCACCCGTAATGTTCTGACGTAAGCATATCATCTCTGTTCAGGTGACCAAATTCAGTAAACCACTACACTTATAAAGGGCTGAAATACCCTCCCCGAGCAAATACAAAAGTTCACTGCTGGTTATAAATTAACCGCGTCCGTTTTAGCGAGGGCAAACCCAGAGGGCTACTGGCAGAAGTATGCGCAATTTAGCCTATGATCACAACGGGGTTTAAGGCAGAGCAGGCTTGGTGAACTTAATAAACTGTAGGGAACTACTGATGGAATGGAGCTAAGCTGTTCCATCAGTACTCCTCTTATAAAGAGGCTTATTTTGTTCAGAAATAACCTTCGAAATTAACGATTATCATGAGCTAAATGCCGAAATTAATCTGAGCATGCGAATTTAATGATCTGTTTTCGTCTTTATCAGGATGAAAACGAGGTGTTTGGGTATCAAATATAGTTTTGAACTTTATAAAATTATATTTTTTGGTGATGACAGAGTCAGTATGGGAAAGAAATAGCGGATTCAGGGCAGGGGAGATTCCCGCGTTTGCAGCACGGCAGGAAAAAAGAAAGAGGGTTAATATTGCCCAGCGCGATGGAGAAATAGTCGGTAATAGGCTTCCGGGTCGCGGTAGCGTAAACCAGGGTATTCTTTACTTAGCGTCTGTTCAAGCTTGCTAACCTGATAAGGCATAACATTTGCACTGGTTGACCAGATGACAAATGCTCTATACCAGGTCTTCTGTGGTTTAGCTTTTGCTTCTTTCATGCTGCGCGAATCTGTATCAACATGGTTCGGTAAACTGTCGGTACGCTTAGGATTTTTTTTTACCAAGTCTGCCAGCTCATCTTTTAGCATAGCGACTTTTATACGCTTTTTTTCGGCCAAATCTGGACTTATTACCCAACGTTTGATTTGCTTAAGTCGATTACGTAGTGAGCGCCTGTTTTTGATATCCAGTCCAAGGCGCTCAAGACGCAGTAAATGACGCTCGTATTTTTTTCGCAGGCTTTCGACCAGGCCTTTTTTACTTGCCCAGGCTTTAAACTGTGTCAACCATTGGCGGATTTCTTCCACGAGAATGCCACGTGAAGTAAAAAATCTATCTGTTATCCAGATACGCAGCGCCTTGTTTTGACCGGAGTCGGCGTCTTTGCCCCGTGCTATAACGACATAGTCAAGCTGTTCCAGCACGGATAATGCTTTTAGAGGGGCGTCATAAGCTTTCCGACCATTTTCATAAATGTGCAATTGTCCCATTGCGGCAGCAATTTGCTCAAATGGAACCATAATTTCGAAAGGAAATTCGCTGTCCGGGTTATAGTCACAATGAGCTGCCAGCGCCATAGATAGCGCGGTCAACGACTCACAGCTTTCTGAACGGGCGCTGACGCGCATGGGTTTTGGCTCAAAGTGCGGATCATTGCGTCGCGTGTAAGGAATATAACCGATTCTACGCCTGTTAATGAGATCCTTATTGCGGTGCCAGTCGTGATTTTTCATACGGGCGACCACCTTAGCAGCCGTACCATGGAGCTTGGATCCGCAAATTTGTGGACAATAGCGCCGATGAATTTTAGATTTTCCCCGGCGCAAAGCGTTTGATTCGCCGCGCCGCGCGGTCTTAAGGATAGATAACTCAGCATTTATATTCATGCTACTTATACCTTCCTGCATTTGCCACGCACAGTGGAAGCAATTGCGAAAAGTATTGTATTTTTGCAAACACGATAATACACCTCCTGTATCTAGCCTGGTTGACAATTATATGGTTTTGTGCAACTCCGATTAACTTCTTCATTCTGGTCAGTTCGATTAGAGGTTATCAGGGTTTTTTGCTGCAAGTTTTAAGCAATGTCCTGCCAACCTTATTCCCTGTCACGTTATGCCGTGGCCAGTCATTAAACTTAACGATCTGTTATGTAGCATTGTTTTGATTAGCAATCAAGAAAGTCATTCATTAACATTTTTTATTATATGATTGGCCGATATATTTTGTATAGCATTCTAATTAGTCCATTCTGCAACCTTACTTTTGTTTGTCATCCGCTGCGTCAGCAACAATAAAATCTTCTATAAATCAGCTGGGTTACACTCTCGTAAGGCTGGTTCTTCGGCATCGCTAATGTTAAAACGTCTCTTTTTAAGAACACTGTCAGCTTTTAGATAAGGTAGTGGTTAAACTTGATCTGGATAAAAATTGCTAAACGATTTTATTATTATATAAACTTTTATAAATGGCTTTTTAAGCCTCAAACCATATTTTATATCCTGTAATACAGCATATTTTTTGAATGATAGTGATGGCTAATTACAGAAATTAGCCAGGCTTTCTCTGGGACTTTTAATCAGTCAGGCTAAACAGGCCATCGCCAAAGTCTTCCATACTGCGAAAGTTGCTTTGTACTTCTGCGTATTAGGCTATTTATTAATAAGACTAATGTGATGGGTAGTGAGTCAGCCTCATCAGAAGCGATCAGTTTCAGCATACCGCTTTTCATTACTGGGCTTAGCATTCTGGCAAACTTTCGACATACCAGCCCATACCCAGCGATCCTCAAACCGCAGTAGGTTTCCTGTAATACGTGTTAGTTATCTTAACTGCGTATTATTCTGTGATGTATACACCATCAGGTTGGTGAAGCAAAGGTATCGGCAGCCCTGAACGTTATGGTTTTATCTGCTATCAACCGGACAAACGATATCACTGAGCGCCAACACCTCTTTGCACACTTCCCTCGCTTTTTTTCGTAACATCATTGAGGCTTTTACAGCATTACATTGCTCAAAGTTTTATGGTGTTTGAACCGCATCATTTGCAGCGTTAGTTACAGTTAGCATCAATGAATCGTAACGGGATAAATCAAAAATATATTTTTGTAAATTTATTATTCTGATCATGACCTTACATCTATTTTTTAATAGCCATACATTTTCCTATTTTCATTTGCTGCGGCACAGTTTTGCCTAAAAAGGTACCGGGAAATGGGTGAGTCAGCTTGTTTGGTAATGTGATAATTTCAAAATTCAATCATTTTAGTAACCCATACTAAACCTAAGGTTTTTTCCTTCGAGGTCAGATAATCAGATCCGTTACCAATAAAATTGGACTAAAGCAAAGAAGCAAAGAAAGGAACAGAGGTAGCGCTGTACATTTTTAGCGGAATAACAGTCAGTCGCCTTGATTTTTTATACGCCAAAATCACTTTTTTTACTTTTTAACTAAAGTAATAATATGGATCTGTTTTATAGAGCACTCAGAGTGTTGATTTATAATAAGTAGACTTTTTATCCTGATATTTATTTTTAAGTCATTGTTTTTTTTATGGAAAAATCAAGATAGAAAAAACCTCTTGTTCTGTTTTTTTTTTGTTTAGGGTCAAAGTAAACTATAAAAAAAATCTTTTCTCCATTTTGTGAGAATTTATTTTTTCAAATGGGCTTGAAAATCTTTGTTGTCTTGCTTTAATAAGTGAAGAGGAATTATCTGAGTGCTTGCGTATACGGTTGTACTGGCGAAGTAAAGAATATATTAAATGAATATTTGTTTAAAATAACTTATAAAAATCTATGATTTTCAGGTTGAAAGTAAATCTTCTGTTACTTGTTTATAGCTGACAATAATATTAATTTAAGAATAATCTTAATGGATAATAAAGCAGTGACTGCCTATCAGAGATAAGAAGCTGTATCTGACAGCATCCCGGGTAGTTTAATACTATGAAAAATTATCAATTAGTATGAGCGGATGCGCCGTTTTAGCAATGCTGCGCCATAAAGGGTAAACGCTGCCCATCTAAGCTCGATTACAGGACAAGCGCTAGCGGTTTTTTATCAAAAAAATGACAATTCATCATGGCAAGTCATTGAATCAGAATAAAATAAATCTAAATGTTTTAAACATTCACATTGCAACTACACCAAAGGTAATCTATGAGTTTTTTCCTGCCAAATTCAGGCGCTTTTCCTGACGTAAACAGCGGCCCTGTTGGTCAGGAAAGTGAGCATCCGGTGAGCGAGCAACCGCTTTGGAAAGAAGATCTTACTTTTTTTTATGTACCACCGGTCCCTACGCAACAGGGGCCTGAAGGTTCCGGTATTTATTTCGATTTCAATTTCGGTTGCCGCATTTTTTTACCGTCGGGTGATTGGCATGTGATCATATCGGATGAAGAAAAAGGACATGTTTTTGGCAATACGGCTGTGAAAGAAGGTCTGATTGAAAGCCAGCTAAAGTATTTCATCCCCTTCAATTTTAAAATATTTAACTCCGGTGAGCTTATTATGGACTATCGGATGGATCTTTTTGACCAGCCGATATTATTGCAACTTGACAGCGCAGCCTTGGGTGACACGCTGGCGTGGCTCCCTGGCATAGTTCGTTTTCAGCAGCAACATCAATGTCACTTAACCTGCTGGATGAATAGCCAATGTTGCGAACTGCTTGGTGAAAGTTATCCGTATATTCGTTTTGTGGATAGCAAGCCGCAACAGAATGAGCAGTTTTATGCCAGCTATATGATTATGCCTGGTTTGGGGAAAAATGTTGGCTATTTTTGCCCAGTAGACGGTCGTCAGACGCCGCTACACCACATTAGTTACGCCATCCTTGGACTGGAGCCTGAAAACGAACCGGCTGCAATTTCACTGGCAGATGACACGCGCCCGCTGGAAGAGCCATATGTCTGCATCGCGGTGCAGAGTACCGCAATGTGTAAACAATGGAACAATCCAGCGGGGTGGTTAACCGTCGTAAACGCGCTTAAATCGCGGGGTTATCGAGTAATTTGTATTGATCTCCATCCTGTCACTGGCTTCGGGCTGAACTGGAACGCCCTCCCAAATGGTGCTGAAGATCAAACCGGTGCGCGTCCACTCAGCGAACGGCTGCGCTGGTTAAAACATGCCGAATTTTTTGTTGGCCTTGCCAGTGGCCTTTCATGGCTTGCATGGAGTGCGGGTATTCCAGTGGTATTAATCAGTGGATTTAGCGCGCCTTTCTCGGAATTTCCTACGCCCTGGCGGGTGATCAATCGTTATGTATGCAATAGCTGCTGGAATGACAGTCGTTTTGAATTTGACAGAGAAGATTATCTCTGGTGCCCACGGAATAAAGGCACAAAAGACCACTTTGTTTGCACGCGTTCTATTACGCCCGAGCAGGTGATTAACACTATTGCGACCATACCAGAGCTACATTTTTGAATTTTAATTCAGACCAGTATCCAGGGTCGGATATCAGTGTTGTAAAGCCGCCTGCGTTGCCACAGAGCAGCGTACCTGTTTAATACATAAATGTGAGAAATAACTATGGCAGATTCTTCAGATATCATCGATGCAACCTATCCGGTTCTTGGGTTCCGTTTCACCGTAACAATAGATGGCGAAGTCATTCGCTGCAGCTCGGTAAGTGGTTTAGATCAACAGTATGAAAGCTTTGAATATCGTGACGGCTTGGGTGGATTGTTTCGCGGCATTACCCGCGTGCAGCTGCCGGCAATAACGCTGTCACAGGCAATTTTTCCTGGTGAGTGTAGCTTATATGAGTGGTTATACAATTTTGCCAGTCACAGCGATGGTAAAAAAGATATCGCCATCAGCCTTACCGATGAGTCGGGAAAAATACCTTATGTTACATGGAACGTCTTTAACTGTTTCCCTACCGGTATTACCGGGCCGAGTCTGGATGCATCCAGCAACGAAGTAGCAGCAAAACAAATCACGCTAAACGCCGATCGTTTAACGGTTCAGTGCCATAGCCTGTAAGGCTGCTACTATCATTTTTGGAGGTATTTATGGGTACAAGAGCGCCAGGTGTATTCGTTGAAGAGACTGAAACCCTCTCCTTTTCAGTCGGTAACGCACCGACAGCAGTGCCGGTATTTGTTGTAGGTCTGGCAAGTAGTGAAGATTGGTGGGATGACGCTACAGGCCCACTAAAGATAAATTCGTTCTACGATTATATCGTTTATGAGAATTCATCAGCTATTCCATCCGTCTATTCTTTGACCTCGTTGAACAGCCTGTCTGTTTTGCGACGCAGAAAACCTCAACGCAAGTTTGGCCCTGCGCATCGTCCTTCGCTACGCAATGTCGCCAGAAAGCCTGTTGCCTCAGGAACGCAAGAGGCGGATGAACCGTGGAACAGAAAATTCGCGCCAGCACTTAAAGCCTATTTTGATAACGGTGGCGGCTATTGCTATGTCTGCCCCTCGGACAAATTAGATCTGATTGAAGGGCTAACTGACGTTACGCTGATTGTGCAATGCGGTCAAACCGAGGCTACCGTCACCGCTAATATCATGAAACTGTGCCAACCAGGCAGCGGTTTGTTTGCCCTGCTTGATTTTCCACTTGGCGATACAGAACAGGAAAAGTTCGAAGAAACTACTTTTGATAAAGTAGCTTTCGATACCACCTTTAATACCTTGACGCCTTCTGATTGCGCTGCCGTCTACTATCCCTGGCTGAAGGCCAACTGGACGCTGGCGGATAAAGGCGGAAATATGACCAGCAGGATCCATCATGTGGCGCCCAGTGCGGTAGCAGCTGGATTAATCTGCAAAACGGATGCACAAATTGGCCCGTGGAAAGCGCCCGCCAACGTTGTCGTCAGTGCAGGCCTGATCCCGGCGGTAAAAATTGGTGAAGCCACGCAAGCGCTCTATACCAGTAATGATAAAACTACTATGTCCGTCAATATGATCCGCAGTTTTCCTGGTGAGGGCACCAAAATCTGGGGCGTCAGAACGCTGACCACAGGCGGCAGTAACTGGAGCTATATCAATGTACGTCGCACCTTCGATATGGCTGAGCGGGATATCAGCGTGGCGCTGGAAGCTGTGCTATTTGAAACGAATGGCCCGTCTACCTGGGAGATGGTTCGCGCCGCCATTGAAAATTATCTTTTTAATCTGTGGAAGAAAGGCGCCCTTTATGGAGAGACTCCTGAAAAAGGCTTCTTTATCCATATTGGTGAAGGCGTCACCATGACCAGAGATGATATTAATCAAGGTTATCTTAAAGTCCGTATCGGGTTGGCCGTCGTACGTCCGGCCGAATTTGTGATTCTGGAATTCACCCAGCAAGTTGTCAGCGGTGACTAATGTCGCGTCAATATGAGGAATACCTATGAGTACCTATCCTGGAGTTTATATTGTCGAAAAATCTACGCTGACATTGGGAACGTCGGGCATGAGTGGCCTGACCCCCCTGCTGATTGGCAGATTTAAGAAAAAAGATACTTCTGAAAGCACGCTAAAAGATGGATTAACCTATATCGCCAACTTCACAGAGTTTGCAGACAAATTTCTTTCTGCGCCGCTGGTGGTGACATTGACGCAAACCGGAGCTTTACCTACTCCACCTGCTATTAAAAATGAGAGTACAGAGGATAGCTTTTCAGCCGTCACTGATGACGAGGACGCTGCTAACGGGAGTAAAGGTAATGAAGAAACAATCAAGCCTAAAGCCAAAAAAACAACAGCGAAAAATGCCAAAGCTGAGGCGTTAACGTCTGTATCCGAGGACAACGACCAGGTTGTTGATGAGAGCGAAACGGTTATAAAGGTTCCTCCTGTGCCAGTTGTGTTGAGTCTTAATCATCTCAACCTCTCCGCACTGGCCGTTGCCAACTATTTTAATAATGGTGGAGCGCCATGTTATCTGCTATCGCTGGGCGCTGACGATGCGCCAAAGGCGATTGAGGCACAAATTAGTGAGTATAGCGAGCTATCGTTACTGGCGGTTATTGATGCCCAAACCCCAGGCGCTATCGATGAAGTCCTTGGTAATTTTATCACAGCTAATCCGCAAAGTTTTTTGCTGGCCGCTCTATCAAATACCCCTGCAACATACGTTAACCCTGAACGCGTTGCGGTTTATACGCCAAATTTAAGGTTGTCGTCCTCACCGTCACTCTATGACGAAAGCATTTTTATTGAGCCCGATGACTCCACAAAGCCCTCCAGATCGCTGCTGGAGTTACAAGCAGGTGATACAGAAGACAAGGAAATTTATACTACTGTAAAGGCCGCGCTGGCATATAACGGAATTAACTATAGCGCGGTAAATAATCCGATTATTTCCCCTCTTGCTGCCGTAGCGGGCGCCTATTGCAAAACGGAACGGTCGCGCGGTATCTGGAAAGCCCCAGCCAATATCAGCCTGGTTGGAGCAACGCCAACAAAGACCATCGGCAAAGTACTGCATGGCGAACTTAATCAATCCGGCGTTAACGCTATTATCTGGCAGGCATCAACCGGCACCGCCATTATGGGGGCACGAACCCAGGCGACTGCGGCACAGTTAGCCTGGCGTTACATTCCGGTTCGGCTGTTATTTAGCACCGTTGAACGCGATATTCGCAACATGCTTAGCCCGGTGGTGTTTGAACCTAACTCAGCAGCGACCTGGCAGTCAGTTCTGGCGGCCATTAACAATTATCTCTACCTGTTGTGGAAAAAGGGCGGCCTGTATGGCAATACGCCGCAGAAGGCTTTCCAGGCTTCACTGGCGCTGGAAGAAGACGATATTGACAACGGCATTTTGCGGGTTCGGGTTGGCTTAGCTGCTTTGCGTCCTGTTGAATTTATTTATCTGGAATTTACTCAGGATATGCCGGTTACCGCCTGATGGCTCGGTTGCGTTGTATCAAATACAGCGTAACCACCTTTAATTATTTTAAACCCCGGCTATCGGGAGGATCGGCATGAGTCATATTACTGAAATTACCCAGCCTGGGGTTTCATTTACTCAACAGATTATTGATATCAGTCGTCGGGAAAAACCCACGGCACTGCCGGTATTTGTTGGTTACAGCGAACATGAGTCAGCCTGTGAGCAGCTTGTCGAGGTAGGTTCACAGCAGGAATTTTATAACATCTTCGGTAAGCTGGCCGGACCAGGTTATCTGCTGGAAGCGATACGTCTCTATTTTAGCCACGGCGGCGGCCAGTGTTATGTCTTTGCATTACCGATGCCAATGGATAAAACGGCGCAGGCAGAGGATTACCAGAACATAGCTGAGGCTATTGCCAGCGAACCCGCCATTACGCTGATTGTTATACCAGATATTGTTTTGCTTGATCTGGCGGCATGGCAACAGGTGGTTGTTGAGGTTGGCAAATGTTGCGAAGAAAATATTAATCTCTTCGCATTGATCGATTTTCCCAGCGATCCACAACAGGCGGAAGAGTATAGTCGGGCCGCTTTGGGTGATAACACAAGGCATATGGCCGGGTACTGGCCCTGGGTTATGACTGAATATGAGGAGGCATTGCGGCTGCGCTCACGTGGCAAAAAGGAATTACTCCGCGCCGTCCCGCCTTGCGCTGCTGTAGCGGCTGCTATGCAGAACAGCGATAAAAAGCGCGGTATTTGGCGGGCGCCAGCGAATATCCGGCTGGAGAAAGTGATTAAACCTGAGTTTGATCACTTGGTTCAGGTATCGCTATTTTCTTCTGATCCTCGTAAGGGTGTTAGCGTCAATCAGATTCGCAGTTTTCCCGGTCGCGGTATCAAAATTTGGGGCTGTCGTACCTTAAGTCGGCGCAACGATATCTATACGCTGTATGTACAGAATCAGCGCCTGATGAAATGGATTAAATCTACTCTAAGTAATGCAATGCAACCCTATGTTTTTGAACAAAACAACGAGATTACCTGGTATCGTCTGCATGCGGTGATCCGGCAACGCTTAAAAAGCTTGTGGGAGCGCGGTGGCCTGGCAGGCGCAACAGAACAGGATGCCTTTCGCATCCTCGTCGGTCTGGATGAAAGCATGACCGCGGAAGATATTGCTCAGGGTTTACTGCGCTGCCAGGTCTCGGTGGCTTTGCAGCAGCCTGCTGAGTTTGTCCATATCAATATGGATCTGTGGTTAGGCGCGGGTACGGTTGAAAATCGGGAGATGACATTATGAATCTGTATCAACCTACCCTGAATCATCGATTTGTGGCGTTTTTTACCATTGGTTTAATTCCTGATCCAGTGAGCGTGCGCTTTGAACGCATTAGCGGTCTGGGTCATGACATGCAAGTACAGCAGTATCATGAGGGTGGCTATAACCACGTCAATCGCTATTTTCCCCAGCGGGTAACGACACCCAACCTGGTATTTGAACGAGGCGTGATGACGGTATCGCCGCTGACGCTGGCGGCAGATCTAATCCTCAGCGGATTTTTTACCAGTCTGGTTTCGATGGATATTCTTATCATGCTTTTGAACCAAAAGGGCGTGCCGGAAGCGACCTGGCTGGCAACCGGTGCGATGCCGGTACGCGTTAATATTGGCTCACTGGATGCCACGTCAAGCCAGACATTGATGAATACCATGGAGTTTGCCTGCAGAAGCGTTGAATGGCAGGGGATTAAACTATGACCATCGAAATTCATGAACTGATTATTGAGGCCTACATTAGCGATGATGCTGTTACCGATATCCGAAAACAGCAAGCGGGAGAAATGGCTCTTAAGAATGAACAGCAACTAATAGAGCGCATTACTCAACAGGTATTGCGCCAAGTTCTGACACATTTACATGAAGAGCCGTGGGGGATTCGATGAGCATAGTGAGTCAGCTACTTTCGCCAGCGCCTAAAAAGGTGACGTTAAGAGCCACCGAGAAGCCCGATCAGGACATTAAAGGCCAACTTATTGGCGCGACGGGTAATACAGTTACTCAGATTGTTATGCCCTTAAATCCGGAAAGCCTTTCCAGCAATTATCAGAGAAGCTTTACCGTTATCGACGGGGTTTCGTCGGATAATTCTGCACAAGAGGAAGAAAAGAGTGCGCCTCTTACGCAGGGAAGTTCTCCGCTACGTATGCTAAACGCTAATTTTATGTTGGATGAAACCCTGCCTGATGAACCTTTAGGAGCAAACCGCGTTTCTGTCAAGGAATATATAGAAGCGCTGGAGCTGCTTTGCACAGCTAATACCGGTGAAAAGGCGGCGGTCTGGATTTGGATGGAATGGGGGGAAACGACTTATAAAGGCCAGGTTAGTAATCTTAGCATTGAGCAGATCTTGTTTAATCGAGCCGGCGCGCCTATTCAGGCGCGGGTTAGCCTTGGGCTCCAAAATGCGACGGTCTCAGCGGTTTTAAAAAAAGGGACTGGATTAAATAAACCGTCAATACCTGTAATGGCAGCCACTAACATGACGGCATTACTGGCATTACTGGGGGCGGGAACAGCAGGAATGATTGCTGTGCCATTGCAGCCGACATTGATTGATACAAATAATGATTTTATTCAAATCGCATCAGATAACGATCTGGATAGTCTGAACGCAATGTCGAGCAATGATACGCTGACTGTGGGCAACTAACTTCACCGAAGGATACCCATTATGCCCAATTTTTCGCTGACCGTTAAGGCAGGGAATATGGCGTTTACCCCGACATCTGCCAGCGTAATTTACCGTATTAATCAGGCAGCCGTAGCCACAATTACGTTAAATTTTGCAAATCATAAGGAGCTGATTGCCAGTCAAAATAACCTGATGCTCAATGAAGAGATGAAAATTACGTTAAATGGTAAGCCGCTGTTTACCGGCCGCATTACGCGTCAGGTCTGCCAATTGCCTGCCGGAAGCTTCAGCATCTTTTTGGAAGCGCATCATGATTTGCAAAAACTAAAGGCAAATTATCGCAGTGAATTATATGCCAACCAGACCGATGCGCAGATCCTGAAGAAAATTATGGGTAATCATAATATTAAGCTGAATAGCCTTGATGGTATGCAGTTGCGTCATGAACAAATGGTACAGGTTAACTGCTCTGACTGGCGCTTTATTCGTACACGTCTTAACGCCTGTGGCGTATTGCTGGTTTCAACGCCTGATGGCGTGAAGGTTTTGGCGCCCAGCTTGCCAACCGCTGATATTACTCTGGCACCGCCAACCCGGCTACTGAGTGCTACCGTTGAGCGTCGTAATAGTCAGCTGGCTGCGGGTATAGAGATGAGTAGCTGGAATATCGACCAGCAAAATATGCGCACGCCTGCCAGAGCGGTTAAGGTTGATACCGGTACGGAAAACTATGACGCGAATGTCCTTAAGACATTAAACCCAACATTCTGGCAACAAGGTTTGAGCAGAGCTTTACAGGATGAGGAACTACGGGCGGCGGCAAACGGGCATCGGCTGATGAACAGGCTTGCCGCACTAAGCGCCTCTCTTGAGATTGAGGGAAACGTGGTACCAGAGCCAGGTAAAGGGATAAAAATAGAAAATTTTGGTGCACTGGACGGTACCGCATTTATTACCGGCATTAAGCATAATTTTGCTATCTCCAGTGACAGGGATAAAAGGTGGACCACCTCGATCGAGGTTGGCAGCAATCTGCTCATCGGTATGGATAGCGAACTGGTGCCTGCTGCGCCTGGCCTGCATATTGGTGTTGTGGACGAAAACCCGCAGGGGCCGGACGATTATCATGCTCTGAAGATACAATTACCTGCCTTTCAGTTAGGTAACGTTACGCTTAATGCGCGACTTGGCGTGCCGTTCGCCAGTGCTGAAAGCGGCTTCAACTTTTATCCCCGCAAGGGAGATGAGGTAGTGGTGGCTTTTATTGAAGACGATCCGCGCTTTCCAGTGATTTTAGGCGCCATGCACAACCCGGTAAACAAAGCGCCTAAATCAGCGCTTGATCAGGGTATTGGCATGGTATTGAAAACCGACACTCTGACTCAGCGTCTGATGCTGCACCCTACCGAAGGCCTCCTTCTTGAGGAAGAAAAAGGCGCTGCAAAAAGCCGGTTGACCCTTAAAGAGGGAGCGGCAACCCTGGTGGTTAGCGAAAGCGTGACGATTGATGCGAACAATCTCGATCTGAAAGCCAATCAGAAAAGCACGTTTGTTGGCAATTCCGGCGTTGAGATTAAAGGCAGCACAGTTCAACTCAAACAATAAATATTTACGGGGGCGTTATGGCTTCACTTGACTCACTATACGGACGCGGCTGGGCTTTTCCTCCAGCCTTTACGCTAAGCGAAGGCGCGGTGCTGGCTATCGATTACATCGAAGATATTCAACAAAGCCTGCGCATTCTATTCAATACGCTGCCGCTGGAGCGCCTCGTCCATAGCTGGTACGGCTGCGATCTACATGCGCTAATGTTTGAAAATGTTAACGCGGATTTGCTCACTCATCTCCGCAAAATCATTGGTCAAAGCATGGCTGACTATGAGCCGCGGGTTAGCCTTGTTAACGTTGAAGCAATGTTCGATGACGTCAGCCTGTTAGGCCGGGGTCAGGAAGGGTTTAACGTATTGCGGGTTCAGGTCTCCTATTCCATTCGTGGCACCGGTCAGGTGTTCATGGAGGAGGGAGTGATGGATATCAGCAATGGGCAGGGGGGATATTTTGTATGAGCAACTTTATTGTCATTGATGGCGACCGGATACAATTTATACCTCAGTTTGATGACAGTACGGTGGCGGTGCAGCCTGGTACTATTTCCGGCACTGGTCACGCCACTATCAGCGGCAAAAAGGTGTGCCTGACCAACGATATCACTTCGGTGACCGTGGCTGGCGTAAGCTATATCACGGCTGCATATCCTTTCCCAGGAACAGGCACCCTGACCATTAGGTCTTTACGGGCGGATCAGCAGAAAAATTGGTGTCAGAGTACCAGTCCAGTCATTGTGGTGGGCGCAACGTTTATTGCGCAATTTCAAACCACGGTGCCAGCCAAAGCTCCGCCTCCGGCCAGTACTCCCGATCCTACGCCATTGAGAGAAGGAACCGGCAGCATTATCAATAGCCAATTTTTCGTCACTGCCAGTTAAGGTGAGAGGTTTCGCATTGGGTTCCGTTGCTACAGGAAAAAACCATGATAACGCCTGATAATTATCGATTTGATGACCGCACCCTGAAGATCCTATTAACACATTTTCGTGATTACAGTGCATGTATCCCTTTTGGTGAGACAGGTCACACATGGGATAAATTCTTTTTTAATGATGGACAGGATGTTGACACGCTTGTCGCGCTGTTGCAGGCCCCTGAAAATGCTCGGGGGAATATGCTGCCTCATCAGGCGTTTTTACTGGCTTTTTTCCGCATGCTGGAAACGCCGCGCCGGCTGATTAATACTCTGCCATATCGTCATCGCGATCTCTATTTTCGTGGCGTGCTGGGCGGTGCAACACGCGCGGCTCAGCCTGACAGTGTGCTGGTACAGCTGATCCCAGAAGCAGAGCGTAGCACGCTGAATTTACCTGCTGGCCTGCTGCTGGATGGCGGCCAGGATAGCCTGGGTCTGCCGTTGCATTACCAGCTCGATAATTCGCTGCTGATTAATCATGCCCGCTGGAGTGACTTGTACTGGGTTACCCGGACGGATAAAGGACGCTTTAAGACCATCGCCTTAAATCTGGAAGAGAAGATTGCTTTACCGCCAGAGGGGATCCGATTGTTCTCGGAACAGGAGAATACTGTCCCGGTTAGCGCAGGTCGCCTGTTGGTCTTGCCTCAACTGAAAGGATTAACGGGCCGCGGCCGTCATCTTGAAGTGGCGTTTAGCGCAGCCACGTTTGCCCCGGTTACCGCAGAGATAACGGTGCGGGACCGTTGGGTCGATCTTGGCATAGGTAAAGCAAACAAAGAAAATGGCAGGCTGATCTTTACGCTGGATGATGCGCTGCTGTTATCACAACCCACCGCATTGCCTGACTATCCATTTACAGCGCCACTGGTGCGGCTTTACGCGCAGGACGATGCCCTGCCTACTATCGTCGGATTAAGTTTCAGCGTTCAGCAGGCGACTGACATTGATCTGCGTACCGGCGACAATATTACCGTCGGCAAGGAAAATGGCTATCCCTTTGGTCCCGCACCGATATTGGGCGACAGTGTGCAAATCATGTCTCCTGCCTGGTGCCGTTCGGACCTGACGCTGGACATTACGCTAAAGCCGACATGGCAAGGGCGTCCCGCTGATTTTACCGAGTACTATAAAAATTACCCAAATTCGGGCATTAACAATGACGCCTTTAAAGTCAGCGGAACAGATTTGGTCGATGCGCAGGGTAACGCGGTGCAGTACAGCCCCCTGTTTACCGCTGACGGGCAGGATGCCGAGCTAAGGATGCATCGTGACGGTGCCGACTGCAACCCGGATGATACGGAGGCGTACTGGCATAATGCCAGCGTGCTGACATTGGCAGGCAAGGATTTTCAGCAGGCGACGTTGAACAACATGATAGAACAGGGCGTTCTGAAGTCAGACATCAACCCGCCCTGGGTTCCTCACTGGAAGACACTGACCGTAAGCTGGCGTGCCGATCTAATTAATGCGCCGCAGCAATATCGTCTGCTGCCGTTCGGCTGGCAGGCTGATGACGCCACGGCATCGGCAACTGATCCCACAGACGATTACCAACTTTATATGGGATTTGATGGCATTACTGCAGGCCAGCAGCTCAGCTTGTACTGGGAAATTGATACGCCTGTCCCCTTTTTAAATGACGGTATTGCGTGGCACTACCTGTCAAAAATAGGGGACGCAGCCGAGACATGGGAACCCCTGACTCGCCAAATTAGCGACGAAACCGGCAACTTTTCCCGTTCCGGCAATGGTTATGTCACCCTGCCAGCAGATGCCACCGATCAGAGTGTAGAAATGCCCGCAGGTCGCTACTGGCTACGTGCTAAAGGGTTTGCTCGTCAGGAAATTATCCCTGGTTTACCGGAAGGTATAGTGGACAGCCGTGGCCAGCCAAAGGTTGAACAATTTCCCTGGCTGAAAGGGCTATGGACCAATGCGGCCCGCGCGACGCTGATTAATGCTGCTGACGCCGCTGTCGACCACTTTACTGCGCCGCTACCAGCGGGCAGCGTTTCGCGTACCGTCACGCCGATAGTCGGGTTGGCCAGCGTCAGTCAGCCATTGGCCGGCAATAATGGTGTGGCACCAGAAAGCGATAGCGCAATGATGACGCGAATGGCGAATCAGGTCGCCCATCGTGGTCGTGCATCAACGTGGCGAGATATCAGTATGCTCATCACCGTAAATTTTCCTGAGGTTGCTCATGTGCGTTTGCCCGGCGTGAAGATCCTTGATGGGCTTTATATCCCGAACGAACCGGATGAAAAAGCGTTGTCTGATGGTAAGCCAGAGCCGGATGCGCTGCGGGTACAGGAGGTGATGTTGGTGCCGCGCGCCGGTATTAATGAAGGCAATGACCCACAAAAGCCTATCTTTACCCCGGCCTATTTGCAAAGGGTTAATACCTTTATCAGCGAACGTGCTTCGCCCTGGCTCAATTTGCGCGTATTAAATCCTTATTATTTGAAAATAAAGATTGCCTATAAGGTGCACTGGAAGCCGGGGGTCAACCCGGAGAATGCCGAGCAGCTGCTGGAAAAAGCAATCAACCAACACATTATGCCGTGGCTGACGGGCGACAGTCTGGTAACGCTGGGCAGTTCGCTAACCATTAGTGACATTATTCTGGTTATGCAGCAACTGCCCGAATTGAGCTGGGTTGAGGACATTACCTTAAATGGAAAATATGATCCTATTGATACTACATTGGCGGTGATGGTGCTGGAATTACCTTCGGAATCGCAGACAACCCCGCCGCCAGCAGAAATCCAAAGAGGCTAACAGATGAACACTAACTACACTCCCGCCTCGCTGGTGACGCTGGAAAAAGAGAATATTCATTTCAATACCTTGATGGGGCAGGCGCATGGGCTTATTGACGCGCTATCGGGTGCGATATGGACTGATACCGCCATTCACGATCCGGGCATCACCCTGTTGGAATCGCTGGCGTGGAACCTTTCTGATCTTAGCTATCGTTGCCTGTTGCCGCTACAGGATCTGCTTACTCCGGCTGAAGCGCAGAGCGGGGATATGCTGTTTCCGGCAGATTTTATGCCGGAGCAGATGCTGACCACCAGCCCTATTACCCTGGATGATTATCGACGCGGTATCCTGGATCTGTTTAATAACGGAGAGGGCACAGCGGGTTATTACTTCTCGGATGCGCGGGTCACAAAACAGCAGGGAGAAGAGCGCTTTAAATACTTTTATGACCAGACAAACCGCCAGTTTGTATTTGATAAAGAGGCCAAAGAAGCCAAAGAGGCCGATGAGTCTGATGCGCAATATACGTTATTTTATCTTAACGGTAGCTATGAGGTTAAGGCGCGCAGAGCTTTTCTGCCGGTAGTGGTCAGCGAGCCGCCGGTTGATCAGGTACTGGAGAACTACCTCGAAGGCAATCGTAACCTTTGCGAATTGTTTCGTGAGATAAAAGTCATTGATACGCAAGCTGCTCTGCATCTGACCATCGATATTGATGTCAGTGAAACGATGACCAATGTCAATGACCTCTATGCTGAACTCTATATTACGCTGCACCAGAGTCTGGCTTTGCCCGTGGTGCGTCAGGCTGAGCTGGATCTGATCAACGGCGATTATAGCGGGCCACGGGCGCAACATGGTTGGATCGCAGAACTTCCCCCCTCTGATTTTGGTAGCGGCGAGCAAAAAATATCGGTGGGACAGTTTGTACTGCCGATCAGTGCACTTAACGGAGTAAGTGCCGTGCGCTATATCAGCCTTAGCGATGAAAGGTTAGTGTTCTTTTTGCAGGAAGAGGCTGAGCAGCAATATATTTTATGGACCAGCAATGGCGATCTGCTTACCCGCATCGGTAAGATGTTAGAGCGCCTTAGTCTTTATCGCAAAGAAGTGCAGCTGGCAGGTGATGCACAGGTCATTCTTGCCAGAGTACAGGCGCGCCTGAAGGTTACCCAAAGTAAACCTGCCGCTGCTTTGCCAGTGGGACGTTACCGCAGTCTAAGCCATTACTATCCCGCGTCATCGCTGGTTCCCTCACTGTACAATCTGCAGGCCTGGTCTCCGAATAGTGTCACGCAGCAGCTACACCGCTTTATGCTGGGTTTTGAGCAGACACTGGCCAGTGAGGTTGAGGGTCTGGAGCGACTATGTCGTCTGCTGAATTTTAGCCTTAACGAGCGAATTGAACGGCCTGTTTACGGCAGCCAGTGGCCATTTGCTGAAAATACGCCCTACGACAAAGTACATCACTCGTTAAAAAATCAGCTTATGGCGCAGGATGCCGTCAATCAAAGCAACCGCAGTGGGGAGCTGGCTCTGTTCCGCTTTCTGCTGAGTTACTTCGGCGTGGAGCGGCTGGATGAGGTGGCGGAAACTGACCCGCGGGCCGACAGCTATCTGCAGATTTCGCAGGCGCTGTTGCAGCATATGCCGCAGGTGGGCTATGCCCGCACTGCTATTCATATCAATCAGGTCTCTTCGCTACAGCGCCGTCTGGCTGGCCAGCTAGGTTATGGCCTGTCGCTATTCGACGCGCAGCCCGATATGGCAAAACTGCCTTTTTATCTGGTTGAGCATCCGCTGCTGTTGCCAGAGATACCTGAAGCTGCGTTGCCCGAACAGGGCAAAATCAAATCCGCCAGAATGGTGGCCGTCGGTGACAGAGAACTGCTATTGGTTGAGGCCGCCGGAAGCCTTAAAGATATCTTAACGGCACGGCATATGGTCAATTTACATCTGCCAGCATCGGCAGCGAGTAAAAAAAGCAGCAAAAAAACCGCCGCAGAATCAGATCCTCAGATTGAGAATTTGCTGGTAGTCGCGATGGGCTTTGAGATGGCAGCTCTGCCTGAAGGTGATGACGGCAGCGCCGCGACGGAAGTCAAAAACAACTGCTTCTTTCTCTATCCGGCGCAATTTCGCCCGTTACGCCTGCGTCTTAATGCGGTGTTGGACGCTGCCGCTACAGGGCAGCTCACCTTTGAATTCAGCAATGTCTGGCTGAATGAGATGAGCTATATGCTGGAAGAGTCACTGGCACAGGCGGTGCCAGGCCAAACGAACACCTGGAAAATCCATACCGCCAGTGATCAGCCCTGGCCTGCGGTGTTGCGTGCCGGCGATACCCTTATCCTGGAACCGGTTTATGGCAGCGCCACGGAAAATAAACCGGCAGCTGCGGCCGGCAGTCTGACTGCCGATGTTATCAGCATTGATAGCTTTGCCGGTCATGCCACCATCAAAGTGCGTGACGGCGATTTGAACCTTAGTATTCAACGCTACAGCTGGTACATCAAACCGGGCAGCAACCTACTACTATTGCGCGACCGCTTTTCTTTCACTTTATCGCTGGTATTTCGCCGTATTCTTATCAGCGGGACGGATGCCATTAATGAGACTGACAGCGAAGAGTATGAGCGTGAACAACAGCGCATTCGACGTATTGTTCAGGCAGAGATGCCGGCGCATATACAGACTCGCATTTTGTGGCTGAGCGATGAGCAGTTCGACACTTTTGCTGACACCTATAACAGCTGGCAGCAAAACCGCACTGCGATTGGCGAAGACACCCTGAAGCTGCTGCGTATGCTTTCCATCGGCATGCTGCAGGAGCTGGTGGAAGGCATCGGCGAAATGATCATACCCAGCGCCAGCGTGGAAACTCAGCTCGACGCGATTGGGGATGTCGCCGATTACGCTAGCTGGAGCGATGAGCAGAAAGCCGAGTGGCAGCAGCTTATTACTTCGGCAGGGCTGCTGTTTATTCCGCCGTCAAATTAATTAAACCGATTTTCCTCTTTGTTGATAAGCAGGAGTTAAACATGAGCAACAAAAAAAGCACGGCAAAGCCTGACGACGCGATTAACGCCGACAGTAAAATTACCGCGCCAGCAGATGTGACGCTGCCCTTTGCTAACCCACGCGAAAATTTGACTGACGTTTTTGTACGTAACGCTGTACCGCGTCAAGACAATTATCAACTCTGGCTTAAGCAGCATTACGATATGGCCTACAGTCTTGGACTGGAAAAAGGCGCGGACGGTGAAGCGACACAGGGCAATGGCTTAACCCTGAACAGCGACAGCAAAAAACTGGAAATTAAACCGGCTGGCACAACCAGCGGGCTAATGGTCACGACGGCTGGCGTCGGGGTTAAGGTTAAAGCGAATAGCGGGCTGGAACCCGACCTGACAAATGGACTGGCGGTTAAGTTATATAGTAATGGCCCCCTCAACATTCAATCAGATGGCGGATTGACGGTTAAAACAGTTATTAATGGTGATTCATCCAAACATTTTGCTGGAGTGCTTAGAGGCGATCATACTGGGCTGTGGATTAATGTGGGGGATCCCAAGGTATCAGGACAGCGGCAAGGGCTTAAATCATATGAGGCAAAAGATAGTGAATTTGGTGCGACTCTGGGTATCGACCTCGATACAAGTGGTGCACTGCAATTTAATACTGCTGGCCAGGTGGGCGTTAAGGTTATACCAAATAGCAGTCTGGAAATTACGACGGCTGGCGTCGGGGTTAAAGTTAAGCCGAATAGCGGTGTGGAAAATACGACGAGTGGCATCGGGATTAAAGTTGCGCCGAATAGCGGTGTGGAAAATACGACGAGTGGCATCGGGATTAAAGTTGCGCCGAATAGCGGTGTGGAAAATACGACGGCTGGCGTCGGGATTAAAGTTAAGCCGAATAGCGGTCTGGAAAATACGACGACTGGAATTAGCGTTAAAGTCGCCAGCGGATTAAAAGTCGATAGTGGCGGGGTTGATATTAATCCTACTTTTCAAAATATGATTCGAATGATGGGAGCATTATATGGAGCTTCTCATTACGCCTTATTTGATAATTTTTTTGCTTTTTTCAAAAATAATGGACGTGGAAGTAATGGTAAGGACCATTGGATTATGCAGGCTTCGGTCACAATCTCTGCTATAACTAAGTTAAACACGAAGCATTACGAGCCTGCTAAATTTGACGATACAATATTATTTAGTGACGCTAACGGAAACGCAGGCACCATAAGAGATACTGTGAATAGTCAACATATAATTTCAACAGCAATTGATGTGCCAGCGGGTACCTCAATGACTAGTGGTGTAATAACTATATCCCTAATTACTCAGACAGGAATTAAGGGATCTTTTTCAACATTAGTCAATTTAATACCCTAATAATATTATTAAAAAGCACCCTTCTATATTTGCTTTTTATCGGAAAATTTATGCGCATTAATAAATGCAGAATCTCCATCCATACTACCCGGTTTTACGCTGCATCCTTACAGCAGGAAGCCAGCCGTCAGCTGCATGGGGTGCTGAAAAATCAGCTCGCCCAACGGCTGAGTGCCTGGCTGCACGCTTTACAGCGCCAGCAGCCAGTCACGCTGGATTATCTGCGGCTGGATCTCGGCACGCTGCCGCGCGCTGCCTTCAGCGTGCAGTTTGCGCCAAAGGTAATGGCGGCGCTGGATCAGGCGTTGCGTAATCTGCATTTAGCGCCAGAACAGGCGGCGCCAGCAGTGACAGCCGACAATGAATATCAGCTGTCGACTGCCATCGCGAAAGCACCCGAACCGCCAGCGCAGACACAGAAAGATCCGCCAGAGCAATTTTTGCGCTATCTGCAAACCGGTTACTGGCCACCGCATAAGGTACAAGGCAATGAGCCGCCCGCGGTGCTAAATCACAGCAGTTCGCCAGGCGAAACCGGCTACTGGCAGCCGTCGCAGGCTGCGCAAAGCCTTGAGCAGTCTGCGCTGCCAAACCATAGCAGCTCGCCAGCGCAGGCTGCGCAAAGCCTTGAGCAGTCTGCGCTGCCAAACCATAGCAGCTCGCCAGGCAAGTGGCTGACACATTATCTGCGCCAGAGCGAGCAGCAGGATATACCGCCGTGGCCAGGCCTAAGCACGGTGCTGGCCGCACCGCAGGCGCGCCGTAGGTTGTTAAGCTGTTTAACAAGGCAAAATTGGCCGCTATGGCAGCAGCGTATACTGAATCTGCCAGCGTTGCCGACCGGACATAAAGAAAAACCGGATGCCATTACGCTGCTGCTGCTGATCTGGCGTCAGCAGGCATTCGATGTTGAACCGACAACGCCGGTTATCAGCGGTTTTTATCAGGCGGAGCTGCGGTTGCCATCTGAACCACAGTTACGCGAACTGGCGGCATTAATCGCACGCATGGATGGAAAAAAGGGATTTGCGCAGCCACAGATCTGGCTGCGCAGGCTACTTGCCCGCCACGGTGATGCCTTATGGCAGCGCTTTACCCCGGCTGACCGGCAGCAGGTAATGGCGGTGTTACCCGATATTGCCAGCTTGCCGGGCAGTGCATCGCCAGCGTCAGCCACTACTGCGCGTTTGCCTGGGTCGGACGAAAATGATGCTTCGGACGCCGCACCAACGGTCAGGGAAAATCGGCCAGAGCGGCCACTGGTTGAGCCACCGCGCTCGGTGGTTGATCAGCATGCCCCGCTGCCTGCTGCCGGAGAAGCGCTGCCGGTGCATCACGCCGGGCTGGTGCTGTTGTGGCCGCTGCTGCCGCGCTGGTTCAGCAGCCTCGGCCTGCTGGTAAAAACCGATGAGCAGGCGCCGCTGACCTTTACCTCGCCGCAGGCGCAAATCGAGGCTATCGCGCTGTTGGATGCGCTGGTCTGGCAGAGCAACGACGGCGGCGAATGGCGCAGCCTGCTCAGCAAACTGTTATGCGGCTGGCCGCTAAATGCGCCCATTGAACACTGGCCCGGCGAGGAGCGCATTAGCGAACTTCGTCTGGCACTGGAAACGCAGTTGACGTCCATGCTGCAACAGCTACAGCAGATGCAGCTATTACAGCGACTGGGGCTGGATAAGCTCAGCCTGAACGGTTTTTGCCAACTATTTTTACAACGCAGCGGTACGCTGGAGGAAGGCGGCATCGGCTGGCAGCTGACGGTGACGTCGCATCCTGCTGACCTGCTGCTGTGGGCGATTCCCTGGCCGCTGGAGCAACTGATCTACCCCTGGTTACCAGGACCGATCGCTATTGACTGGCAAATGCCGGTATTTCCCTACGCTGTATGACTCAGGAGGTGGCTATGCCCGGCCAGAACACGAACAGACAATCGCAGAATGAAATTGCTCAACTCAACGCAGTGCTGAAAAACCATTTCGCTGCTACCCTACCTGACGTGAACATTCGTTTTGATGCGCCGGATCCTGCTAACCTGCCATCCGGTGGAACCTTTAATCTGTTTCTTTATTTGATCTATGAGGATCTGGATATTCGTCAGAGCAATGGGCGACAGTACAACGCCGCCAGTGGGCAGTATGTGGAGGAACCAGCCTATGTGCGTTGCCTTTATCTGGTGACCTATTGGGGGCTGAAATCTGAAGGTGATTATGATTCGCCATCGGCTGCAGCGGACAGCGATCCTGTGCAAAACATCAACAATATGATCCGCGCACTGCTTACTCTACGCAAATCACCTGCTTTCCAACCCTATATGCTGCGTATTATTGAGCCGGAAGCGCTCAACAGCCTCGGCAACTTCTGGCAGGCGCTGGATAATAAACCGAGCACCATTATTAATTTTGCCGTTACCCTGCCTGTTAACCTTAACAATCCGCCCGAAACGGCTCCTCCGGTTTATGAAACCAGAATGAGCATGGAGTCACTAGACGGCAGTGGGCAGCTGGAGCTGGAGCAGCAGCTATTTGCCCTGTTGCAGCGGCAGACTCAACTTGGAGAGGGAGAGCTGGCGCGGGTAACGCTGCATGTTGAGCAAGTATTACCTTCAGGCAAGCTTAAAAAGAACCAGCATGATAAGCAGCCGATTAACATCTCTTTGAGTGGACTCGCTTTTGAGGGCGTGGCAACGCTCATCAGTGCACAAATCGCAGAATGGAAAAAAACAGGATTGCCTGAAAAATTTGCCTCCCACTGGACGGTGGTAGAGGCCAATGCCGACGCGCTGCAAAGTATCAAACGCCCTGAATAACTGAACAGGACGGTGCCGGGCCGGTATTCGCCGGGCGCTACCGTAACCATGCCGACTGGAGGCAAAATGCTGACGTTTCCCTTATCGCCGGGCGTCTACGTTGACGAACCGGACGTTGTTTCTTTCTCCGCCTCGCGCGCCGCCACCGCGGTGCCGGTATTTGTGACCGGCCCAGCGGCTGAGCAGCCGTGGTGGGCCGCGGCCGGCCAGCCGGTAATCGTGCGCAGCTTCGGCGAGTATGAGCAGGCGCTGCGCAGCCCGGCCCGGCGGCGCAGCCGTCGCGGCATCACGGCTTCGCGCTTCCTGCCGGGCAGCCCGGCGCCGCGGTCGGGCCGCGGGCCGTCCCACTGGCCGACGCTGGCCGGGGTGAGCGTCGGGGAGGCCGGCGCTGAGGTGGACTGGAGCCGGCCGCTGGCGCCGGCGCTGAAGGTGTTTTTTGATAACGGCGGCGGCTGGTGCTACCTCTGTCCGCGCGACCAGCTGGCGGCGGTGGAGAGCCTGCCGGACGTGACCCTGGTGGTGCAGGCCGGGGAGGCCGGCACGGAGAGCGACATTCTGGCGCTGTGCCAGCCGGGCAGCGGGCTGTTTGCCCTGCTGGACGGGCCGCAGCACGAGGGGACGTTCAGCGCCGGGGCGCTGGAGGCGCACCTGGCGACGCTGAGTCCGTCGGAGAGCGCGGCGCTCTACTACCCGTGGCTGCAGGCAGACTGGCTGCTGCGCGATGAGAGCGGACAGCGGGTGAAGGATATGCACCCGGTGGCCCCCTCGGCGGTGGCGGCGGGACTGCTGTGCCAGACCGACCGGCAGGCGGGGCCGTGGAAGGCGCCGGCCAACCTGGCGGTGAGCGCCGGGCTGACGCCCGCCGTGCGGGTGGGGGACAACGCGCAGGCGCGCTTTACCAGCGCGGACTTTGCCGCGATGTCGGTGAACATGTTCCGGGCGTTCAGCGGCCGGGGCGTGCAGCTGTGGGGGGCGCGGACGCTGACCGCCGGGGGCAGCGCGTGGGGCTACATTCAGGTGCGGCGGACGTTCGACATGGTGGAGCGCGACCTGCAGCGTGCGCTGGCGGCGGCGCTGTTTGAGCCGAACGGGCCGGAGACGTGGCGCCTGCTGCGGGCGACGGCGGAGAACTACCTGTACACCCTGATGCAGCAAGGGGCGTTTGCCGGGATAACGGAGGCGGAGAGCTACCGGGTGGAGGCGGGCCTGGGGAGCACGATGAGCGAGGCGGACGTACAGGCGGGCACGCTGCGCCTGCGCATCTGGCTGGCGGTGGTGCGTCCGGCGGAGTTTGTGGTGCTGGAGTTCAGCCAGCAGCCTGACGCGGCGGGCGGCGGCGCGGGCGGCCTGCCGGTGGTGCCGGAGCCAGAGCCGGTGAAGGAGTTCGTGCTGGCGGAAGCGCAGCTGCCGGCCTTTGAAGTTATAGATGGCGCAATTATAAATAGGATGGGGAATAGTATTTCGATAACCAATGATGGAATTTTGTTGGCTATCCATGGTTGTGGAATAAATGCTTTAGAAACTGTTTTTAAAGCAGAGGAAGGTAATTGGCGACCAATTTATATTTCTAATCATGCATATGATGGCTCTATCAGACCCATCTTTTTAAGTGGTGATGGAGCCTACTTGTATACCGGATTTGAAAAATACGCTTCTACGGGATTAGTTCATATATTAGCAAAGAAAAATGATTCTTATACAAATAACGGATGGATTCACGTTATGTCGAGCGGCGGTTCTTCCTTTGCAGTGAGTAACCCAATGGAATGGCTGGCTGTAGGGGCACCTGGAGCCATAATAAATGATGTCAATGCGGGCGCTATTCAATTTTCTAAAGATAACGCAGAAGAACCAACCATGGAAGTCCATCTGGAAACTCCAGCCGATAACGATTTATTTGGCACTGCCCTGGCAATGAACGATGCGGGCACGCTGCTTATTGCCTCTGCGCCGGGCCGCAATGCTGACGCCGGCGTGGTCACCACCTGGACAAGGGACGGGGACGTCTGGACGTTGGCGGAAGCGATGCTTTCACCGCAGCAGCCGGGGAAATTTGGTGCCAGCGTGGCGCTCAGCCGTGACGGCAACGTGCTGGCCGTTGGCAGCCCGGAAGAAAATGATGAACAGGGGGCCGTCTACGTTTATCAGCGCGAGCAGGACAGCTGGCTGTTCAAAAGACGGCTGACAGAGGCTAATACGCTGCCCGGCGATCGGTTTGGCAGGTGCGTTGCGCTCAGCGGAGATGGCGATATGCTGGTCATCGCATCGCAGATTACCAGCGATTCCGGTAACGGCGGCGCTGTCAGGGTTTATGAAAAGGAACAGGATTGGTTTGGCGGCACAGGTCGCCTGCTCCCTCATGAGCAGGTAGAAGGTGACGAGTTTGGCTACTCTCTGGCACTCAATCACGATGGCTCCCGGCTGGCGGTGGGCGCGCCCGGCGCGCCAGGCGCCGCTGAAGGTGAAACCGGCAAAGTCTGGCTTTATGAAATCCGGTCAACGTAATGGCTGCTTCCCTGATCCTTCACTATAAACGTTTATTTACAGAAGGATCACTTCATGCCGCCTGATGCCCGCTACCAACAGATTATCCCTCAACGGGTTATAAGGAATAAAAAAAGTGTCTACTGAACGCATTATGTTTTCAGAAGCTGAGGGGGCCGATGACGATCAGCTTTCTCACTTTCTTACGGCCATCGCTGTTATTGACACGGAACTGCAACGATTCGGTCAGTTAGCACAGTCTGACCTGTTGCCCGATTTTACTTGTACGGAGGATGACTTGCACACTCAAGCAGGCCAGAGTCTATTCGGGACGGGGCAGCCTGGCAACTGGCAAAGTACTGTTCCTGAATTCGATCTGGATACTGAGAGTCATGTCATGCAGATGGTAGAACGATACAATCTTACCGACTTTGAGCTTGCGGTAATATTGATCGGCTGCCTGAACAGTTTTGAACCACGCTATCGACAGTTGTTTTCCAGCCTGCCTTTTCATAAAGCTGGCATGCCCACTGTTGAAATGGTGTTAACGTTATTCTCTCCGGGTCCCTATGTGCGTCATACACAGCTGCAGAATTTGTCGCCACAGGCGCCGCTGCTGTATTACGGTCTGATCGAAGTCTATCCCGGTCAGACAGCAGATTACACCCGATATATAACGCCTGACTGGGTATTGCGCTGGCTGCTGGGTGAGTACATATTACCAGGTTCTCTGTCACGCTATGCCCGCTGGCTATGGCCACAACAGAATGCAGAACCGTTGCAGCAAAACGTCCTTGCTTCTCCGCTGCCCTCGCTGCTGGAGATCAGATACACATCGGGTGCAGACAGTGAAAGCTACCTGTCTGGTGTGGCACAGGCGCTGCACACCTCAACTTTATTGGTCTCATGGTCTCAGCTACTGGCAGACGAACGTAACGCGATAAAGGCGCTTGAACAGCTGCTTGGTATAGCCTGCCTGTGGGAAATTCTGCTGGTATTTAACCTGGACGTTGAGAACGCTGAGGAACCAGCATGGCGTTCGGAAAGTCTCAACCAGCAAATGATGCAACGGGTGACTCAGGCTGGCCAGGACAGCCTCCCGCTCTTGCTTGGTTGTCTGCTACCCGCAGGAACCATTGCATTCCCTTTCCCAGCGCTCAACCGCCAGATACTAAACATTGATCTCCCTGATGTTGACACCCGACATGACCAGTTACTGGCGCTACTGGATAGTGAGCCGGATATCGACCTGCGCAACTTGGTACGACAGGTAACGCTCTCGCAGCGAGAAATGCACCAGGCCGTTCGCGAAGCGCAGATTGCCAGCCAGCTTCGCGGTAATGCTATGGCCACAGAAGACGATTACCGTCAGGCTTTTTTGCGTCGCTCACGCAAAGACTTTGGCAAGCTGGCTCAACGTATCACACCGCAGCGTTGCTGGGACGATATTATTATCAGTGAGGCGTTACAGCAGGAATTAAGCGAAATCGGTCAGGCGATACGCTACCGGGAAAGCGTGCTAAAGAAAGGGTTTGCGCGCAAGGTGGGGCGCGCTACCGGCATCAGTGCGCTGTTTCATGGTAATCCCGGCACCGGTAAAACGCTGGTTGCGGAAGTGATGGCCGCTGAGCTAGGCGTTGATTTGATCAGGGTCGACCTGTCTACGGTAGTGAACAAATACATCGGAGAAACTGAAAAAAACCTTGGGCGTATTTTTGACCTGGCCGCTCAGGATGCAGGCGTATTGTTTTTTGATGAAGCCGATGCCCTGTTCGGCAAACGCAGTGAAAGCAAGGACGCCAGAGATCGGCATGCCAATATTGAAATCGCCTATCTGCTACAGCGACTTGAACAACATCCAGGGCTGGTGATACTGGCGACCAACAACCGCGGCCATCTTGATGACGCCTTTACCCGGCGTTTTACTTTTATCACTCATTTTCTGTGGCCGGATGCCGGGCTGCGCGAAAAAATGTGGCGCGCGGTCTGGCCTCAGGAGCAACTTCTCTCGCCGAAGATCGATTTTTCTCGCCTGGCTCAGGTTCAGCTTACCGGGGCCAATATCCGCAATATCTCACTGCTGGCAAGCTGGTTGGCGGCCAATGCGCCTTGCGTTGATACGGAACATATTGATCTCGCTCTGCGGCGTGAAATGGCGAAAATGGGGCGCAATATGCCCATCTGACGCCAGTAAACATGCGGCAAAACCGGCGACTTTAATGCGCACAGCCGTCGGTTAGTCTTTAAACATGATTATGTCGGCTTCCGTAGCATTTATGACGAGTCTTATACTTATTGCAGCTTATACCGTTTCTTTTGAGCAAGTATATCTGTAGTGGCCGCGCGACCGATGGTCTCTTTTTTTAATAAAACCAGATGTTGAGTTTGCTCTTCAGCAAAGCAAACCTGATAAGCGGGCGCTGGAAACCTGGTCAAAGGGCAGGGGGATGCCCACGGCCAGCGGGGCAGCGATTTCCCGAAACGGCAAAGCCGTGACGCTCGCCCTGTAAGGGCGCTACGTTCTGATTAGAAGCGCCTGTTTTATTCAAGAAAATTGGCGTTACCGCTTGTGCCGTGTAAAGAGAAATCATGAACATCAAGGGAGTTTCCGACATATTCCAGATCAACTTTATATACTTTCTCAGTTACAACTCCACGTTTGATCACCTCTTCTTTAATAGAGGTCACTCTAAAAACCGCCCCTGGCTGAACGATGACCTCTTCCGCCTCCATTATTTTTCTGGCTTTATTAACAGGAACCTTATTTTTTATTAAATCTTCGACCGCTTGGCCGTAGAAATCAGAACTCCTTTTCCCCTTTTTAAGTATTCCTGAGGGAGGGGACTTGACTCTCCATATCACATTTACGTTACTTGCCGCCCCGGAATCGGCATATGTGCTGGCGAAGAGTTTAGACTCAGAAAAAAAACCAAATTGCTGAGCTTGAACTAGCTTGTCTTTTTGTAATAAATCAAAACTCTCTCTTGACATGGGTGCGCCTCGATACAATGTATTGCCAGCATTATAATCAGGGCGTTGGTTAACTGCATTCAGCGTTTTTCTTATATTGTCTGCATTTGAACTCTCCGGAAGATTATCAACTCCATGAAGAAAATTATGTTTGACTCCTTCTGCGTCATAGTCACCCTGAGATATTCTGTTTTGAATGTTAGCTAGTTCAGTTGCGTCACCCAAGTCACCTGTGAGCCGGTTTGTCGGTGCGGGGCGTGCAGGAGGATTGATAGCAACTTTGCCCCTCGCACCTCCTTGTAGCCCCACATTAGCACGATATTTCCATCCATTTACCGGATCAAAGCGCACCGCCGGATGATACCCCCCCATCTGCGGTTGAGACGGGTTCTCCAGTCGCCATGCCCCGGTTGAATTATCGTATTTCAGCTCGAATATATTTTGATCCTGTTGCATATAATACCGAGATTGAGAGCCACTAGCATCGGTATAAACACCTCTGTAACGTCCTTGTGTGCCCAGCGTCATGTTGCTCACATCCACCGAAGTCACACGGTGAGACTCTGGAAATGTCCTTAACGTTCCGTGTGTGTCCCTCCACTGGTTTAACATATCTAACTCGTTCTGACCGCGGGGCCGTGACATCGGGTTAGGCTGACCATAGAGACGCCTTCCGTTACCAGAAGGGATCCCTCTGCCCGCCCCCCGTGTGCCAGGGAAACGAACATCATTAAACTGACCGGCCGGCAGGGCCGCTGACCCCGTTCCGGTAGTGGGAGTCGTCCCTGAAGACATGCTTCGCCCCGCGCCGGTACGTGTGAAATCTTCTATTCCTGAAGAGGACAATGTTCTGCTTTTTGTGGATATTTCCGTGAGTGTATTTTTTAAATTGCTTGCATTTGTGGCCAACGCCAATTTTCCCACAAGAGGGAGTAATTCTGATGCGATCTCAAAACCGAGCATGTATCTTGATAGCGTTGCACTCTCTCTGGCGGCGTCTCTGACATCGCTGCGGTCGGCATCATTTGCAGTTTGCTCATCAATATATATTTCCGTCATTCCTTTTATAATAGTTACTGCTAAGCCAGTAGCAACCGCAAGTGGCGTTGCAACGCCCAAGGTCGCAATCGTTGCGATTAATGACAATGCGAATAAAACATCCTTGGTGAGTTCTTTACCTTTTGCATCATCGTCTTCCCGTCGAGTGAAAACCATACTCCGCAAATCTTTTTTTAATCTAACAAGTAACTCTTCAAATAATTCTTCATATAACCTATCCCCTCCCTGACCAAAGGTCAGCCTCATTTGCGTATCTCTGGTCTGCTGTTCTGTTGGAAGATGGCTTTTGATAAAAGCAGGCAGACTGTAATCATCATTACTGACGGTATTGAATATTTTTATCTCTCTCGAATCTATAGAAACGAGAATACGAAAATTTCCTGAACCAAAAGAAACCATATTAGGAACGATGCGTCCATTATAGTAAACCTGCGTGGGCTTTATGATGCCAAGCATAATACCCTTTGCTATCTCAGTGTAAGCATCATTTTTTCCTTCCAACTCCCCAACTTTCTCTATCATAATATTAGAAGTTAGGGCCGTTACATTGTCCTTATAGGTTTTTTTAGCATTAGGATCGTTTGAAATACTATCGACGTGGCTTATGATTCCTGAATCAATTTCAGTGGTGTATGCTTGTCTCAGCGGTTTAGATCGCAAATCGTTAATGAGTTCGAGAGGGATTCTTTTGGATGGATCGCTCTCAGGATGTCTTATTTCAATACTAGGGCCATGAGTATCATGCCGATCATATTCCCCTAGTAGAATCTGTTTTAAAGTGTAGGTTTTTACTGATGAACCAAAAGATTCATTTGGTTCTGCCGTTGAGTAGGCAGTATTTTCCTCTGGCTTAATACTTAATGGACCATGAGCTGAACCTGTCACATACATTTTGCTATTTAATTGTTCTTTGCTTATTGTGTAACCGCGTTTCTTTAAGCTCTCAATAAGCATTTTGTCTACCACATCAAGCTCTTCCTCTGACTGTTCTTCCTCTGAATGTTCGTCCTCTGAAAATTCGTCCTCTGACAACACGTCCTCTGACAACACGTCCTCTGACAACACGTCCTCTGACTGTAATTGTTGCAGCAATTGAAAGATTTTCGCTCCCTCTGATTCCTCCATGCTATGCATTTCTCTGGTTTTTTTTAATTCTTTTTCAAGCTCAAGCCTTTCATCCAGCAAATATTGTGGCGTATTTTTTTTATCAAAAACTGGATAGTTATAGCCTCTGCTATTCCAGCCCCCCGTATTTAAGGCACCAACACCACCATGTTTATTAAGATAATGCCTTTTCATTTCATTCTGATTATTATCAAGAGCGGTATGCAATTCTAATATTTTATTAAAATGGAGGGTTCGTATGGATCTGAGTATTTGGTCTAAGTTTTTCCGCAAAATTTTTAATGCGTTTTTTCTTTCAATTTCAGGTAGCTCAGTAAGATATGAACTGAGGAATGAAACCGACTGAAGACTGTTAATCAACGCGTTTGGGTAAGCTCTCGGCCAAACGATGTATCCAGGTCTCTCTGGTGGGGATATAAGAAGTGTATGCAATGTTACTTCCCGCTCTTGGGTCTCCCCATTAACATTTTCTCTTATTGTTATTTTGGTGTTTTTTGTTATTGATAAGCCATGCTGGTCGTTTAATTTATCAAGTGCGGCATTACCCGTTTGAGAGGGGGTAATATACCTTGTTCTCGCTTCATAAAAGGGAATATACCTTCTTTTCGCTTGATTTAAAAAAAATAGTTGCCCCTCATCATTGCCCATCCCCCCGGCCAGCCGCGTCCCCATGATCGTCTCGCTCAGCCCCATCGCCCGCGTCAGTGCACTGTCCCGCTCCGTATTCATCCCCAGCAGCAGCGCCAGCAGCTCCACCGCCTGCGCCAGCAGACTCCGACCCTCCTCGTCAATGGTGGCCAGAAAATGCGTGAACTCACTGTCACCTGAGTACAATCCCGCCACAAACTCATCCAGGTTGCCCAGATAATACAACGTTTCTTTATCCTTGCCGCCGTGACGCTCCTTATAGGACTCCAGCGCTTTTTCACGCAGGCGGTCAAGCCGTTTAACCTGCTGTTGCAATACCCTGTACGCCTTAAGCTCTTCCAGCCGTCCCTCTTTCTTAAGCCTTTCAGGTACTTCTTCATCCATAGCGTACCGCAGCTGATGGGCAGATAAGGCATGCGCAATTTCATGCAGCTTTTCCTGTTCTGTGGCCCCTTCTCTCAGCATGACCGTCCGCGTCTTCAGGTCATAATAGCTCTTTCCTGTTGTTGACCGCCCCATGCGTACCTGAGAAAGACCGCCCGTCTTCCTCAGCCGCCTGGCGAGCGGCTTCAGCTCCTCGTCGTTTATATGGTAAAGTTCTGTATTGGCGGACGGGGGGTTGTTGTTCTCGTTCATTGCAACGAAGGCATCAAACAGGGCCTGCCTTTCCCTTTCTAATCTTTCCCGCTCCATCAGGGTCCTGGCGACCCCCATCCCTTTCACGCCGCCGATAACGCCAGCATCCAGCCCGCCATCCAGCAGCATCCCGGACGGGGAGCTCATTTTTATTTTTTGACTCTTCCTGCCCTGTGTTACCCTTTCATATACCGCGCTGAAAGTCTTTTCTTTTGATTCCAGGTGATGATTATAGAGCGCACCTGCGGCCGCGATACCCGCCCCTATCGGTAACTTGATCACCCCGGGCACCGGGGCCGTCACCAGATTAAAACCCAGCTGTTTCAGCTTCTTACCCAGCAAGGTATACATGGCCTTATAAGGCCTGTCTTGCCCGGGCATCGTGTAATTATTTACCTTGTTAACTCGATAGGGGATCTTGATTGACGCCTTGAGCACCTTATACGGCATCCTGAGCATACTCGACAGCCCGAAGGTCACCGTGTCCACCGCCTGTTCAAAACTGAGTTCGACTACCAGACGGCTCCCCCCCCTCGCGACCCTTTTTTGCCCCCAGCTGACGATAAACTCAACCAGACTCTTTTCCAGCGCCACATATTCATCCGGGCTCATCGGCAGCTTCAGCTCATCATTACTGGCGTTTTCAAGCTCACCGGCTAGCCGTGTGGCAAACAGGTAACCCTTCGGATCCCCATGGGAAAGCGTTGCCTCTAGAAGCCCCTGGTTTTTCAATGAGGTCCATACCTCCCTGGCGCCCTGTGCCTGCCAGCCGTCTGGCTGCCGCTCTCTGGCAAGGGTTGCCCAGTGTCTGGCAAGTCGTGTGCCACGCGAATATTTATCCAGAGGATGCTCAGTCAGTTTTGCTGACCGGGCCGATATCGACTCTGTGGCTTTTGTCGCCAGCAGCAGCGCCTCTTTAGCCTGCTTTTTCGCTTCGGCAAAATCACGCAGGGGATGACCGGCCGCCTGCACAGCCCTCTCCAGAGCGGCAACCGCTGCATTCAGCTCCCCGGTAATTTCCGGAAGCGCGTTGTTCACCGCCTTCAACATGCTGTCAATGTCAGCAGAGCGCTGTCCATAAATCATACTCATGACAGCTACCCGCTGCCGCTTCAGCACATTACTTATACTCTCCTGCGTGTGGCCCAGGCGCTCCATCAGCCTGCGGGCGTTGGCTATATCACCGTCCAGCAACTGACGAAGCACGGCTTGCTTCGCCGCCCGCTGAGCAGCCGGTTGCTCCTGTTCAGTCCGCTCATTAACCCATTGCCTTACCTGGGCATCCCTGTCATCTTCATACGGTTCACCGGCCGCAGTGTCTGTACTCTCCCCTGTATTCCCCGCGGCGTCAGCGGTAAACAGGCCCTGTATCTTTTTCAGCTCCGCCACTTTTGCCAGTATCGCCCCGCTGGCGTGCTGAAGGTTTATCGCCGGCTGTTGCCATTGCCACAGGAGACTGCGGCCGACGGAGTCGGCAATGCGGCGTTCGTCAGTCTTTGACGGGGTGTCGCTTACCTTCCCGTGCTGTATTATCCGGGCCGCCCCTCTGCCGTACCTTGATACGGTGCTCCCAACGATGCCAAGTTTTATTCCGCCCCGCCTGATACTGTCCCCGAGTTTCTGCTGGCCGGTCGTTAACCAGCCCCGGCTCGTGGTCGTTTCGTCATCCCGGGGCTCTTCCAGCGTGTCGGCAATAGCCTCCTGGTCTGACGTCGGAAGCTCTGCCTTCAACGCAACAGAAAAACTCAGCAGAAAAGCCGCGATATCGCTAAAGAAAGCCTGCGCGTCTCCCGACAGCTCGCGGGCTTTTTTGTCGGCTTTACCCGCATCATGGCGGGCTGCCGCTATTACTGCGCCAAAGGTGGACAGTTGCCTGGCCTTCCAGGCCGTTACCCTGATCTGCATCAGGTCCGACCATGCGGCGCTGCCTTCGGCATTCTCCACCATCCGTTTCTGAGCCTGTATCATCCCCTCCCTGTTGTCAGGAGCAATGGCGTCAGTCAGTTCGGTAATCAACCCTTCATGTACCGCCCCGCGCAAATTTTCAGGCGTACTGTAGTCCACCGCCAGGCCAAGGGCCCGGGCTACACCGATAAGTGTTTGCAGGGTCGATGACAACCGCCTGACCAGCGACCGGGCCGTACTCCTGTTCTGCGTGGCGTCCAGCCTGAAAGCTAACAGACGCTCTTTCTCCAGCTCATCATTCACCCATTGCTGAAGCTTATTTTCCGACAGCCGTCTGATAAATTTTTCAAGCGCCGTGATTTGTGCCAGCAGCCATGACCGGCGTTGCCCGCTGGCATGCAGGTGTGCCAGCCGGTTGGCAACG
>Ga0308156_1001117_pt1 | contig 35704 bp, 24 predicted proteins | sample PhyAR2_FD_201041 | JGI IMG/M metagenome (GOLD analysis project Ga0308156, IMG submission 201041) | Phyllosphere microbial communities from UC Gill Tract Community Farm, Albany, California, United States - DLSL A.R2 | ecosystem: Host-associated > Plants > Phyllosphere > Unclassified | place: USA... | reverse complement strand
CAGGGCAAGCCCTCCGGTAAACCCGTCCGCCGCGATGGCATCGATCCGGTGCTGCGCTCGCGCGCGCGCCGTCGTGCCGTGCAGGCCATCTATGCCTGGCAGATCTCCGGCGGCAACGGCCAGTCGCTGATCGCCCAGTTCGCCCACGAACAGGCCCGCGAAATCGCCGACCTGGCGTACTTCGAAGCGCTGGTGCATGGCGTGCTCGACAACCGTCGCGACATCGACGAAGCCTTCGGCCCGTACCTGGACCGTGGCATCGACGAAGTGGACGCGATCGAACGCGCCGTGCTGCGCCTGGCCGGTTACGAACTGCGTTACCGCCTGGACGTGCCGTACCGCGTGGTGATCAACGAAGCCATCGAATCGGCCAAGCGCTTCGGTTCCGAACATGGCCACACCTACGTCAACGGCGTGCTGGATCGTGCCGCCGTGGAATGGCGCAAGGTCGAATCGGGTCACTGACCCACCTGTGGTAATGCCGGCCGCTGGCCGGCAACTGCAGGGATTCTGAGGTTGCCGGCCTGCGGCCGGCACTACCGCCCACCGCGCACGGCGCGGCACGTACAAACGCGGGAGCGCCCCATGTCCCTGGCCGAATTCGCCCTCATCGACCGCATCCGCGCCCGCACCGTCGAGCGCGACGACATCGTGCTCGGCATCGGCGATGACGCCGCGCTGCTGCAGCCGCGCCCGAACGAGCAACTGGTGGTCACCGCCGACACGCTCAACAGCGGCGTGCATTTCCCGGCCGAGACCCCGGCGTTCGACATCGGCTGGAAGACGCTGGCCGTCAACCTGTCCGACCTCGCCGCGATGGGCGCGCGCCCGGCCTGGTGCACGCTGGCGCTGTCGCTGCCCGAAGCCAGCGAAGACTGGATCGATGCCTTCGCCGATGGCTTCTTCGCGCTGGCCGACCAGCACGACATCGCCCTGATCGGCGGTGACACCACGCGTGGCCCCCTGTCGCTGTCGGTTACCGCGATGGGCCAGGTGTCACGCGGCCAGGCGCTGCGTCGTGATCGCGCACAGATTGGCGATGACATCTGGGTCAGCGGCACCCTCGGCGATGCTGCCGGTGCGCTGCGCCTGTGGCAGCAGGGCGCATTGAACGTCACTGCCGCCACCTTGCTGGCCGACTACGAAACCCTGCGCCTGCGCCTGCTGCGTCCCACCCCGCGCGTCACCCTGGGCCTGCGGCTGCGTGCATTCGCGCATGCCGCCGTGGACATCTCCGATGGCCTGCTGGCCGACCTGGGCCACATCGCTGCACGCAGCGGCGTACGCGCCGAAGTCGACGCCGATGCATTGCCGATGTCGTCGGCACTGCGCGAACTGCTCGGCCGCGATGGCGCCCGTGATTGCGCGCTGCACGGCGGCGACGATTACGAACTGTGCTTCACCGCCGCCGCCGACCAGCGCGACGCGCTGCACTACGTCGCCGAATCGCTGGACGTGCCGATCACCCGCATCGGCCGCATCATGGAAGGGCAGGGCGTGCACACCGAAGGCCACGACGGCCCGAGCGGATACGAGCATTTCGCCTGACACACGAGAACGCCGGGCATGGCCCGGCGCTACCGTGTTGCTCTGGTAGGTGCCAACCTTGGTTGGCACGGATGTGTCAGGCCTTCGTGCCGACACTGCGTCGACCAAGGTCGATGCCTACCAGAACGCCGGGCATGGCCCGGCGCTACCGTGTTGCTCTGGTAGGTGCCAACCTTGGTTGGCACGGATGTGTCAGGGTTGCGCGCCAACGCTGCGTCGACCAAGGTCGATGCCTACCAGAACGCCGGGCATGGCCCGGCGCTACCGTGTTGTCCTGGTAGGTGCCAACCTTGGTTGGCACGGATGTGTCAGGCCTTCGTGCCGACACTGCGTCGACCAAGGTCGACGCCCACCAAAGCGGGGCACATCGGCGTTGCCCGGCGTAACCTTTAAACGTGCGGAACGGGTGCGCCAAAGCGGTTGCCGCCCGGCGTGCTGGGCAGCAGCAGGAACACCAGCAGCACCAAGCCTGCAAACGGGACCATTGCCAACAGCAGCCACCAGCCCGAGCGATCGGTATCGTGCAGGCGACGAACGGTGGCAGCAATGCCGGGCAATGCGAAGGCCAGCCACATCACCAAGCTCAGCCCGCTCGATGCCAGGATGAGGCCCTGAGAACCGCTGTAGCCGGCATAGAAACTCACAATGTATAGCGGGATCGAAACGATCACGATGAACAGCTGGAACCACCAGAACTCGCTGCGGCTGGCACGGCCACTGAACTGTGCATAGCGCTTCAGTGGAGCCATCATCTTGTGCATCGGTACACTCCTTGGAAAGAAGCGCGCACTATCGGCTCCAGGGTGGATATGAGCCATAGAAATCATTGCGAATGAGAGCGGCATTCAATTCAACCAGGCGCTCCCCCATAGATCTCAACGTGAGGGGCTCACGCCACCCGCAACTGCGTACGCGCCGAAGTCGATGCCGATGCATTGCCGATGTCGTCGGTACTGCGCGCTGCACTACGTCGCCGAATCGCTGGGCGTGCCGACCACCCGCATCGGCCGCATCATGGAAGGGCAAGGCGTGCACACCGAAGGCCACGACGGCCCGAGCGGATACGAGCGGGTACGAGCACTTCGCCTGAGTGCGGCAGGGATTTGTGTCCTGCCGGTACGCGGCTGCGGGCAGGGGGCCTTGGTGGCCGGCCATGCTGGCAGCACGGGCGATGAGCATTTAGGAATCCTCCGAATTCGCCGCTGTGCGCTTCGGCTTACAACTATTTTCATAGCCGGGCGTTTGACGCGACGACACACTTCACGCTCCTGAAAACGAGCGGTGCCATGTCACGTGTCGTCCATGTCCTGCTGCTGTGTGCGCTGGCTTTCCCCAGTCACGCCAGCGCACCGCAGATCAATGTCGGCGTCCTCTTCGACTACCTGCAGCCCGGCAGCAGCAACCTGCTCAAACGCATCCGCAATACCGGCGCCGGCACCGCCTACGTCCGGGTGGAAGTGGCAGAGATCGTTTTCGATGCCGATGACAAGCCCGTCGAAGTTCCGGTGGATGCGCCATCGCTGGTGCGCAACGCGCCTGGGGCGCATGGGGTCATTGCCAGTCCCAGCCGCCTGATCATCGCAGGCAACGGCCAGCAGGCCACACGTCTGGTGTATCGGGGCCTGCGCGACGAGGAACGCTACTACCGCCTGCGCTTCGTGCCGGTGGCGCCCAGTGCCGAGGAATTCTCGCTCAGCGAGGAACAGGCACAGCAGGCCGCAGAGCTTTCCTCGGCCATCCGCGTGTTCACCGGCTTCGGCACCGTGCTGTTCATCGCGCCACAACACCCGCGCTATGACACCCGCATCGAGTCCGGCCAGATCCACAACCACGGCAACGCCACCATTGTTCTGGAAAACCTGCGCCAGTGCGAGCGGGCCAAGGTCGACGCCTGTACACCCGGAATCATCGTGCACGTACGCCCCGGCCGCTCTCACGTGCTGGCGTCTGACGATACGCATTTCATCCGTTACGACCTGAAGGAGGGCGAACGCCAGCGCAGCATCGACAGCCGCCGCTGACCGTCCGTCCCCCACCAACGCCATTGTCCCGCCCGGGCCCGCCAGGAGTCCGATGGGACAGCTTTGTCCTTGTCCTGGCTTTTGTACCCACTCACCCAGGAGTATCTGAATGTCCTTCTTGAAACACGCGATGGCGGCTGCGGCAGTCCTGCTCATCACCCCGGCCGTCAGCTTTGCGGCTACCGAAACCAAATCGATCACCGTCAACGTGTCGGCTGACGTGCCCAACGTTGCCGGCCTGCAGGTGTCCACGCCGGACGGCTGGGAAGGCCTGCCGCAGAATCTGCCGTGGGATACCGCACGCCAGGTGCTCGGCGAACTGACCGGTCGCGTTATCAACGTGAAGTCGCCGGCTGCCATCACCGCCTATCTGTCCGCCCCGGCGCAGATGGCATCGGCCGCGGACGTCGTGGATCTGGCGGTGAAACTGGACAACGTGGTCGTGCCGGCAACGGCCGCCGCCAAGATCACCGTTGCCAACGCAGCCCAGGCCGCATCCGGCAAGTCTCTGGCCTTCGCCATCGCGCCTACCGAACCGGGCGGCGGTTACAAGCAGGGTACTTACGGCGGTCAGTTCCACATGATCTTCGAAAGCGACATCTGACGCCTGCCGAGCTCTGTGCCTTCCTGCCCCACCGCGCGTGCGGCAGGAGGGCCAATGTCATCTATGCGCCTTTCACACCTACCCCCGCGACCGGTTCCGATGCGACTGGCTGTTGCCATTGCCGCCATGCTTGCTGCTGCCTCGGCGCAGGCGACCGCAGGCGCGCCAGACGCACAGGTCAGCCTGCTGGAGCAGCGCGACCGCATGCCTGCGGAGTTCCGCGAGCATCTGTTCGGCAATCCGCTGACCGTACGCGTGGAACTGGACGGGCAGTACCTGGGCGACGCCGAAGTACTGCTGCATGAAGACAACCGCGTACAGCTGATCGGCTTCGTCGAAAGCAACGAAAGCCCGTGGCCGCAGAGCGAGCGCACGCGCTGGGCCGAGCAGCTGGCCGAACCGCTGCCGCTTGGCATATGCGCGCCGCAGTGCCGTGGCCTGGCCGCGCTGCACTACAGTCTGGCCAATTCGCTGCTGAGCCTGTTGACGCCGGCAACTGCCAGTGCGGAACAACGCAACATTGCCCTGCCGGCGTCCGGCAGCCACGGCTTGATCGTACGTAACAGCCTGGCCGTGCATGGCGGCCAGGACCAGCCGGCCAGCGCCCGTTACAGCGCTGAACTGAGTGGCAGCATCGGTCTGTGGAGCACGGTTGGCAGCTACCAGTATTACGCCCAACCCGGCAGCACGGAGCACTATCTCAGTGCGTTGTATGCACAACGCGAGCTCGGCGATCATTTCGTCCGCGCGGGCTATTTCCTGCCCACGTTCGAGGGCATCATCCGCCAGCCACGCGCGCCGGGTACGCAGAATGACACCGCACTGGGAGTGATGTTCGGTTCGTCGGATGTACTGCTGGCCGACACGCGCAGCGCCAGCGTCTATCCGGTGTACGTCACCGCCAACCGCGACGGTGTGGTGGAGATTCTGCGCGACGGCAACCTGCTGGCCACACAGGCCGTGAAGCCCGGCGTGCAGGAGATCGACACACGTCGCCTGCCAGGCGGCATCTACGACGTGGTACTGCGGGTCATTGAAGACGGCCAGGAGGCCTCGCGCGAAACCGCCTCGATCCACAAACCCAGCCGTTGGCGTGATCCCACCCGGCGCTGGCGCTACAGCGCGTTCGCCGGCCAGCAGCGCAGCCTGCTCGACAGCGATCGTTCAATGCAGGAGGGCGAGATCGCCGCCGGTGCGGTGGTCAACTACCTGTTGCACCCGCGCGCAGTGGCCGGTGCCACCGTGCAGCAGATCGGCACGCGCCGCGCCACCGGCCTGTCGATGGACTGGCAGGCCAGTGATCGCTTCAGCGCCTACACCAATTTCTACACCTCCAGCGATGCCGGGCGCGGCGTGGATCTGCAGGGACTGTATCGCTACCGTGCCGGTTCGGTGGTCGCCAACCATGCGCGCAGCTGGACAGAGCAGCGTCATCGGCTGCCCGCCAGCGAGGGTGCGCCGCCACGTTGGGAAACCCGGGGAGGCTGGCAGGACACCACGGCCGTATCGATCACCCATCGCTTCAGTCACCGCGACAATGCGAGCCTGCGCGTGGCCCGCAGTTCCGGCTTCACCCGTGGCACCGGCATCGACGTTTCCTACGGTCGCCGCGAGACCCTGTTCGGCAGGCATGACGTCAACTGGCGTGTCTCGGCCTACGACCGTCCGGGCAGCCGCTTCACCCACTATCGCCGCCAGCGCGGCATCGATCTGACCGTCAGTGTGTCACTCGGCAGCGAGCGCCGCAGCTACAGCGGCAGCCTGGGCAGCCGGACCGGCGAAGCCGGCCAGCGCGACGGCTACGTCACCGCGGTCGCCACCCAGCGTGTGGATGGGAAGATCCTGCGCAGCGTCAATGGCATGGTCACAGCTGAACGCAGCGGCATTGGCGCCGGCGCCGGCGCCTATCTGCAGAGCCCACTGCTGGAAGGCGATGTGCAGCTGTATCGCGGTGCCGGTTCCGGACACGTTGGCGGCAGCGCCAACCTGGACAGCACCGTGGTGATCGGGGGAGGACATGCTGCCGTGCTGGGCCAGGGACGCAGCGGCAGCGTGGACACCGGCATCATCGTCGACGTGCGCAGTGACTTCCCCGATGTCACGTTGCGTGCCGACGACAGTCGTGGCGGTGGCGTGCAGCTGCGCCCGGGACGCAACTTCGTTCCGGTCACCGCCTATCGTGCGGGACAGGTGCAGTTCGACTTCCACGGCCGGCACGCACCTGCGGCGGCGCTGCAGCCGTCGACCATCAGCTACCACCTCAACAAGGGCGGCGTGGTGCATACCACGGTGGATGTACTGCGCACCTTCACCGTGATGGGGCAGGTACTGGATGCCGATGGCAACGGCATCCGCGGGGTTCAGGTGATCAACCATGCCGGCCGCAGCGTCAGCCAGGAAGAAGGCTTCTTCACCCTTGAACTCAGCGCACGCGCGCCGGTGGTGGAGCTGCGCTACCCGAACCGGATCAGCTGTGTGCTGACCATGGAGGAGGGCCGTCACCCCCGCGAAGGCGATGTACTGATGGTGGGCGGCATCGGTTGTCCGCCGTCGGTGGTCGCGCACTAGCCCATTGTTCCGACGAACCAGGCAGGTCTAAAGCATGACTATTGGCATCCGGCTGTTCCCGTTGCTGGCCGTAATGGCGGCGTTGCCTGCCACCGCACAGGTGGTGGACGTCAACGTCACCGGCGAATTCAGGCCCAACGCCCTGGATCCGGGCGATACCGCATTCCGCAACACGACACCCCGGGGCAGCTTCTGCAACTGGAGGCCGGCCGAATGCGATAGAAACGGGGCCTATATCTTCGATCTCGGCAACCGCGAGTACTGGCGCAAGGAAGGGCCGAGCGACGACACGTCAAGGCGTGATACCACCTACGTCCGCTTCCCGCCACCGCGTACGATCACCCTGCAGGAGGTGTCGAGCGGACGCACCTTCGAGGCGACCATCAGCTTTGCGGCGCTGTCCATGCGCATCAACTTCGGTGGTGGCGCCGATCCCTGGTACTACGGCGTCAGTGGAGGTTGCACGGCCATCCGCGGCGCCGGTGGGCTTGGATGGTCGCTGGGCGGTTGGGCGGCGCGGACGCCAGCCAGCCCCACCGAGTGCTACAGCACCAACACGCGGTATGCCCGCACCTACTCCTACAGGAACGTGGGGCTCGGCATCCACGTCACCCTGCCCAATGCAATGACGCTGCAGGACGGCCGTTACGTAGCCCAGGAAACCTGGACCACCGGCGGCGCCGGGGCCGACATCGATCTGGGCGACAACATCACCGGTGTCGAGGCCGTGCGCATGAACTTCGTGTTCGATGTGATCCACGACTTCCAGGTGCGCTTCGCCACCGAGGCGCCGCGCGTACAGTTGGCGCCCGAAGGGGGCTGGTCGCCCTGGATCGATCATGGCACTGCTCCGGCGAGGCTGCGCCAGGAGCTGCCGTTTCATCTGACCACGTCGATGGACTTCAGCATGAAGCTGCGCTGCCAGCACCACGTCGGCGACCAGTGCGGAATTCATGATCCGCAGGCGGACAAGCAGGTGCCGGTGGAGGTGGACGTCACCCTTCCGGGCATGAACAACCTGCGCGATGGTCGTCCGGCGCAGAACACCGTACTGCTGGCCGATGACGGGCAGGCACCGCGCTTCACGCCCGATGGCTACCTGATGCAGCGCCGTTCGACCCTGCGCTTCACCGCCGGGCGTGACGCGGTGCTGGAGATGGTGAAGACACCGGGCTCGCGCTGGGAAGGAGACATGACCGTGCTGTTCGACGCCAATCCCTGAGCTTGGGGCAGGCATTGGCGTGGTCGAGGTGCCGCGGAAGCTGGCTACGCCACCCGCAACTGCACATCCACATACTCGGCCAGCCCACGGCAGGCCAGCAGCAACCCTTCACGCACGTCATCGCCCACCTGCTGGTCGGCATCGCCGTCCACGCGTACGCGCTCGATGGCGTGCAGCAGTTCCAGCAGCAAGGTCAGCCCGGCATTGGCGCGGTCGATGCGCGCCATCGCGAAGCCGAAGCACTTGCGACCTTTGTCCGGCCACGGTTGGCCGTCGGCAGCGTCCACCTCGCGGATGCGCTGCAGGCAGCCGAGCAGGGTGATGCCTTCGTCGGCGTGGGCGCGCATCGTACTGCCCAATGTGGTTTCGAGTGCTTTGGCCAGATCGTCTGGCAGGCGTTCGACGGCGTCGCCCAATGTGGCGAACAGATAGGGATAGAGCGAAGAAGTCATGGCGGCGTCCTTGAGTGCGGAGCAAGGGGCCGCCCTCGCGCTGGGCGAGGGCGGCAGACGGTGCGTGGTTGCAATACCGGAGGTTGATGTAGAAACGCCGGCGGGTACGAGACCCCCACGCACCGCCCGCCATAGGGCACGGACGGATTGCCTGCCGACGCCGCCCAACAAGGAAAGAGCGACGCCGACAGGCAAGCGTAAACAACACATCAACCTAACGGGATTGCAAGCCCGTGCCACCCGTTGTCGGTGGCGCGCCATGATGTGCACGCAAGTGCTGCTGTACCAATCAGAAAAGTTTCAATTTCGAAAACGCTGCGGACTTATGGGCGATGCGATGCGCAACGTCCCGCGCGTATCAGCACGGCAATTGCGACATTTCCTGCATGGCAGATGACGAGCCGAACGGATCCCGGCTGCGTTCAACGCGCTACTGCGGCCTCTGCATCGCGCGGGGCACCGTAATCGTCCAGCCACTGGAACGTCAGCGACGACGGCATCGCCGCGCCGCTCGGCAGTGGCAGCCGCACCTTGGCCCCCGGCGCGATCATGTCCGCCTCCACCTTGTGGCCGTCGGGCAGCGTCAACGTACTGATGGTCACGTGATAGGCGCTGGGGTTGCTCACCTGCAGAGCACCGCCCTGTGAACGCCACTGCAGCTGGCCTGCTGCATCACGCGCGTTGCCGGGCAGTCCGGCAGGGCGATGGAACAACTTCACCCGTGTACGCACCGCGAACTGCAGCAGGTTCTTGCCGGCGGCATCTGCGGGCTTGGGGGGAATATCCAGCAGATTGAAATAGAACACTGATTCGCGGTCGGTAGGTAGCGGAGCCTCCGACGGCCGCGGCGCGTAGGTAACGCGATAGGCTTGGCCTTGGCGCGCCTGCAGCAGGCGCGGGTCGGCCGGCGTCAACCGGAACGGGGTGCGCACATCTTCCGGCCGCGCATGGCTGTCGCCATCGTCGATCCAGACCTGCACCATGGCCGGCTGCTCACCGCTGTTGGTCGCCTTCACGGTGACGTCGCGACCCTTGCTGGCGTCGTGCACGATGCGCGTGCCCTGCAGCGTCACCGCCGCCGAGGCCGGCAGCGCCAACGCGCCAGCCAGCAGCACGGTCATCCACGTTATTGCACGGAACGTCATGGTGAATACCTCGTTGGTGCCTGCTGGCCCTTCCGTGCGCCAGCAGACGGAAGGGACTTACTTGTAGAGGACCACGAAGTCGCCCGATGCGTTGGCGGGGCCGGCCATGGCGGTCTTGGTGGGCGAGGCGTACCACGCGCTGTAGTCCAGCTGGCCCCTGCCAGCGGCCGGAATGGTCACCCACTGCATCGGGTCCTCACCCAGCTTCTGATGATTGCCGGACGCGTCATACAGGGCCACGCCCACGTTGGTCGCAACACCCGGATCAGGGTTCAGCGCCAGGTTGCCAGTGCTGCCATCCGGGGTGCCGCCAAAGCGGACGCCTACTTCCTGCGATGCGCCCGAGCCGGTGCAGTCCAGCTGGATACTGAAGTTCTTCATGCCAGCACGTTCGGATGCATTGACCGAGGCGACATCAACCTTGCCCATGGGCACGGTGACGGTGCCGCCGGCCGCATCCACGGCGCAGGTACTGGTTGTCAGCTCGCCAGTGATCTCCAGCGACTGGGCAAACGCAGTGGGGGAAACAGCCAGCGCAAGCGCGCCGGCAACTACAAGGTTCAATGTAGTCGACATGTAAGGGTCCTCAGTTGGGAATGCAGGGGAACCGCAGTGGACGAGCCAGCGGATGCGCACAGTGTTCCCAACCTTCTGCGGAAGAGACATCCAATTAGTTGCAAGTGATCGCGCGATGCATGGAGACGTGCTGAACATGACCGCGACGGAGGGAGTGGATGGTCCGTGGCTTGTTTCAAAGAGATTGGATCAGTTTGAAAAAGCGATTCGTTGAACGCCGCCTCGTCCAGCATCACCGGTTCTTCGCCGTTGATTGCCGCTTTGCAACAAATTCCATGGGACGACAGCGGGATGCTGTCTACGCTGCGGCCAACTTCGACCACGAGCGATGTTGGCATCGGCCTCATCGAATGATGCCCACCATGCATACGCACCCCGCCCATCACCGCACGCTGCGTTCTCTCACCCGCCGGCCACTGGGCGTGGCCATTGCCGTTGCCACAGCAATGGCGCTGACCAGCCATGCCAGCGCGGACGACAGCGCGCTGTTGCAGTTCAGTGAGGGGTTCCTGATCGGTGGCAAAGCCATCGACATGCAGCGCTATGCCCATGGCAACCTGATGGAGCCGGGAATCCATCCACTGGACGTGGTGGTGAACGGGCAGTACCTGGAACGTCGCGACATCCGCTTTGTGGAGGTGCAAGCGTCTGCGGGTGCTGCCCCGTGCCTGCCGGCGGCCCTGCTGCGTCGGTTGAATCTGAAAGACAGCTACCTGGCTGATCTGGAGCAGGACGACGATGCCTGCATTGCATTGGCTGCGCTGGTGGAAGGCGCAACGGTGGAGTTCGACGCGGGCAACCTGCAGTTGCTGGTTAGCGTGCCGCAGGCCGCGCAGGCGCGCAGTGCGCGCGGCTACGTGGCACCGGACCAGCGCGACCATGGCGTCACCGCGGCGTTCTTCGACTACAACATCAACCACAACCGTGCGCAGGGCCAGGACGCCACGTACCTGGGTTTGAACACGGGCGTGAACCTTGGCGCATGGCGGCTGCGCCATCGTTCCTCCTTCAGCCAGAGCAGCTACGGCTCGCGCCACGACGTCATCAGCAGTTACCTGCAGCGCGACCTGTCGGCGTGGAACAGCCAGCTGCTGCTGGGGCAGGGCAACACCGGTGGCGAGCTGTTCGAGTCGCTTTCGTTCACCGGCGTGCGCATGGCCAGCGATGAACGGATGCTGCCCGATTCGCTGCGGGGCTTTGCACCGGTGGTGCAGGGCATTGCCGAAGGAAACGCGGTAGTGACCATCCGCCAGAACGGCAACATCATCCATGAAGTGAGCGTGGCACCTGGCCCGTTCTCCATTGAAGACCTGTACCCGACCAACTTCGGCGGCGACCTCGATGTCACCGTCACCGAAGCCGACGGTCGCCAGCAGAATTTCACGGTCAACTTCTCCGCCGTGCCGCAGGCCCTGCGGCCGGGGGCCAGTCGCTTCAGTGCCACGGCCGGCGAACTGCGCGATGCCCGTGGCGTGCGCGAATCGCTGCGCTTTGCCGAGGGCACGTATGCGCGTGGCATCAGCAACCACTTCACCGCGCTGGGCGGCATGCAGGTGGCAGAAGATTTCCAGTCCGCGCTGTTCGGTGGGGCCATCAACACGCCGCTGGGCGCGTTCGGTGCCGATGTGACCCATTCGCGCGCGCGCCTGGCCAATGGCGAGCAGATCACTGGCAACAGCGTCCGGCTGAACTACCAGCGCTACGTTGTGGCCACCGGTACCAACTTCGGCCTGGCAGCGCACCGCTACAGTACCCGTGGCTACCTCTCGCTCAATGACTTCGCGCAGGCACGTGCTGACGATTGGGGCTACAGCAGCCGCGCCCGGCAGCGCTTCCAGGTGAACTTCTCCCAGCGCATGGGCGAGCGCAGCACGCTGTCGCTCAGTGGCGGACACATCCGCTACTGGGATGGCGCTGCAACGCAGAACGACCTGCAGCTGCGTTTCCAGAGCACGCTCGGTCGTGCCAGTTACAGCGTCTCGGCGATGCGCTACCGGCAGGGCGATGGCCGCCAGGACACCCGCTACTCGGCCACCTTCAGCATCCCGCTGGGCAAGGCGTCCGGGGCACCCCGCCTGAGCACGGCGCTGGCGCAGTCGGCCCGCGGCGAGCAGGCGCAGCTGGGCGTGAGTGGCACCCTGGGTGCAGACCAGCAGCTGAACTACAACGTATCGGCCAACGCTGCCAGTGAGGGCGCGAGCGGCGCCAGCGCCTACGCCTCCTACCGCGGCGGGCATGGCACGGTCACCACCGGCTACAGCCGTTCGGATGACTACAACGCCTTCAATGCCAGTGCGGCCGGCAGCGTGGTGCTGCATCGCGATGGCATCAACTTCGGTGCGCCGGTGGGCGATGGTTTCGCCCTGATCCAGGCCGACGGTGCGCAGGGTGCGCGCATCGGCTATGGCAACGACGTGCGCATCGGTCGCAACGGCTACGCGCTGCTGCCCCATGTCAGCCCTTACCGCTGGAACCAGATCGAGCTGGATCCGTCCGGCCTGTCGATGGACGTGGAGTTGCTGCAGACCTCGCAGCGGGTGGCGCCGACCGCAGGCAGCATTGTGCGCGTGGCCTTCAACGCCACGCGCGAGCGCACGTTGTTCATCGATGCCACCGATGCAATGGGCCAGCCACTGCCGTTTGCTGCGCGGATAGAAGATGGCAGCGGTCGGTCCTTCGGTGCCATCGGCCAGGGCGGCGTGATCCAGCTGCGTGGCGCACCCGAGCACGGCGAGTTGATCGTCGATCCGGACGGACCCCACCGTTGCCGCCTGCAGTACACCACCCCTGACGCGCCCGATGCCTATGGCCTGTCGTGGAGCCAGGCGGTGTGCACGCCACTGCCGCCCGCCACCCCCGGGCTGCAGGCCGCACTGGCATTTTGAGTATCTGCCCTCCTCCCCAAAACGGAGTTCATCATGAACCTGTTCAAGCGCGTCACCCTGTGTACCGCCCTGCTCGCCACCACTCCGCTGGCATTGGCCGACACCGCCACCCTCACCATCAGCGGCCGAGTGCTGCCGGGTACCTGCACCCTGGTCGATGCGAGCATTGCGCTTGACCCGGTCAAGGCCAGCGATCTGACCTCTGGTGCGGATTCGCACATCAAGGCCGGCGCATTGGCGTTCAACGGCTGTGTAGGCGTCAGCAAGGCCGTGCTGTCGTTTGCCGGCACTGCCGCCGACGGCGATGCCGAACGCTGGAAGAACACCGCCGCCACTGATCCGGCCGGCGGTGTGTCGATCTCACTGCTGGCCGGCACCACCGGTACCACCTACCTGAAGGACGGCGACACCGGCATCGATGTGCCGGTGACCGGTGCCACGGCGCGTTACGACCTGCGGGCCGCGTACTACGCGCCCGCCGGTGCTTCGCTGCGTGCGGGAGAGGTATCGACTGAGATCGTGGTGACGGCGGATTATGAGTGATTCCAATTCAACGCTTCTCGCCCCGGTTGGCCTGAAGTCTCTGCCTGTCGTTGCCCTGTTCAATCTGAGTTCGTATGTTTCAGGCTGTGGAGGTCGCACGCGTCGCATCAACGTTGCACTGTCGGTGCTGTTGGTAGCATTGCCGGACTTGGCACAAGCTTGCAGTGCCTCGGTCAGTTGGCCAATCGTGGCGGATCGGGAGAAACCTGGTTACCGCGAGGAGATCCACATGCTGGTGGATGGCGGTACCAACGTTTACTGGGAACGATGTCCGGCAGGAAGCGATCTGGAGGTGAGCGTCGATGTCCAAGGACCGGGGCTGCGCTGGGTAATGGACCTCCCCGTTGTGCCCGTCTGGCCGGTGGAAGGTGCGCTGCCGTTGTACGAAACCGGCCCGGATTCGCCGCTGATCGGTTTCGTCACCGACCATGATGGGCCGCGCAGGCCACTGAGGTTGGGGGACAACGCGCTGATAGTTCCCAGCGGACGCACCGGCTTTATCCTCAATGCTTTCATGTTCAGCCGCGGCCAGAAGATGCGTGATACGCAGACGCTGGCGTCGGTGCGAATCACCGAGCGCCGTTATCCTTCCTTTGATGTGACGGTGCCGGTCGACATCAAGATTGCTTTTCCGCCGACGACCTGCCGCACCCAGGATGCTTCGGAGGTGCTGCAGGACGTTGCGGCCGCTGACCTCAGCAATCCGGGGGATACCGCCTGGGAGAGGCCGGTGTCCCTGTTGATGGACTGCGGCATCGCCCGCCCGCGGGTTGACATGCTGCTGCTCGACGCGGGCGACGCGGGCAATACAGGCAGCGTGTTGACTCCAACGACCGACTCCACAGCCGAGGGTGTTCGTGTGCAACTGCTCGATGCGGGCAGGGAAGTGCAGTTCGGCACCCCATGGTTCTTCAATCCCGGCGCAGGCGGGGTGCATACATTGGAGTACACGGCGCGCTATCTTCGAATGAACGAGGAACTGAAGCCCGGCTCGATCAGGGGAGAAGCGGTGCTGAACATGGACTACTGGTGAAGGGGCGCTGATGTGCTCCGCTGCCGGCGGTCCCTGTCTCCGTCCGCGCTTGATGGCGTGCAGTGGTTCCAGCAGCAAGGCCGGTGCAAAATTGGCGCGATCAATGCGTGTCACCGCAAGGCCAACGAACTGCTCGCATCCTTTGGCCGCCCACGGCTGGCCGTCGGCGGCTTCCAAGTAGGGGACTCGTTGCAGGCAGCCGAGCGTGACTGGGCTTTACAGAAGACAGAAAGCAGAACGGCGCCGGATCTCTCCGGCGCCGTTCGTGCTTACATCACCACTTGTAGGCGACGCTCAGGTTCGCCGTCGCTTCGCGGTAGTCACTGTCACCACGCATCACCCCGAACCCGCCCCAGGCGCTCAGCCCGGAACGGAATTCCAGGCGCGCACCCGCGCTCAGTTCATAGCGGTTGCGCGGGATGCCGGCCTTCAGCACTTCGTCGTCGAAGGCGATGCCATTGCCGGCACCATCGCGGTACCAGTTGGCCGCCAGATACGGGCTGACCGAGGCACCCGCTGCAGAGCGCGATTCGCCCTGCAGGCGCAGGCCAGCACGACCGGACAGGCCGCTGTCGCCCGCTGCACGCACCACGGTGCCGTTGGTTTCGGTATGCACCTCAGTCTTTGCATCGGTGTAGACCAACTGCAGTTCCGGCTGCAGGCTCAGCGCGGTAGTGCCGATCTGGCCGATGCCGAAGCGGTAACCGGCTTCCAGTGACGACTGCCAGATATCCGAGTCGTAACGCTCCTCGGCCAGGCCTTCACCCTGCACGCGGTTGCGGAACTGGCCGCGCTGCACGCTGGCATCCACGTACATGGCGTCGTTGGCCCAGTTGCCATACACGCCCAGCGCGCCGCCTTCCACCTTGCCGCGTGCGTTGAAACCAGTCACGTCCGAACGCGAGGTGGCGCTGCTGCGTGCAGCGGTACCCATTACGCCGATGCGGCCACGGCCGTCATCGAACACGCCGATGTCCGCACCCAGTTGCAGGCGCGAGCGGTCCACACGCAGGTCGAGCTGGTCATCCACCGCACCCAGCTTGCTCTGCGTGGCGTCCACCCGGGCCCAGCCGCGGATGCCATCCGCCGCTGCGGCGCCGCCCTGGCGGTCGCGGTAGGTGTGGCGCAGCATCTGGTCCAGCGCGAACTGGTTGGCCAAGTAGGCACCGGCTTCCGGGCGCAGAATCGGCGGCGGCGGCTCGATCGGGTCCACCGGGTCCACCGGGTCGATCGGCTTGCACTCCGGCAGGGTCGGATCGACCACGCACGGATCAGGGCCGGCGCCCGTCTGCGAGCGCAGATACCAGTTGCCGTTGGCGTCCTTCACCAGGAAGTATTCGTACTGCCCACCCACGGCGCGGCCGACCAGATCGAACTGGGCATTGGATGCACCGCCGATATCGATCAGCTCAATGCCGCGGTCGGTCTTGGCGCCAGCGCCGCCGGCATTGAGCACGCGCACGTTGGCCTGGCCATTGGCATCGCCGGCGATCACCAGCTTGTCGGTGGCCGAGCTGTCATCGCCCAGGTGGGTGTTGAACAGCAGGGTGCCGCCCGTGCCATCGAAGCTGTCGACGGTAAGGGTGTTGAACGTGCTGGCATTGCCCAGTGCCACGGTGCCGGTGTTGCCCAGCGCGAGGTGGCCGACGTTGCTGTCGCCGGTCATCAGCCAGGTGCTGTCGCTGTCGATGCTGGCGCTGGTGACGTTGAGGAAACGGCCGTCGATCTGCGCCTTGTTGCGCAGGGCGACGTCGACCTTGGCGGTGGGGGCGCTGGCAAGGTCCAAGGTGACGTTGCCGGCCAAACGGGCGTCATCCACATTGAAGTTGACGTCGGTGCGCGAGGTGACCACGCCGATGTCGCGGCCCACCAGCAGCAGGTTGCCATCGCCGCCGATCAGCTGCGCCCCATTGGCTACGGTGATGTCGTAGGTGTTGTCAGCGGCTGCATTGACCCGGATGGCAGCGCCGCGACCGGACTGCAGGGTGGAGTTATCGATGTTCAGACGGATGCGTTGATCCGGATTGACTTCGCCCCAGAGCACCGCGCCGATATTGGATGCATCCACACGCGAGCCGTTGACGATATCCATCTGCCCGAACTGGATCCGCACGCCAACGCCGTTGGCGACATCGCGGCTGGCGACTGGGGCGTCTTCCACGTAGATGGTGGTGTCGTTGATGGTTGCCGTGGGGCTGGCAGCACCGTTTCCTGTTGCCGAGCTTGCCAGGTCGACGCCGACCGAAAGGGCCTCGCCAGGGCGCAACGAGGCAGGGGTCACGGAGATCGAGCTCTGCCACAGGACGGCCTGCGTGGTGCCACCATTCAACCCGATGCCACCAAAGATCCGGCTTCGGGCCAGAGCGAGATACGCCGAGTCGTTCAGGGTAATGGCTCTCTGACTGGTTCCACTACGGGTTATCACGGCGTCCCGGATGTTCAGCTCGGAGGTGTCGTCAGCCACGATCTGCAGCGTCTGCCCACCGTCCACCTGCAGGTACGAGCGATTGACCAGCGTCCAGGCCTCAGCCGGGTCGCCTGCAGATACGTCGGCGCTCTGGTTGTCCAGATCACCGGCCAGCGCCATGCCGGCGGGGAAGGTTCCCAGGGCCAGCAGCAGGCCGCGTGCCAGCGGGCGCAGGCGCAGTGAGGTGGCTGCAGAAAGGAAGTGGCTCATGGATAGTGTCCTTTGCGAAGGAAATCGGTGGAGACGGCATCGACCCTTTGCCCCGCCCGTTCAGCCGGGTGACGTATACGCCTTCGATCTGTGAAGGCCGAGTGATCGGAGGGTCTTCTGCGAAGCCATCTGTCTTTATTGGCCTCCAGTCTCCACTGCGCGCGTCGTGCCGCCCATGCAAATAGTTGCAAAGCTCGCTTGGCCCTGCGCGCGGTTCATCCGGCAGATACCCCGGTGGCCCAGCGCCGTACTCCATCTGCAACGCATTCGATATCCGTACGTAGGCTGTACATGGAGCATGGGCCGCCGTTCCCAGGAGATACCCCCATGTCCCCCTCGCTTCCGCCGCGCCGCGCACTGCCGATCGCGCTGGCCATGATTCTCTGCACGTCCCTGCCTGCACTTGCGCAGCAGGTCATTGCCGATGGCGATGATCAGACGCCGGCAGCAGGCGATTACCAGACCAGTGAGCCGGTGGAGCCAGGCAACCCGGCTGGGCATGTATTCCACGCACTCAATGGCGGCACGATCGTGCCCGTTGGCGAAGTGAATCTGCGCACTGGAGGAATGCGTGCCGCCGCTGTACGCGTTGAAGGCGCAGGCAGCCATGTTGCCTTGACGGGTGGCAGCATCGTCACCACCGGCTACGGTGCAGCGGGCGTTTCGATTGCCAGCGGGGGTTCTGCCGTGTTGACCGGTACCCGCATCGAGACCGAAGGCCAGGCCAGTGTCGGTGTCGGCCTTGAAGGTGGCGCGCTGGAGGCCAGCAACCTCTATTCCGTTGATCTTGCCCGGGGCGACGCTGCGCAGCGCGGGTGACAAGGCCTTGCGTGCGGCCCACAGCTGGTCGCGCGCGCGGCCTTCCATCGCTACGTCCAGTGCGAACATGACGTTACCCTCGGCGGTGAACGTCAGTGCAGCATCGGCGCGATCAATGCGTACCACCGCAATGCCAAAGTACTGCTTGCGTCCTTTGTCCGGCCACGGCTGACCATCGGCGGCGTCCACGTGGTGGATGCGCTGCAGGCAGCCGAGCGTGCAGCGGCGTCACAGAAGACAGAAAGCAGAACGGCGCCGGATCTCTGCGGCGCCGTTCGTGTTTACATCACCACTTGTAGGCGACGCTCAGGTTCGCCGTCGCTTCGCGGTAGCCACTGTCACCACGCATCACCCCGAACCCGCCCCACGCGCTCAGCCCGGAACGGAATTCCAGGCGCGCACCCGCGCTCAGTTCATAGCGGTTGCGCGGGATGCCGGCCTTCAGCACTTCGTCGTCGAAGGCGATGCCGTTACCGGCACCATCGCGGTACCAGTTGGCCGCCAGATACGGGCTGACCGAGGCACCGGCTGCAGAGCGCGATTCACCCTGCAGGCGCAGGCCAGCACGGCCGGACAGGCCGCTGTTGCCCGCTGCACGCACCACGGTGCCATTGGCTTCGGTATGCACGTCGGTCTTTGCATCGGTGTAGACCAGCTGCAGTTCCGGCTGCAGGCTCAGCGCGGTAGTGCCGATATGGCCGATGCCGAAGCGGTAACCGGCCTCCAGCGACGACTGCCAGAGATCCGAGTCGTAGCGCTCCTCGGCCAGGCCTTCGCCCTGCACGCGGTTGCGGAACTGGCCGCGCTGCACGCTGGCATCCACGTACATGGCATCGTTGGCCCAGTTGCCGTACACGCCCAGCGCACCACCTTCCACCTTGCCGCGTGCGCTGAAACCGGTGACGTCCGAACGCGAGGTGGCGCTGCTGCGTGCCGCGGTACCCATTACGCCGATGCGGCCACGCCCGTCATCGAACACGCCGATGTCCGCACCCAGTTGCAGGCGCGAGCGGTCCACACGCAGGTCGAGCTGGTCATCCACCGCACCCAGCTTGCTCTGCGTGGCGTCCACCTGGGCCCAGCCGCGGATGCCATCCGCCGCAGCGGCGCCGCCCTGGCGGTCGCGCCAGGTGTGGCGCAGCATCTGGTCCAGCGCGAACTGGTTGGCCAGGTAGGCCCCGGTTTCCGGGCGCAGTACCGGCGGCGGCGGATCCACCGGGTCCACCGGGTCGATCGGCTTGCACTCCGGCAGGGTCGGGTCCACCAGGCACGGGTCCGGTGCACCACCCAGTTCCGAACGCAGGTACCAGTTGCCGTTGGCGTCCTTCACCAGGAAGTATTCGTACTGCCCACCCACGGCGCGGCCGACCAGATCGAACTGCGCGTTCGACGCACCACCGATATCGATCAGCTCGATGCCGCGGTCGGTCTGCGCGCCGGCGCCGCCGGCATTGAGCACGCGCACGTTGGCCTGGCCGTTGGCATCACCGTTGATGATCAGCTTGTCGGTGGCCGAGCTGTCATCGCCCAGGTGGGTGTTGAACAGCAGGGTGCCGCCGTTGCCGGTGAATTCATCCACAGTGAGCGTGTTGAAGCTGCTGCCGCTGCCCAGCGCCACGGTACCGCCTGCGCCCAGGGTGAGATGGCCCACGTTGCTGTCGCCGGTCATCAGCCAGGTGCTGTCGCTGTCGATGCTGGCGCTGGTGACATTGATGAAACGGCCATCGATCTGCGCCTTGTTGCGCAGGAAGACATCGAGGGTGCCGTCGAGAACGGTCGTCGGGTCGAACTTCACGTTGCCCGCCAAGCGTGAATCATCAACGGTGAAGGTGACATCGGTGCGCGCGTTGCTTGCGGCGGTGGGAGCCTGCACAAGCAGCAGATGGCCGTCGCCGCCAATCAGCTGCGAGTGGTTTGCCACATTGATTTGGTAAGTGCCTTCCCAGCCCGGCATGACCCGGATCGCTGCGCCGCGGCCCGACTGCAGGGTGGAGCCATTGATACTGAGGCGTATGGGATCGGTGGCGCCCGGCACTCCGGCCCAGAGCATGGCACCAACATTGGCTGCCGTAATCTGCGAGCCGTTGATGATGTCGACCTGGCCGAACTGCAGTCGAACACCCAGGCCGCTGTTGTACTCTGCCCCCGACGGCGCTTCATCTACCTGGATGCGCGTACCATCCACCACTGCGTGAGATGCCGCAGCGCCGACGCCTTGAAGATCGACACCCACCGAACCAATTGCACTGGCGAGCATATCGGCAGCGCTCAGCAGGATCTCACTGTTCTTCAGCGTCACCGACGTGGTGTCCCCGCTCAATGAGGTGCCATCACCCAGCGAGATGCCACCGCCGATAAAGCGTGTGCCGCTGGCATGCAGCGACGCATTCCCTGTCAGGGTCACGCTCCTTTGTGCGGTCCCCGAGCGGGTGACCACAGAGCCGTCCAGAACGATTTCCGAGGTATCGCGTGCCGTGATCTGCTGGCTGGCGGCACCGGTGACCACCAATTTGGAGCCATTCTTCAACGTCCAGGCTTCGACAGGGTCGCCAGCGACGACCTCTGCGGTCTGGCCATCCAGGTTTCCCGCCAATGTGGTACCTGCGCTGAGCGTGGACAAGGCCAGCAGCAGGCCACGCGCCAACGGGCGCAGGCAGGGAGGGGAAGTGCGATGTCGATCAACGCGCATGGTGTGGTCCTCTACAAAGGAAATGGATGGGACACCGCATTGCCACCGCACTCCCCTGTTCAGGCGGATGACGTATACGCCGCCGTCTTGTGAAAATTGAGTGATGGCCTGATTGCGACAGTGCGTGTCTTGAACGGGTCGCAGTTTCGGTCGCGGCCGTTCCCCTTCCCATGCAATTTGTTGCAAAGCTTGCTTGCGCTGCGCGGTCTGGGCAGCGGACGTTCAGGCAGATATGCGCTGCGGCAACTCGCAGAATTTTCCGGCACCGTGCGTGTTTCTACATCACCACTTGTAGGCAACGCTCAGGTTCGCCGTCGCTTCGCGGTAGCCACTGTCACCACGCATCACCCCGAACCCGCCCCACGCGCTCAGCCCGGAACGGAATTCCAGGCGCGCACCCGCGCTCAGTTCATAGCGGTTGCGCGGGATGCCGGCCTTCAGCACTTCGTCGTCGAAGGCGATGCCGTTACCGGCACCATCGCGGTACCAGTTGGCCGCCAGATACGGGCTGACCGAGGCACCGGCTGCAGAGCGCGATTCACCCTGCAGGCGCAGGCCAGCACGGCCGGACAGGCCGCTGTTGCCCGCTGCACGCACCACGGTGCCATTGGCTTCGGTATGCACGTCGGTCTTTGCATCGGTGTAGACCAGCTGCAGTTCCGGCTGCAGGCTCAGCGCGGTAGTGCCGATATGGCCGATGCCGAAGCGGTAACCGGCCTCCAGCGACGACTGCCAGAGATCCGAGTCGTAGCGCTCCTCGGCCAGGCCTTCGCCCTGCACGCGGTTGCGGAACTGGCCGCGCTGCACGCTGGCATCCACGTACATGGCATCGTTGGCCCAGTTGCCGTACACGCCCAGCGCGCCGCCTTCCACCTTGCCGCGTGCGCTGTAGCCGGTCACATCCGAGCGCGAGGTGGCGCTGGACTGCGCAATGGTACCCATCACGCCCACACGGCCACGGCCGTCATCGAACACGCCGATGTCCGCACCCAGCTGCAGGCGCGAGCGGTCCACGCGCAGGTCGAGCTGGTCATCCACCGCGCCGAGCTTGCTCTGCGTGGCGTCCACCCGGGCCCAGCCGCGGATGCCATCCGTCGCAGCGGCGCCGCCCTGGCGGTCGCGCCGGGTGTGGCGCAGCATCTGGTCCAGCGCGAACTGGTTGGCCAGGTAGGCACCGGCTTCCGGGCGCAACACCGGCGGCGGCGGCTCGATCGGGTCCACCGGGTCCACCGGGTCGATCGGCGTGCACTCCGGCAGGGCCGGGTCCACCAGGCACGGGTCCGGTGCACCACCCAGTTCCGAACGCAGGTACCAGTTGCCGTTGGCGTCCTTCACCAGGAAGTATTCGTACTGCCCACCCACGGCGCGGCCGACCAGATCGAACTGCGCGTTCGACGCACCACCGATATCGATCAGCTCGATGCCGCGGTCGGTCTGCGCGCCGGCGCCGCCGGCATTGAGCACGCGCACGTTGGCCTGGCCGTTGGCATCACCGTTGATGATCAGCTTGTCGGTGGCCGAGCTGTCATCGCCCAGGTGGGTGTTGAACAGCAGGGTGCCGCCGTTGCCGGTGAATTCATCCACAGTGAGCGTGTTGAAGCTGCTGCCGCTGCCCAGTGCAACGGTGCCACCGGCACCCAGGGTGAGCGCACCGACGTTGCTGTCGCCGGTCATCAGCCAGGTGCTGTCGCCACCGATGGTGGCACTGGTGACATTGATGAAACGGCCATCGATCTGCGCCTGGTTGCGCAGCGTGACATCGATGCTGGCCATTCCCACAAGCGCGGGGTCGAGGGAGATATCGCCGGAGAGCTTGGCGTTGTCGACCGCGAAGTTGACTGTGCTGAAGGACGTGGGCGGTCTGCCGGCCTCATCGCGCACCCGCAGCAGATGCCCATCGGCGCTTGACAGCTGCGAGCCATTGGCGATGCTGATGTCATAAGTTGCCTCACCGCCCGGCATCACGTGGATAGCTGCGCCTCGGCCGGACTGCAAGGTCGAGTTGTCGACGTTGAGCACGACGTGTCCGACCGCCGATCCGGCAAACAGGAACGCCGCGACATTGGCGCCAATCACGCGCGAACCATTGACAATGTCCAGACGGCCGTACCGCATGCGGACCCCCAACCCGCTATTGAACGGCTGGCTGAGGTCCGGGGCATCTTCCACCTGCACCAGCGTGCCATCCAGGCGGGCGGAGGCATCGGGCGCGCCACCACCGGCTAGTGGGGCCAGATCGACACCCACCGAGCGAGTGCGCGACGACGGCAGACTGGCCGCGGTCACTACGATGGAACTGTTCACCAGTTCTGCAGAGGCTCCGCCATTGAGGAGCAGCCCGCCGTTGACCAGATGGCTGTCGTTGGCCCGCAGTGTGGCGCCGTCGAAAAGCTGCATGGCATCATAATTGTGTGCTGAATCGCCCACAGGACGGGTTACGGTGGCGCCCGTGAGCACGACCTCCGAGCCGCTGTCGGCATAGATGCTTGCGGTCTTGGCATTGCGGACCGCCAGCTTCGAGCCATTGACCAAGGTCCAGGCCTCAACCGGGTCGCCCGCAGTGACTTCCGCGGTCTGGTTGTCCAGATCCCCGGCGAATGCGGCAGGCAGCGGCGCGCCCGCCAAGGCGGACATCAGTGCCCACGCCAGCGCCTTGGGTACCGGCCGGCTGCTATGAATCGGGAGAGTGTTCATCGGGTGTCCTCTGTGTGGAAACGGTGCTACACGCAGCGTTGCCCGGGGTAAAGCCAGGGTTAGAAAGGCCGAAAGCACGTGATGCGGGGGTGAATGCATTCGTGCTGGTTGCGAAGGTGCGTGTCTCTTTCGGCCGCCAGTGTCGGCCCCGCTGCAGGGCCATTCCATGCAATTAGTTGTAAAGCCGGCCGGCCAGCAGCGCTTGGATACGATCGATTCAGGCACGCGATCGAACCTGCGGCGGAAGGTTGCAGGGCAATTTGCAATGCATTCGATGGTGGCAGTCCTGACCTGCCGCCACGATGGCGCCCTCTCTGTCGAGGTTTGCCATGCAGCGTTTCACCCCCCGCCACCACGCCTTGTCGCTGGCGCTGGCTAGTGTGTTCAGTACCGCATTTTCCGCCGCGTCCCAGCAGATCATCGCCGATGGTGATGACCTGACGCCGCCGGCCGGCGACTACCACACCACCGATCCGGTCGAGCCTGGCAACGCGTCCGGCTATGCGTTCTATGCCATCAACGGCGGAACCCTGGTGCCGGCCGGTGAGGTCAACCTGCGCACCGAAGGCCTGCGCGCGGCAGGTGCACGCGCGGAGGGCGCCGGCTCCCGCATTGAGCTGCAGCAGGGCAGTGTCCTGACCTCCGGTTACGGCGCCGCAGGGCTGTCTGCTGCCAATGGCGGCGTGATACAGGCGATCGGCACCCGTGTGCATACCCAGGGTGACGCGGCCAATGGCGCCGAGTCCATCGATGGAAGGCTGATGCTGGACCGGGTGAACATCACCACCGATGGCGGTGCGTCCCACGGGGTGTCGGTAAGCGGTGGTGCGGCGCAAGTTTCGGACAGCGTGATCGAAATCAACGGTAGAAGTTCCAGTGGTCTGGATCTTCGTGGCGGCACGCTGCAGGCCGAACGCGTACGTATCGACCTGGGCGGTAGCGGCACCGGCGTCTGGGTGCAGGGGGCAGCTGATGCCACCCTGCGGTCGGTGCAGATCAATGGCACGGGCGGAGGCGCCGATGGGGTGCTGGTGGCGGCAGGTAGCAGGGCGGTGCTGGAGGATGTGGACATCGAGCTGAGCCATGAGCGTTCCGGTATAGGGCTGTATGTCGGTGGCGAAATCCAGATGCGGGGCGGCAGCGTCCATGCTCGCGGCGACGGCGCAAGTGCGGTCAGCTTTGAAACCGGTGGCGGCGGCACGCTGCTGCTGGACGGTGTAGATCTGTCCGGTCATTTCGGCATCAGCATGACCGAAGGTTCTGAGCTGACCCTGCGCAACAGCCAGTTGCTCAGCAACAGCATTGGCATCGACGTCAACCAGCCTGATGGCAAGGCCACTGTGGTTGGATCGGTCATCACCGCGCGTGATGGCAAAGGTGTGCAACTGATGAATGACGGTGAACTGGAGATTGAAAGTTCGCAGATCACTGCCGAAGGTGACCGCTGGCAGGCAGTGGCGTTGTACGGGGGAACGACGCGGATCGCGTCCAGCCGGCTGCGCACCCAAGGCCTCAATGGTCATGGCCTGTATGCCGAAGGTCGCCCCGGTGCTCGCCCGGTAGCGACTGCCAAGCTGACCGACATCCTGACCGAAGGCGCCGGCGCCATCGGTGCCATTGCGCGCCTGGGCGGCACCGTGCATCTGGCCGACAGCGTGGTGCGCACTACCGGCGTCAACTCGCACGGCGTCTTGTCCGGTGGAGTTGGCGAGATGACGCTGGATCACACCCAGGTTTACGCAGAAGGCGAAGGCGCGTGGGCAGCGGTGATCAATGACAACGGCCGCATGCGCATCCACGGTAGCTCGCTGGTCAGTGCACAGCATGGCGGTGTGTGGCTGCGCAGCAGCCGTGACCCGGGACTGACCTTGACCAGCGGTGCGCTGGTGTCTGGCGGCAATGGCATTGCACTGGCGCTGGATGCGGCTGTGGCGGGGCGCTTCGATGTGCTGCTGGAAGAGCATGCGCAGATGATTGGCGACATCGTGATTACTCCGGAGGATGAGGATGCCGGCCTGGTGCCACAGTCCGATGTGCACGTAAGACTGACCGATGGCTCGCTGTGGCAGGGTTCTTCCGGCCTGGTGCAAACCATGGTCATTGAAGGCCGCAGCCATTGGACGCTGGTCGGTGACGCCGCGGTCAATGAACTGCAGGTGCTCAACAGCGGGCTGGCGTTGTCCGACGGCATCGGCCGCTTCAACACGCTTACCGTAGACGGCGACCTGCACAGCGAAGGTGCCACCTTCCTGTTCCAGGGCGCACTGGCGGGCGATGACAGTGCGATCGATCGCCTGCATGTGCGGGGGAATACCTCGGGTGATGCCAACATCGCGGTGAAGAACATCGGCGGTGTCGGCGCTCAGACGACCGATGGCATCCCGTTGATCGAAGTGGACGGTGCATCACTGGCGCGCTACGCGCTGGCCGGCCGCGCGGTGGGCGGTTCGTACGAGTACTTCCTGTTCCAGGGCGGTCTTGCCGATCCTTCCGACGGCAACTGGTACCTGCGCTCGGAATGGTTCGATGTGTGCCAGGACGATCCGGCGGCGCCGGGCTGTGCGGTTGATCCAGGCCCGGACCCGGGCCCGGACCCGGGCGAGGGCGGGGACGGTGGCGAGGGCGTGGGGCCGGTGGACCCGATCCGGCCGCCGCCGGTGCTGCGCCCGGAGGCTGGTGCCTATCTTGCCAATCAGTCGGCCGCCATCAACATGTTTGCCCACCGCATGCATGAGCGCACCGGCGCCATCGGCAGCGAGCGCACTGCGTGGGCGCGCGTAGGCCGCAGCAATGCAGATTTCACTGCGGTGGGTGGTCAGCTGTCGGTGGACGGCAATACGTCGGTACTGCAGATCGGCAGTGATCTGTTGCGTCGGGGAAACGCGGCCTTTGGCGTGATGCTGGGCAGTGGCCGTGCCGACAGCAGTGTGGTGTCCGAGCTGACCGGTTACAGCGCCAAGGGGCGCGTGCGCGGTAACGCGGCGGGGGTGTACGGCACCTGGATGCAGGATGCCGATGGCACGCAGGGTGCCTACATCGATGCGAACCTGCAGTACGGCCGTTTCGACAACCGGGTGCAGGGCATCGGCCTGGAGCCGGAGCACTATGATTCGCGCGTGGCCAGTGCGTCGCTGGAGGCCGGCTACACCTTCAATGTGTGGCAGGGCGCCGCCAGTGCGCTGTATGTGCAGCCGCAGATGCAGCTGACGTATGCAGACTACCGCGCGGATCGTCACGTGGAGACCAATGGCACTGTTATCGACCATGCCGAGGCCGGTGGTCTGAGCGGGCGTTTGGGCGCGCGCGTGTTCGGCCATGGCACCGCAGCCGGCAACATCGTGCAGCCCTACCTGGGCGTGAACTGGCTGCGTGGCAGCGGCACCAGCGCGTTGCAGTTCAACGGTGACACGCTGGGCGCGGATGTGCCGCGCAACCGCTACGAAGTGCAGGCCGGTGCCGAGCTGAAGCTGGGCCAGCGCTGGAACGCATGGGGTGGCCTGAGCGTGCAGCGCGGCGACCATGCTTACCGCAACGTGGGCGGCCAGGTGGGTCTGCGCATGGCCTGGTAAGCGGGCGTGCAGCGGGGCTCGGATCCCATTGCCACGGCAATGGGCTCTGACCCCTGGCTGCTGCTGTAGAGCCGAGCCTACGCTCGGCTCATCGCGATCTGAACGAAGAGCAGCCGAGCATGGCTCGGCTCTACAACTGCGGCGAGCAGGGACGGGACATGAACAATGTCCACGTCTGTCGCGATTGTCCATTGAATGACTGCGCAAGCGCTGGCCATGCTGCCCGATCGCTCGCTGACGGTCGCCCGCATGCTTCACCCCGAACGCTCCCACAACGCTGCCATCGATGGCCTGCGTGCACTGGCCGTGCTGGCCGTCATCGTCTTCCATGCGAACGCGGCGTGGCTGCCCGGTGGTTTCACCGGTGTGGACCTGTTCTTCGTGGTCTCAGGCTTCGTGATCAGCCAATCGCTGGCTGCGCGTGCAGGCATGCCACTGGGCGGGCTGCTGCTCGATTTCTACCGGCGCCGCGTACTGCGCCTGTTGCCGGCGCTGCTGGTGATGCTGATGGCCACCTTCGTGCTGTCGGCGCTGTTCATTCCCCGCGCCTGGCGCAACGAGCAGTTCGACCAGACCGGCTGGGCGGCGCTGGTGGGTTTCAGCAACGTGGTACTGGCCGGCCAGCAGGATGACTACTTCTCTCCCGGCGCGGAACTCAATCCGTTCCTGCACACCTGGACACTGGGCGTGGAGGAGCAGTTCTACCTGGTGTTCCCGCTGCTGTTCTTCGTCTGGTTGCGCGGCCGTGACCGCTGGCCGTGCTCGCGTGTGCTGTTGCCGGTGGCCGCCCTGCTGTCGCTGGCGTGGGCGGCCTGGCAGGCGCAGGCCGCCCCGGCGGCGGCGTTCTATCTGTTGCCGTCGCGGTTCTGGGAACTGGCGGCCGGTGCGCTGTTGTACCAGTGGATGAGCACGCGCGGTCCCGGCAAGCGCGGGGATGCGCTCGCACTGTCCGGCCTGGCCCTGCTGCTGGCGGGCGTACTTGTCGCGCCGCAACTGGCGATGCCGGTGCCGGGTGTGCTGGCCACGGTGGTCGGCACCCTGTTGCTGTTGGCGGCGGTAGCCGGGCATGGCCAATCGCGGGTCGGCCGCGCCTTGGGCTGGGCACCGCTTGCGTACCTGGGGCGCCTGTCGTATTCGCTGTACCTGTGGCATTGGCCACTGCTGGTGCTGCTGCGCTGGACCTACGGGCTGCAGGGCGCGGCGCTGTGGCTGTATCCGGTGCTGCTGCTGGCCGTGTCGGCCGCTTCCTACCATTACATTGAACGTCCGCTGCGCAGCGCCCGGCCGCTGTTGCGGCTGGCGCCGGCGAAGGTGCTGGCGATGGCGCTGCCGGTGGTGGGGCTGTGCGGCGCCGGTGCCTGGGCGACGGTGGAGTACCACGAGCAGATCTCGCTCAGCGTCACCCGTGATGGCTACGCATGGCAGGCGCGTCGCTACCCGGCGTGGCGACCGCTGGAGCCGGTGGGCGCACCGGCGCTTGAAGGGCGACGCCTGTTTGTTGTGGGCGACTCGCATGCGGCGGCCTACCGCACGATGACCAGCATGGTCGCGCGACAGACCGGGATGGAGATCCGCCAGGAGGATCGCGGCGGCTGCAGCTTCGTCAATCTGCTGCGGGCCAGCCCGGCCGACTGCCAGGACTTTATCGAGGACAGCCTGTCGGCCATCGAACGCGACGCGCGCCCGGGTGACATCGTGTTGCTGGCGGCACTGCGCATGCCGGAGCTGCGAGGGTTCGATTGGCAGCAACAGGACGCACAGCAGATTTATCGGCAGTTGCTGGCCGAACGCACGCCCGCGCATGCGCAGGCGGCACATGATGAAGCCGAGCGTGTGCTGGGCCGCCTGCAGCGGTTGGGTGTGCACGTGGTCATCGATGCACCGCTGCCGCTGTTCAAGGCCGGGGCCTACCGCTGCTCGGACTGGTTCAACCGTAGCAATCCGGCGTGCGTCGGTGGCCTGAGCATGTCGCGCGCGGATCTGCAGATGCTGCGTGCGCCGCAGATGGCACTGCTGGCCGAGCTGGCCGCGCGTTACCCGTCATTGACCGTGTGGGATCCGCTGCCGCTGCTGTGCGGGCCGGATACCTGCTCGGCGGTGCAGGACGGTGAACCGCTGTTCTTCGACAACGATCACCTGAGCGGCCATGGCAACCGCGTGCTGTTGCCCAGCTTCCGGCAGACCCTGATCGATGTTGCGGGCGACAATCCACTGTAGAGCCGAGCCCGCGCTTGCTGCTCTCCGTTCCGCTCGCGCAAGCCCGCGCGCAACGCGGCGAGCCGCGCATGGCTCAGCTCTACCGCCCTCCGCGGCCTATGCCGGCGGCAGCACCTTGCCCGGGTTGAGGATGCCATCCGGGTCCAGCGCGGCCTTGATCGCGCGCATCGCCGCCAGCGTTTCCGCGGTGAACGCCTTCGCCATGAAATCACGCTTGGCCAGGCCGATGCCGTGTTCGCCCGACAGCGTGCCACCCAGCGCCAGCGTCAGCTCGAAGATCTTCGGCAGCGCGGCATGCGCGCGTGCGTTCTCGTCGGCATCGTCCGGGTGGTACAGGATGTTGACGTGCAGGTTGCCGTTGCCGGCATGGCCGAAGGTGACGATGGTCAGCGAATAGTCGCGGGCCAGTACCTGCACGCCGGCCACCAGATCGGGGATGCGCGATACCGGTACCACTACGTCTTCGTTGATCTTGCCCGGGGCGACGCTGCGCAGCGCCGGTGACAAGGCCTTGCGTGCGGCCCACAGCTGGTCGCGCGCGCGGCCTTCCATTGCCACGTCCAGTGCGATCATGCCGTCACCTTCGGCGGCGGTCGCCAATGCCTGCAGCAGATAGGGCAGGGTGTCGTGGTCGCCATCGGCTTCCACCAGCAACATCGCGCCCGCCTCGGGTACGTCTGCGCCATTGAGGCGCAGCAGCTCCAGGCTGCGTGCGTCCATGAATTCCAAGCGCGTGGGAACGACCGGCTGCGACATCAGCCGCGAGACGGCAGCGGCGGCCGCGTCGGCATCGCGGTACAGCACACGCAGCCCGGCCTGGCTGACCGGCAGCGGGGTCAGCTTCAGCGTGGCTTCCACGATCAGCGCCAGCGTGCCTTCGCTGCCGACCAGCAGGTGGGTGAGGTCATAGCCGGTGGCGTCCTTGGTGTAGGCACCGCCGCAGCGGATCACCTCGCCGGTACCTGTCACTGCTACCAGGCCCAGCACGTTGTCGCGGCTGGTGCCGTACTTCACCGCGCGCGGACCGCCGGCATTGCAGGCGAGGTTGCCGCCGATGCTGCAGATCTCGGCGCTGGACGGGTCCGGTGCCCAGAACAGGCCGTGCGGTGCCAGTGCCTGCTGCAGCGTTCCGTTGAGTACGCCCGGCTGTACCACCGCACAGCGGTCACCGGCGCGGATCTCGAGGATGCGGTCCATGCGGGTGAATGACAGCACGATGCTGCCGGGCACTGGCACGGCGGCGCCGGTGGTGCCGGTGCCCGCACCGCGCGCGACCAGGGCCACGCCATGCGCGCGGCAGGCACGCACCAGCGCCTGCACCTGTTCGATGTCGGCCGGCAGTGCCACCGCAGCCGGGCGCTGGTGGCGCCACGAGTTGTCCTGCGCGTTCGCTTCCAGTGCGCCCTCATCCATGCGCCAGCCGTCGCTGCCCAGCAGGGCGGACAGTTCGGCAACCAATGCGGAGGGCAGGGCAGTACTCATGACAGGTCTCGTGGGGCAGCGGGGGCGGGGTGAATCAGTTTCCAGGCGATGACAGCGCCGGCCAGCGGCAGCCACACCCAGCGCAGTTCCGACAGCAGGGTGGCCAGGCCGCGCGCGCTGAAGAACTGCGGCGCGAACGGCGACACGCGGATCGGCCGCCAGGGTGCGAAGAAGCGGTGTTCGCTCCAGGGCCAGGCCAGCGCGACGCCAAGGCCGCCGGAGGTCAACGCATCCAGCAATGGATGGCTGGCGGCGCAGACGAACACGAACGCCGCCGCTTGTACGGTAGATGCCAAGGTTGGCTTTGCCGTGGTAGGTGCCAACCTTGGTTGGCACAGCACCGCCAACCAAGGTTGGCGACTACCGGAGCTGAGCGGCGCCGACCAAGGTCGGCGGCTACCAAAGAACGCCAACACCGCCGCCAACACGGCGAGCACCAGGGCGAACAGCAACGAGTGGCTGGCCCCGCGATGGCCGAACGCATCGGCGTAGGGAATGTGCAGGGCAAACGCGAGTACATCGGCGTCGGGCAGCATCGCCGCGATCACGCCCGCGCCCAGTAGGCGCGGCGGAATGCGGCCGCGATCAGCAGCGCACCACAACGCCAGTGGCACCGCCGCGTGGGTGATGATCGACGGCATCAGTCACGCACCGTGGTAGTGCCGGCCAGGCTGCGCTCTGGTAGGTGCCAACCTTGGTTGGCACAGGAGCGCCGACCAAGGTCGGCCTCTACCAGAGCGGACGGTACCCATCAGCAATCATCCAACCGGAACGCATCACGCAGCCAGTGCAGCTGCGGTGGTTCGCCCGTGGCTTCAACCACGTCGAAGCGGCAGGGCGCATCGGCCACGGCGGGGTGTTCCTGCAGGTACAGCTGTGCCGCGTGGATCAGGCGCCGGCATTTGCGCGGATCGACCGAGGCCGCGCCGCCACCGAAGTCCTGTCGCGCGCGGTAGCGCACTTCCACGAACACCACGGTGCCGGCGTCATCCATCACCAGGTCCAGTTCACCGCCGCGATAACGCACGTTGCGTGCGCGCGGCCGCAACCCGGCCTGCTGCAGATGCTGCTCGGCGGCGGCTTCCACCGCCGAGCCACGTTGCAGGTGCTCAGCGACCACCGGCGATCGGCATCGGCCGGCCACCGCTGAAGGTCGACCATGCCGGCTGGCGCAGGATGTTGCCGTTGCTGTCCAGGTACAGCGTGCCGGTGGCGCCGTCCAGGCCGCCTTCGGTGGCCAGCTTGTCCAGGTAGGCGCTGATCTTCCACGCATCGGCGCCGAAGGCGAACAGGCGGCTGGCGGCGCCGCGCGCGCTGGGCAGGGTCTGCGTGACCTGGGCAGCGGACGGCACGCCGGACACGCTGCGCACGTTCCAGGCTTCGTTCGGGTAGATGATGCCGTCCAGCGCCACGTCTTCTTCGACCTTGCCACTGCCGGTGGTCAGCTGCGAGGTACCCACGCGGGTGGCACCACCGGCACCGGCCAGCGCCAGCTGCGGGGCCAGCAGGCGGGCCTGCGGTGCACGTACGGCCAGGAACACGGCATCGACCGCGCCGGCGTTGCGCACCTGCGCGCTGACATCCCCCACGGTTTCGCTGATGGCGATGGTGGCGGCGACGCTGCCGCCGCGCTGGGCAAAGCGCTGGGCGAAGGCGGCTGCGGCGCGACGGCCGGTGTCGTCGCTGCTGTTGATCACCAGCGCCTTGCTGCGCTCGCGGCCACGCATGTATTCGGCGGCGACGATGCCGTCGTCCTCCGGTGCCAGCGAGAAACCGGCGCTGCCGGCGGGCGGTGCATCCTTGCCGCGGTTCAGGCCGAGCACCGGCACCGGCAGCTGCTGGCGGCCGTACACGGCGTCCACCTCGTCGCGGCCGAGCGGGCCGACCACGAAGTCGGCGCCGGACGCCACGGCCTTGTCATACGCGGCCAGCGCACCGGCCGGGGTACCGGCGGTGTCGAAGAAATTGACCTCCGGACGACGGCGGGTTTCACCGTAGTAGGCGCTGAGCAGGCCATCGCGCACCGGTTGTGCGGCGGTGGCCAGGCGACCACTGAGCGGCAGCAGCACGGCCAGCTTGGCCGGCGGGCGGTAGCCATCGCTCATCGCCGGCGGGCGCTTGCTGGTGTCGAACTGGGCGGCGCCATCGCGATCGAACGGGCGCGGCAGCGGCAGGCCACGGGCGATCAGTGCACGGCCTGCAAAGTTGTACAGCGGGTCATTGGCCGGCAAGGCGGCGGCGCGGCTGCGCAGGGTGGCATCGTCGAGGGTGCCGAGCAGGCCGGAGATGGCGGCCTGGTTTTCGCTGCGCGCGGTGCCGGTCAGGCCGGCATGCGCACGGGCGCGTTCGGTGGCGGCGCCAAAGGCATCGCCGGTGGCCTGCAGGGCACTGGCGCGGGCAAGCGACCAGCGCGTGCGCAGGCTCGGGTGCACGCTGTCGGCATGATCCTTCAGCAGGGCCAGTGCCTGCGCCGGCTGCTTGTCGGCCAGCGCCAGCTCGGCGCTGGCCAGCTGGTAACGCTGCAGGCTGGCGCCGGTCAGCTGGCGGGCGGTCACCTGGCCCAGCAGGCTGCGCGCGCGTGCGCTGTCGCCGGCCAGGTGCCAGGCCCAGGCCGCATCGGCCAGTGCGTTGCTGCGGGCGCCGCCACGCAGGGTCGCGGCCAGCGCTTCCAGTTGCAGGGCGGCGTCGCGCGGCTTGCCTTGTTCAATCAGCGCCAGCGCCTGGCTCTGGGCCGGCGATTCGGGCGTGCTGACGAGGCTGGTGGTGGCACAACCGGCCAGCAGCATCAACGACAGCGACAGGGCAGAGATGCGTGCGGCGGGCTTGTTCATGATCGGGTCCATGCGATGAGGGCAGCGGCCTTGGCCAGGTACACGCTAGGATTCTACCCTTGCCCCGTGAGTACCGCTGAAATGAGTGTCCCAACCCTGTATGTCGTCGCCACGCCGATCGGCAACCTGGCCGATCTGAGCCCGCGCGCGCAGGAGGTATTGCGTTCGGTGGCGGCCATCTGCGCCGAGGACACCCGCCGCAGTGGCCAGCTGCTGTCCCATTTCGGCATCCAGCAGCCGCTGGTGGCCCTGCACGAACACAACGAAGAGGCCCTGGCCCAGCGCCTGGTGGCGCGGCTGCAGGCGGGCGAGTCGCTGGCGCTGGTCAGCGATGCAGGCACCCCGCTGGTCAGCGATCCGGGCTTCCGGCTGGTGCGTGCCGCGCGTGCTGCCGGCATCAAGGTCAGCCCGATTCCCGGCGCCTGCGCGGCCATCGCTGCGCTGAGCGTGGCCGGCCTGCCCAGCGACCGCTTCAGTTTCGAGGGATTCCTGCCGGCCAAGGCCAGCGGCCGCCGCGATCGCCTGCAGGGGCTGGCCGGCGAAGTGCGCACGATGGTCTTCTACGAATCCTCGCACCGCATCACCGAGTCGTTGGCCGACATGGCGGCGATCTTTGGCCGCGAGCGCCCGGCCGTGCTCGCGCGCGAGCTGACCAAGCTGTTCGAGACCGTGCTGGATGGCGACCTGGCCGGGTTGCTGGCGCAGGTGGAAGCCGATGACAACCAGCGCAAGGGCGAGTTCGTGGTGATGGTGCAGGGCGCCGGTGACGATGCCGAGGCGCAGCTGGCTCATGGCCGGCACGTCTACGCCAAGCTGAGCGAGCACCTGCCACCGTCGACCGCGGCCAAGCTGGCGGCCGAGTTGACCGGCGCACCGCGCAAGGCGTTGTACGGCAGTTGAGTGGGTGAAGGAGATCCACGCCATGCGTGGATGAAAACACCCCGGAGTGCAGTAGATCCACGCCATGCGTGGATGAAAACAGCCCGGAATGCAGTAGATCCACGCCATGCATGGATGAAAACAGCCCGGAATGCAGTAGATCCACGCCATGCGTGGATGAAGTGGCCCTGGACAAGGATGAGGACGATGTCGGCAAAAGGACTTTCACTGGTGTTGGCTATGGTCGTTTCCGCCCACGCGTGGGCGGGCGAGGAGATCGACCCATCGGATCTGGGGCGTGGCTTCACCGGCTATGAGCTGTTCGATCCTGGCCTGGTGCAGTTGCGGCAGGGCCCGTATGTGGAAGGCAACCACGCGATCGTCATCTACACCGCCGCACGGGAAGCCGTGGACCTGGCCGAGGGCTGCCCGCAGGTGGACCCCGCTGCGCGCGAAGCGATCGAGCAGGCCTACCAGCAGATGGCGGCCAGCCAGCACCGGTATGTAAGTGCGCGCCAGTGGACGCGGCTGCGCGAGGCGCTGCACGGCAGCTACAAGCAGCCGCCGCTGCGTGGCGTGCTGGAATGTGGCGCGTTCGCCATGCAGGCCCCGCATTTCGATGAACGTATGGCGGGGCGCCTGCTCGCCCACACCGAGATGTCGCGCTCGGCCAACGGTGCCGTCGATGAGCGCGCCGACGCGTTGCGGCCCGTGCTGGGGTTGGGGATGGCGGGAGGGACGCTGGTCAATCACGTGCTCAACGGCAGCAACGCCGAGCGGGCCGGCCTGAAGGCAAATGACGAGGTGCTGTCGGTGCAGGGCACCGCCGTGGCGACGACCTCTGGCATCGAACAGGTCCTTCGCGCGTACGCGCCCGGTGATCGCATCCAGCTGAAGGTGCGCCGCACGGTGCTGGATCTGGCAACCGGGGCCTCGTCGCAGGAGCTGGATATCGGGCTGGTGCTCCAATCGCGGGCGGCGCTGCTGGCGCGTTGAACCCGCAGGTGCGGTGCGCAGCCACGCGTGTCGTGGCTCTACTGCTGGGGCAGATGAACCGCACGCCGCAATCAAACCGGCAGGGCGGGCCCGCGTACGCTAGAATGCGCGCGGCGGAGTCGGCCAGACAGTCGCGTCATCCCTTCGGGGGTGCCGAGGAAAGTCCGGGCTCCATAGGGCAAGGTGCCAGGTAACGCCTGGGCGGCGCAAGCCGACGGAAAGTGCAACAGAAAGATACCGCCTACGTCTTCTTC
>Ga0308156_1001112_pt1 | contig 35880 bp, 28 predicted proteins | sample PhyAR2_FD_201041 | JGI IMG/M metagenome (GOLD analysis project Ga0308156, IMG submission 201041) | Phyllosphere microbial communities from UC Gill Tract Community Farm, Albany, California, United States - DLSL A.R2 | ecosystem: Host-associated > Plants > Phyllosphere > Unclassified | place: USA... | reverse complement strand
AAAGCGGTCGTTCCGTATGAATACACGGGGGCGATTCGCGATGCTTGGGATGATGAGGTCTGGGTGGAAGTTGCTTTGAAGGACGAAGCGGGCAACCAGCTTGAAACGCAATGGCTTTCCTCTAAATCAACTGTCGATGTTTTTGGTGAGGTGCATAATGGTGTGATCGCATGGACGCGGGACGACTTTTTCAAGACAGGTCAACGTTTTGAAGTGCTGCGTGCCCACCGAGGATTAGACCCAACGATGGAGGATGTTGATGATTCGATTTTCATTCATGCAACAGAAGAGAGTATTGCCGCTTTGCCTGATGCGGTCGTCGTGGATGTACGACCACCGACTGGTCTGCAAGTGGCAGAGGATCAGGTCTTTAATGAACGGACGACAACAGTTTCGGGGATCATGGATTTTCATTCTCCGCAAGACGACCAGCCAAAAGAGCGCGTCGCCATTTATGCGAGTACCGCGCAAGGATTGATCCGTGATGCTTCAGGTGACCCATATGTCATTACGCTTGATGCCGAACAAGGCAACTCCGTGCCATGGCAGTATCAATTACCACGTCGTCTTGATCCTGAAGAGGATGTGTATATCGAATTTTACGCGAAAGATTTTGCAAATGATCGTTACGACGATTTCGTAGGAACCTTACCAGATACGACCACGACGGAACCAAATGGTCAGTTGGGGAGTACGAATCCGTCCGCCAGCGATTACGAGGACTATTTAGGGTATCGTGATGCCATTGGCGATGATCGTTTCCCACCAGCGCTCTCCTTTGAAGTCACCAGTATTCGACCTTCTGACCCATCGATTACGTTGCGAGTACCGCAAAGCTTTGATCGTGATGAAGAAGGCAATCCGATTATCACCGTCGGCAATCAATTGATCTTGCGGACGATCGTAGAAAGCAACGATGCGCGAAATTCTGGGAAAGACGATATTGAAAATGCTGTCGTGACGCTAGATATCTCGCCGAATTTATTGACGTTCTTAAATGTCGATGCGCTCGTGTATCAAGACAATATCGCCTCGGCAACTCTTTCTGGCGATCGTATCACGATCCACTTAGAACGCCCGATCGCACCTGGAGATCGCATAGAATGGAACTTGACTGCTCGGGTGGATGAGCAGGCAGCTGCTGGTAATGTTCTGACCCCGGTAACGATCAACGGTAGAGTTTCGGGGAATCAACCAGAGACGGAAAACATTTTGATAGGGGAAGACAGTCTCACGCTTCAGACCGGTACACGCGCTGTCACTGGTGAGTTGATCAACCTTGCTGTTCATAACAATCAGCTGCAGATTTTTTATTCCAATCTTAGTACCTTTGACGTCTATATGGATGGCACCTTTTATCGAACATACAACGTGCAGCAAAGACCCGTAACGGATTCTGTCACCCTTGACATTCCTGTTCATGACATCCGTAATTTGATTTCTGTGCGCTACAAAGATGAAAATGGCGCAGACCGTGTTTCTTATTGGAACAATATCTGGGACTTCATCGATTAAACGTGAATAACCTGTTTTAAAACAAACAGAAGAAGAACAGTCTTTCACTGCTGGATCCGCTTGTTGACCAAATTGCCTTGGTCAACAAGCGGGGAGCTATGTAGGAAAGGCTGTTTTTTTGTGGGAAAATGACTGGAGGAAAAGCCGAAAGCAGGGTTTTTGTTCCGCAGGTTTTTTCGTGCTAGACTAAAAAGCAGAATCACGTGAAGCAACAGCAAAACGAAGGGAACAAAGAAAGGACGTGCCGCAATGGCAACAACAGCCAAAGAAACCAAAGTACATGATGTATTTGAATCGATCGCTTCCCGTTATGATCGAATGAACGGTATTATCTCCTTTCAGCTGCACAAACGGTGGCGCAAGGACACCATGAAACGGATGGCAGTACCAATGGGTGCTGAGATATTAGATTTATGCTGCGGGACCGGGGATTGGGCGTTTGCTTTAAATGAAGCGGTCGGTCCGACGGGACAAGTGACCGGCGTTGATTTTAGCGAAGAAATGTTAACGGTTGCCAAAGCAAAGGCAAAGAAAAAGCAACAAACGCAGATCCAGTGGCAGACTGGCAATGCGATGGCATTAAGCTTTCTAGACGCGCACTTTGATTATGTGACGATCGGGTTCGGGTTGAGAAATGTCGCGGATCGCCAACAAGTCTTGGCGGAAATCCATCGGGTGCTGCGCCCAGGAGGGAAAATCGTTTGTCTCGAAACATCACAGCCCACACTGATCGGCTGGCGGCAACTGTTTACTTTTTATTTTCACCATGTCATGCCGTTATTTGGCAAATTGTTCGCCAAAAGCTATCAAGAATATTCCTGGCTCCAGGAGTCTGCGCGGGATTTTCCTGACAAGGAGGCATTGAAACGGGAGTTTCAGGCAGCTGGCTTTGATGTGTTGCAAGTCAAAAGCTATGCAGGAGGTGCGGCGGCGATGCATATGGGCGTTAAACCTCAAAGCTAACGGCGTTTTTTTTTCGATAGAAGAGCGACGAAATGAAAGAGACCATCAAGCGGATTGATGGTCTCTTTGCGTTGAGCAATTCAGAAAGTCTGTACGAGTTATTTTTTGTTTGGTCGTAAAACGATGTTGGTGTATAACCAGATGGTCACCACGTAATAAATGGCATAGAGAGCAATAAAGATGCCAAAGGGCAGCCATAGATCGTGGTACGGATCGATCATCAATGTTGTGAACATTTGTAATCCGAACAAGACATGGATCATCCCTAAGATACCAGGAACTAGGAAGAGCACACCAATCTCTTTGCGGATCGATCCTTTCAATAAGCTAGTCCGGGTTCCGATTTTTTTCAACATCGTATAGCGTTGAATGTCGCTGTTGGCCCCAGAAAGAATTTTAAACATCAAGCAGCTTGCTAACATCGTCAAGAAGGCGATCCCCAAGAAAAAGCCCATAAATTCAAAACCGGAGAAGAGACCATTATACGTGTCATAGACGAAGACCCGTTGCGAAAAATTCGTATCGGCAGTTTCAGTAGTATTGGTTTCTTGGTTTGTTTGCGCCAATTCATGTAATGCATCGTAACTTGCTTGAAAGTCTTTGACTTGCACCATTCGCAAGCTGGATTCAGGGGCATTGATTGTGTCAAAAGCGGTTTGATCGACAACTTGGATCTCTTTGCCTCGTTGTTCTGGCAAGAGGTAGCTACGCAATTGGTCCTGCGCGGTGATATCTTTGGCTAATTGGTCTCCCGACAGCTTGTTGTAGGTAACGTCGATACTCATCTGATTCGTACTGGTGCTGAGCAAGTTGTTCTTGTTGAATTGATCTTTATTGTAATAAAGGGTGTCGTCTGTTTCCTTCAGACTATATGTGACATCAAGAGTCGGCTTTAAGGCTGCAACTTTTTCGTCAGAAGCATTTTGGGCATTATTCAAATACAAGTCATAAGGGGCAACGGATTTTGCCATAATTGGGATCTCGTTTTTGAAGCCCAGACCAACAGTCAAAGCACCTAATGCTAGAGCAAAGAGCATGGCTACCATCGATAGCATCTGCGTATAATCACGAATCCGAAAGCTTAGCTGAGACAAGGTGAAATTGTTTAACCTTTTCAAAGCAATGGCATCGGTCCTCTTCAGCAAAGATAAAATCGTGATGATCACGGAACGAAAGACAAGGTAGGTCCCTAAAATAATAGTAACTAGGGCAACACCGATCCCCACTAATTGGAATTTCATCAAGTCGCTCATCATATAATAACCGACTGCTAAAGAACAAATCCCTAAGACAGTTTGCAAAAAGAGCATGAAAGGACGTTGCTTGACTTGCGCCGGAGTGCTGGTTTCTCGTAACAAGGCTAAAATTGATTTCTTGGCAATTGCCCGTGCATTAAAGATAGCAGCGATCAAAAAGAGAATCGAGAAGAATGCAAGTGTCACGACTAATGCTTGTAGATTAAAGGCCGCATAATGGCTGATCTGTAAATTTAATTGGTTCACTAGTAAGGTATTGACACCACTGGCTAATCCAATACCTAGTAAAGAACCAACAGCAGTGGCGGCGATCCCGACCAAGAATGTTTCAATGAAAATCATTTGGGCGATCTTACGTCCTTTGGCTCCTAGCATCATAAACATGGCATAGTCTTTTTGCCGCATCGCCATTAAGAAAGAATTGGCGTATAAAATGTAGGCAAAGGTGATGATCCCCAATAAGACAGAACCAAAGCGAAAGATAAAGACCACCATACTGATGATCGAGTTGCTTTTTAAAAAGGCTTCATTGCTGGCCATTGATTCGAACATATAGAAAATGGCTGAGGCCATGACTAAACCAGAAAAGAGGACGATATAATCCTTCAACCGGCCTTTGATTCCGGTAAGTGATAATTTCCAAAGCATGTGTTCTTCCTCCTTATTGTTCCAAGTTTCCTAGAATGACAAGGATCTTGCGGTAAAATTCTTCCCGGCTTTGATCCTCACGTTTCACTTCTTGATGGATCTTCCCGTCCTTGATAAATAAAATACGTTGGCAATAGCTGGCAGAAAGGGGATCATGAGTGACTAATAAAATCGATACTTGGTCATTGGTATTCAAGTCGTCCATCATATTTAATAAGTCTTTGGCACTTTTTGAATCCAAGGCACCTGTCGGTTCATCTGCAAAAAGAATCGTTGGTTCCGTGATCAAGGCTCGAGCGGCTGCCACCCGTTGTTTTTGCCCACCTGAGATTGCTGCCGGATAGTTGTCGAGGATATGCGTGATAGACAAACGTTCTGCGACTCGTTTGATCCGTTGTTGGATGATCTTTGGTTTGACCCCTTGTAAAGAAAGGGGCACCGCGATGTTTTCAGAAGCTGTTAAGTTTTCTAGGAGATTGAAATCTTGGAAGATGAAGCCAATTTCACGGCTGCGAAAATCTGCCAAGGCATCGCCTTTTAGTTTGGTGATGTCGCTGTTGTTGATGCGGATCGTACCTTTGGTTGGATGATCCAAGGTTGAAAGAATGTTCAACAAGGTAGACTTACCGGAGCCTGAAGCTCCCATGATTCCGATAAATTCACCTTTTTCAATATCAAAGCTGATGCCTTTCAAGGCTTCGGTTTGTTTTTCGTTGGCTTTTCCGTAAACTTTAGTAAGTTCACTTGCTTGAATAATTTTTTCCATGATTAAGTTACGCTCCTTTTAATTGAGTTAGTGCTTTTGCGGGAATGTCTTTTTCTTTGACCTCTTCATAGCTGGTCACGCCTTTTTTCTCATTCCAAGTAAGTTTCAAATAGGCTTCTTTACGCAAAGGCCGCTCTTGGAAACCATTGAAATCAAGGGTTTTGCTTTTGCCATTTTCGTCATAAGCCGGTAGTTCATAGTGGTATTGAGTATAGACATTGCCACTGTCATCTTTAGAAGTCGTCTTTTCGCCATCTGTCGTGATTTGGACATAATAGCTGTCGCCCCCCATGATGACTGATTCAGCAATTTGCAATGCACCAAATCCCACAAGCACGACAACTGCTAGTCCAATCAAAAATTTTTTCATAAATAGGTCACCTCGTTTTTTATTATGATGAAAGTATAACGCTAGTTTTCTGAAAAGGAGTGTGAAAAATCTATCAATAAACTTTCAATTTTGTCACGAGGAACGAACAAAAAAACGTTTCTGAATTGTGTGATCCACAAATCAGAAACGTCGTTTGCTTGTTACTCTTCAGTCATATTTTTTGCGAAACAGTTCAACGACTAGTTGTCCCTCATCATACATAATGGCGGCTTCATCGATCATTAATCCCAATAAATAGTAATCTTTTTCTTCATGGATCGTTTGATGACCGCCCAACAGTTCAACGTAATAGTTTTCCAAGGTACTGTCTCTTGGTGTATTGAGCATGTTGATAAAATGTTCTAGATCAGAGGGCTGTTCAGGGAAAGGGCCCTGCACGACTGCTTTGAAACCTTCTGCTTCAAAGGCCATCTCGCTCGTTATCTTTTGACAGTCATGGGACAAAAAGTAGGTGACTACTTCATCGACGATTCGTCGTGCCCGTTCTTTTTCAATCATTTTTTTCGCCGCCTTCTGATTTGTTGGTATTCATCTAACAATGGTACCATTGCCGCCGCGACAAATCCACTGGAAAAACCGTTATTGTATAAGTTCAATCCTCCATGTAAATAAGTGATATTTGTGACCAGTGCTGCATGGACGATGCCTGCTAAGATACCAGCTACAGGACCATAATACCCACTGATCGGAGCTAAACTTGTTCCAAAGATCGCTGTTAGTAATAAGCTGAAGGTGGATACATCAGAAGTCAAACCGACTTTGGTGGCTAAAACCACCCCAATCATCACGGGCAAACTATTTTTCCAATGGTTTCCAAAGGCACTGAAACCAATCACGGTCAATACAGCCCCTAAAAGTGGACCGGAAAGCTCGCCTTGCAGCAGGAAAATAAAGACTAACATCAAGAGCCCCATCATTGCCATGTTCATCATGGTGATTCCTAGTGAAAAAATTGTGACATAATCGGTCATCAGTTTCCCAGAAGTTTTAAAAAGATCCGTTAAACCTTTTACCGATCGTTTATTTAAAAAATAACCAATAAAAAACAAGAAAAAACAAAGGATGAGCAAGAAAGCCGTCAGATAATAGTGATAGTCAGTCGTCAATTGCTTGTTCGAATAGACTTCCATGTCGAATAATCGTAAAAAGCTAGTGAAAAACATAGTGATAATACCGGTGGCAAAGCCAATATTGTACAAAGAAAATCCTTGATGGAATTGTAAAAATTGTGCTGCCAGTGGAGGGAGTGTTAAGCCAATCAAAATGCCGATTCCATAACCTAACGCGATTCCTAGGGGCAAAGGTAAGCCTAAGCCAAATGCTAAGTAACTAATGACGGGTGAGGCAGCACTACCAAATAAAGCGACAAGTGAGTACTGGGTTGAGGGCCGTTGCTGTATGTAAGAGTATAGATAGACACCCAAGGGAATGGGGATTGAGTTAAAGATGTTTTTTCCAAAAAAAGAAAAGCCGGATATGGTAAAGAAAGCGGCGATCATCGGACCACTAATAATGGTTCCTTGCTTTTTAGCAAGCAGGATACTAATCAAAGTCAATAAGCCGCTATTCAAAAAGGCGCTTCCGAGATTGCCGATTGCAAAATAATCAGAAATCAAATTGCTAGGGGCATTCAAAATAGCCAACGATCCTTGCCACAATGCCTGAGGCGGCGAGGTGAACAAGCCGAGTAGAATCAACACACAGCTGTAAGCCAGAAGCAACCGCTGAGTTAAGAGCTGTGAGATCGGTGCAAAAGGTTTCGATTTCGTTTGTAAGAAAATTCGTTTGTCTGACATAGTTTCACTGAACGCTCCTTTTTTTTCATAGTATCACATCTTTTCTCGTCTAAGAAGGTTTTTTTGACAGTTTCCACAAGGCGTTTTTCGAAAAATATGAGAGAAAAGGAACGTCATAAAAGAAAAACTTAAGAATATTTGAAAAAAAGCAATAGCGATTTATCAATGATTTTCGTCTTATTTTCAATAATTTCATAGATTGATGAAATTATTGACGGAAAGAGTTTTGAGAAAATTGTTATAATTTAGTTAATCTCGTTCACATTTTCTAATAAAAAAGCCATTTTAAGATAAAAAAAACTGTTTGCTTGGTTTTTTTATCAGTGAATCACAAATGAGGGGATTTAATAAGGAGGAAGAGTATGAAGAAAACGAAGTTTGGCATGATTACTTTATTGGCAGCGCTTGTTTTAGGGGCTTGCGGACAAAGTAACGGAGGTGGAACAGGTTCGACAGATACAGGAGAGTCGTCATCAGACGCTGCAGCATCAGATATCAGCACATTACCGCTAGCGGTAGTCAATGATGATGAAGTGATTGAAGGTGGAGTTTTAGACGTTGCTGTAGTAATGGACACTCAGTTCCAAGGATTATTCCAGTGGGAGTTCTATCAGGATGCCTATGACCGTGACTTTATGTTACCAAGTCATGAATATCTATTCTTACAAGATGAGGATTTTAAGATTATTGATGGTGGACCTGCAGACTTAGACTTGGATGTCGAAAACAATAAAGCGACGATCACATTACGTGATGAACTAAAATGGTCGGACGGGGTAGATGTTACAGCCGAAGATGTCATTTTTTCTTATGAAGTCATTGGTCATCAAGACTATGATGGCGTTCGCTACAATAATGACTTTACTAATATTGTTGGAATGGAAGAATACCATAGCGGTGAAGCAGATACGATTTCTGGGATCACAGCAGTTAGCGATAAAGTAGTTGAGATCGAATTTAAGGAAATGCATCCTGGAATGCAGCAATCCGGTGGAGCAATTTGGAACGCGGCATTACCAAAACATACCTTTGAAGGTATTGAAGTAGCAGATATGCCATCCAGTGATCCTGTACGGACAAACCCAATTGGTTTTGGTCCTTACAAGATGACGAATATCGTACCTGGGGAAACCGTAGAGTATGTTCCGAATGAACATTATTATGGGGGAACACCAACATTAGAAAAAATTGTGATGCGTAATGTTCCATCTGCATCGATCAATGAAGCACTAAATGCAAAACAATATGATTTAGTATTGAAAATGCCAACAGATACGTTCGATACGTATCAAGATATGGATGGCTACCAAATGTTAGGACGACCAGAACAATCTTACACCTATCTTGGTTTTAATTTAGGAACATGGAATGACGAAACAAATAGTGTTGATTTTGATCCAAACGCAAAAATGGCCAACAAAGCATTGCGTCAAGCAATGGGCTATGCTATCGATAATGATGCGATTGGTGAGCGTTTCTACCATGGCTTGCGTTCAAATGGTACAACATTGATCCCACCGGTTTATGGTAGTTTGCACAGCACTGATGTGGAAGGTTACCACTTAGATATGGATAAAGCAAATCAACTCCTAGATGATGCTGGCTTTATCGATGTTGATGGTGATGGCTTCCGGGAAGATCCAGATGGCAATAAATTAACCATCAATTTTGCTTCAATGTCAGGTGGAGAAGTGGCACAACCACTGGCAGATTACTATGTCCAACAATGGCAAGAAATCGGTTTGGATGTCCAATACTCTACAGGACGTTTGATCGACTTCCAAGCATTCTATGACAAGTTGAAAAATGATGATCCAGATATCGATGTTTTCCAAGCTGCTTGGTCTACTGGATCAGATCCATCACCAACTAGCTTATGGGGACCAAATTCAGCCTTTAACTACACTCGTTACGAGTCTGAACGCAATACAGAATTGTTAGCAGCCATCGATTCAAATGATTCCTTCGATGAAGAAAAACGTAAAGAAGCATTTGATGCATGGCAAGAATATGCATTTGAAGAAGCGTTTGCTATTCCGACATTGTACCGTAACCAAGTTTTGCCGGTCTCTGATCGTGTCGCAAACTTTACGTGGGCATATGATCCAGATCATAATCCATGGGCACGAGTTGGAGTGACTTCAGAATCTCGCTAATCGATTTGTTGAATCACTGAAATCAAAAAAGAACAACGCTTTTGTCGTTTTCTGAAAAGCCAGCTCAGTTTACTTCTATAGTTAACCGGAGGGATGAGTTGTGCAAAATCAAATCTGGGTCAAGATAAACCAGATACGTTTTAAGATTTTAGCCCGAAAACCAGTTAGGTCTACGCACCTAACTGGTTTTTTGTGTACAAGTTAGGCTAGCATTTGACTGAAAAACGCCTGTCCTTCAATAAGCAGACAGGCGTTTACGAAAAAGATAAATCATGTTTGTAAGGATATAGGATGATTCAAAGGGAAAAATGTTAAATGGAGATATTCGTCACGGTATGAATCAAGTTTTGCAGGTCATTTTTATGGTTCTGGTAACCGGCTTGTTCGATAACGATTAAGCTGTTTCTTAACACTTCTTTGTTTAATTGAGAAGATTGCAAATAGGAGTAAATTTCTTGATACAAGACTTGATGGATTTTCAAATAAAAATACAGAGGTGTATTAGGCAAGGGATGAGACAAAAGCAGAAACTTGTTAAGCAGATAGGAATCCTTACTTTCACTGGCAAAGGCGCAGCCATTTAAGATCACAACACTTAACAAATTTGCATAAAAGGGATCATTGGCATAGCGAAGAATTTTTTTGATCCCATGATCTAAATAGTAACTGATGGTTTCTTGGTCGAAAATAAATAACAAATTTGAGAATAAGTTCAACTCAAAGCGCCCCCAGGTTTCGATATCAAACAAGTATTGCTTTACCAGTTCAACTTCTTGGGTGTAAGCTCCTCGATTCATCAGAAATGATTCACGGTTGAGCAGCAGCAGGCCTTGGACATACAAAGAATAATAAAAAAAATTTTGTGTCTCAAAGTAGCGTTCCTCAAGGCTAGTCAAGTAGTCGATAGTCAGTGTTCGATCATAATATCGGGTATAGAAATCTTGCACCAGCTGACGTTTCTGACCAGTGGCTTCGCTGTCGATCAACAGACTGAACTCATGAACCGTGATATTCATTTTGTCTAAGTAGTCAAACAAGGTTTGTGAAGAGAGATTTGTTTTGCGATTTTCGAAAGAAGAAAGGGTGGTGCGAGAGGAAATACCTTCGGCAAGCTTGGCTTGCGAGATTTTGCGATCTGTGCGCAGTTTCTTGATTAAAGAGCCTTGCTGTTTCATGGGGGACCTCCTTAATTGTGACGCATTTCTGAACAATGTGATTTTAATAACATGTTATCAAATATAATAGGGTATAGCAAATAATAAAGGAGGTCGTTTTTCATGGAATTTGAACCATTTGGTCCTTGGGAAATCAACCCATTTAAAAACTAGTACAGGCTTTCATTTAGATACTTGTCATTGAAGGATCAGTGACAGATTGATAAATGAAATTTAGTTTACGTCCTGCTTTTTTCGCGGCGAACTGCGAACATTCTAAGCAGGAAAGAGAAGATCTTGAAGAATCGAAAGGTTATTTGGTTGATTCCCCCACTCAAAGAGACCTTTTCGTTTGTGGAAGTCATGAAACGCATGAATCGCGCAAGGTGGTCAGTCCCATTGAATGTCTGTCATGCACCAGACCTTCCCCAATTTTCTGATTCTTTGTGATTGATCGTCTTTCAAGCATCATACTTCCAGCTATGACCGTAATGCACGAAGATTACGGTTTTTTTGTGGTCTTATTGTGCTACACAGTAAACCATGTATTTCAAGTGAACTAAAAGACCAAAGCTAGACAAGAAATTCAGTGAGAAAGATAGTGAAAAAAAGTCAAAATCAAAAAAAGAAAAACGTTTGCAAAAAAAGTGTTGACATTTTTTCTCAGAATGAGTACTATTATCTCAACGGAACACGAGAGTGTTCTCATTACTGGATTCGTTACTGTTCGGCAGGCAAGACCAGAGGAAAAAAGTGCATTGATTACCCAAAGTTTCTTGGGTTGTACACTTTTTTGCTTTGGTCTTCTTTTTTTGCTCCATTATTTCTATTCGCTAAAAAAGAACCGGTTCCAAGGTAAGGTCCAGTCATTGATCATCAAAGGAGGGGAGAAGTAAAACGCAATGAAGTGCCAGCTAGGTTTGACGATATCCTGCAGTACTGCCTGGAGCAGACATTCACCTCGTCACTTAATGGCAAGTCAGAGAAAGAAAAAAATACAAGACCTTCTGCATAGACGTCAAACGATGCAAAGTTGTGTATGCGCTATGCTGATCAAGGAGGATCGTTCGTGAAGATTATCAAGAGGATCAACAACAATGTTGTACTTTCAAAAGAAGATGAAGTTGAAGTGATCCTAATGGGAAAAGGGATCGGCTTTCAAACGAAACCGGGTGACCTGATTCCGGCTGAGCGAATCGAAAAAAAATACTACCCAGAAGATGACTTGACAGTGGAACATATGTCGAAAGTCATGACGAAGGCTGACGAGAAACAAATGGCCGTCATTTATGAAATCGTGCGTCTTTTTCGGGAAAGTGTTGGAACCGATTTCAATCCAAACGTTTATTTCACACTGATGGATCATATCTTGTTTGCCATCAGTCGTCAAAAGCAAGAAATTGTTTTGACCAATCCCATGCATTGGGAAATCAAGAAAATCTATGCCAAGGAATATGCGGTCAGTGTCCAAGCGGTCGAGTTGATCCGCAAAGAGCTGTATCCCGATTTTTCGCAAGAAGAAGCTGCGTTTATCACTTTGCATTTCGTCAATGCGCAAATTGAAAAAAGCGCCAATCAAAGTGCCTATGAGCACACCGAGTTGACCAACAATATTTTACGGATCGTTAAGTATAGCATGAACATCGAGTACGATGAGAATTCTTCCTACTTCCAACGGTTTGTGACCCACATTCGCTATTATTTAATTCGACAAAGTCAAGAAAAAGAAGAGCCAGTATTGGCTAATCCGATGATTGCCTTGGCTTTCAGCAGCTATCCGAAAGAAAAAGAAACCGCAGATTCGATCAAAGAATACTTATTTGAACAAAAGGGCTGGCATGTCAACGATATGGAATTGATGTATTTGATTCTGCATATCGGTAACTTAGCCGCTCACTCAAAATTAACCTAAGAATGGAAATGGATTCGTTACAGTTCGGCTGGCAAGACCTGCACTTTCTTACAATACTCGTTGAGGAGACCCGTCTCGTTTTTTATGGGTGATACTCCTGCTTGTTTATTGTAGAAATGGCCGGTCTTTTTATTTTTATTAAATGATCTATTAAAAAGGAGAAATCAAAATGGCAAAATATACTGAATTAGCACAAGACATTTTGGCCCACGTTGGCGGCAAAGAAAATGTCTCTTCTGTAAAACACTGTGTGACTCGCTTACGTTTCCACTTAAAAGACGAAAGCAAAGCAGACACAGATTATTTGCAAAAACGTGACGGTGTCGTGACCGTTGTCAAAGCAGGCGGACAATACCAAGTGGTTATCGGTAATCATGTGCCAGATGTTTACGATGAAGTGCTGAAAGTCGGCGGATTAGCCGATGGCGGCAGTCTTGATATCGACGAAGGCGACGAAAAGAAAGGCAGTTTGTTTGACCGCTTTATCGATGTCATCTCAAGCTTGTTTCAACCGTTCTTAGGTCCATTAGCGGCAGCCGGTATTTTAAAAGGGATCACGGCGCTACTTGCAGCAACTGGGATGGAAGCGACCAATGGAATCTATGTAGTAATGAATACCCTAGGCGATGGTTTGTTCCAATACTTACCTATGATCTTAGCCGTAACTGCTGCAAAGAAATTCAAGATGAATACCTATACAGCATTAGCGATTGCAGGTGCGATGGTCTATCCTGGTTTAGCAGAAAGCGTTGCTGAAGCGAGCAAAGTCTTTGGTCTAACCTTGACCTTACCAGCAGGTGGCTACTTTAATAGCGTATTGCCGATTATTTTAGCGATTTTTGTCGCTTCGAAAATTGAACAGTTTATGCGCAAAGTTACACCTGATGTAGTCAAAATGTTTGTGGTTCCTTTTGTAACGATTTTGATCACTGTGCCGTTGACCTTCTTTGTGGTAGGTCCAGTCGCAAATACAGCATCTAGCTGGATCGGTATTGCTTTCCAAGCGGTTTATGATTTCAGCCCAATCATTTATGGATTTGCTTTAGGGGCATTATGGCAAGTATTGGTAATGTTTGGTCTTCACTGGGGTCTTGTGCCATTGGCGATCATGGATATGGCGCAAAACGGCTCTTCGATTATTTTGACCGCCGCAGTGCTACCATGTTTCACGCAAACGGGTGTGCTAGCAGCGATTTGGTTGAAAACGAAAGAACCAAAAGTCAAACAAGGCGCAATGCCAGCATTGATCTCATCGATCTTCGGTGTGACTGAACCTGCGATCTACGGTTATACTTTGCCAATGAAAACACCATTTATCGTTTCTTGTTTAGTTTCAGGTTTCGTTGGTATCTACTTGTCAATCTTTAACGTTACTGGTTACGCAATGGGCGGTATGGGTATCTTCTTGTACCCTGCATATATCGATCCAGCAACAGGCAGCTTCCATAGCGTGATCCACTTAGCCATCGGTACAGTTATTGCAATCGTAGCGTCATTTATCATCATGATGTTATTGAAAGTACCAACTTTGTATACAACTGTTGATTCACCAGTCGACGGTCAAGCAACACCAGCAGCACCAGCACCAGAAGTAAAAACCGTTTCTGCCAGCGTCAAAGATGAAACAGTCAAAAGCCCAGTAACCGGTCAAGTGGTTGCTTTAGCAGATGTGGAAGACAAAGTCTTTTCTTCAGGTGCTATGGGAAAAGGGATCGCCGTTGAACCAGCGATCGGTGAAATCACTGCTCCAGCAGATGCAGAAGTCAAAATCTTGTTTCCAACAAAACATGCCATCGGCTTAGTCACTGAGGATGGGACAGAATTATTGATCCACATCGGCATGAATACGGTGGAACTTGAAGGCAATCACTTTACTGCCTACATCAACCAAGGAGACAAAGTCAAAGCCGGTCAAAAATTGATCTCTTTTGATACTGAAGCGATTCGTGCGGAAGGCTATTCCTTACTGACACCAGTCATCGTCACAAACTCTAACGACTACAGTGACATCCAAACGACACAGTCAAAAGAAGTAACAGCGAACGACAATTTGATCGAAGTCGTAAAATAAATGCGTTTATCGGCACGTCGTAGGATCAGTAAGAATGCTTTCTTACTGATCCGCTGTGTCGATCAATAAAGAAAAAGAAAGTAGGCTAATCATGACAGAAAAACAATTTCCAAAAGGCTTTTTATGGGGCGGCGCCACTGCAGCCAACCAATTTGAAGGAGCATGGAACGAAGGCGGACGTGGCCCAGCGACATCCGATACGGCGATCGCTGTCAAACCAGAAGACCGTAAAAACATGGCAGAATTTGCTGCACCAATGACTCGGGAAAAAGTCTTGTTTGCCTTAAATGACAAAGAGGGCTTGTATCCAAAACGTTGGGGATCAGATTTCTACCATCGTTACAAAGAAGATATCGCCTTGTACGCAGAGATGGGCTTTAAAACGTTCCGTCTGTCCATCGCTTGGTCAAGAATTTTTCCAAATGGTGACGATGTTCAGCCAAATGAAGAAGGCTTGCAATTTTATGACAACGTGTTTGATGAGTGTGCAAAATACGGGATCGAACCCTTAGTGACCCTCTCTCACTACGAAACACCTATCGGGATCGCGTTAAACTATGGCGGCTGGAAAAATCGCCAAGTGATCGATTTGTTCGTCAAATACGCAGAAACTGTGTTGACCCGCTACAAAGACAAAGTCAAATATTGGTTGACCTTCAATGAAATCAATATCATGGGGATCTCTGGCTATGTTGGCGGTGCCTTGTTATCCGAAGATGGCACGCAAAACCTTTCTGACATGTATCAAGCTGTGCATCATCAATTTGTGGCTTCTAGTTTAGCAACAAAATTTGCCCACGAAATCAATCCTGATATCAAAGTAGGGATGATGTTGGCACGGATGCAAGCCTACCCAGCTACACCAAATCCAGCAGATGTGATGGAAGAAATCAAGCGTGACCACGAGAATCTCTTCTTCTCTGATGTCCAAGTTCGTGGGAAGTATCCAGCGTATACGAAGCGCTTCTTTAAAGAAAACGGCATCGAAGTGACCTTCGAAGATGGCGATTTAGACATTCTTGCGCAATACCCTGTCGACTTCATGTCCTTTTCTTACTACATGAGTTCTATTGCCCGCCACAATCCTGAAGAAGGCGGCGAAGCAACGGCCGGCAACTTTTCTTTAGGCGAATCAAACCCATACTTGGAAGCCTCTGACTGGGGGTGGCAAATCGATCCAATCGGCTTGCGTGTGACTTTGAATAACTTGTACGACCGCTACCAAGTACCATTGTTTATCGTTGAAAACGGCTTAGGTGCCTTGGATACGGTGGAAGAGGATGGTTCGATCCATGACAGCTATCGAATCGATTATTTGAAGGCGCATATCGAACAAATGTATGAAGCGATCGAAGATGGTGTGGAATTGATGGGCTATACGCCTTGGGGTTGTACCGACTTAGTTTCGGCTTCAACGTCAGAAATGTCGAAACGCTACGGCTTTGTCTATGTAGACGCGGATGATGAAGGAAACGGTAGCTTTGACCGTTCCCGTAAAGATAGTTTTTACTGGTACAAAGAAGTCATTGCTACCAATGGCGGTAGTTTGTTACAGGATTAAAAAATAAACCAAAGCGGCTCTCAAAAAAGAGAGCCGCTTTTTTGTTGTGCTCGGTAAAAAAAGAAGAGAAAGGGGGTTAGCAGCTGCCATGCTAGAAAGATCAATGAAACAGTCAACGCCCATTTTTTCATTTTGGGCTTAGGCACAACGGCTTCGGGCATCAAATAGACAAGAGAGAATACTGTAAGAAAAAACAACAGGGTCAGTGGTTGGACGACAAAGGTCAGCCAGTTCATAGGGCAAGCTCCTTTTATGAGGATTGATGATTTGTTCTTTCGTGTTATTATTTTGCAAATTCATTATATATTTAGTTCGTTAAAAAGGCAAGGAGCTCATGGAATAACGATTGTGTGCAGGAAGGGGGGAGAAAAACGAGTGGCACATCCTTGTATTTTGATTCGAATCTTTCTAGAGTAACACAGTAAGCTTGAGGTTAGAATCAGAACTAGCAATAAAAAAGCCCCTTTTCAGGGGAGGGGAGTTCTTTAAAAAGATAGGAAGAAACCCGTGTATTTGATGAAGCTATTGGTCCCTAGTTACTGGGGACCTGACTAATTTACGTGGAAAACCCGCCACTGTCATTCACCGTTTTCTGATCCTCAAGTAGAAAATAAAACAAAGAAGACTAGCCGAAATCAAGAAACCCATAAAATAGAAAGTTAGCTGCATGTCAGTCATCGTATAGGAATACTCTAAAATCTTACAAACAAAGATCACTAAAGAAACCGTGATGGATAAGGAAACCCATGTGAAACGCGGCAATCGTTTCGTTACGATGATCAATCCTAACGAAAAAAAGATGACTGGTACCCAAAAGATCAAGCGAGCAAGTTGGATCATTTTATCTCTCCTCATTCAAATTGATTTGAGTAAAAGGATAGCTTACAACGTTTGTTATTAAAAATAATAACCATTGTTTCTGAGCATTTTTTCGGAAATTGTGTTTTCAACTTAAAGCATGGGCGTAATGCTGTTCTTTAAATTCTTTTGGTGTTTGCCCCGTAACTGCTTTGAAATTGCGGATAAAATGGCTTTGATTGGCAAAGGCTAATTGGGTGCTGATTTTTTCGTAGGAATAGTCTGTGAACAACAATAAATGTTTGGCTTCACTGATTTTTCGTTCCTGAATGTAACTGTGGATCGTTTTGTTCATTTCTTTTTTGAACTGATTACATAGATGGGTCTTATGTTTTTGAGTGATGGCTGCGAGGTCATCAATGGTCACTTTTTCATAGAGATGGCTGTCGACATAATTAACAATCGTCTTGACCAACAGTGATTTTTGCGCCAGCGGATAGCTATGCAGAAGCTCCATAAAGCGGTAGGTGGCTTCTTTGATATAGCGGAGGCACTCCTCGGCAGAATGAATATAAACCAGACCTTGGATCAATGAATCAGATAAGCCGAATGCTTGGTTGACTGGTACTCCTTCATCAATGCTCATGCGGGTCACGACAGCGACAAAGGCCGAAAACTTTAGTTTTAAGCCTTCCAGTTCATGAGGGGAAAGGGAAACACTGTAGGTCTCTTTCATTTTGTTAAATACCCAGACTACTTTTTCCGGCTCGTTTCGTTTGATGTAGTCAAGATAGCGCAATTCAAAATGATAGGAATCAAAGGTAGCTTCATGCACACGGCGTTCATAAAGATTGGTTTCCAAGCTAAGATCTGTTTGCATGGATCGGTCGTGGGATTCAGTTTGGTAATGCCAATGGATTTGGTCTTTTGCCAACGGCTGCTCCGCAAACAGCGTATAAAGCAGCTGGATGTATTCTTCAAAGGAGTATTTGTCTTCTTTGGAATAGTGCACATTGTAGTGGTATTCATGTTCAAGAAATAGGTAAGACGTATCTGGTGTACCAATCACTCCACAGGGTCCGATGACCATATAACAGGTTTTTCCAGCTAACTGAAACGCAAAACAACCAAGCATATATTTGCCGAAATGATAGAGATTTGCAACTGGGCCGTTCGTTTCTTCCAAATAGTGTTTCAGAGGATTCTTGGCTGTTAAGGTGAGTGGGGGATACAGCGGAGTCCCTTCTTGATCCAAGAGAATCATCGGGATCAAATATTTGCGATAAAGCAGATCCATGGCGGTCGTAAGTGTTGTTTTGTTCATGAGACACCTCAAAGTCCAAACATTGTTTTTTCTTTTAGTATAACGTAAATTTTTTAGCATTCAATAAACAATTTATTATAAACACTAGTTTTTTAGTATATCTAAGGAAGGATTCTTTCTATAATTCAGATAAATAAAACGGTTACAGGAAGGAGTAAACATGGATAGTAAAAAATTGAAAGAATTGTTTCAGCAATTGACGCCAGAAGAAAAAATCGCTCAGACGATTCAATTGAATGGCAGTTTAGTCATTGAAAATGAGGTGATGACTACTGGCCCGATGCAAGATTTAGGGCTTCCACCAAATTTGAAGATTCACGAGATTGGTTCGATTTATAATGTGAACGATTACCAAAAATTGATTCAGTTACAGAGGGAAACGTTAGCACACAGCCGACTCAAGATTCCTATGCTGTTTATGTCGGACGTCATCTACGGGTTTCGGACCATTTTTCCGATTCCCCTTGCCCAAGCAGGTTCCTACGATTTTAATTTGATCGAGCAAGCCGCTGAGATGACCGCCAAAGAATGTTACCAAAATGGCCTTCATGTGATCTTTTCACCCATGCTGGATCTTGTTCGCGATCCTCGCTGGGGCAGAGTGATGGAGTCGCCAGGAGAGGATGTGTATACGGCAAAACGTTTTGCTAAAAGCGTCGTGACCGGCTACCAAGGCAATCTTGATCAAGGAGTGGCAGAAAATCACGTTGCTGCTTGCATCAAACATTTTGCTGGTTATGGTGCACCCGAAGCGGGCAGAGAATACAATACGGTCGATATGTCCAATCAGCGCTTATTCAATGAATATTTGCAACCCTATCAAGCGGCGATCGAAGCCCAAGCACTGCTAGTGATGACAGCCTTCAACCTATTGAATGGTGAACCTGCAACGGGTAGCCGCTGGTTGAACCGAGAGATTTTGCGCGAACGTTTCGGTTTTGATGGGGTACTGGTCTCCGATCATGCCGCCATCAAAGAATTGGTCCCCCACGGTTTTGTCAAAGATGAACGGGAGGCCGCTCAGAAAGGTTTGGAAGCGGGCGTTGATTTTGATATGATGACATCGGTCTATGCAACTTACTTACCAGAACTGATCAAGCAACCTGAACTCGCGGCTTTATTAGACGAAGCAGTTTGGCGTATTCTGGTATTAAAAAATCAACTAGGACTGTTTGAAGACCCTTATCGAGGGTTGAAAACGCAACAGACGGGAGAAGTTTTGTCGGATGAAGCCAAAGAGCTAGCCGTTAAGCTAGTAGAAAAAAGCTGTGTGCTGTTAAAAAATGAGGGCAGCTTACCTTTGAAAAAGGACCAAACCGTCGCTGTGATCGGTCCTTATGGAGAAAGCCGGTTGACCTTAGGTTTTTGGGCGTCAGTCAGCGGCAAGCCACAAGACACGATTCCTTTAAAAACCGGTTTGCTGCAGCATTTCGCACCCGAAAACTTGATCTTTGCTCGTGGATACAATCTATTCGACTCGTATGAGCAATTTGGTCCTTTAAAAGCCGGGATCGAACAGCTGAATGGACCGATCGAACCAGAAGATCAGTTGCTTTTGGAAGCCATGGAAGCCGCCGAAGCCGCCGAAGTTATCGTCTTGACTTTTGGAGAGCAGTTTTTGGAGAGCGGCGAAGGGGCATCAAAAGCTCATTTGCAGCTGCCATTGAAACAAATTCGTTTGATCCAAGCGTTGAAAAAGACTGGCAAGCCTTTGATTGGCGTGCTTTACACTGGCAGACCGTTAGTCTTAACGCAAGTGGAAGCATTATTTGATAGTCTGTTGCTGGTTTGGTATCCGGGAACGATGGGCGGGATCGGAATCGGCAATCTGCTGAGTGGGCAGGCTTCTCCGACAGCAAAACTGGCGATGACCTTTCCTCGGAGTGAAGGACAGATCCCACTATACAGTGCCCAACTGCCAACGGGCAGACCTTTGACAGATAGTGAGCATTCTGATCGCTTTTTGTCAAAATACCGAGATGAATCAAATGAACCCTTATTCGCATTCGGAACAGGTCTTAGTTACAGTTCGTTTACTGGTGAATGGCTTGGTAGTGAAGTATCTAGCGAGACAATCCATTTGGCTTATCGAGTGAAAAACCAATCGGCAATAGCTGCAGAAACCGTCATCCAACTTTATCTCATGCAGCGTCCAGCGGCAATGGTTCGTCCAAGTCGCCAATTAATTGCGAGTGACCTCATCTCATTCGCGCCCCAAGAAGAAAAAGAGCGCAGATTGTCACTGCCGTTGTCAGAACTTGTTTTCTATGACAATCAAGGGAAGAAACACATAACCAAAGGTACTTATCGATTCCTAATGCGGATCGATCAAAAAGAAACGATGCTTAGTGTAACGATCTAAACTAAAGGAGTGAGAAAGAATGGAAAAATTAGAAGCATTTTTAAGTAGCAAACTATTACCAATGTCACAAAAATTACAACAAAACAAAGAATTGGCCGCTTTGATGGAGGGGTTTATTCGAACAAGTCCCATCACTTTAGGAATTGCGTTTATCACGATCATTGGAAATTTTCCGATTCCTGGTTGGACGGACTATTTGACGAAAATTGGCATCTTCCAGCATGTTGAAGCAATCACCAACGGAGCAACTGGCGTTTTTGCCTTGTATGTTGTATACAGTTTGGCGTATTCTTACGCAAAACAATTAGGAAGCAATGAACGCAATTCAGCGATTATTTCTTTAGCTAGTTTCATTATGTTGATGCCTCAAACCGTTGCAACGACTGTCATGCAAGATGGTCAAGCAGTGGAACAAACGATTGGAGCTTTGAAGCTTGATTTCTTAGGCGGACAAGGACTGTTTATCGGCATGCTGACCGCTTTATTGGTGACACGTTTCTATGCTTTCTTATCAAGAAAAAATATTATGATCAAGCTACCGGATAGTGTTCCCCCAATGGTAACCCAATCCTTAGCACCAGTGTTTGTGGTCACGATTATTTTTGTCGTCGTCTTTGTCATACGCGTCTTGTTTGGGTTTACTTCATCCGGCTCGATTTTCCAATTCTTTATTGATGTAATTAATGCACCATTAAACTCCTTAGTTGCCAGCCCGCTATCGATCATCATCATTATGGAAGTATTAGCCGTTTTATGGTTCTTCGGAATTCATAACGCAGTTTTACAAGGACCGCTCGGCGCGATTAGTATGACCATGGTCGTTTCGAATATTGCCGCTTACCAACAAGGACAAGCGCTGCCGTATCTGATTCCTTCAGTGATTTATATGGGCATGTATGCTGCTGGCTTCATGGGCTTTGTGACCTTCTTTATGATCCGCAGCAAATCGGCAAAAATGAAACAATTAGGAAAATTGTCGTTTATCCCGTCGATCTTTAACATCACAGAGCCAATCATGTTCGGGATGCCGATTATTTTGAATCCGTTGTTCTTTATTCCGCAAGTCTTTACACAATTGATCGCTGGCTTTGTGACCTGGGGATTGGCGACAACGATCCTCCCAATCAGTTTGAATCCAACCATGAGTCTATTGCCATGGACTACACCGACTTTTATCAAAATGCCCTTTTCAGGAGGGCTCAATTACACGATCTTGATGGTTATCTGTATGCTGATCGGTATTGTTATGTGGTATCCGTTTCTAAAAATTGCGGATAAAAAAGAGTACGAATTAGAAATGGCTGCTGAAAAAAAGCAAGCAAGTGAAGCAGCAAAAATGACAGAAAAAGTCGTGGAAGAAATTCAAGCGTAAACAAAGGAAGTGGCACATTTGGTTTATTTAGGAATTGATATCGGTGGGACGCACATCAAAACGGGATGGGTTGAAAAAAATGAAGTCACCGACGGACGAAGTTTTCCCACCCCGGCAACGCTGGCGGCATTTAGTGAAACTATCAAAACGATCCTCCAAAGCTATGCCCGTCAAGTTTCTTTCACGAAAGTGGCTATCGCAGTCCCTGGTTCAGTTAATGAAACAGGGACGGTCTTCTTTGGTGGTGCCTTGCCATACCTTGATGGGGTAAATTTGCCAGAATTGATCTGCCAGTTAAGCGATGGCATGGTGACAGAGGTTACTGTCGAAAACGACGCAAAAGCCGCCGCGCTAGGGGAAATGAAAGCCGGCAATCTGCAAGGGATCCAAAATGGTGCGGCGATCATTTTAGGAACCGGCGTGGGAGTTGGTCTTTGTCTCAATGGAAAACTCTATCGTGGGCATCATGGACAAGCTGGTGAAGTCAGTTTTATGATTCGTGACCGACAAATGAGAGGCGCGGACTCTTTTGTGGGGATCGGTCTTTCGGCTGTCGGATTAATTGAGCGTTTGGCTGCTAGTATGGCTATCGCGCCTGATGGTCCTTTGGTCTTTGATACCCTTACGAAAACTGCTGATCCTGAGGCAGAGGCTTTATTTTTAACTTATACCAAAGAAGTCGCTGTCTTGTGTTTCGATCTTCAGTGTCTTTTAGCTCTGGAGAAAATCGTTATCGGTGGCGGGATCAGCCGTCAGCCACGCTTGATCGAAGCCATAGCTAGCAGCTATCAAGCTATTTTTAAAACCGCACCAATCATTGAGAAAACGCTGCAGCCAGTTGCGATCCAAGCCGCTTATTTTCAAGCGGACGCCAATTTGATCGGCGCAGCCAAGGAGGAACCGTGGGATGAGTAAATTTCCGGAAGCATTTTTGTGGGGAGCATCCACTAGTGCTTATCAAGTAGAGGGCGCATGGGCAGAAGACGGCAAAGGTCCCTCAGTGCAAGACATCAAAGAGATTCCGCAAGGGACCACTGATTTTAAAGTAGCATCAGATCACTATCATCGCTATGAAGAAGATGTGAAATCGTTTAAAGAATTAGGGTTAAAAGCCTATCGTTTTTCTATATCATGGAGTCGAGTCATGCCCGATGGTCAGGTCAACCCAGCAGGATTGGCGTTTTATCAAAACCTGATCGATCTGCTACTAGAAAATGAGATTCAACCAATCGTCACCGTATTCCATTTTGATCTGCCCGTTGCGATCGCGAAGCAAGGCGGGTGGGAAAACCGAGAGACGATCCAAGCATTTGCTGATTACTGCCAAGTACTGTTCGAAAACTTTGGCCATCAAGTCCCGCTATGGCAAACCATCAACGAGCAAAATGTGATGGCACTTGCTGGTTCGGTCATTGGGACAAGTCAAAAATCCATGAAAGAAAAATTTCAAGAAAATCATCATATGCTAGTGGCACAAGCATTGGTGACCCAACAGTTTCATGCCGGTAATTTTAGCGGCAAGATTGGCCCAGCACCGAATATCGCCAGTGTCTATCCAGCTTCTGAAAAACCAGCCGATCAGCTGGCAGCTCTTTCTATGAGTGCGCTGAGAAATTGGTTATTCCTAGATGCGGCTGTTTTCGGCACATACAACCATAACGCATGGCATTTGTTAGAGACGATTGGTGCAGCACCGACAGTCACTGAAGCAGATCGAAAGATTTTGGCAGCTGGAACATGTGATTACATCGCATTGAATTATTATAATACGATGACCGTCAGCAGCTATTTTCAAAAAGAGACAAAACTCGATCAACAGTCTGGTTTCGGGATTCCTGGCTTTTTCCAAGTAGTAGAAAACACCCATTTGCCAATGACTGAATTCGGTTGGCCTATTGATCCAGAAGGCTTTCGCTTTACGTTGAACGAAATCTATTCCCGTTATCGTCTGCCTCTTTTGATCACGGAAAACGGCATCGGTGCCAAGGATGTTTTGACAACTGATGGTAAAATCCACGATGATTATCGCATCGACTACTTGCAGCAGCACTTAAAACAGATGGCATTGGCGATCGAAGACGGTGTCGATGTGATCGGCTATTGCCCGTGGAGTGCCATTGATCTCGTCAGTACTCACGAAGGCATCGCTAAACGGTACGGGTTTATCTATGTCAATCGTACGGACGATCAGCTGTTGGACTTGGCGCGATACAAGAAAGATAGTTTTTATTGGTATCAAAACGTTATCGATAAAAACGGGTTAGGAGAGTAAGCGATGTTTTTTCAGGAATATCTATTTGATCCAGAAGCGCAAGCCGGTTTGACAGTGTACCTGCATGAGGAAAAAGCCGAGTATGAACGGGTGGGCGATCGTCCGTTTGTCTTGGTGATTCCCGGTGGCGGCTACTCCTTTTGCAGTGAGCGGGAAGCTGAGCCGATTGCCTTAAATTTTGCTGCCCAAGGCTTTCACGCCGGGGTCTTACGCTATCATGTAGGGACACATCGCAGTTTCAGCCATTCCTTAGCAGATGCAGAAAAAGCGATTACTAAAATCCGAGAACTTGCAAGTGAATGGGGAATCGATGCCGAAAAAATCGCTGTGATCGGCTTTTCTGCCGGCGGCCATTTGGCAGCGGCGTTATCAACACTCTCCTCAATGAAACCGAGCTTATGTATTTTAGGCTACCCAGCGATATTGTCTTCATTTGCTACTGTGATGAAGATCGATGCCCCTTCATTAGAGGAATGTGTCACAAAAGATACGCCGCCCACCTTTTTGTTTTCAACCTTTGAAGACAATGTCGTTCCTATCGAAAATTCATTGGCGTATCTGCAGGCCCTAGAAGATCACGAGGTTCCCTTTGAAAGTCATATTTTCCAAAAAGGACGTCACGGTCTTTCTTTGGCGACCGAACGCTTCGGTAATCGTAAAGAAATGGTTGATCCACGTTTTGCCCGTTGGTTTGATGAATGCGTCGAATGGCTAGAGTTGAACTGGGCAGATAAAGTTGCCCAGCCAGCTTTGTTTCCTGATTTAGGGCAGTGGCCAATTCGGGCATTACTCGAGTCAGGTGAAAACAAACGCTTGCTGTTGCAGGCTTTTCCATCATGGGCAGACAAAAGCCGCTTAAAAATCGTAAAAAACATCAGCTTGCAGCAACTACTAACGATCATGCCAGAAGCTTTTGAGAATGTTTCTTATCAAGCGCTTGTTTTGCAGCTGATTGATCCTAGAAAGGAAGAGTAAAAATGAAAGCAATCCTGGTCCATGAAAGCTATAAGGCTTCAACAGAATTGATCACCCAAGAGCCACAAGCGATTGAACAGTTATCAGCTGTTCGTAACAGTACTGCTGCTTGTCAGTTGCTGCTGCACGATGGCAACCGCAATCATTATATTATTGGCGACGAGTTTTCGATCCCCGATGAAATCGAGATTCCCATGATACGCGTTGAGATTTTTAGCGAATTGCCGGTCAAAGCGCAATTCGTCGACTATTATGTCGGTCAGCAGGAATTGGCGTACGCCGATAAATTACTTGAACGAACTGCCAAAACCTATCCTGGCGATCGCTTTGCGCCTCTTTATTTGGAGTGGCAGATCGATGAGACAATCAAACCGAAAGTTTATCCCGTGAAAATCAAGGTCTATCGGGCACACTTGACTAGCCAAGAGGAGTGCTTGTTAGAAAAGAACCTAACGATTGAAGTGGGCACTTTTACTTTTCCAAAAGAATATTTAGAAACGTTCCACTTAAATATGTGGCAGCAGCCCAGCAATTTGGCTCGCACCTTTGACGTTCCGTTATGGAGCGATGCCCACTTTGACTTGATCAAGGAAATGGCTGAGAGTCTCGCTGCGATCGGACAAAAAGCGATCACAGTGATCGCCGGAGAGATCCCTTGGAAGGGCTGGTTCAATTACATCGTCAAAGATTATCCCGCCAATTTATATGAGTATTCGATGGTAAAGGTCAAAAAGACGCCAGACGGAGAACTTTCCTGCGATTTTTCTGTGCTGACACGTTACCTTGATTGTTTTTTTGCTGCGGGCATCAAAGATGAAATTGATGTGTTTGGTTTATTAGGGGTCTGGGAACCGCCATTTTTTCCGTTAGTCAACTTGGACCATCCAGAAAAATTGGTGATTCGCTTTTATGATGAGGGGAAAGGCGCCTTTGGCTTTATTAATCAAAAAGCTGAGTTGCAGGAGTATCTACGCCAAGTATTTGATTATTTTAAAGGAAAGAATCTGTGGGAGAAGGTTCGCATCGTTTCTGACGAACCGAAGAAACATCAAATCGACAGTTTCCGAGCCTCGTTAGCTGTTTTAAAAGAAATTGATCCGTCGATCCAGATCAAAGCTGCTTTTGATAAAGAAGACGTGTTATTTGAGCTGCTGCCAGTGATCGATCATCCTGTGACTTCCTATTACTGTACTTGCAACCATTACGAAACACTAGCACAAAGCCATCCGGGCAAGATGCAGTACTATGTCTGCAATTATCCCGACAAACCAAATACCTTTTTGCATAGTCCCCTGTTAGAGACGCGAATGCAAGGAATCTTATCGTATCAGTTCAAAACAGACGGCTTTCTGCGTTGGGCCTACAATTGCTGGCCAGAACATGCTCGGTCCGATATTCGGTACAATACGAGCTCACTACCGATCGGTGATCTTTGTTTCGTCTATCCTGGCAATCACGGACATTTATTGTTGTCCCTAAGGTATAAACAACTACAGCGGGGGATTGAAGATTTCTATCTCTTGAAGACCGCTCAAGCTGCACAACCGCATCAAACCGACGCCGTAGTAGCAGATTTTCTTAAAGTTACAGACACGAAACACTGGATGATCGACAGCCATCACAGTCATCCCGATGTTTTTCTACAGACCGCGGAGGAGATTGAGGTCTTTCATCGGGCCCTCCTCGAACTGCTAGAAAAGTAGCAAAATCAAACACTGCACCCAGAAATTTCACTACGATTTTCCAGAAGAATAGTGAGATACCTGTGGGCGTTTTCACTACTGATTCACGCAGCTTTTTCGTTTTACTAGGCATCTGTTTTCTTACAGATGCTTTTTTTCTGGTGAGCGTTTCGTTTTTCATTCCCTCCATCTTCCTTTACACTTTTAAGTAAGGTCATAACAAACGATGACAAATAGAAGTAGAAATAATCAAGGAGGAAACGAGCATGTCAGAAAAAATCAACAATCCGTTAACGAAGTATTATGATGGCAAATTTGAAAAACAGGTGCAAGAAGCACCGGCAATTCAAGGAAAGATGCAGCCAGTACCTGATTGCGGGGAAGAAAGCTACGCAGGTTCAGGCAAATTAGCTGGACGCAAAGCATTAGTGACCGGTGGTGATTCTGGTATTGGTCGAGCAGCAGCGATTGCTTTTGCCAAAGAAGGCGCTGATGTTGCAATCAACTATCTTCCTTTTGAAGAAGAAGACGCGCAAGAAGTCAAGGCAGTCATTGAAAAAGCCGGACGCAAAGCAGTTTTGATCCCAGGAGACTTGAAAGATGAAACTTTCGCTCGTCAATTGGTTCATGAAGCAGCCAAAGAATTAGGCGGGTTAGATACGTTGGTTCTAAATGCTGGGATGCAACAAGCGGTGAAGGACATCAAAGAGTTGACTACACAACAAATTCAAGATACCTTTACAACGAATATCATCTCGATGTATTGGACAGTCCAAGAAGCGTTGGATTATCTGCCAGCTGGTGGGAGCATCATCACGACCACTTCGATCCAAAGTGCGGAGCCTAGTGCCCATCTTTTAGACTATGCAGCCACGAAAGGTGCTATTACTTCCTTTAGTAAAGGACTAGCTGCTCAATTAAGTGAAAAAGGCATTCGGGTCAATACGGTGGCTCCTGGTCCAATCTGGACACCACTTCAAATTTCGGGTGGACAGCCACAATCTGCGATCCCAGAATTTGGTCAAAAAGAACTGATGAAACGTGCTGGACAACCAGTCGAATTAGCACCAGTCTATGTTTTCTTAGCCTCTGATGAAGCAAGTTATGTAACTGGTCAAGTTTACAGTGTAACTGGCGGTAGCTTCTTCGCTTAAAATTCCTAGGACTAAAATAGTAGAAAAAAAGCTCGAGCAAAGAGGCTCGGGCTTTTTTTGCGGATGAAAATGGAATCGGCAACTTATTTTCCTTGTTCGGCAAACATCTTGGTCATCATCAGTTGATTGATCTTTGCAAAAACGGCTGCCCACTCTTGCTCGGCTTGCAGGTTAGACAGTAAGACTAATTTTTCGGAAAACATCACTTCTTCATAATTATCCGTGATCAATAAATCTGCGGCTTCCATTTGTTTGACGAAAGTCACAGAAGCTTTAGAATAAATCGAACGAATCCTCGTCTCAATCATTTGCTTTGTGCGGTATTGAATCGTCGTTTGAATATAGATCGACACGGTCGGGGGCGTATTCATCTGTGTTTCCAAATACAAGAGATGAGCCAGATAAGGCAACTGTGTCTGTTCAAAATACTCTTTATCCAAGTCAGCAAATGGATACTTTTCAACATGGGTCAGTAAAAGGGTGCAGATTGCTTCATAGGTTCTGTCTTTGGAAGGAGCATTTTCAGTCAACAGTTGGTGTTCTAGCTGCCACACTTCCAGAAGATCGATGCCGATAATGATCGATAGATTGAAGACCAGCATACAGCTGCTTAATAATTTTTCGAATTCGGCGGCTTCCTGACTTGGAGCAAAGGTATCGTGCCAATCTTTGATCATTGCAGTGAAAAAGCGCACAAGATCAGTATCAGAATGTTTGATCTCTTGGATGATCGTTTGATTCTTTTCTTGGGGAACAACCCCTGGCAAAAAGACATGCAAAAAGAAATTCAAGTAAAGATACTCTGACTGAAGCATCTTTTCTGAGGCATAATCGGCACTCAAAAAAAGTGATTCGAGAATTTCTTCTGGTAAAAAACAATAGAAATTCATCAATCCCATGTATTTTTCAGGAATCGGCGGTAAATATTTTTTCTGGATCGTTCGGCTGACCACTGCTTGCCAAAATGCAGCGAGTTTATTTTTCGTCAACGGATCAAAGTGAGAAACAGCAAAGAATGCCGTAAATTCTTCGACATTTTTATGGGAAACACTCGGCAAAAGCCACAAATCAGCAGGCGCACTTTGGGTCAAGAAACTGTAGGTGAAAATACGGATATCAAGCTCTTTTCCAGCAAGAACGATGCGATTATTCAGGTCTGTTCGAATTCGGATTTGAAATTTTTCCAATAGTTGGTTGATTTTCTTGATCAACCGATACATATGCGATTGGCTGACATGCAAATCCAAACATAATTGCATCAAGGTCATTTGCGGGCGCCCAATCAAGTAGTGAATCAAGGTATATTGTGTGGAGTTGAGCAAATAATGATACATCAATTTTGCATAGAAAGGTTCATCGTCCTCTGCTCGCTCAACAAAATACTGATTGTAATGATTTTTTGATAGAAGCAGGTGAGGTGAGAGCAGCTGCAAATCTTCATTTAAAAAATAGATATATTTTTGCAGGCTTTTTTGCGGGATATTCAAAACTTCTGACAGTTGGACCAATGTCACTCCGTTGGAATTGCAGACAACTTTGAAAATCTCTAATTTCTTTTCTTCTGCGGGAGAAATGAATTCTCGATACATAAGGGATTCTCCTTTTTGGCGTTTTTTTTACGCTAAATCTGTGAACCGTATGATAACCATGATGGATTATACTTATGATAGATGAGAATAGAATGAAAAAACACCAATTAAATTATTATTTTTTAAGGCTGTTTTTTTGATGACCCTCGGTTTCTCATAAAAAAAAGTGAAGGAAGAGATGAAAATGAACAAAAAGGTACGAATGTTAGGTTTGGTCGGAATGGGTTTAGGAATGGCGCCCACTGCGGCAGCTGCAGCAGAAGCGAATCCAACGGCTTCAATGACGAGTCAAGCAACACTAACGATCGAACAAGGAATCTTGTCACTGGATCAGGTGACCAATTTTAACTTCGGTACAAGCAGTATCCAAGATATCGCTACCGATGAACAAGTAATTCAAACAACGTCGGATGAAGTGACATCGATCACGGATTACCGTGGACCAAATCAAGCTGGCTGGCAGTTGACTGCGCAATTATCGAAAATGACGAATGCCAGCGATAACGAGCTAGCAAATGCCAAAGTCACTTTAAATGGTTCAACGGCTTCGGGCGATGCAACGCTAGTATCGGGCACCGAATTGATGGTAGGGGCAACAGAACCTACATTGATCGCTTCTGCTAATGGGACGACCGGCTTAGCAACCAATGACTTTAACTTTTCCAATGCTTCATTAACCGTACCAAAACAAAATGTGAACAGCGGCACTTATAGTGGAACGATCACTTGGACATTATCAAACACCTATCAAGCAGAATAGCAAGGAAAGGGCGACAATGAAAAAACAAATCAAGTGCTTCGTACTCATTAGTTTCTTTATCAGTTTGTGTTGCTTTACGAAAGTCACCGGTCATGCACAGACCACACGGTTCACTATAACCCCAGAACTTCCCCAAAATCAAGTCAGTGACGTCAGTTATTTCGACTTACTGGTAAATCATGAGACCGAACAGAATTTGACCGTTGCCCTTCATAATACAAGTTCAGAGCCGTTGACCATTAAAGCAGCAGCACTAAATAGTTATACGGCCTCTACTGGGATCATCGCGTACCAAGCAGAACAGACCGCCGAAGAGAACCAAGGAATCTCGTTTAGTCAATTGATTGAAAATCCGAGACAGTCGATCCAGCTTGACCCTGGAGAAAGTCGTCAGGTCCATTTTACCCTTTCAATGAAGGCAAAAGAATTTGCAGGAGAAATACTTGGTGTGTTTGACTTTGAAGAAGAACCGGCGGAAACAACTGAAAGTCAGCAAACAAATCTGCAAGCCAACTATAAAATTCAACAAGGGGTCCGCTTGCGTCAGAATGTAGCAACCATGCCTGACCCCCAGTTGTCTTTGGTCAATTCTGAGGCGGTGGAAAGATATGGTTCTACAGCTCTCAAAAGTAGGATCCGCAATGATCAGCCCACAGCCTTTGGCAACATCACTGTCAAAACCGTGATACGTGAGCAAGATAGCGGCAACAAGGTCGGTGGGTTTTCTGCAGAGAATTTTCAAATAGCTCCGAATTCGGTTTTGGAGCTGTTTAGTGCCTTTGATCAGAACATTCTCGAACCGGGGACCTATCTATTACGGATTGAGTTGAATGCGCCTAAAGGAACATGGGTGTTTGAGGATTCGGTGGTGGTTGATCGCAAGCAAGCCAACCTTATCAACCGTCAGACAACGTTAGGTGCAGCGTATCTTCAAAAACAGTACTGGCTCTATGCAGGAGGGCTACTTCTCTTCCTGTTTGTCCTACTTCTCTTCCTGTTTGTCCTACTTCTCTTGTTCATTTTATATAGGAGACGTAAAAAAGCAGAAGCAGATGTTAGGCTGTCAGTGCAAGAAGAATCAGAATGAAGAAAGCGGAGGACAGTGATGAAAAAGTTTGGCATTATCCGATGGGGCTATGTGTTCTTTTTTAGCATTTTGCTGCTATGTGGGAAACAAGAAATCGTCCATGCTGCGGTATCTGCGCCAGATTTTCCTACGTTAGCGATTGACCATTCTCTGATCACTCCTGTGGGACAAGCGGGGTCGCCACAAGGGGAACCGGGCGTTAATTATGTTCAGATTAATGATGGAGCTACTACCAACTCCAGTGGTGGTGTCTGGTTCAATAAGCCGGTTTCTTTTACTCGCTCTTTTCGGTTAGAAATGGCATTTTGTATCGATAATACAGCAACGGACAGCGATGGGCTCGCTTTTGTGATGCAAAGCAATGGCTTAAATGCGCTGGCAGAACAAGCAGGACCGACGATTGGCGTCTGGTCAAATACAGGAGGAACGACTCCTTTAAATACGGGGGCAATCCCGCAAAGTTTTGCGATTGAATTCGATACGTTCTATAATAATGCCGGTTTGACTGGGGACGGTATGATGGATCGCGATGTTCCTTCCGGCCATCATATCGCATGGAATTTTCCCGGCTCAAATGACGCATATACCACCGATGGCTGGCTGATTATCGATAAAGTCTTAAATCATCGTGATACGGTATCAGTGAGTGATATTTCCGATGGGGTGTGGCATAGTTTTACAGTAGTTTTTGATCAGCCAACGCAAACGTTGCGTTACACCGTACCAGATTTCGGTGTTGATGTGACGGTACCTGTTGATGACACCTTCAAATCAAATTTGAACCTGACTAATAGTGCACCGGTCTATTTTGGTTTTACTGGTGCAAACGGGGGCTATGTTCAAGAAAAAGCAGTGGCGTTTGTCGATGTTGAAGGATTAGTAGAACTTGAGATGCGAACCGGTGTTTTTGAAAAAGACCCAGTCAAACTATTGTTGGATACTGGTACGACACTTTCCCAGCCAGCCACTGTCGACAATAGCAAAACCATTACTTATGCGACCTATCTCTCCTATAAAAGCACCAGTGATCTAGCTGACTTGGAATCGGGAATCTTGCTCTCATCGCTTTTTCCAGAAGGACTATCATTAGTTCCCGAGGCGGTTTATTTTGGAAAAGCCAGTGAAATCATGGTTAATGGCATGCCGGAAGGCGGAACTGCCTTACCTTTTGTCATTGAAAATGGGCAATTGGTTGCGACACTGCCTGACATGGTCAAAGGGAATGAATACATCGTTCACTTTTCCGTCAATTACACAGAAGCGCCGCTCAATCAGAATTTAGATATAGCCATCCCTGTCCAAACTGTTTTTAATGGAAATGCTTTTGTTTCCAGTATGACGTCAGGTGATCCAGAAATTCATTATTATCAAATGACTGGAATCTTTCCACCAACGCTTACAACAGGTTCGGCGTCATTGGCAGAAGCAAAAGCAGACCTGCAGATCGTGCGGCAAAAGCGCAATTCCTATATACCGATCACGATTGATGACCAAAACTCGACCCAAGCCAAAATATATGTCACGGAGTTCTTTACGGAGGATGTGACAATCACCGAAACCGATTTCTCTGAAGCAGCGTTGGTTGAACGGGGAACATTGTCGGAGCCGCTAACGGATACATTGGTGTTAGACACCGAAGAACTAGAACCAGGCACAACCTATTATCTGGCTTCCTATGTGATCGATACAGAAGGCAATCGATCGGCGACACGTTATTATGGCATTGACTTTCGAGGGATCGTGGTATTTGAGCGTGCGCCTGCTTCAATCAACGCAGCGGCAGTGACCTTGAATGAACTCGCACGATCCATCAGAGACGATGGCTTTGCTTATTTAACGATTTCTTTTGATCAAGAAGCTCTTTTGTCTGTCAGCAATACCAGCGAAGGGACCTGGCAGTTAAGTGGACAGATAAAGGATTTTATGCAAGAGCAGCAACTATTGGCAGAGGAAATTCAGTTGGTACTCTATGATCCGGTGACCAATCAGGTGGTGGCTTCTGTCACTTCTGAAGAACAAGTGATTTTCCAGCAGGAGCCAACAGGAGCAACGGACTTAACCTTGGATCTTCAGGAATATGATTGCTACTTTCGCTTTGTCCCCAAGTTAGATTTGATTTTACCAGGTACCTATACAGGCACAGTCAACTGGCTGTTGGAGAGTACAATCATTAATGAATAGAAAAAAAAACGCCTAGAAGGCGTTTTTTTCGTCTAAAAGTTTATGTCGGTCCCTTTAACTTTGGCGGCTTTTCGCAATTTTTAAAACTAATGATAGGCCTGCTAAAGCAAAACTGCCGTATTTAACGAATTTTTCCAAGGATTCTAAGGTTTGCTGTTTTTTGTGTTTGCAGTCTGGACAGCTTTTTTCATGGGCATTCATTTTTTTTCCACATTTACAATGACTCTTCATCTGTGATCCACTCCTCGTTTCGTTTTATTTTGATGACTTTCTATAATTTAATTATACATGTTGTATAAGGTTCTGTCTGAAATTATGCTGTGTAAGACGTTTGTTAAAATGAGAAAAAACCTACGTTTATTGGGGGGGAGGCGTGGAAGTGTGTAATTGCGAGGCTATTGGCAGTTACAGAGCCCGATGGGTAGGAATCGCTATAGATAAAAAAGGAAGGAAATCTGACAATTTTCTCATTTTCGATAGGTGCTGAATCGCTTTGCTTATCAGTTTAGCAAAATTTTGCTATTGTGGAGTAAGATTAGGGGACAAGAAAATACGCTTCTCTTTTTTTTCTATATTCTATCCTTAATCTGAGAACGAAAATCACCGATAGTATGCTATATATAAGAACAAGGAGCCATCCTTGACAATGTCGAATATGGCATTTGAATGAAAGGATTGATGAAATAAGTGATTTCTTCAATAATTTATACCGATACAAAGGCTTATTTAGATAAAGTGCTAGACCAAGCACTGTTGGATCTACTAAAATCTGATTATCCTAAAGTCTATGAACACGTGCAAAACTTGATTGTTGCTATGGAACAAACGATCCAACAAATTGACAGCACAAATTTTTGGCGGTTGATGCCGGAAATTTTAGGCTATGATTCTCGCTTTGTTTTGTTGAACTCGCTGCAATTGTCAGAAGACAAACTGTTGACGGAAATCGAGATTATTCAGATGATCGAACGTGATTTTCCGAATTTGAATAAAGAATTTTGTGGCTATTCCTTAAAAGAACAAGAGCATGAGAGTTTGATCTTCAGTGTTCAATAAACACTTCTCGTAGGAATATCAAGTAGAGTAAGAAAACGACTAGCTGATCTAGTCGTTTTTTTTTATCAAGAAAAAGAATAATTAAACATGTTATTTATCATTAAAATAAAAATTATTTTGAAATTATGAATAAAATAGATTATTATTGGTATATAATCCTTTTAGTGAAAGAAAAAACAATCGAAAAAAGGAAGAGGAAAGCCAGCTGACTGAAATAGCTGCGATTGTTTTAATTTAGAAAATAAGAACCAGCCTCATCGGCATGGAAAGGAGCAATTATGGATTACTTGAGTTTTTCAAAAAAAGAGTGGGAAGTCTTAGTTTGTTTTTGGGCTGTGGATGAACCTCTGTGCTGTACAGAATTTAGTGAACGTTTCGGCTTAAACCGTAACACATCACTGTCCGTGATTCGCAAGTTAGTAAACAAAGGAGTTCTGGAGATTGCAAGTATCAAAATGAGCGGATCAGTCTTGGCTCGTCGCTTTCAGCCAGCTGTAAGTGAATTGGAGATATTACAGACAGGCCTAACCGATGACCAGATTTTTGAATTAGTGAAAATCGCCATCAGAAAAATCGAAGATCCTGAACAATTAACCCAGTTGCTAAATGTGATTGGTGAATTGAAAACTAAAGCTTCTTAAAGAATACTCGTTTGCATGATAAAAAAATGATCCGCTGTGAAAACAGCGGATCATTTTTCTTGTTCTTGAAATTTTTGTACCATTTTTGTCGTCAATTGATGGAGCACGGACAGTTCTTCCGGTTCAAGAGGCAAGAATTCGGTCACTCTGTAGGGGATCTCTAACGCTTGTTCATGGAGCGCTTTGCCTGAGTCAGTCAATGTGACCCGCAAAGAACGTTCATCGTCTTGATTTCGATTTCTTGCTAGGTAGCCTTTTGCTTCAAGCTTTTTTAAAACCGGTGTCAGTGTGCCAGAGTCGAGACATAATTGCTTCCCCAATGCTTTGACACTGATCGCTTCATCTTCCCATAACACCAACATCACTAAATATTGGGTATAGGTCAAATTCAACGGGTCCAGTAAGTCTTTGTACTGTTTGATAATTTCTTTTGAAGCG
>Ga0308156_1001110_pt1 | contig 35914 bp, 35 predicted proteins | sample PhyAR2_FD_201041 | JGI IMG/M metagenome (GOLD analysis project Ga0308156, IMG submission 201041) | Phyllosphere microbial communities from UC Gill Tract Community Farm, Albany, California, United States - DLSL A.R2 | ecosystem: Host-associated > Plants > Phyllosphere > Unclassified | place: USA... | reverse complement strand
ATTGATCAAACAGGTAATGTTCGAGGTTGTCGCTACTGTCCGCTTAAATCTATTTGTCGATTTGAAGCAAATGTACACATGAAGGATCACAGTCGTGAAATTGGTCAAAAATCTCAAGCAGAAATCTTAGCAGAATTAAAAGGAGAAGGGCGAAATGAGTGAAGTAAAATTAACTCCAGAGCAAAATGAAGCCATTCATAGTTCTGGTAAGAATATTCTAGTTTCAGCGAGTGCTGGTTCCGGAAAAACTTTTGTTATGGCTCAAAGAATTGTCGAGAAAGTCAAACAAGGAATTGAAATTGATCGACTTTTCATTTCCACATTTACAAAAAAAGCAGCAAGCGAATTACGGATGCGGCTTGAGCGAGATTTAAAAAAAGCCAGACAAGAAAGTTCTGATGAAAATCAAGCTCGTAGGTTGACACTTGCTTTACAGAACCTGTCAAATGCTGATATTGGAACTATGGATAGTTTCACCCAAAAATTGACAAAAACGAATTTCAATCGAGTAAATATTGACCCGAATTTCCGAATCTTAGCTGATCAAACAGAGAGTGATTTAATTAGACAAGAAGTCTTTGAACAATTGGTTGAGTCTTATCTATCAGAAGATGATGGATTGAATATTTCAAAACAAAAATTTGAAGAACTTATAAAAAATTTTTCTAAAGACAGAAATATTGCTGGTTTTCAAAAAGTAGTTTACACTATTTACCGTTTTGCGTCAGCAACTGAAAATCCAATAAAGTGGTTAGAAAATCAATTTTTAAAAGGTTTTGAAACATATAAATCACTGACAGACTTGTCTGCAGATTTTTCAGCAGATATAAAAGAGAATTTACTGATATTTTTTGAACTTCTAGAAGCTTCATTAACCAATGGAGTAATTGCTAAAAAAGGGGCTGGACGTGATAAGGCCAATCTTATTTTAGATAATAAAAATGAACTCTTAGAAGCAATAACCACTAAAGATTTTGCAACTTTCACAGAACTATTTTTATCAATAGATACAGATATTCGAGTGGGTTCTTCAAAAGATGAAATACTTTCGGCTCTGAAAAAAGATTTTTCAGCACAAAAGCAAGACTTAGTCGGCTCAAAATCCAAACCTGGAGAAATTCGGAAGTTTGTTGATAAAATAAAACATGGTCAGTTGATTGAAAAATATCAAAATCAAGCATTTGAAATCGCAGAAAACTTACAAAAATTTGTTATTGAGTTTTACCAAAGTTATTTAGAACGTAAAAAGAATGAAAATGCCTTTGAGTACTCTGATATCGCACACTTTGCCATCGAAATTTTAGAGGAAAATCCAGATATACGTGAAACTTTAAGAGAACATTATGATGAAATCATGATTGATGAGTATCAGGATACCAGCCACACTCAGGAGCGAATGCTGGAACTTTTATCGAATGGACATAATCTCTTCATGGTTGGTGATATTAAGCAATCAATTTATGGCTTTCGTTTAGCTGACCCTGGCCTCTTTTTAGAAAAATATAAAGACTATGCCAAGACAGAAAATCCAAATCAACTAATTCGCTTAAAAGAAAACTTTCGTTCACGTGGTGAGGTTTTAACATTTACAAATGATATCTTTAAACACCTGATGGATGAAAAATTAGGTGAGATGACTTATGGCAAAGAAGAAGCATTAGTTCAAGGAAATATTACTGATTATCCAGTTGAATCTGAGAAAGATTTTTATCCAGAACTTCTTTTATACAAAGAAAATACAAGTGATGAAGAAACAGATGAATCCGAAGTAAGAATTTCGGATGGAGAGATTAAAGGAGCAGCTCAAGAAATAAAAAAATTGATTGAAGCTGGAGTTGAACCAAAAGATATCGCAATCTTGGTTCGTTCTAAATCAAATAATAATAAAATTGAGGATATTCTGCTTAGTTACGATATTCCGGTCGTTCTTGATGAAGGTCGAGTTGATTTTTTGAAATCAATGGAAGTCTTAATTATGCTAGACGTTTTACGAGCAATTGATAATCCACTCTATGATTTATCATTGGTTGCGATGTTAAGGTCTCCGTTATTTGGATTTAATGAAGATGAATTAACTAGAATCAGTACTCAAGGAAGCCATGACCTTAGATTTTGGGATAAAATTCTTTTGTCACTTAATAAAGAAGGACAAAATCCAGAACTTATCAATCCTTCCTTAGAGAACAAGCTTAAAGCATTTCATAAGAAGTTTACAGAGTGGCGTAAACTTGTAAACCAAGTTGCAATTCATGATTTACTTTGGAAAATATATACCGAAACCTACTATTTTGACTATGTTGGTGCCTTAAAAAATGGTGAAATGCGCCAAGCGAACTTACAAGCCTTAGCGGTTCGAGCAGAATCATATGAAAGTTCTGGTTATAAAGGATTATTTAAATTTGTAAGATTAATCAACAAATTTATGGAACAAAATAATGATTTAGCTTCTGTTAATATAAAACTTCCTCAAAATGCTGTTCGAGTGATGACCTTCCATAAATCAAAAGGATTAGAATTTGATTATGTCTTTTTAATGAATTTACAATCTCGTTTCAACGATCGTGATTTGAAAGAAGATGTTATCCTAAGTCGTGAAAATGGTTTAGGAATGAAGCTTATTGCTGATTTAAAGGATGAAGCAGATGTTATAACTGATTTCCCTTATGCTTTAGTGAAAATGGAAACATTCCCTTATATGGTGAATAAAGACTTAAAACAAAGAGCAGCTCTCTCAGAAGAAATGCGTGTTTTATATGTTGCATTTACACGAGCAAAGAAAAAACTTTATCTTGTTGGAAAAATAAAAGAAACAGATAAAAAATCAGGACTTGACCTTTATGATAATGCAAGTTTAGAAGGGAAGATTTTAGAAGATAAATTTCGTAATTCAAGTCGCGGTTTTCAACACTGGATATTGGCGCTTCAAAATGCCACAAAACTTCCGATTAAACTCAATGTCTACACAAAAGAAGAGTTGGAAGCAGAAAAACTTGAATTTACAAGTCAACCTGATTTCAAAAAATTGGTCGAAGAATCGGAAAAATTTGATAATATCATGGCCTATTCTGATGAAATACAAAAAGCTCAAAAAATTATGAATTATGAATATCCACATCAAGCAGCAACAGAGCTTTCAAGTATTCAAACACCAAGTCAGGTTAAAAAACGAAGCTACGAAAAACAATTACAAGTGGGTGAAATTCAACCGAAAAGTGAATTTACTCGGGTCAAAAAACTAGATTTTTCTGATTTTGGTCCTAAGAAAGTTACTGCTGCAGAAATCGGTTCGGCAACACATAGTTTTATGCAGTATGCAGATTTTTCTCAAGCAGATTTATTTAGTTTTCAAGCGACACTTGATGAAATGGGATTTGATGAAAAAATAAAAAATCAAATTGATATTGCTAAAATTTTGACTTTGTTTGATACAGATTTCGGTCAGTTTTTATCAGAAAATGTTGATAAAACAGTTAAAGAAGCACCATTTTCAATGTTGAGAACAGATGAATTTGCTAAAGAGCAGTATATTGTTCGGGGAATTTGTGATGGATTTGTTAAACTTACTGATAAAATCGTTCTATTTGATTATAAGACAGATAGATTTACAAGTTCTTCAACTATTTCTGAAATAAAAGAGCGTTATAGAGATCAGATGAATCTTTATAGTGAGGCTTTGAAAAAAGCCTACGATGTCAACCAAGTTGACAAGTATCTCATTTTATTAGGAGGCCCTCAGCAAGTTTTTGTTGAAAAACTAGATGATTAGATTATAATGACAGGAATTGTATAGAAAGGATAGATAATGCTGGAATATGAATTAGGTTCGATTGTCGAGATGAAGAAACCTCATGCCTGCACTGTTAAGGCGACTGGTAAAAAAGCAAATGCTTGGGAAATCACTAGATTGGGTGCAGATATCAAGATAAGATGTACAAACTGCAATCATGAAGTGATGATGAGTCGTTTTGACTTTAATAAAAAAATAAAAAAGGTGCTCAAGTGAGCCCTTTTTTTAATTATAAACCGATTTGAGATTAAATTTGAGGTATTTAATAAGCCAAAAGTAAAGTAACTTTGTAAATCGCCAAATCAAAGGGCTAACAAGAACCATCAGCGAACAAGCGATAATCGCAACTAACCAGTACCACCAGTCAAAACCTGTTGCTCCATTCGCATTCCCAAAAGTAATATGTGGGTTATGAGTAGCAACAGCGAAAATCATAATAAATGGAGCAAGGAATAAAGCTAATATAATAGCATAGAGAGCCAAAAGAATCAAAGCAGTAGTAATTATCAACCAGAAACCAAGAACGAAGTTAAAAAAGACTAAGCCAAAACCAGCAAATAGGTTGATATGTTTCTTTCTTTTTTGTGGTTCAATTCCTTGAGCAAAAGCTGATAAATCTGATTCATATAATTCGGCTAGGGCAATCAATGTTTCAAAATTTGGTTCAGTTTTATTGGATTCCCAACGTGAAATGGCTTGTCTACTAAAATAAAGTTCTTTTGCAACTTCTTCTTGTGTGAGCTTCTGGGCAAGACGAGCTTTTTGTAAATTTTCTCCGAGCATTTTTTCTCCTTAAATTTAAATGGGTGATTTAGTGATTTGTTTCTGATTTCATTATCAACTAAAGCGAAGTTAAAAGCAAGAACATAGGTGGTATTTTAGGGTAACATTTTGTGGCAAGCCTTTAAAATAAAGGCTAGTGATGACATGTTCTATTGTTTACGAGCCTTGTGTAAACTTGTAAACTTAGAGATTTTCTATGATTTTCCTTGCCTTTATTGTGTTTTTAGGCGATTTACAGTATAATTAGAACTAATTAATCTTAATTTTGGAGAATATAAAACATGGCTTTAACAGCAGGTATCGTTGGTTTACCAAACGTTGGTAAATCAACTCTTTTTAATGCAATTACAAAAGCAGGCGCAGAAGCTGCAAACTATCCTTTTGCAACAATTGACCCAAATGTTGGGATGGTAGAAGTACCGGATGAACGTTTAAACAAGTTAACAGAGTTGATTAAACCTAAGAAAACTGTTCCGACAACTTTTGAATTTACAGATATTGCGGGGATTGTTAAAGGGGCTTCACGCGGAGAAGGTCTAGGAAATAAATTTCTTGCCAATATTCGTGAAGTAGATGCCATCATTCACGTTGTTCGAGCTTTTGATGATGAAAATGTCATGCGTGAAAATAATCGTGAAGATGCTTTTATTGATCCAATGGCAGACATTGAAACAATTAATCTTGAATTAATTTTGGCCGATTTAGAATCAGTCAATAAACGTTATGCGCGTGTTGAAAAAGTTGCTCGTACGGCAAAAGATAAAGATGCGGTCGCAGAATTTAATGTTTTGAAAAAGCTCAAACCGGTACTTGAAGATGGTAAATCAGCACGAACAATTGACTTTGACGAAGATGAAACAAAGGTTCTTAAAAGCTTGTTCTTATTGACAAGTAAACCAGTTCTTTATGTAGCTAATGTTTCAGAAGATGAAGTAGGCGAACCTGATAATATCGAATACGTGAAACAAATTCGTGAGTTTGCGGCGACTGAAAATGCTGAAGTTGCTGTGATTTCTGCTCGTGTTGAAGAAGAAATCTCAGAGTTGGAAGATGATGAAAAAGCAGAATTTTTGGAAGCAATTGGCTTAAAAGAATCTGGTGTTGATATGTTGACTCGTGCAGCTTACCACCTTCTTGGCCTGGCCACTTACTTTACTGCTGGTGAAAAAGAAGTCCGTGCTTGGACCTTCAAGCGTGGAATGAAAGCTCCACAAATGGCAGGAATTATCCATACAGACTTTGAAAAAGGCTTTATCCGCGCAGTAACTATGTCTTATGATGATTTGCTTAAATACGGTTCAGAAAAAGCTGTTCGTGAAGCCGGTCGCTTGCGTGAAGAAGGAAAAGAATATGTTGGTCAAGATGGCGACATTATGGAATTCCGTTTCAACGTGTAAACCTTGTAAATGAAATGAAGAAATGCACCGAATCGGTGCATTTTTGCAACCTAAAAATGCTTGAGTTGAAGAATAAAAAACGATACTCTTAAAGCATGAAAGGAAGGCAACATGGAAATCTCTCAGATAATCAAAGAAAATCGTAAAATGAAAAATCTCAGTCAGGAAGAATTGGCGAAAAAAATGCATATTTCTCGTCAATCAATTTCAAAATGGGAGACAGGAAAATCACTACCAACAACAGACCAAATTATCTTACTTAGTGAAATTTTCGATTGTTCTTTGGACACGTTGCTCAAAGGTGACAAAAAGATGGAAGAAAAAGCAAAACATGAGATTGATGACAAACGGACTTTGAAGTTAATCTATAAGGTGGGTTGGGGATTTATTATTCCTTTACTTTTTATTTTGAAATTTGTTTTACATTTGTTTTGATGATAATGAAAGACCATTTTGGTCTTTTTTGTTTGGTAAAAACATTCAAAAGAGTATGATGTAAATCTTAAAGTTACGTTTTATTAAATTAAGTTTTTTTAAAGTTAAAATTTTGACAAATAAATTAAAACCGAGTATAATCACTTCAAGAAAGCGTCAACAAAATAGTATTACTCTATCATATCAGAAGAAAAGTACTAGCACTCTGATAGATATTTTAGCTAGCTTATAAACAATTTGAAGGAGGAACACAATGGAACTTACAATGACACGCGCTCTGATTAGACGCAGAAATCTAAAGAGAAAAGTATCGGTTTTAGTACTGGGGACTGCACTTATCTCTGGAACAGCTTTTGCTTCGGCACAGGTTTTCGTTTCTGGTGGTTGGAATACGAATTATATCGAACGATTTAATCCGACGATTACTAAAGCTACTGCGCATGATAATGCCCAAATAAATCAAAGACATTATAGCTGGGCAAAAGTCGGAAAAAGTGCAACAGCTTTTAGTAATACCGTATCAGCTAACAAGATTGCACAGGCGAAAGCTATTGGGGCATGGAATGCTGGTTATAGTGGTTGGTTTGTCAAATTATAATAGGGAGTTAATATGAATAAGGTTATTAAGTTTGTTCTTCTTGTTCTATTTATTGTTATTTCAATATCTTCTGCCAATATAGTAAAAAATAATTTTGTAGATAAGCAAATTGAAAAAAATTATGATGTTCAAGATTTTACACAAATTTATCTTCCTTCATCCATTAGTAGCGACAAGAATTTAATTTCCCTTGTAGAAGGTGTGTCAGCTAAAACTGGGGCATCTTTTATTTTTAGGAGTACGTATTGTGGAGTAAAGAACGATGGGAAAGGTCATGCGGATTTGCTTAAAATGGATAGTAAAGCGGTGTTTTACAAGACAAACTATCAAACATCTGATAAAAAAACTTTTGTATCTCACGGTTTTAGCTGTCAATTATGGAGTGAGCCTCTTAAGAATATTACGACTGTAGAACAGGAAAATAGTGATGTTTATATAAAAAATAAAAATATCCAAACTTCTCTCCAAGACTTTTTAATAGCTCTTAATCAAAAATATGGGACTCATATTACTTCTAAAAAATTAACGACTCGTCCTAGTGATTTTTATCCTAATAATTATACTAGTTTCATTGGTTTAACTAATGATAATTTATCATTATTTATAGGAATTTCGATAGTTTTCTTTGCTATCTTTTTATTTGTTTGGTTAGTTGGAAATAATAAAAAAATTGCTACTTATCGTTTGAATGGCGTCAGCGCTCATAGGATAGGCTTGCGTTTATTTTTGAAAGAATTTTTTATAGTGACATTGCTGGCTTATATATTTTCAAGTTTTTTAGTTTTCAGAGGATTTAATCTTCAATTTAGTTTGCAAATGTTTATTATGCTGTTACTTGTTATCATAGTTTCCTATATCTCCATAGTACTTGTATCTAGCTTTTCACTTGCCAATCAGATTAACTCTAAGTCATTTTTTAAGTATAGTCACTATGTTCTCTATGCGGTCAAAGCATTTGTATTTTTGATTACAGTTTCTACAACAGCAACTCTACTCTATTTTGTAAATGCTAAGCTAGAAATAACTTCCAAAATTGGGCAAGAATATGCCATACTTTACCCAGAATTTTCAGGCTATGACGGAGGTCAGCCCCTAAATCTATCATGCATTGATTTATTTGTTTATGCTGAGGAACATGATGGACTTTATATTTCTGATTCAAGCATTGATATTGTAGAAAATGATAGTCTGAATGACTTACAAATTAATGATAACTATCTTTCAAAATTTGCTATATACTCCCAGGACAATCAAAGAGTAGAAATAAATCCTGATACAAATTCGGGGATTATTTTGGTTTCGGAAAAATATAAATCTCAACTTTCTAAGATAAAAAAATATTATGCTTCTTCTGATTCATTGGCATTTTTTAAAGGTTCAACTATAAAATACTATTTCATAAAAGATGCTCAAAAGTTAGACTTACTAGACGAAAATAGTACCAAAATATCTCCAGATTTAGTAGAAGTTTATACGAGAAAAAATTTTACTGATAAGGGAAATGTTACTTTTCAACACAATACTGTTTTGAAATTTAAAATTAGGGGAACAATAGAAAAAACATATCAACCACTTATTCCTATTTTGAAGAAAAATAGTGCTCTTGAAACTCACCCTTCCATGATTAAGATAGACGATATAAGTAAAACGGATAATTTGAGTACGGTTGGAAATCCCTATAATTATGCTGTTACTAATGGTTTAGTGATTCTTATATTTTTATCAATGATTCTGACAACTACGGTTTTTTATTTTGAAACATACAAAAAGAAAATTGCGGTCAAAAGATTATATGGAATTTCTTTCTTTGTAACTTATAAAACTCTTTTTGCAATAGTCTTAGTGCAGGGAAGTTTATATTTTGCTTTTGCTTTAAGTCAAAGAGATGTTAACATCACACTGGAGGGACTGGGAATTTATTTTGTCTTAGAAATTTTGATTATTATTTTGATATTGCTAAAACTACAAAAAGGACTATTTTTGAATGTCTTGAAAGGAGAATAGAATGATTGAGATTGAAGAACTGACAAAAAGTTACAAAGGGCATATTATTTTTGATAAATTAAATTTAAGAATTCCGGAAGGAAAAATGACCGCAATTTATGGGACAAGTGGTGCGGGAAAGTCAACACTTTTGAATATTATTGGTTTAATTGAGGATTATGATGATGGGAAATATTATTTTAACGGTCAGTTTGCACCACCTTTTAATATTTCCTTAGCTTTAAAGATGAGGAGAAATAAAATTTCCTATCTTTTTCAAAACTTTGCTTTATTAGAAGATGAAACAATCGAAAAAAATTTAGAGATAGCACTGATTTATTCTAGAATTTCAAAAAAAGAAAAACGAAAAAAGATGAAGAAATTGTTACTCCAAGTAGGCATAAATCATCGATTAAATACAAAAGTTTATAGTCTTTCTGGTGGAGAGAAACAAAGAGTAGCAATTGCACGGGCTTTATTAAAAGAAAGTCAGCTGATTTTGGCAGATGAACCAACAGGTTCGCTTGATACAGAAAATAGAAATGAAGTGATTGCTCTTTTGCGTCAAGAAGTTGATAAGGGAAAGACGGTTGTCATTGTGACACATGATTCTTACCTGAAAGAAGTTAGTGATTTGGTTATTGAGATTGGTGAATAATGAATTATCTATGATAAAAGTTAATAGGCTCAATAGAAATATTGGGTCTTTTTTTTGCTCCTCTAGGTAAATAAACATGTTATAATAATGTCAGAAGCTGATTTTTATGAATCGGCCTTTTGGCTTTTATTGAAATATTTACTGACAGATAAAAATAGGACAGCTGAAAAGTCTGTCAGTAATTTTGGTAGGTTAAACTAATGAAAATCTATATTGTCGGAACAGTTGGTTCTGGAAAATCAACGTTGGCTAGGAAATTAAGTGAAAAAAAACTCAATGCGCGTGTTTCACTTGGATAATATCGTTCATGAAGGTGAAAGAAATCGAACAGATAAAGAAGTTTTCGAGTCAATTGAGTGTATTTTTAAGAATGAGTGTTTTATCATTGAAGATACATTACGCGAACGATTTATTCCATTGTTAGACAAAGTTGACAAGATTATTTATTTAGATTTACCTAAGAACTTACTGAAATATCGGATAATTAAGCGCTATGTAAAACAAAAATTGAGACTTGAAAAATCAACTTATCGACCAAGTTTACAGATGTTAAAACAGATGTTTATCTGGCAAAAAAATGGCCGGAGTGAACTGATAAATGCTCAAAAAAATAAAATTGTTTTACACAATAAAAGAGAAATTCGGCAATTTATAAAAAATTTTCAAAAATAGAGAAGAAAGAATAGAAAATGACAAAAATGATTGTTGGCTTGGGAAACCCAGGCGATAAATATGAAAAAACAAAACATAATATGGGCTTTATGGCACTTGATTTACTGGCAAAAGAACTGAATGTTGATTTTAAAGAAGAAAAACCTTTTATGTCGCTTGTCGCGTCAACGTTTGTGAATGGTGAAAAATTGTTTCTCGTGAAACCTCTGACTTTTATGAATGAATCTGGGCGTGCGGTGGCGCCACTTTTGAAATATTATAATATAGACGAGGCAGATTTAACGGTCATGCATGATGACTTGGATTCACCAGTCGGGCGCGTGCGTCTAAGACAAAAAGGGTCATCAGGTGGACAAAATGGAATAAAATCAGTCATTACACATGTGGGAAGTCAAACTTTTAACCGTGTAAAAATTGGGATTGGCCGTCCAAAACATGGGATGACAGTTGTGAATCATGTACTATCTGGTTTTGACAATGAAGATAAGGAAATTGCTCAAGATGGAATTTTCAAAGCTGTTGATGCAATGAAATTCTATCTTGAAAATGGTGATTTTCAAAAGACAATGAATAAATTTAACTAAATGAATATTATTGAATTTTTTGACCAAAATTGGCAACTACAAAAATGGCAACAAGGTTTTTCAAAGCGTGAGCGAACTTTACTGACAGGATTGTCAGGAACAGCAAAGAGCTTAGTGATGGCAAATGCTTATGAAAATGTTGCTGACAAATATATTATTGTTACTGACAGCCAGTTTCATGCGAATGAACTTTATGATGAACTGTCAACTTTGCTTGGTGAAGAAAAAGTTTTTCAATTTTTTTCTGACGATAACATCTACGCAGAGTTCGCACTTGCATCTAAAGATCGAGTTGCTTATCGACTTGAGGCACTTAATTTCCTACTTGACGAAAAGTCAACAGGATTTTTGGTCGTACCTTTTTTGGCATTACGGAGCTATTTACCAAGTCCCGAAAATTTTTTAGAAAATTATCTTTTACTGACCTCTGGGGATGAGTATGATTTATCAAATTTAGTTAATTTATTATCAAAAGCTGGTTATGAAAAGACACAGCGCGTGATGACGCCAGGTGAATTTTCAATGCGAGGAGATATCGTTGATATTTATCCTTTAGATGCGGAAAATCCGGTACGTTTAGAGTTTTTTGGTGATGAAGTAGATACGATTCGCTCATTTGATGTGGAGAGTCAACGTTCACTGACAAGCCTTGAACGTTTGGAAATATATCCGGCCAGTGATTTTATTTTGACTGACAAAGAATTTGACAAGGGTGCAAAATCACTGACAGAAATGACAAATTTACTGACAGACCCGTCAGCAAAATCATATATGGAAGAAGTGATTTCAGCAGCTCAAAATCACTATTATCACAAAGATTTACGAAAATTTGCGGAGTATTTTTATGATAAAAAAACTTCACTTTTAAATTATTTTCCAAAAAATGTTCAAATATTCATTGATGATTTTCAAAAAGTAAATGAAATGAATAATAAGTTAGAAATGGAATTAGCAGATTTCATTTTATCTGAAAAAGCAATGGAAAGAGGATTTGAAGGGCAGACTTATTTGCTAGATACAATGGCAAAAGTTAGAAATTATAAGCCTGCTACCTTCTTTTCAAATTTCCAAAAAGGGCTCGGAAATCTCAGATTTGAACAACTTTATAATTTCAAACAACATTCAATGCAACAATTTTTCGGTCAATTAGAACTTTTTTACACTGAAGTTGAACGATTTATTAAGCAAGAGTTTACAGTTGTTTTAGCTGTATCATCAGAAAAACTCCGTAAATCACTCCATGAATTAGATTTAAGTTTACAAGAGGTTGACAGAGAATCTATTCAAGTGGGTAAAGTCAATCTGATTGATTTGCAATTATCCAATGGTTTTAATTTCCTTGATGAAAAATTAGTCGTCATGACTGAGCATGAAATATTTGGTAAAATGCGTAAGAAAAAGGCACGCAAACTGAATATTACAAATGCAGAAAGGCTAAAAGATTACAATGAACTCGCTGTTGGTGATTTTGTTGTCCATAAGAATCATGGGATTGGGAAATATTTAGGTTTACAAACGCTTGAAGTCGGCGGAATGCATCGTGATTATCTGACCATTCAATATCAAAATGGGGATACAATTTCTGTTCCAGTTGATCACTTAGATTTACTCAGTAAATATACAGCTGGTGAAGGAAAAAGTCCTAAAATCAATAAACTGAACGATGGGCGTTGGCGTAAAACCATGTCTTCTGTCAGTAAACAAGTTGAAGATATTTCAGATGATTTGATTAAACTTTATGCTGAACGTCAGGCGAAAAAAGGATTTGCATTCTCGCCGGATGACACCAGTCAAGAAGAATTTGATTCTGGTTTTTCATATGTTGAAACTGAAGACCAGATGCGGTCAATCAATGAAATTAAGCATGATATGGAACTTGAACGGCCAATGGACCGCTTGTTAGTTGGTGATGTTGGTTTTGGTAAAACCGAAGTTGCAATGCGAGCAGCCTTCAAAGCCATAAATGACGGGAAACAAGTCGCAGTTCTTGTGCCAACGACTGTTCTTGCTGAGCAGCATTTTAATAATTTTACTGAACGTTTTATCAACTTTGGTGTAAATGTCGAAGTTCTCAGCCGTTTTCAAACGAAAACACAGCAAACTGAAATTCTAGCCAAATTGAAAAAAGGACGAGTTGATTTAATTATTGGAACTCACCGTTTACTTTCAAAAGATGTTGAATTTTTTGATTTAGGTTTGATGATTATTGATGAAGAACAACGTTTTGGGGTTAAGCATAAAGAACGTTTGAAAGAATTAAAAACCCAGGTTGATGTTTTGACATTGACAGCCACACCTATTCCTAGGACTCTACATATGTCAATGCTTGGAATTCGTGACTTGTCAGTTATTGAAACACCACCAACAAACCGTTATCCAGTTCAAACCTATGTCATGGAAACAAACTACGGTGTGGTTCGTGATGCAGTGTTGAGAGAAATATCTCGTGGTGGACAAGTTTACTATGTTTACAACAGGGTTGACACGATTGAGCAAAAAGTTTCTCAATTAGAAGAATTAATTCCTGAAGCAAGAATTGGTTTTATACACGGCCAAATGACTGAAGTACAACTTGAAAATACTTTACTTGCCTTTATCGCAGGTGATTATGATGTGCTTGTTGCAACGACAATCATTGAAACTGGGGTTGATATTCCAAATGCGAATACGCTTTTTATTGAAAATGCGGATATGATGGGCTTGTCACAACTTTATCAATTAAGAGGGCGAGTGGGGCGTTCAAATCGGGTGGCTTACGCCTATTTCATGTATCGACCTGAAAAAATATTGTCTGAAGTTTCGGAAAAACGTTTGGAAGCTATTAAAGGCTTTACAGAATTAGGCTCAGGTTTCAAGATTGCCATGCGTGATTTGTCTATCCGTGGTGCTGGTAATTTACTGGGAAGTGAGCAATCAGGATTTATTGATTCTGTTGGTTTCGATTTGTACTCACAACTGTTGGAAGAAGCCATTCACGCTAAACTTGGGACAAGTAAGCAAAAACGGACTTCAAATGTGGAAATTTCTTTGGAATTGGATGCCTTTATTCCTGCTTATTATATTTCTGATGAACGTCAAAAAATTGAAATTTACAAACGAATTCGTCAAATTGATAGTCGGGAGATTTATGAAGAACTACAAGAAGAATTGGTTGACCGTTTTGGAGAATATCCAGATGAAGTCGCTTATCTTCTGGAAATTGGTCTCTTAAAACACTTTGCAGATAATGCCTTAGTTGAAAAAATTGAAAAATCGAGATTTGAAGCAACTGTTACTTTGGAAAAAGTGGCTAATACCACCTATGACCCACAAGATTATTTCAAAGCCTTGGCTAAAACAAGCATGAAAGCTTCTGTGGGGGAAAAATATGGTAAAATGACTTTCCGCTTTAAAATTGAAAATCGAAACTCCGTTGTTCTTTTGAGCGAAATAATGAATTTTATTGAAGAATTATCAAAAATACGAGACAGTTACGAAAACAAGTAATTATTTTGTAAAAAAAGATAAATATGATACAATGCTTTTATATAAAACTATAAAAAATAGAGTTTAATAATTTTATGGAAATAAAAAACATAAAGAGAAAAAATTCTCAAGATGTAATTTATAAAATTAAACTCATATCTTAAAGGAGATTTATAAAGGTGGATTTAAAAGCAGCAAAAGCGGAGTTGAGAGAAAAAAGCCGACCCTATCAAACTTATTCTTACTATCTTATTATTCCAATCTTTATTATTCTTGTTTTTCTATTATCTTTAGTGGGGTACAATAAAGGAACTTTTGGAACAATCGTTTTTGTTTTTGTGATTTTTGCTCATGTTTGGGCAAGTAAACTGGATTTAGTAAGAAAAAGAAAACATGTGGCACCAATTTTAATGTATGTAACTCAAGGATTAGGAGTTGTTCTTATGGTTTTATTAGTTACCGAAGTTTCAGCGGGTGGGACAGGAAATATTGCTTTAGGACTTTCAAGTCTTATTCTACTTCCAATTGAAATTATTGCGATTGTTTTCTTCTTTATTTCAGCTAATGATATAAAAAAAGCTTATCCAACAATGAAAGAAGACGCCAAAGCAGCAAGGCTAGAATATCAAGAACTTAGACGTTCAAAATAATAAAAAAATTACTGACAGGGCTGTCAGTAAATTAATAAGGTTCTGTCACTAATGATGGAGCCTTATTATTATGAATAAAGGCATTTTCAAACAAAATGAAATATGTTATAATCAAACCATGAGATTAGATAAGTTTTTAAAAGTTTCGCGCTTGATTAAACGTCGTCCAGTTGCGAAAGAAGTTGCCGACAAAGGTCGGATTAAAATTAACGGAAAATTAGCGAAATCTTCATCTGATGTAAAATTTAATGACACAATTGAAATTCGTTTCGGAAATAAAATTGTTGAAGTTCGGGTTGCTGAATTAAAAGAGTTTACACGTAAAGAAGATGCTGATAAAATGTATGAAATGATTAGCGAAACTCGTATTACAGAAGAAGTTGAGTAATTATCATCAAAATAGATTGGAGGTTGTCATGGCAAAGCAAGTGATTCAACTAAATAATAAGTACACTCAGAAGCATAAAAAAAGAAATTTAAACCCAGTACCAAAGAGAAAACATTTAGGGCTTATTTTGATCGTGGCAATTTTACTTTTTAGTTTAGCAAGTATGAGTTTGATAAAATCATATGAAACTTTGCACAGTCAAGTAGCTTTAGAACAAAGTGCAAAGAAACAATATGAGAGTCTTTCTAAAGAAGTAACGATTAAAAAAGAAGAAATATCAAAACTTCAGGATCCTAACTATCTCCAAAAATTTGCTCGGAGTGACGGTCAAGAATATTCACAAAGTGATGAAAAAGTTTTTACTACTGACAGTCCCTTGATTGGAAGTAACGGGTCAAAATAATGATTGGACAAGTTGAAAACATTACAAGATTTGGACTTTTTGTAAAAATTTCTACTGACAAACTTGACGAAAGTACAGAAAAACTTGCTGACAAAGCTGTCAGTAAAAATAGAGGACTTTTGCGTTGGTCACAAATCCCTAAAAATGTACCCAAAGTACAAATTGGAGATTTGATTGGTGTTGAAATTTCAAATATACATGAAGATGGTAAGGTTGATTTAAATTATCAAGAAAAAATTTTTAAAAATGTCTATGCCGAATTTTTAGAAACAAGTCACCAAAGACTTACAGAACTTGAGCAAAAAAATCGTGAATTGAACTAAATAATTAAAAAGAAAAAATATTATTTAGTTTTTTCTTTGACTATTCTATTGACTAAAAATAGCACCTATTTTATGAAAAATTCTAGGAATTAAAAAGATAAAGATTACAACAGAAATTATTCTATGGAATGGATAAGATGTTGGGCAAGGTTTTAATCATGCAAAAACAGAGAACAAAAATTAATAGTGGAGTAGCCTTGGTGATGCTTTTAATGATTATCACAGGCTTTTTTGCTTTTTCACAAACAAGATATTTTGCTGACAAAAAGGTCAGTAAATCAAAAAATATTGTTGCAGCTGACAAAGTTACAGACAAAGAAAAAGAAACTGAAACTTGGACTTCAATCCCCCAAAGAGCAGTGGCTTATCAAGAATTAACAACTTATGAGGACTCAAACCTTACTAAATCAGTTGGTAAAATTCCAGCTAAGACACAATTAGATATTGCCGAAATCGTTGGGAAATCCTTTAAGTTAAAGACAGGAAAGTATATTTCTACTGACAAAAAAGCTGTGATATCAGATCTTACAATTTCTAGAGAGTCAACAAATACAACAATATATACTGATAAAAGTGTCAATGTATTTTACAACCCCGTAACCACTTATGATAATCAAATAATGACAAATTTAAGAGGTACACATCAACTTTCTGCTGATAAAATGGCTAAGACTAACTGGGGAACTTACTACGAAGTATCTTTGGATAATGGCCAAACGGGTTGGGTTTCAGAAAATGATATTTCTTTGGAAAATCCCAAAATCAAACAAGTTCAGGCATTATTGAATCAGAAATACAATGACAAAAAGTATTCAATCTATGTCAAAGAACTTGACGATAAGTTTACAGCTGGTGTAAACCAAGAACAGAAAATGTATTCAGCGAGTCTTTCTAAAATTCCAATTCTTTATTGGACTCAAAAACGACTTAATGAAGGTTTGGCTTCACTTGATGACAAACTATTGTACACCCCAGCCATTAATACTTTTTATGGAAGTTATAAACCAGAAGGAACTGGAAATTTACCAAAAACAGCAGATAATAAATATTACAGTCTTCAGGATGTTATCAATAAAACAGCCAAACTCTCAGACAATGTCGGAAGTAATATGCTCGCCTACTATGAAACCCAGGAGTTTAATCCAAACTATCAAAAAGAAATAAATAGGATTGCTGGACAAGAGTGGAATCCAAAAGAACGAAATGCCTCAGCTCAAATGGTAGGTAGAATGCTAGAAGCTCTTTATAATGAAGGAGGGGCTTCCTTTAACGCTTTATTTGATACCTCTTTTGATGATGTTAAAATTAGAGCAGGCGTTCCTAAAAATATATCGGTTGCTCACAAAATTGGTGGTGCAGATACAGATAATCATGATGCAGCCATTGTATTTGCAAGTAAACCATATCTTTTGGTAATTGAAACTGATGGGGCAACAGATGATGAAATAAAAGCAATTTCTCAAGATGTTTATGGAGTTATGAAATGACACCAGCTCAACGTAAATTTTTAAAAATAGTCAAAGATGAACACTATTTTGATAAAGATTCAAAAATATTATTGGCTTTATCAGGTGGTAAAGACTCAATGACTCTTTTTAACTGGCTCTATGATTTAAAAGAAGTTCTCGGTATTGAACTGGGACTGGCTCACATTAATCATGGCTTACGAGAAGAGTCAAAGTTTGAAGAAATTGCTCTTCGAGAAATGGCAACAAAACTTAAAGTACCAATTTATGTTGACAAGTTTACAGGAGAGTTTACAGAAAAAAATGCACGTGATTTCCGTTATCAGTTTTTTGAAAAGCTAATGATAGGAGAAAATTACAATATTTTGCTGACAGCTCATCATCAAGGAGACCTTGTTGAAACGGTATTAATGCGTCAAATTACAGGACGTCCTTTGAGAAGTCTTCAGGGCATTGCTGACCGTCAACCTTTTGCAGGTGGGCAATTAATCAGACCATTATTGAAATTTACAAAAGAAGAACTTGATGCACAAACCTATTATGAAGATTCAACAAATCAAGGACTAGATTATTTTAGAAATAGAATACGTAATCAACTAATTCCAGAATTAACAAAAGAAAATCCTCAATTTTCACAATCAATCAGTGATTTGAGCTCGGAAATTAAAAAGGCGTTGGCAGTAATTAATCAAAAAATTTCGGAACTTGAAATTGTTGATGAAAAAATATCATCTAAAAAATTCATCTCCCAAACAAAAGAATTACAACATTTTATCTTACAAGCATTTTTTGCTCAATATCCAGAAATAGAAGTAAGTAAGAAAAAATTTGCAGAATTACTTCATATTATCAATCGTCCTCAACAATATTTCGCAAAATTGAATAAGGAATTTTATTTTGTGAAGACTAAAGATTTCTTTTATCTTGAAAAAATTCAACTTGAAAGGGAGGATTCAGTAGAGATTGTAAGTGAAAATCCGCAAGATGAATCATTTATGGAAGTTTATTTGCCTCTTGAAGGGGAAATTGAAATTCGTAAACGCCAGCCTGGGGATCAAATTCTAATCAATGGTCATCATAAAAAATTACGCAAGTTTTTTATTGATAACAAAGTTCCATTAAAGGCCCGAGAGAATCCACTTATCTTCGTTGATAAAAAACTCTATGCCATTGTCGGTCTTGCGTGTTCTGATTTGAGTAAAATGCTCAAAAATGATAAAATTAGAAGAATATTATGGGTCAAACCCAGTATAGGAGAGGAAATCAACGATGCTCGAAAAAAATCTTGATAAGGCCATTGAAAAAGTATTAGTTTCAGAAGAAGAAATTATAGAAAAATCCAAAGAACTTGGAGAAATATTAACAAAAGAATACGAAGGAAAAAATCCATTAGTCTTAGGAATTCTTCGCGGTTCAGTTCCTTTCTTAGCTGAATTAATCAAACATATTGATTGTCACTTAGAAACTGACTTTATGACTGTATCAAGTTATCACGGCGGAACAAAATCTTCTGGTGAAGTAAAATTAATCCTAGATGTTGATACAGCAGTCAAAGGTCGTGATATTTTAATTGTTGAAGATATTATCGATACTGGTCGTACTTTAAAATATCTAAAAGAACTTTTGGAACATCGTGGAGCAAACGTAAAAATTGTAACACTTCTTGACAAACCAGAAGGACGAATTGTTGAAATTAAACCAGATTATTCAGGTTTTACAATTCCTAATGAATTTGTTGTTGGATTTGGTTTGGACTACGAAGAAAACTATCGTAATCTTCCATATGTCGGAGTTTTAAAACCAGAAGTTTATAACAAATAATTCGTTGATTTTAGTCATCTAAAATTTTTCTCAGACTAAAGTATGAAAAAATCTCTGACCAATACTTACTATTAGCATTCCAAAAGGAAATATGCTATAACTAGGTATAGCTGTTATTGACTAGCCTGTATCCTTTATTACCAGTGATACTAAGAAGTAAATTCTTGGCTTTTCTAATAATAAATAAACAAAAGATAAGGAAAATATGAATAACAACAAACAACCAAAACAAGGAAATTTTGTAAAAAATATCTTGATGTGGGTAATCTTGGCTATTGTTGTTGTTGTCGGTTTCAATTTCTTCTTCAGTAGTAATCAATCAAGCGTGGATAAAATTAGCTATTCACAATTGATGACGAAACTTGACGGTAACAAGATTGAAAACGTCACAATGCAACCTTCTGATAGCTTAATTACTGTAACAGGTGAATATAAAGAACCTGTAAAAGTAAAAGGAACAAATAATTTCCCACTTTTAGGTAATTCTAGTAGTGAAGTTAAAAACTTCCAAGCTTATATTATTCCAACTGACAGTGTTGTCAAGGATATCCAAAATGCAGCTAAAAGTAATGATGTAAAACTTAGTGTTGTTCAAGCTTCATCAAGTGGTATGTGGGTTCAAATTCTCTCATACATCATTCCAATGCTTCTATTTGTTGGTATCTTCTGGCTCATGATGGGCGGAATGGGCGCTCGTGGCGGAGGCGGCGGTGGAAATCCGATGTCCTTCGGTAAATCTCGTGCTAAACAACAAGATGGTAAAACATCTAAAGTTCGTTTTGCTGACGTTGCCGGTTCTGAAGAGGAAAAACAAGAGCTTGTAGAAGTTGTTGATTTCCTTAAAAATCCGAAAAAATATCATGATTTAGGAGCTCGTATCCCAGCAGGTGTTCTTCTTGAAGGCCCTCCAGGTACAGGTAAAACATTGCTTGCTAAGGCTGTTGCCGGTGAAGCAGGAGTTCCTTTCTATAGTATCTCAGGTTCTGATTTCGTTGAAATGTTTGTCGGTGTCGGTGCCTCACGTGTCCGTGACTTATTTGAAAATGCTAAGAAAACTGCACCATCAATTATCTTTATTGATGAAATTGATGCTGTTGGTCGTCAACGTGGCGCAGGTCTTGGTGGTGGTAACGATGAACGTGAACAAACCCTTAACCAATTGCTCGTTGAAATGGATGGTTTCCAAGATGATGGCAACTCAGTAATCGTTATTGCTGCAACTAACCGTTCAGATGTGCTTGACCCAGCGCTTTTACGTCCAGGTCGTTTTGACCGTAAAGTCTTGGTCGGAGCTCCAGATGTTAAAGGTCGTGAAGCCGTTCTTAAAGTTCATGCTAAAAACAAACCTTTAGCAAGTGATGTTGATTTGCACAATGTTGCTACACAAACTCCAGGCTATGTCGGAGCTGATTTGGAAAATGTTTTGAATGAAGCTGCACTTGTTGCTGCGCGCCAAAATAAAAAAGAAATCAATGCTGCTGACATTGATGAAGGAATGGACCGTGCAATGGCTGGTCCAGCTAAGAAAGATCGTATTCAATCAATGCGCGAACGTGAAATCGTGGCTTACCACGAAGCAGGTCACGCTATTGTTGGACTCGTTCTTGAAAATGGATCTACTGTTCGTAAAGTTACCGTTGTTCCACGTGGACGCATCGGTGGTTACATGCTTGCTCTTCCAGATGAAGAAATCATGCAACCAACTAATTTCCATCTTCAAGACCAACTTGCCAGCCTTATGGGTGGACGACTTGGTGAAGAAATTGTCTTTGGTGTAGCTACTCCAGGGGCATCAAATGATATCGAAAAAGCAACACACATTGCTCGTTCAATGGTAACTGAATATGGGATGTCTAAGAAACTTGGTATGGTATCTTATGAAGGAGACCATCAAGTATTTATTGGTCGCGACTATGGTCAAACTAAGACTTACTCAGAAGCAACTGCTGTTATGATTGATGATGAAGTGCGTCGTATTCTCGGTGAAGCTTATGACCGTGCTAAAGAAGCAATTGAAACACACCGTGAGCAACATAAAGCAATTGCGGAAGCTCTGCTTAAATATGAAACACTTGATGCGAAACAAATCATGTCACTCTTCAAAACAGGAAAAATGCCTGATGAAGCAGCGGCAGCAGAAGTACCAGAACCAAAAACATTTGAAGAATCTCTCAAAGATGCAAATGCGAATGTTGATGATTTTTCAAACATTAATATCTATAATGGTGATGAAAAAACAGATTCTAAACCAGAAGAAAATAAGGAAAAATCAGAAGATGAAACAGCCGAATAAGGCTGTTTTTCTTTTTTTTTATGTTTTAGAATAAGTGGTCTAGTTTATTCTTGACAAAAAATAATATTTTGATATAATTAAATAGTTGTCGTTTGAGACGACTGACTTTCTTATTATTCATCTAAAATATTATTTTGAAAAGATAACACAGTTTATTCTTGACAAAAAAATATAAAAGTGTATAATAGAAAAGTACTGTTTGAGACAGCACAACAATATATGGTCCGTTGGTCAAGGGGTTAAGACACCGCCTTTTCACGGCGGTAACACGGGTTCGAATCCCGTACGGACTATATCTGGAGGATTACCCAAGTCCGGCTGAAGGGAACGGTCTTGAAAACCGTCAGGCGTGTAAAAGCGTGCGTGGGTTCGAATCCCACATCCTCCTTTTTAATTATCGCGGGATGGAGCAGCTAGGTAGCTCGTCGGGCTCATAACCCGAAGGTCATAGGTTCAAATCCTATTCCCGCAATTTTGGCTCGGTAGCTCAGTTGGTAGAGCAATGGATTGAAGCTCCATGTGTCGGCGGTTCGATTCCGTCTCGCGCCATTCCTTATTTAGCGGATGTAGTTTAATGGTAGAACCCCAGCCTTCCAAGCTGGCTACGCGAGTTCGATTCTCGTCATCCGCTTAACTTAATATTTTGGGAGTTTAGCTCAGTTGGTTAGAGCACTGTGTTGATAACGCAGGGGTCCCAGGTTCGAATCCTGGAATTCCCATATTTGGTATTTATTGCATAGGAGATATACCTGTTCCCATGTCGAACACAGAAGTCAAGTCCTTTTGCGCTGGAAGTACTTGGGGGTTGCCCCCTGGGAGATAAAGACGATGCCAAGTTTACATTGCGGATTAGCTCAGTTGGTAGTAGCGCATGACTGTTAATCATGATGTCGTCAGTTCGAGTCTGACATCCGCAGTAACTAAGTCACCTAAGGGTGACTTTTTTTATTTTATAAATATCATCAATAAATCTTGGCACGCCTTTTTGTGTCAAGGTTTTTATTTACAGCTTTATTGGTAGCGGTTACAATATAATTATACTAGTTACTATGTAAAGGAGTCTGAAATGACTGATACTGTAAACTTAAAAGTACGAGTGCAAAAACTTGGTACCGCATTATCAAATATGGTAATGCCAAATATTCCTATTTTGATTGCCTGGGGGGTGTTGACGATGTTCTTCATTCCTGATGGTTTTACCCCTAATAAAACATTTGCAGCAATGGTTAGTCCGATGCTTGCTTTTCTTATTCCCCTAATGATTGGTTACACTGGTGGAAAAAATATTTATGAACATCGTGGAGGAGTGGTTGGTGCAATTGCGACTTTCGGTTCAATTATTGCCACAGCTAGTCTTTCTCTAGGAGGTCTAAACACTAAAGGAAACGTTCCTATGATTTTAGGTGCAATGATTTTGGGTCCTTTTGGTGCTTGGGTAATAAAAAAATTTGATGACTATGTTCAACCGCATATTAAAGCAGGTCTAGAAATGTTGATTAATAATTTCTCAGCTGGTTTAGTTGGATTTGGACTTGCACTTTTTGCTGTAAAAGTGGTTGGTCCACTTGTAGCTTGGTTAACCGACGTGATGGGACATGGGGTCGACTTTTTAATTGCTAATCATTTGATTCCCCTTGCTAATCTTTTTATTGAGCCAGCAAAAATATTATTTTTAAATAATGCAATCAATCAAGGGATTTTATCGCCATTGGGAATTCAGCAAGTTTCTGAAAATGGAAAATCACTTCTATTTTTACTAGAAGCAAATCCTGGACCAGGACTTGGAATTCTGATTGCTTTTATGCTTTTTGGTAAGGGTTCAGCTAAAGCGACGGCACCTGGTGCGATTTTGATTCAATTTGTCGGTGGTATACACGAAATCTATTTTCCTTATGTCATGATGAAACCTGCGCTCTTTTTTGCTGTGATGGCAGGTGGGGTATCAGGAACCTTGACAAATAATTTACTAGGCTCGGGTCTTGCGGCTCCTGCTTCTCCTGGTTCAATTATTGCAATCACAGGAATGGCATCAGCTAAATCAGCGGGTGGTTTTGTAAATGTCTTATGTGTCTGGTCAGGAATAGCTGTGGCAGCAATTGTTTCATTTCTAGTTGCATCTTTTATTTTAAAGCGAGATAAATCAATGATTGATGATTCTGCTTTTGAGAATGCAAAAGTAGGTGTAGCTGCAGATAAAGCTGTCAGTAAAGGACAAGTTTCTGTCAGCAATAATATTACTGACCAAGTCGATTTCTCTACGATTAATCATATTATCTTTGCTTGTGATGCAGGAATGGGTTCATCAGCAATGGGAGCCTCTATTTTGAGGAATAAAGCTAAGAAAGCAGGTTTGCTACAAGATGTTACTAATGTCGCTATAGCTAACTTAAAAGCAGGTTCTGACACAATTGTTGTGACACAAGATGAACTTGCTCCACGAGCTGCGATAATGGCTCCTGAAGCAATCAGATACTCAGTGGCTAATTTCCTCAATTCACCTCGCTATGATGAAATTATCAGTAGTTTATTGACTACTGATAATGATACAAATCAAACAATAATTACTGACAGACCTGTCAGTAAAAATGAGATAGACTTGAACCAAATTGATGAAGTTGTCTTTGCTCATGATGATTTACATATTGGTTCAAATACAATGGGCAAAGAAACATTAAAAGCAATATTCCAGATGCATGGTGTTAAAATTCCTATTTCTGATGTTGAATTTATTGGTTTAGGAGCATTTAATGCCAAAAATATCATGATTGTTTCAACAAAAGAATTTACGACAAGTGTAAAAAACGAAGCTCCAAATGCTCAACATCTTTTTGTTGAGTCATTAATTACTACTCCTGAATACATCAATATGGTGAAACGGATGAACAAATAAAAATACTAGCTGTTAATTGGCAGTCTAGTTATGAGTAGAATTTTAAAAAAGGAATTTTTATGTTTTTAACAAGTCGTGAGCAAAAATTAATCCAGACATTTTTGAAACGTGGAAAGCTTACGATAGCAGAAATGATGGAAATTACAGATACAAGTCGCAGAACGCTTTATCGCGATTTGAACAATTTACAAAAGTCTTTACCAGAAAATATCAGTTTGGAAAATACTGATGAAGGCTATTTTTTGAAAGGGGATATCAATCAACTTACTCAAGCTCATGAATTAATAGACTATTCAATAAGTGAACGTTTGTATGGTGAGTTGCTTTTATTAATTGAAAATAAAGCATCTATCGCTTCTCTAACAGATTATTTTGGAATTAGTCAACCGACAGTAACTAGTGATTTGAAGCAAATTGAGCAAGCTCTGTTTGAAAATGAACTAGTACTAATCCGAGATCGTGGCTTAAAACTTAAAGGGGCAGAAGAAAATATTCGTCCAGTATTTGTGGCAGTGATTTATAATTCAGCAAGCATTCAGGAACTACTTCTTAATCAACTTTCTAACAATAAAATTTTAAGAATAATAGATTTAAATAAATTTAAGCAAGTTAATGAGGCTTTTAAACGTATAGATTTACCTGAAAAAATGACTGACAAAGTCAAAGTTTTAATGCAACTTTTTTGCTTAGTTGTTTTGCTGCGTTTGGATGAGGGGGATTCTGTCAGTAGTGAAACTCTGGGCAGACCAAGTAAGCAAGCCTTAAACTTTGTCAATAAGTTACTGACAGAGTTGCCAGTAACAAAATTTGTTGTTTCTGAGATCACTTATCTTGCATCAGTTTATGATATTTTATATTTTGGCTTTGGAAGAGAGTTGCTATTTATGGAAAAATTTGATACCGATTTTTCTTATAAAATTCGCCAACTCATTGATAAAGTTTCAACAATTCTTGAGATAGAATTTGGGAAAGATGACCGTTTATATGGTTTACTATATGCTCATCTCAAAGAATCAGAGATGTTACCAGTCCTCTTTCCTAAAAAAGAAAATGATTTTATCAAAAAGATAAATAAAGATAATCCTGAAATTTATAAAACAGTCAAAGAATCATTAAGGGAGGTCTTTGATAAGAATTTTTCAGAAATGGAAATTGCTTTTATAAGTCTTCACTTTGTGGCGACTCTTGAACGCAGTGACCTAGTTTTACCTTTAAGTGCGGGACTTGTCAGCAGTCGTGGAAGAATTTCTTGCGAATTTATCATGAGTAATTTAAGAAAGAATTTTCCCTTCTTAAAAAAGATAGAACTTATTCAAAGTTCAATCCATATCAATCAGGAAAAATATGACGTCATTTTTACAACAGAGAAAGAGTTAGATTACCTCTACATCAATCCAATGCTAGATCAAAAGAATTTGGAAAATATTCGTCACCAGCTGAGGTTAATTCAACAAAAATCACGAGCACTTACCTCTGATTCAGAAAAAGAAAAGAATTTTTTAAATCTCAATGACTTATTTTCAATAGGCAATGAAATATTAAAATCTTTTGAAATCCTATCTCTTGAAAATAAGGCAGAATTACATGATACTGTAAAACAAATTATTCAGAGAGTAAACCCAGAGGATAGTGGAGAACTCGTTCATTTGGTGGAAGAAAGATTTAAAGAAACACATCTAGCAATTCCAGAAACAAAAATTGCTCTCTTTCACGCAGTTCATTCATCAATCTCAAGTCCAATTTTTAAAATCTTTGACTTAAGTCAACCAATTGAAGGAATAGCAATGGATCATCAGGCTATTCAAATTGGACGAGTTCTATTGTTATTAGCGCCTCCAGAAGTTCCAGAGTATGTTTCCTTTTTATTAGGTAAAATCTCAAGTTCAATTATTGAAAACAAGCTTTATACTAGGATATACGATTCCGGAAATTATGAAATTGTAAGTGAGTTACTAAGAGAGATAATTATCGAAGCTGTTAAACATTATGATGACTAGGTTTACATAAGTTGTAAACCTAGTAAACCAAGAAAGGTAATTTTAAAAATGGAAATTCAAAAAAGTCTGATTAAAATTAATCAAAACTTTTCAAATAAAGAAGAGGCCATAAAATATTGTGGAAGTTTGTTGGTTGATGGAGGTTATGTCAAACCTAACTATATCTCAGCGATGATTGAACGAGATAGAGAATTGTCAGTCTATATGGGAAACTTTATTGCAATTCCTCATGGAACTGATGAATCAAAAAAAGAAGTTTTAAAAACAGGAGTAGCCATTGTTCAAGTTCCTCGTGGTGTAAATTTTGGAACAGTAGAAAATCCTAAGATAGCAACAATGCTATTTGGAATTGCGGGCATTAAAGAGGAGCATCTTGAGCTGATTCAAAAGATTTCAATTTTTTGCGCGGACGTTGACAATGTTGTAAAACTTGCTGATGCTCAAACAATCGAAGAAATTGCAAAATACTTTGAAAATTAATTAAAAAATGGCACAGCTTTTAGTGCCATTTTTTATATTTACCAGTATAATGTAAAAGCTTACAATTGCTTATGTAGAGGGATTTTAGAGGATTCTATTTGAACTTTTACTTTCTAAATAAAGGAGCAGTAAGTAAGATGAAAAAAGCAGTACATTTTGGTGCAGGAAATATTGGACGTGGTTTCATAGGTGAAATTTTGAGTAAAAATGGATTTGATATTCACTTTGTTGACACAAATAAATCTATAATTGACGAACTTAATAATCGGCATTCCTATGAAATTGGGATTGCAAGTAGTGAACATGAAAAAATTTCTGTAAAAGCTGTCTCTGGTATTAACAATAGTGAGAATCCTGAGGCAGTCATTGAAGCAATTGCAAAAGCTGATATTCTAACAACAGCGATTGGTCCTAATGTCTTGCCTTATATTGCTGAGCTTATTGCAAAAGGACTTCAGAAACGTAAGGAAGAAAAGGTTCAGAGCCCGTTAGATATTATTGCCTGTGAGAATATGATAGGGGGCTCTGAATTTTTGGAAGAAAAAGTGTCCGATTATCTGTCGGAATCTGATAAACTTTATCTTTCTAAATTTATTGGTTTTCCTAATGCTGCAGTTGACCGTATTGTTCCTGCTCAAAAACATAAAGATGTTCTCTATGTTGAGGTAGAGCCTTTTAGTGAGTGGGTAATAGATGCAAGTCATTTAAAAAATAAAGAAATCAAACTTGAAGGAGTTCATTATACAACTGACCTCGAACCATTTATTGAGCGTAAACTTTTTTCTGTAAACTCAGGACATGCTGCAGTTGCCTATTCTAGCGCATATAAAGGTTATAAAACAATATTAGAAGGTTTACAGGATGAAGAAATTTTGAATATCCTAAAAGCAGTTCAAAAAGAAACACGCGCTTTACTTTTAGCAAAATGGGCTCAATATTTTAAGCAAGATGAGTTAATTAAATATCATGAACTAATCATTTCTCGCTTTTCTAATCCAGAAATTATTGATGAAGTGTCACGCGTGGCAAGAACACCTATCCGGAAATTAGGATATGATGAACGTTTTATTCGTCCAATAAGAGAATTAAACGATCGTAAGCTTTCTTATCAAAATCATCTAGATATTGTTGGAAAAATTTTTGCTTACCATGATGAAAATGATGCTCAAGCCATTCAACTCCAAGAAAAACTAAAAATAACAGAACTCCCAATGCTCATTGAAGAAGTGACTGGTCTAAGCAATCAAAAGTTGATTTTGGAAATCGAAAAGGTTATTAATCACTATAAAAAATAAAATTTGGGAGAGATGATGATTTTTTATTAATACAATTTATGATTCAAAATTTAACCGCTTTCTATTGAAAAAAAAGATAAAAAGTGTTATTATAGAATCATAGAAAAAGCACTGGAATGTGCGAGCTCTTTCATTTTTTTGACCGACTATATTTGTATTGCATAGGGGTTCATGAGACATTCGGTAGCGTAATACCTCGAACGAAAGTAGGGGAAGCTGATGCGAAGCGAGAACACCCACCTGGCGTTTTAGCGGGTTCAATACACGGAAGAGCATACGGCATTCAATCAGTGTTTTTTTGCTACCCAGCAGACCCCAATAGAGGGTAAGAAATGCGGTTTTAAGCGATTCTTGAAAAAACGCTACCCACCAGAACCCATTAGAACCAAACGAACTCGTAATAAATCTCGTAATAAAAAAATAGAAAATTTTTGTCAGGCAAGGGGCTGTATATCTCGCATATACGGCTTTTTTATTTTGTCTCTTTTTTAGGAACTCGTAATAAAATGATTTTTCTATTCCCACGGTTGAGCTAGTCTTGTTTTTTGAAATATGTTTAAGTTATTTTTTTATATATACCAGTCTAAAAAACGGAAGAAAGGGAAGAAAAACACTATTTTTTTGTCTATAAACGTTATTATATCAACGTTTTAAGATTTTGACCCCCCCTATATAAAAATTTTCAAAATTGAACTTTCACGCAAGACGAGACCTATGTGTGTGCTTTCCCTAGAATAAACACAGGGGGGAGGGGACAAAATATAACTGTGATAAACGCCAATATTTTAACCTCTGTGAGCTTTTAAAACGTTTCATGATAAATTATATTCAACCAACCTCACGCTCACGCTGTGCTTGTTCTGTGGCTTTCTTTATAATCTCTTTTACTTGTTTAACAGTTGGATTCGTATGATATCTAACTGTTCCTTCTGATATCTGGTAACGGCTTGATATCTCAGCTAATGTCAAGCGTTCCATGTATCTAAGTCTTATCAACTCTATATCATCATCACTCAATGAATCAAACAGTGCTGTCATTGCATTCAATACATAACGTTGTGGTGTGCTGCCAATCCTATCAGTCCATGATTTCATTATTCCTGTTAGATATAATCTGATATTAAACTCTAGCTCATTCATAATACAATCCTTTCAGACAAAAAAGTACCTCCATATTAGAGATACTTTCTTGCACTTATTATACCACCGCCCATCTCTGGGACTTATATTTTATAGTTCTATTATATCATGCTTTGGCTACAATTTCTTTAGCTTTCTTCATGACTTTAGCCGTTCGTGTGGAGACCTGACTGTTACTTAATCCTGTGAGTTCTGCAGTATCTGGAATACTTAGTAACTCAACGTATCTCAAACAAAGTAAAGCCGTGCTGTCAGAATCGACTGAATCAAATAGCTCATCAAGATTTTCTAGTAATTTAAGAAGTCTTGGCAAATTTCCTGAATCAGCTCCTGTCTTTTCAATATAACGTTGTCTGCTTTGGGCGCTTAAGTATAGAGTTCCTCTAAGATACCACCTTATGACATCGTTGGGCTTTCCCCAATAATATCTTACTGCCATGATTGAAACCTCCTTAATTATTGGGTACGAAATTATAATCATTCTATCTCGTAAAAGTCTGTCTAGTATTGATACACCAGACTTAATACGTGTTTTATTGATTCTAAAAATCTCCAAAAACATGTAAAAAACTGAAATATCGTACCTACTTTTTATCATAGAGCTGTAAGAAGTAGTAAGCGCCATTCTTGGCCAACTTTCTTATATATCCCTCTGACACTCCTTGCTCACGCGCCATGGTTGTATAATAGACACGTTTTAGATGATGACGGACAATAATCTTATACTCTCTAGGGTGTTCGGCATTAAGTTGCTCAAAGATTATGTTTATATGCTCTGTCTCGGCTTGTGTGAACTCATTCTCTCCGAACTCATAGACACGCCAAACTTTAAAGATGATATCCTCAAACCGCCTGTATTCCTCGTCTGTGATTAATGCTTTACTCAAATTGTTCTCCTTTCTTGTAAAAATAAATGTCAAGTTTTGTCAGGTTTTCGTACCCAACCTATATAAAATAATATCCAACATTTTCCAACAATTCGTACCCTTTTTAGGGTGTCCGAAATGTCCGATATCGTACCTCCTTTATGTTGAAATGCCTTACCAAAACCTTACCAGTTTACCTCCCCAAAATCTCCCTGAATATCCCTTTTTAGGGGAGACAGAATCGACAATATCGTACCTGTGTTAAATGAAATACCTTGTCTAAACCTTGCCTAATCGTACCCATATAACGACTAAAAGCCCAGTCAATCGACCAGGCGTTTTTTATTTATTCTTCTAATTCAAAGCCGATGAGTTCTGCGATATTATCCAAAGCGTTGATATTCATATCTGCTAAGTCTTTCGCTGTGATTTCTGTACCGTCTGTGAAGCGTGGTACTTCGTTGATATCATCTTTAAACATTGAATGATTGAGCGCGTGCAAGTCTTGTAACCGTGCTTTAAGTGTATTCTCTGGTAGATTTTCTTCAACCTCTGCTGTGATACTTAATTCAGTCAATCCTAAAGTCTCGAGCAAACGGTCAAGCTCTCCGCTAACCAATGCACCGAAGACATCATGGTCGCCCTCTGAAAGTTCATGAGCTTTAAATGTCATATCTTGAATGCCTTTAATGATAGACTTTAATGTTTGTTGTGGCTCATATTCCTGCGGTTCTGTCAGTTCGTCCACAGATAAGCCCAAAGCTTCAGTAAGATCAATAAGATTTTCATGCAATCCTTTCGCTAAGTCTTTTTGAGTGGCTGGCGTTTCGTTTGCTCCCTCGATATGTATAAGTTTTGAAGTAGGTTCTGAAAGTTCACTTGTAAGTGTGAAAAGGTTAGATAAGATTGTTTTTGTATTTTGGCTCATTTGATTTTCTCCATTTTTTCTATATATATTTTGAACGTTAGCATTTGTTAGCAATTCAATTTGTCGGACAGCGTGCTTTTTTCATGTTTTGCCTTTCTATTTTTTATCTTGGATTGATAAGACCACAGGTAACCAGTGTGGTTGTTTATAGTGCCGTAATGATTTAGCTAACGGTAAGGCTAGAATTTTACCGTCAACCAAATAGACAAGTGGTTGTGAGACTTGTAGCTCCATGCTTTTATCGTCTGCTTCAAGACATTTAAATATCGCTCGCCAGACTTCTGCCATAGCCTCGTTGTTAAAATCCCATACAATAATATTGTCGTATTCAATATCCCACGGAACAAACCAACCACCTTTGTCATCATCTTGCGTGCTTATTCCGTTTTGTTCCATGATACGCTCGACATTAACAAAAGAACTATTCCCTTTGTCCTCTTCGATAAATTTGATGCAAGCTTTTGCTGTTTCAATGATTTTATTATCTGTCATATTCCCTCTCTTTTCAATTGGTATAATTTTAATTTTCTCTGTTTTCTCGCTCTCTAGAATTTCCTGAGCTAACCCCTCTATTTGCGGTATCACGGTTTCAGACACTCACAAACGTTGCTGTTGAGCTTTTTTAGCTGATACTGCTACTGTATCAATGAAACCGAACTACGGTTACACTTTTTGATTTTTTAGTGATTTTGAAGAAAAAATCTTTGATGTTAGAAAAAACAAGAATTTAAAAAATTTAACTTATATAATTGGTATAGTTTATTTCGGGCTATTTTTTATTCCGCAAATAGCCTTTAGTCATACTTTTATGTTTGTCATCGTCCCAATAAAACAAACGTCTGAAATATTCCATTTCATTCGCTCGGTGTAAATCAACGGCACGATTGAAACCAGCAGTATGGGGGCGTTGACTTGTTTTTTTCCATTCATCTTTAATATAATCTGGTAACTTAAGTTCAAACTCTCGTTTAGTAAATGGCTTAAGTCCCTCATTATCACACCATGACCGATATAAAGCGCTTAGAAAAGCAGACGGTAGAAAATCACTGACAAATTCCCCAAAGTTATCATCCACAAAAGCCATGATATTATCGTTAGTTAATTTAAAATCATCTAATAGCCCTTTTGTGGCTTTCGGTTCATCAAATCGTTCAAAGTTGAGTGATAGAGCTATTTTAAGCACGTATTCTAAAACATCAGTCCTTCTGATATAATCATCTTTGATTTTCCAGTCGTCATTATCTGCAGTAAAAGACTTGTTAAAAGGCACGATAAGCAAACGTCTATAAGTTCCATTAGATTTATTTCTAAACTTAGGTAAAAAGTTAGTGGATTGTATAACCAGCTTGTTAAATACTGCCAAGGTGGGTTGCTTCCCTTTGGCTTCAATCGGCACTGGGTCGCCTGTGACTACAGAAAAGTAATTTCCTGCATTGTCTAAGTAGCTGACTTGACTATCATCTCCAATAATGCAGGTCTTCCCAACGACTTGGGAAAGGGCGAACCGTTCAGAAAACTGTTCAGCTTTGACACTCGCCACGTTCTCGCGTCCGATTAAGTTCATAATCAAGCTCTGAAATGTTCCTTTGCCGTCATTTCCCTTACCGACGAGCCACACGCCTTTACGATAGGAGTAGTTGCCGTTAGTGCTTGCGGAAATAATCTGCCACAGTAATTTGACAAGTTCCTTATCTCCACTCATTAAATCAAGTAACCAGTCGTCTACATTCCAGCCGTTAATATTGGGTACTTTGGCTTTGGCATTGTACTTGGTCGCAATGGTTGATGTAAAGACATAGTTAGGACTAAACGGCTCTAAACTTTGCGTTTTCTTATTGAAAATACCGTTCGCTACTGGGATTAAGTGAGGTTCTGTGGTTTGTTGCTTCACTTCTGATAGGGTTTCTAGTTTGAATAAAACTTCTTTTGACCGTGCTTGACTATAAGAGGGCTCTAGCCAATAAATGAGCCGATGAAAGAAGTTTTCGTTTGTTTCGTAAATGCCTAGTTCAGGGTTATAAACGCCTAACAGTCCGCTTTGGTGGTCTAATTTGATGACTTTGAGCGTCTTATAGATAATTCTTGCTGTTTCTAAGGGGCTTAATGACTTCGGTGGCTTTCCGTCTTCCTTAGGTGTACTTAAAAATAAATTTCGGTGTTCAAAGAATAGTTTTCTAACAGCTCTAAGCGTTTGAGTATGTGCTTTGACATAATCAGGGTTATTGATGATTTCTCTTTCTTGCTCAATCCAGTCAATAACTGCTTCGCTATAGGCTGTAATACTTACGGATTTTGTACCGCCTTCGCCGTATTCTGTGAAGTCCTCTATTTTAGGTTTGGAGCTTCGGATTGTTTCCTGTGGTGTTTGTTCCACAAGTTGTTCTAGTTGGTCTGTCATGAGTTCCTTTCTATTTCATCTTGAATACACTTTTCCAAATGGTTGCCAGCTCGTCATCAGGTAATGGCGGACTGGTTCGATTGTTAAACGTTCGCAATAAGTCCATGCAATGATTGTTATCAATGCCGATTTTTCTCCAGTAGTGGAGAATACGGTTCGTGTCATTGTTTCGGATGCCTTTTCGTGCGCCTTGGTTGAATAGTTCCCACATTTCAGCGCCATACGTCCGACTTCCTGTGATAGTTTTTGCGCGTGTCTGCGGTCGCTGTATCATTTCAAGTAACCAGTCAGGACAATCAGAAAGGTTATTAAAAGTGAGTGGTTCGTTGGTCTCTGTATCATTCAAAGGGATATAGTCGCCGTCTGTGCGTTTGCTTGGGTATATCGGCGTGAAATGTGTTTTTATCTCTACACCGTCCGCTAGTTCACTTACAAGAGATTTATTGAATAGCTCTTTAGGAACTTTAAAGAAAACATGCAAGCCGTTGCCTGTGGGAGTTTTCTCAACATAGGTACTTAATATTTCCCCCTCGCTGTGTTCATTCCACAAGCGACTGAAAACACTCCGCCCATTCTGCCCGTTTTGGTGCTGGTCTAAATCAATACAAATCAAACCGCTATTTCTAAGATTAATCATGATGTTACGGTTCGGTATTTCATCAAACCACGCGCTCACTGTGATTTCATCAAGACTTCCTGATGAACTACCCTTTATAATTGCCCTTTCACTTTTGCCAGGAGGGAAACCTGCGATAACAGAAAAGCCACGACTGATGCAGTTTAAGGCTTGTTCTTTTGGTGTCAATAGTCAACCTCCAGTCTATACTCGCATTCATCACAAATCTGCCGTTCTTGGTAAGGGATAATCTCATTTTCTTTAAGAGGTTTACCGCATAAATAACATTTCACGTTGTCAGTCCTCCTAATCAATCATCTTGTCGAGCCATTCCAAATCAGCACGTCTGTAGCCGGAAACAGCGTCGTGAATTGAAAAGCCCATCTCTTCTTTTTTAGTGATTCCTGCCGTGCGTTCAGCTTCATCAGTTGGGATAAAATAGCCTAATCCGTCAATAGTACCGATAGCACAACGTTTCTTTTGCAAGCTAGAAATACGGCTTTGTAGCGTTCTTAAATCAATGTTCAAAGATTGAGCCAATACTTCGCCTCTGATTGCTCTATCAATGCCTTTGTGGTCTGCCAGTATTTTTATAATGTTTTGGTCTAATGTCTGTAAATCTTTAAGTTTCATGAGTTCCCCTCCGCTTCGTCATACGTTCCCCACATAGAAATAATAGTCTTGATAAAGTCCTCTATATCAGTACATTGTCTTGCGTCCGCAATTAATACATTGAGTAGTATACTGACTGCTTCAAGGCTTGAAATGTCATCAAACTGTGGTGTAACTGCCAATAAGTCGTCGCCTTTGTATAAAGATTCAATCGTAATAGTTTTTATTTCAGTATCCGATTGAGCTTTCAGCATTTCATACGCTTTGCCACTCTCCAATAATTCAGAAAGTTCTTTTTGTTCATCATCGCTTAATTTTCTTAATGTCATTTTCTATTTTCCTTATCTGTATTTCCATAACAGCCAGCTCTTTACCTAAAATTGGTACTGGTTGCGTGCATAGGTTGCTTTTCACTCCACTAGGTAAGATAATGCCTGTACTCATTTCAAACTGCTGTATCAAGTCATATTTGACCGCTCGTGCGTTGTGAATTATATTAAATGGGTGCTTGCCTATCGGCCTAAAACTATTCCGTCCGTGGCGTTTTACAGCCGTGTAGCCTTGGTGGTGTTCTATCATTTTGCTACCTCATCAAAGAGACTAATTTCTCCGCCTGTCTTTTCGCCCTCAAAGCGGACACCGTGCTTATATTTACGAACTTTAAAGCTATAATCAACTGTGCCTGTGTTTGCATTCAAAGGGTCTAGTTTTTCAATCTGCTTGTTTGTCAGCTCCGTGTGATAGCTTTTTAAACTTCTCATACCTAAGCTATCAATGCCTGCTACATAAGAACAAGCTCTAATAATATTTTTCATTTCTCAATCCTCTAATAGGAATTTGCCTTGCCTGACAAGTTGCTAAGTATCTATGATGATGAACTTACATATATCATCAATCAGATAGTAAATAAGTGAAGTCTTGTATCGTGGTTTGTAGCGATTTAAACCTTTATCCTCCCAAGTATCAAGAGTTCCGTCTGATATATC
>Ga0308156_1001109_pt1 | contig 35972 bp, 31 predicted proteins | sample PhyAR2_FD_201041 | JGI IMG/M metagenome (GOLD analysis project Ga0308156, IMG submission 201041) | Phyllosphere microbial communities from UC Gill Tract Community Farm, Albany, California, United States - DLSL A.R2 | ecosystem: Host-associated > Plants > Phyllosphere > Unclassified | place: USA... | reverse complement strand
AGGTGAGCCGGTGATGCTTAGCGGTCCCGATCGTAATCTGCACTATGTTGCGACTCTCCGGAACAAAACCTCCTCGGCTGCCTGACTGCAGGCAGCATTTTCTCCGAATCCCTCCCTGTTTTCCGCCCCAGGCACATATTTTTTTCGGTTAAGAATCTCTTAAGATGGCTGCGTATACTGATGCCACCACACAGACTCATTGACGAGACGATAATGAAAAAAACCTTGCTTATCCTAAGCTTATTTATGCTGCCTGCCACCTTTAGCGTTGCTCAGGCGTCCGATGACCTGACCGGTTGTGCCGCGAAAAAGCAGGAGATTGAAACCCAGCTCTCCTATGCTCGCCAGCATAATAATACCCATCAGATTGCCGGTCTTGAAAAAGCACTGAGCGAAGTCAAGGCCCACTGTACCGACAGCGGTCTGTTGCAGCAGCGGCAGGAGAAAGTCGCTGAGAAAAAGCAAAAGGTGCAGGAGCGGCAACAGGAACTGGCAAAAGCACAGGCTGAAGGGCGTAGCGCCAGTAAAATTGAAAAGCGTCAGCAGAAACTGGTTGAAGCCCGTCAGGAACTGCAGGAAGCGGAACAGGCGCTGCAGCAATAACCTCGCGTGGACCAGCCGCACCGGTTGGTTCACCCCTTCGCCTTTTCACTGCACGTTACTTTTCCGCTGAACGGGCTGCCAACGCTAATTGCCTGATTAGCCTGCGCTATCCCGCCGCAACCCATTACTTAATCTCATCCTTTGATTAGTTATTCTCATGCACTTAATTGGTGCATCAAAGTCAATATGGCTGTGATCAATTATTTAACTTTTTGAACGCCTTCAAAGATCTGAAAAATGGCGATATTTCCCTTTCTATGCAGTCACTATGCGCTCTCTGCGCATGATTATTCGCCTATGGTGGTGAGTGAATGCGGATAATTATTCACTGCGGATGCGCCAAAAAGGCGCAATCAGCGCTGCTGAGGTGCTGACATCACCATCTTATTTGTTTCAGGAGTGTTAGATTATAGCGGCGCAGTGATTTGCGCTCTGTCTCCACGGCTCCACACAATAAATAACTTCATTAAGAAAGGTTTTTTATGGATAAGTTATCTTATGCGTCTGAAAGCAGTACATCTGCCTGGTCCACCTACTTACAACAAATCGACCGGGTTGCGCCCTATTTAGGCGATCTTTCACGTTGGATAGATACTTTGCGTCATCCAAAACGTGCGTTGATTGTCGATATTCCTCTGCAAATGGACGATGGCTCAATCCGCCATTTCGAAGGCTATCGCGTACAGCACAACCTTTCACGCGGTCCGGGCAAAGGCGGCATTCGCTACCATCCGGATGTTGATCTCAATGAGGTGATGGCGCTTTCCGCCTGGATGACCATCAAGTGTGCCGCAGTTAACCTGCCGTATGGTGGTGCCAAGGGCGGCATCCGCGTTGATCCTTTCAAACTGTCCGACGGTGAACTTGAGCGACTGACCCGCCGTTATACCAGCGAGATCGGTATCATCATCGGACCGCAAAAAGATATTCCTGCGCCAGACGTCGGCACTAACAGCAAGGTGATGGCGTGGATGATGGATACCTACTCCATGAACCACGGCACTACGATTACCGGCGTTGTCACCGGTAAGCCGATTCACCTCGGTGGTTCGCTGGGTCGTGAAAAAGCCACTGGTCGCGGGGTGTTTATCACCGGCCGTGAAGTGGCGCGTCGTGCCGGTATTGATATTGAAGGCGCCCGCGTTGCGGTGCAGGGCTTTGGTAACGTCGGCAGCGAAGCCGCCCGCCTGTTTAATGAGGCTGGCGCACGAGTGGTGGTGATTCAGGACCATACCGCGACACTGTTCAATGCCGACGGCATCGACATGGCTGCGCTAACTGAATGGCAGATCGCCCATAAGCAGATTGCCGGCTATCCGGGCGCACAGACCATCGATAAAGAGGCGTTCTGGACCACGGAAATGGACATCCTGATCCCGGCGGCGCTGGAAGGTCAGATTACCCGCGAACGAGCCGAAATCCTGAGCTGCAAAATCGTGCTGGAAGGCGCTAACGGTCCGACCTATCCCGATGCTGACGATATGCTGGCGACGCGCGGCATTATCGTGGTGCCGGATGTGGTCTGTAACGCCGGCGGCGTAACCGTCAGCTACTTTGAGTGGGTGCAGGACATGGCGAGCTTCTTCTGGAGCGAAGATGAGATCAACCGTCGTTCAGACAAGATCATGACCGATGCGATGGTCCACGTCTGGGAGAAAGCCAAAGAGAAAGATTGTTCACTGCGCACCGCAGCGTACATCGTGGCGTGTGAGCGCATTCTGATGGCGCGTAAAGATCGCGGTATCTATCCTGGCTAATCTGGCTGGCGCTGCCGTTACCGGCAGCGCCCGTTTTCACGCCTGCTTCATCAGCACCTGAAACTGAGGATTAAACTCGTCAAAGATCGGTAATGCGGCAGCGCCAAGCGCAGCGGTATCACTCCCGGTCATTCCTGTCTTCAGACGCATCGCATTGAGATAGCGCCCACGCACCGACTGATAAAGCGGCGGTAAACGGTGCACGATCTGTTCCAGTAACGGCGCTGGCATCATCCCGCCAATAATCACCGCTTCAGCATCAAACACCGATTCCAGAATATTGATCGCCTGGCGCAACGGGATCAACACGCTGTCAATCCACGCCGCAAACCGTGCGGGTTCAATCTGCAACAGATCTTCCGGCAGCGCGCGCATCGGGTCGAGTCCGCAAAATTCGTAGGCGGCCTGGAGCGAGACGTAGCGTTCAAGGCAGCCCTGGTTACCGCAGTAACAGTCGCGTCCGCCTGGTTCAACCACTATGTGCCCTATCTCGCCGGCATTGTGGGCGTGGCCGGTATAGATGTGGCCATCGGTAAAGATCCCCGCGCCGAGGCCGGTGCCAATGTAGAGATAGATAAATGAGTTGAGCTGGCGAGCAACGCCGTGAAAGCGTTCGCCGATGGCGGCTACCGTGGCATCGTTCTCCAGCGTGACCGGCAATCCGCTGAGGGCTCTGAGTTCGGCTTCGATATCAACCTGCTCCCAGCCGTTCAGGGTGGTGGGACCCACCGAGGAAATGCCCTCTACGCCAAACGGCCCCGGCATCACCACGCCAATGCCGAGAACTTTACTCCACTGCGCACCAAGAAAGGTACGCATCTCATCCAGCACACCAGCAATGCGCGCCAGAGTGGCAGCGGGCTGGGGCTTTTGCACCATAACGAGGCGGCGCAGGTGCACTTCGCCGCTGAGATCGACCAGCACCAGCAGCAGCGTCTGATGATCGAGATGAATGCCAATCGACCAGGCGCTGGTGGGATTCAGCGTTACCGGAATCGACGGCTGACCGCGTCCGCTACGGCGCGGCTGGCGACTGGTCAGCAGTTCCGCCTGCTCCAGTTCCGCCACAATGTTAGAGACCGTCTGCGGCGTCAGCGCCGTCATGCGGGCCAGTTCTGCGCGCGTCAGTTCGCCATGCAGACGAATGGCTTCAATCACCACGCGTCGATTGTGCGCCCGCGCATGTTCAAGGTTTGTGCCCGAGGTTTTCATGTTGTTTTCCATTACAGCGGGACCGACAGTATTAGTCCCTGTGGCGGCGCGGGCAAATAATATCTTTGATCCTGCACACAAATCCGGGCGAACAGGATAGGCAGTTTTAGCGTAAAAGCGCAGTCTGAGTTTCAGCGTTGTTACGGCATTGTTTCATCCGCTGCGATTTTTGTGGCACGCCGTTTGCTTATTACTTTCCAGGCCAGTGCAATAACTGCCCCAGATTACGCCCCTGATTAAATCAATCAAATTGATTTAATTAATCGACATCCTGTTGCTGCATAGTGGAGAAGATCATGTCACAGCGTTTTACCCCTCAACTCAAAGCGGGCGTTGCCGCCCTGCTGATGCTCAGCGCCGGCAGTGCGGTAGCGGCCAGCCAGATCAATGCCCTGTTTATGACTCAGGCGGCCTACAGCGAAAATGATATTCGCGCCATGACGCAGAATTTTCAAAAGCAGCATCCGGATGTCAGCGTCAATCTGGAGTTTGTGCCGTATGAAGCGCTGCACGACAAGATTGTTGCGGCGCGCGGTGCCGGTGGCAATGGTTACGATGTGGTGCTGTTCGATGCCATCTGGCCGGCTGAGTTTACCCGTTTCGATCTGCTGCAGGATGTCAGCGCCCGCATCACGCCGGAAGAGAAAGATAAAGTCTTCCCGGGCGCGATGAACACGGTGATCTATAAGGGCAAAACTCTGGGAATGCCGTGGATTCTGGATACTAAATATCTCTACTACAACAAGGCGATGCTGAGCAAAGCGGGCATCACCACCCCGCCGCAGACCTGGCAGCAGGTGCTGGACGACGCAAAAATCATCAAGCAGAAAAAAATCGTTAACTATCCGCTGGTCTGGAGCTGGTCGCAGGCCGAAGCGCTGGTGTGTGACTACACCACGCTGGTGTCGGGCTTTGGCGGCCAGTTCTATCAAAACGGTAAGCTCAACTTCTCCAGTCCGGCCTCGCTTAAAGCGTTAAACCTGATGAAAAGTTCACTCGACGACGGACTGAGTAATCCGGCTTCACGCGAGTATCTGGAAGAAGATGTGCGTAAATCCTTCTCCAACGGTGATGCGGCGTTCGCGCTCAACTGGACCTATATGTACAACATGGCCAACGATCCTAAGCAGAGTAAGGTGGCGGGCGACGTTGGCATCATGCCAGCGCCAGGTGATGCGCCGGGCCAGGCGGGCGGCGTAAACGGCTCAATGGGTCTGGGTATCGCCAAAGGCAGCACCCATCCGGAGCAGGCATGGCAGTACATTAAGTATATGACCTCACAGCCGGTACAGAATCAGTACGCCCGCCTCAGCCTGCCAATCTGGAAATCGTCTTATCAGGACCCGGCGGTGAAAAAAGATCAGGAGAGCCTGATCGCTGCGGCTGATAAGTCACTAAACGTGATGCTGTCACGTCCGGAAACGGCCGACTATTCGCGTCTCTCGAACCAGCTTCAGCAGCAGTTGCAGCAGGTGTTACTGGGTAAAACCACGGCCCAGGATGCGATGGCGGCGGTGGATAAAAGCGCTGCGCGTCTGCGTTAAGGAGTCATGATGCTGAGTTTGCGTCAACGCGAACAGCGTCAGGCATGGGTGCTGCTGGCACCCATGCTGCTGGTGATGCTGCTGCTTACCGCCTGGCCTTTGTTGCGCACCATCTGGCTGAGTTTTACTGATGCTGCGCTGATTGGCAGCGGGGACACGCCAGGCTGGATCGGACTGGAAAACTACGTTTACGCGCTGAGCGATCCCGACTTTCGGGCGTCGATTGGCCGTACGCTTTATTTCACCCTCGTCTCGGTGACCTTTGAAGGCGTGATTGGCGTGCTGGTGGCGTTGCTGCTTAACCAGAAGTTTGCCGGACGCAATATCCTGCGGGTGCTGGTGATTCTGCCGTGGGCGCTGCCAACCATCGTCAACGCGATGATGTGGCGGCTTAACTTCAACCCGGACTATGGCAGCATCAACGCCCTGCTCAGCCAGCTGGGTATTATCGACGGTTACCGCAGCTGGCTGGGCTCACCGGATGCCGCGCTCAATGCGGTAATGTTCGCGGATATCTGGAAGAACTATCCGCTGGTGACGCTGCTGGTGCTGGCTGCGCTGCAATCGATTCCGGAGGATCTGTTTGAAGCAGCCAGACTGGATGGGGCTTCCGCCTGGCGCCGCTTCCGGGCGATCACCTTCCCGGCGATCGTCGCCCCGCTTGGGGTGGCGCTGGTCCTGCGCACCATTGATGCCTTTAAGATCTTCGACATTATCTACGTAATGACGCGCGGCGGGCCGGTAGACAGCACCAAGACCCTGAGCTTCTTCGTTTATCAGGAATCCTTTAGTTATCTGCGAGCCGGCAGCGGTGCGGCCTATGCGATGCTGATGACCCTGATGTGCGCCCTGCTGATCACCCTCTATCTGTTGATGTTATGGCGTCAGCGCCGTCGGAGTTCTGCTTATGAAAACTAAACTGCGGCGGGTGTTGCGCTATGGCGCGGCGCTGCTGGTGGCGATCACTATTCTGGCCCCGATGGGCTGGCTGTTCCTGATGAGCGTCAGTTCTGCCAGCGATCTGTCGCGCGTTCCGCTCGAGTGGCTGCCCCGGCAGTGGGATTTTGGCCGCTATCACGGATTGGTGTCGCTGGCACCGAATCAGCCGGGCAACATCTTTCTGCATGCGCTGGGCAACAGTCTGCTGGTCGCCAGCGTAGCAACCGCCATCTCACTGCTGCTGGCTATTCCGGCGGCCTTCAGCTTCTCCCGTTACGCCGGTCGCGACGGCTGGCTGTTTGGCGCGCTGGCCATCTACATGGTGCCGCCGGTGGCTTTCGTGCTGCCGCTCTACTTCCTGCTCCAGCAACTGGATCTGCTGAATACCCGGCCTGGCCTGGTGATGGTCTACTGCTCGCTGATCCTGCCGTTTCTCACCTGGATGCTGAAGAACCAGTTCGATTCGCTGCCACGTGATATCGAGCAGGCCGCCCGCCTCGATGGTCTGCGCTTCTGGCAGGTGCTGCTGCGCATTACCCTGCCGCTGGCGAAGCCGGTTCTGGGCGCGGCCGCGCTGTTTGGCTGGCTGCTGGCGTGGGATGAGTTTTTCTATGCGCTGCTGTTTACCAGCAATATTTCGGCCCAGACGCTACCGGTTGCCATTGCCGGCTTTACGGCCGGACGGGCCACCGATGACGGGCTGATCGCCGCTATCGGCATTCTGGCCTCGGTGCCGCCACTGTTTATTGCCATCTGGCTGCAGAAGACGCTGGTTAGCGGTCTGGCCAGTGGGGGAAGTAAGGGATAACGATGCTAAACACGACTTCATCCACGCTTTACGTGGTGGGCAATATCAATGTGGATTTGATTATGGGCACGCTGAGCGACTGGCCACAGCGTGGTACCGAAGTGATGCTGCAACACAGCGAACTGCGTCCGGGCGGCTCAGCCGGTAACTGTGCGCTGGCGCTGGAGGCGATGCAGGTGCCGCACCGCGCTATCGCCAATCAGGGCGATGACGGATTTAGCCACTGGCTCGCCAGTCATTTCCCGCACAGTGCGGCGCACTGGCCACGCTATCGCTGTGAAACCTCGCTGACGGTGGGCGTCACCCATCCTGACAACGAACGTTCGTTTATCAGCAACTTTGGCCATATCACGCAAATGACCGCTGCGGATGTGCTGAACCAGCTGCCCGCGCAGGCCGTACCGGGCGATATCGTTCTGCTGTGCGGCACCTTTCTCTGCCTGGAACTCTATCAGGCGTATCCGGCGCTGCTGGCGGCGCTACAGCAACGGGGTTTTGCTGTGGCGGTCGATACCGGCTGGCCCCCCACCGGCTGGCATGATGAGCTTCGCCAGCAGGTTCATCGCTGGTTAGCCGATTGCGACTGGCTGCTGCTGAACGAAGTTGAAACGCTCGGCTTAGCCAACGGCGCGTCCGTGGAGCAAAGCGCGGTTCAGCTGGCGGCCCGGCTCAGTGGTCGCGGTGGCTGTGTGGTGAAAAGCGGTGCGGACGGCGCGCGGTTGTGGTCTGCCACCGGGACGCTGCACGTGGCGGCGCAACCGGTGACGGTGGTTGATACCATCGGCGCCGGAGACAGTTTCAACGCCGGTTTTCTTGCCGCGCTGCTTTACCGCCAGCCAACGCAGACCGCGCTGCGCTGGGGCATAGATGTCGCCTCTCTGGCGATCAGCAGTTCACCGCGCCGCTATCCCGACTGGCAACAACTCCAACTTTCACATGAGGTGCGCTAATTATGGCCAGTGTTGAACTTGTACAGGTGGCTAAGCGCTACGGTAAGCAGAGCGTGCTGCACCCGCTGGATCTCACCATCCCCGACGGCAGTTTTACCGTGCTGGTTGGTCCCTCCGGCTGCGGTAAATCAACCTTATTGCGTTTGCTGGCGGGGCTGGATAGCGTCTCTGACGGGGCGATCATGCTCGATAAAAAACGCATCAACGACCTCGATCCCGCTGACCGCGATATCGCCATGGTATTCCAGAGCTATGCGCTCTATCCGCACCTGACGGTAGCAGAGAATCTGGCCTTCCATATGCAGGTCAAAAAGGTGGCGCGCGAGGAGCAGAAAAGCAAGATCGCCCGCATTGCCGGCATCCTCGGCATCGGACAGCTGTTGCAACGTTATCCACGAGCGCTATCGGGCGGCCAGCGGCAACGTGTGGCGATGGGACGCGCGATGGTGCGTAATCCGCAGGTGTTTCTGTTCGATGAACCGCTGTCTAACCTTGATGCGCAGTTACGCATGGAGCTGCGTGCCGAGATCAAATCGCTGCACCAGCGTTTTAAAACCACCATGGTGTATGTGACGCACGATCAGGTCGAGGCGATGACGCTGGCGGATCAGATTGTAGTGATGAAGGATGGCGTTATCGTGCAACAGGGCGCACCGCTGGCGATCTACGATCGTCCGGTGAATACCTTTGTGGCACGCTTTATCGGTTCGCCGCCGATGAATCTGCTGGATGCGCAGTTTCAGCCGCGTGATGGCGTGCCGGGCGTGCTGTGTGGTCAACAGTGGCTGCCGTTACCACCCCGCTGGCACCGTGCGGCGGGTGAGCAGCCGGACCAGCCGGTGACGCTCGGCGTGCGGCCTCACGATCTAATCAGCGATATGGGTGGTCAGCCTGCCGATGTCAGTATCGTTGAGATTACCGGCGAGTCGACGCTGCTGCATCTGAACTGGCAGGGTTTCGCCCTGCATATGCAACAGAGCGGGCGCAGCGAGGCGACGCCGGGCGGGACATTGCCGGTCACCGTCAATCCGGACAAGATGCATCTGTTCGATGCGCACAGCGGTGAGCGCCTGACCGAACAGTAATCAATAAAAAACCCGCCATCGGCGGGTTTTCTTTATCATCAGCGGATTACGTTAAGCCAGATGGAACTGCTCGACCGTTTGCGCCAGCTGTTGCGCCTGGTCTTCCAGTGAACTGGCCGCGGCCGACATCTGCTGCACCAGCGCGGCGTTCTGCTGGGTGGTGCCATCCATTTCGTTAACGGCAATCGTCACCTGGGTAATGCCGCGCGCCTGCTCATCCGAGGCGGAAACGATCTCCCCGATAATGCCCTGCACCGAATTAACCGCCTGCGTCATCTCCTGCATGGTCTTACCGGCATCGTTCACCAGCCTGACGCCGCTTTCAACCCGTACGCTTGACTCCTCGATCAGTGCCGCGATCTCCTTGACCGCACTGGCGCTGCGCTGCGCCAGATTACGCACTTCAGATGCCACCACCGCAAAGCCACGGCCCTGCTCGCCAGCGCGTGCCGCCTCCACCGCAGCGTTGAGCGCCAGAATATTGGTCTGGAAGGCGATGCTGTTGATCATGGTGGTGATGTCGCCGATCTTCTTCGAACTGTCATCGATCTGCGCCATGGTCTGGACCACCTGGCCCACCAGCGTGGCGCCGCGGCTGGCGATGTGGGTGGCATTTTCCGTCAGGCTGGTTGCCTGCTGCGCATTATCCGCATTCAGGCGGATGGTGGCGCTGATCTGCTCCATACTGGCGGCGGTCTGCTCCAGTGCGGCCGCCTGCTGCTCGGTACGGGATGCCAGGTTGAGGTTGCCGCTGGCAATTTCTCCCGCGCCCTGACGCACCGATTCGCTGGCATCTTTAATCTGGCCGACGATTTGTCGCAGCTGACTTTGCATGGTTTCCAGCGCGAAGAACAGGCTGCTGCGGTCGCCGGCTTTGATAACGATGGCATTGTCGAGTTTGCCATCCGCTACCGCCAGCGCGATTTTAGCCGCCTCAATCGGTTCGCCACCAATCGGACGTAATACTTTACGGCTGAACAGCAGGCCCAGCACCGTTCCGACCAGCAGAATGCTGACGATCATCAGGCCAATCGCCCAGCTCAGCTGACGGTTAGCGGCGGCCATCACCTGACTCACCGGCGCCACCACCCCGAGGTACCAGGGTTTATCGCTGTCGCCAATAATCACCGGTTGCCAGGTCATCAACGCCTCTTCTCCCAGCACTGAATCAAAATGCTGCACCACGCCCGAGGTGAAATGATCGGTTTCCCCTTTCCACGGCTTACCGGCCTCATCTTTGACCGGCGATGACACCACCTTTCCACCATTGGAGAGCAGCAGCGCATAGCCGCTTCCCTGCCAGGGTTTGATTTGATTCACCTTCTGCTGTAATGACGCGAGTGAAATATCGGAGGTGACAATCGCCTTCAGCGTGCCCTGTTCGATTATTGCCGCCGCGACCGAGGTCAGTAAGGTCGGCACGCCGTTATAGGCATAGCTGTAAGGCTCGATCAGGGTATCTTTCTTCGATTGCTGCGGGATTTGATAGTAATCACCCTGACCTGGCGTCAGGATTGAGAGCAGAGGATGCATGGCGAATTGACCCGCCTGATCGCGGTCAACAAACCAGGCGTAACGCCCCTGTGGAGCCTGGCCCGGCTGGTTCACGAATTCGGCATCGCGACCATCGAAGGCGTTCGGTTCAAAGATCACAGACATCGACAGATAGTCGGGATTGGCCCGCAGTGAATATTCCATGATCTTATCGACCACTTTGCGGTCGGTAATACCGGCATGGGGTAAAGCGATCAGGCTTTGTCCCAGATGGCTGGCCACGTCACGCGCATGACTCAGCTCCTGTTGCACCTGTAAGCCGCGGCTTTGGGCAATCTGCTGCAGATACTTCTCTGCCAGCGCCTTCTGCTCTTTGCCTGACTGCCAGCTAAGGACACCGATCGTCACGGTAAATCCCAGCATAATGGTCAAGCCGCCGGTAATGAGCATCTGCGCTCGGGTACTCATTTTCTTTTTATCTTTTAACTGACTGGCCATGTTGATTCCCCTGGAATTTACCCTTTTCGCGACCTCCCTGTGGTTCTGGTGCTCCTGAGATCATCTATCGGCGCCGTTTTTTTGAACTTTAATTACGCAACCGGCTGGAGTGTGCGGGTCAGACCGGATGATAAAAGCGGGAAGTTGATCGCAAAGGGGTTATGGCGACAGCAATGAATCTGTTTAATTTGATCTAAAACAATACCGGCAGCCGTCACTACTGTCAGTTTATGTAAACAGACGTTGTTGTTCCCTCATCACGGTGGAGAAAAATCAATGACCGGTAAAATTGGCTTAGCAGGCGGTATGATCATCTGGTTAGCGTATGTCGCCTGGATTGTTCACTACTACTCAGACACCTTTTTGCAATTCTCCCGCTAAACAGACAGGACCTTCGGGTCCTGTTTTCTTTTGTGTCTCGTGGCTGACAAAGTGGTCTGTGAGCCAAATCTTCGTTACAATCGACTCATTATGTGAGCCGAATAAGCAGACTTATTCGGCTCATTACCCTGATGATGAGCCGGATATGACGACTGACTGGATATGGCAACAGGCCGACTGGCCGCAATTTCACTGGCAGCAGGCCGCACTGTTACCCCGTTTGCGCCATCTGCAGCAGCAGCGCGGTTTACTGCTGGGCCGTGCCAGCCTGCACCCCGGCGATCAGGCGCAAACGCTCGACACTCTGCTCAGCAATATCCTCTCCTCCTCGGCGATTGAAGAAGAACGGGTAAACGTACAATCGGTGCGTTCATCTCTGGCGCGCCGCTTAGGCGTGACCGAACAACAGCCTTATCCGGTTTCGGATCGATCGGAGGGACTGGCGGCGATGATGCTGGATGCCATTAACAACCGCAGCCAGCCGCTCACGCTGGCGCGTCTTTACCAATGGCATTGCTGGTTATTTCCGGCCGATGAATGGTCAGTGCAGCGTCTGAGTGTTGGCACCCTGCGCGGCAGCGAGCCGATGCAGGTCATATCCGGACGCATCGATCGTCCGACGGTGCATTTTGAAGCACCGCCGCGCAGCGGACTGGAACCGCAGCTGACAGCGTTTATTGCGTGGTTCAACCGCAGCGAACAGGATGTGATGCTGGACCCGCTGCTGCGCGCCGCAATCTGTCATCTCTGGTTTGTTACCCTGCACCCTTTTGATGACGGTAATGGCCGTATCACCCGCGCTTTAACCGATCTGGCACTGGCGCAGGCTGACAGTCAGAGCATCCGTCTGTACGCGATGTCACCTGCCATTCTGGCCCACCGCGCGGATTACTACCGCATCCTGGAACAGACGCAGAAAGGCGGGCTGGATATTACCGACTGGCTGGTGTGGTTTCTCGATATTCTGGATGAGAGTCTGCAGCAGGCGATTAACACCGTTGCCCGCACCCAGGCAAAAGCACGCTTCTGGCTCCGGCATCAGGGACTGGCCCTGAGCAAAGAGCAGGTAAAAGTACTGAACCGGTTGTTAGACGGCGGCGAACAGGGTTTTGAACAGGGGATCAGCGCCAGTCAGTATCAGAAGGTGGCGAAAGTGAGTAAGGCGACGGCGACACGTCATTTAGCCGATCTGCTGGAGAAAGGCTGTCTTTACCGGCTGGAAGGCGGCGGACGCAGTACGCGCTATCAGGTCAGAGCCGCAGAAGAAGAACGCTGAGGATCAGCGGACATCCTGGCAAACGAACATCACGTCAGCAGATCGTCAACCAACGCCCGGATAAACAGCCGGAGAAAATGGGATGAAATGCCTGGTGTCGCGCATGAGTAGCGCGGCGGCGAGATGCATCGCGGCGAAAAGGTCTTCGCCGCGATGGCGCATTGCTGCAATTACTGTTTCAGCGACGCCCCGTTGGTGCTAATCACCTCTTTGTACCAGTAAAAACTCTTCTTGCGGCTGCGCGCCAGCGAGCCGTTCCCGCTGTCATCCCGATCGACATAAATGAAGCCGTAGCGCTTAGAGAGTTCAGCTTTCGACGCGCTGACCAAATCGATCGGTCCCCAGCTGGTATAGCCCAGCACCTCAACGCCGTCGTCGATCGCCTCGCGGACCTGCACCAGATGGTCGTTAAGATAGCTGATGCGATAGTCATCCTGCACCATGCCTGCTGCATCCGGCTCATCCTTTGCGCCAAGGCCGTTTTCAACGATAAACAGCGGTTTTTGATAGCGGTCCCACAGCACGTTTAACAGCGTACGCAGCCCGACCGGGTCAATCTGCCAGCCCCATTCCGAACTGGCAAGATGCGGGTTCGGCACCATGCTCAGGATGTTACTTCGTGCGCGCTGGCTATGTGCTTCGTCGGCGGTTACGCAGCCGGTCATGTAATAGCTGAACGAGATAAAATCGACGGTCGATTTCAGCGCCTGGCGATCGGCATCGGTGATATCCAGTCGGATGCCATTATCGCGGAAGAAACGCAGCATATAGCCCGGATAACTGCCGCGGCACTGTACGTCGCCAAAGAACTGCCAGCTGCGGTTTTCCTGCAGCGTTTTGAACACATCATCGGGCTTGCAGGTCAGCGGATACATCAGCCCGCCGAGCAGCATGTTGCCGATTTGAGCGTCAGGAATGATCTCATGACAGGCGTTGACCGCCAGCGCGCTGGCCACCAGCTGGTGGTGAATGGCCTGGTAGACTTCGCTTTTGCTGCTGCCGTCCGGCAGTCCGACGCCGGTCATTGGCGCGTGCAGCGACATATTAATTTCGTTGAAGGTCAGCCAGCGCTTCACTTTATGCTGATAGCGCGCAAAAATGGTGCGGGCATAACGTTCAAAGAAATCAATCACCTGACGGTTGCCCCAGCCGCCGTACTGTTTTACCAGTGACCACGGCATTTCATAGTGTGACAACGTCACCAATGGCGTGATGCGGTGCGCCGCCAGTTCATCAAATAGCCGGTCGTAAAAGGCCAGCCCGGCCTCATTCGGCTGCGGATCGTCACCGTTCGGGAAGATGCGCGTCCATGCGATAGAGACGCGCAGACAGCTGAAGCCCATTTCGGCGAATAGTTTGATATCTTCCGGGTAGCGATGGTAGAAATCGATGGCGATATCTTTAATGCTACTGCTGCCGGGCTCACGCTCGACGATAGGACCAAATATGCCCTGCGGCTGGACGTCAGAGGTGGATAGCCCTTTACCCTCTTCGCGATAAGCGCCTTCGACCTGGTTTGCGGCCAGTGCGCCGCCCCATAAAAATGTACTCGGGAAACTCTTCATCACGTGCTCCTTTTAGTCGTGGCTTACGCTGAGCAATGGCGCACCGGCAACCACGGTGCTGGCCGCAACGGTCACCACCTGCTGATACGCATCGCTGTTACTGATAATGATCGGGGTCGCCAGATCGTATCCGGCGTCAATAATGGCCTGACGGTCAAAGGTCAGCAGCAGGTCACCCGGCTGCACTTTGTCGCCGACGTTTACATGGGCGGTGAAGGGTTTGCCGTCGAGTTTGACGGTATCGATCCCGACGTGAATCAATACCTCGATTCCGCTGTCGCTCAGCAAGCCAATCGCGTGTCGGGTCTGGAACAAGGAGGCAACCATGCCGGAAAACGGCGCAATAACCTGATTTCCTGAGGGAATAATGGCGGTACCCTGACCGAGCAGGCCGCTGGCAAAAGTGGCATCAGGCAATTGGTCGAGTGCCAGTACGCTACCGGTCATCGGTGAGAGCACCTCATTGGCACTGAGGGTAGCGGGCAACGCGGCCTCGGACGGACGGCGCGCACCCGGCATTCCCGCCAGCAGCGTCATTGTGAAACTCAGCACCAGCGCCACCAGCGTGCCGATAATGCCGCCCCATAGCGTACTGTCGACGCCACCCGGCGGGATCATCTGGGCAATAGTAAAGATATTGGCAAAGCCGAAGGAATAAACGTGGGTATCACTGAACCCGACAATGGCACCGCCGATCGCTCCGGCGACGCAGCCAAAGTAGAACGGGCGACGTAGTGGCAGGTTAACGCCATAGACAGCCGGCTCGGTGATGCCGAAAATCCCGGCGGTGACCGAAGAGCCCGCCAGCACTTTCTGGCGCGCGTCACGGGTACGCAGCAAGACACCGAGCGTGGCACCTACCTGTCCCATTACCGCAGGCAACAGGATCGGTGCCATGGTGTCGTGACCCAGCACCGCCAGGTTGTTGATCATCAAGGGCACCAGTCCCCAGTGCAAACCGAAAATTACGCAGACCTGCCATAGTGCGCCCATCGCCGCGCCTGCCAGCCACGGAGCCTGCTGGTAAATCCACTGATAGCCATTCGCCAGCATCTGGCTCATCCCGGTCGCCAGCGGTCCAATCAGCAGGAAGGTCAGAGGAACGGTGATCGCTATGCAGATCAGCGGGGCAAAAAAGTTTTTCACGGAGGAAGGCAGAAAGCGGCTGCTCTGTTTTTCCAGCCAGCAGCTCAGCCAGGCGGCAAGAATAATCGGGATCACAGAGGAGCTGTAGTTAATCCAGGTTATCGGAATGCCAAAAAAAGCCTCGGTCACCGCCCCCGCCTGCTGGCTGGCCTCAAAAGCCGCAATCATAGTCGGATGGGTGAGTGCTCCACCAATGCTCATGGTGATAAACGGGTTGCCGCCAAATTTTTTCCCGGCGGTATAGCCCAGCACCAGCGGGAAGAAAAAGAACAGCGCATCACTGGCGGCGAACAGGATCTTATAGGTGCCGCTGTCGGGAGACAGCCAGTTGCAGACCAGCGCCAGCGCCAGAAAGCCCTTGAGAATACCGGAGGCGGCCAGGATACCGATAAACGGAGTAAAAATGCCTGATACGATATCAATCAGGCGGTTGAACAGGTTGATCTTGTCGCCCTTCCCGTCATTGATGCTGGGTGCGTCTTCCGCCAGTCCGGCCGCTTTGCTGACGGCCTGCCAGACATCGTGGACGTGATTGCCAATCACCACCTGAAACTGACCGCCGCTTTCGACCACCATGATCACGCCTGGATTCTCCTTCAGACTGCGGGCATCGGCTTTGCCGTGATCCTTCAGCTTGAAGCGAAGCCGTGTGGCGCAATGTACCAGACTGACGATATTCTCTTTGCCACCGACGTGGCCGAGAATATCTTTCGCCAACGCGTGATATTCCATCTCGATTTCCTTATAGCCGTGGCCCGCAGGCGCCGGATGACTGAGTAAAAAATAAAAAAAAACCCGAGAGCAGCCTGTGTGTTCAGGCCGCGCTCAGGTTTTGCCTGCGTTATGCAGTAACAATCCTGTTGAAGTAAAAATCCAGTTGCAGAAAAATCCAGTACTAGCGTCTAGCGTGGTTCTTTTCTCACCCGTTCGATATGAATAGTGAGGAACATAATTTCTTCCGCAGTCAGCTCGCGCTGATAGCTTTTTTGCAGGTGCTGCGCCAGCTTTTCGGCACATTTCCAGGCGTTGGCGTAGTTATCTTTTACTGCCCGATGGAGGGAGAGATCGTCATCCGGCACCACGGTACGCGTCAGCATTCGCTGGGCAAAAAACTTCAGATGAGTCACAAAGCGCTGGTAGCTCAGCGACTCTTCATCATATTCAATCTGTAACTGATACTTCACCAGCTGCAGGATTTCCTGCAGCACCCGGGTTACGTGCATAACCTCCGGCATTTCGCTGTTGAGCTGCGCCGTTACCAGATGCAGGGCGATGAAGCCCGCTTCATCCTCCGGCAGCTGGACGTTCAGGCGCTGAGCGATAATGGCCCGCGCTTCCTGCCCCAGTTCAAATTCTTTCGGGTAGAGCCGTTTAATCTCCCACAGCAGCACATTTTTGATGGTCAGGCCTTTATGTTGCCGTTCAATCGCAAAATGGCAGTGGTCGGTGAGGGTGATATACAGGCTCTCCTGCAAGGTCCCCAGCCGCTGGGCGGCAAGCTGGATGATGCGATCGCAGGTGGTCATCACCTCCAGCGGAATTTGGCTTAACAGATCCCCCAGCCGATGCATCAGTTCGTCGCTTTGCAGCGCGAAAATCTTCTCAATGCGCGCCTTATCAAGCGTGTCGCCGACGCGTCTCTGGAAGGCCAGACCGCGCCCCATAACGACCTGTTCGCCGCCGTGTTTATCCTGAACAACCACCACATTATTATTAAGAATTTTGGCGATTTTCATTGGAACCCCAGAAACAAAAAAACCTGACCTCCGGCAGAAGCCAGAAAATCAGGTTTTGCCTGCCGAAGCAGTAACAATCCAGTGGCGGTACTGTATCAGTTTCAATCGCAGCCTCAATAGCTTACGAAAAGAAACGTGATACAGATCGTTCTTACTGGTGTGATTTGCAGCAAGGCGAGATCAAAAATATAACCCGCTACAGGTAAACCGCGAGACGCCTTAAGGGCCGTCATTACGGCGAACGCGACATAAACGCGCAGATCTTTCAGCGGAAAGGATTTTCAAAGCAGAGTGGTTTGACGAGACGGCCTTTCAGGCAAGGCGTTTTAACAAGGAGGTGCGCAAAGCGGCATAAGGTGAAGATCGGTGCCAGACACAGTCAAAACAATAACGCCGGAAGGATCGCTTCCGGCGTTAACGGGGTCAGGCTGCTTTTACCGCGCGGACTTTTTTACTGCCAGTCTCTTCAGCCTTGTCATCGGCGCTGTCTGATGCCGTCTCAGGCTGACGGGCATCAGCAGCAACCGGCTCAGGCAGTTTGCTGGTGCGCAGAATATGCTGCACGGCATCTTTCTGCTCGGCAATCAGCAGGCCCAGGGTTTCCGCCTGCGTCTCATCCAGCGCGGGTTGATGCTGTAACAGCCAGTCGGTGAAGGCTTCGGCCATATCGAGCATTTTGTCGTAGGCATCGGCCTCTTTTTTATTGGCAAACGTCATCTTCTCTTCACCCTTTCTGACTACTACAAATTTTGTTTCGACAGCCATGTTTTTGCCCCTCGGATACTGTGTATACATACAGTATATCACGACGATGATGCTTTTCCAGCAGAGAATAGAGTTTATCGGTTATCCCCGGCATAACCTTAACCGGGCACAAACTTTAACCACTCTGTCGGGGAAGGCGCGTTGCTGGCTAGACCAGCAGCGCCTCAAGAAAATCGGCCAGCGCTTTACGCGGGTCATCCTCTTCCGAGACGATCATCTCAATCCCCCACTGTCCAAGTACCTCTTTTGCCACTGGATTATTGCGGTTGGTAAACAGATACGATTTCGGACGCGCCGTCGCCAGCCCGGTGCGGCCCCACATTTTAGTCAGGCGGTAAAACAGCAGCCGGATATTAAAATCGCTGATGCTGTAGCCGACAAACAGCACCGAATTGCCCATCACGTCGTGGGTCAGTTTTATGTCGAGCGGCGAATCGAAATAGAGCCGTTCAAAGTAGCTGCTTTCATCCAGCACGATAGAGGTGTCATCATCGAAATCGCCGTGCAGCTTGATAATGTGGCGTTTATCTTCGGTCAGCGACACCAGATCGGCGGCGTTAGCCACTTTGTAATACGGGACGCCATGCGCATCGTGTGCCGCTTCCAGCCAGCGATCGTAATTGGTGGTATAGATGCGGGAAAAGTTGCCCTGGGTGATCATGGTGTGAATTTCTGAGGTCCGGACATCAATATCCGGGCGGTGCCATTCGCGATCCATCCAGCTGCGCAGCGGGCCGAGCGATCCTTTCTTCTGTTTGTAATATTCCGCCAGCGACAGATGGGTGCCATAGGTGTTAAAGATTTTTGGATCGTAACCCAGCTCATTGGCGAGATGGGCAATCAGCTCATGCCACTCCGGCAAACCAAGATTGCGTGAGATACCCGCGCCGGCAAACAGAATCAGCTTACCGGAATCATAAGCACGTTTAAGTTCAGGTTTCATGCGACTCCCCGAGCCGTTTTCAAAAAAGTGGCGAAGCGATCGAGCGCGATGCGCCGCATCGAAATCTCATTCTTGAGTTCACCCATTTCGGCAAATGTCTGATCGTAACCTTCCGGGATAAAGACACAATCCCACTGAAAGCCGCGTGTGCCGGCCGGTTCGGCGGCGATGGTACCGCGCAGTTCGCCGGAAAACTGATACATTTTGCGACCATCGCAGTAGCCCAGCACGGTTTTAGCCGTCACGGCCTGGCTATCGAGCCCCTGCACCAGGGCGGTAAAACGCTCCGCATCCAGCCGGTTCCAGAAGATGCGGGTCAACCCGGCTGGCAGGCCATTCAGGCCATCCAGATAGAGTCCGGTATGCTCAACGAACAGCGGTCGTCCAATCAGTGAAAAGGCCTTGGTCAGCTTATCGCGCACCAGATCGAGTTCGTTTTCAGTCTGAATTTCTTCGATACGACGGGAGATGGGCAATACTTCGACCCCGATAGGTTCGAGGATTTTGCGCACCTCCGCCAGCTTTTGCTCATTGGCAGAAAGGAATCTGATTTTCATGGGGCTTCCAGGTTAATTGCTCCGCCGCGCGCTGAATCGACAGGCGGGCAGGATAGAACACTAACGCTGGAGAGTGTAGCGCAATTCTGTGGTCCGTCGCCGTGATGGCCGTTCAGCCGGAGGAGAGAGGCAGGCAGAATAAACGGCGCCGAAGCGCCAGAGAAGGTTCAGTACTGAATGCCGGGGGGATTTACCGTGGAGTGCGCGATGGCTTCATCCTGTTCGCCCCAGCGCGTCAGAACCTGCTGATACTGACCGCCGCTGATGGTGCCATCAATGGCCGCCTGCAGTGCGGGTGCCAGACCGTTGCCCTTTTTGGTGGTGACCGCGACCCAGGCCCGAAACGGCCCGCTGCCAACCAGTTTTGTTTGTCCGCGTGACGCCGCCTTCCACGCTGCCATCGAGTGCGGCCCGAACATCGCATCGGCACGTCCCGACAGCAGGGAAAGCGTGGCCGAGGCGTCATCGGTCAGATAGATCGGCGTGACTGCCGGCAACCCTTTGGCCTGGTTTTGCCGATCCCAGCTCAGCAGGATTCGCTCCTGATTGGTGCCTGACGCCACGATGATGCGTTTACCGGCGATATCGGCGGGCGCATTGATCGCGCTGATTTTACTGTCGTTTTTCACCGAGAAAGCGTGGTTATCGGCACGATAGGTGGCGAAATCGAACTTCTTTTTGCGCTCTTCGGTCACGGCGATGTTAAACATCGCCACATCGTAGCGGCCTGCGGTGATCCCCAGCGGCCAGTCCTCCCACGATGCCGGCACCAGCTTCAGTTTTAATCCCAGACTGTCGGCCAGCAGCCGGGCAATATCGGGATCGCTGCCGATCCGCGAGACATTATCCGACGCCAGCAGTGACAGCGGCGGCGAGTTGGTGGCGGAAGTCGCCACCGTCAGGGTGCCTGGCTCAATAAAAGTAAAGTTTGCCGGAATTTTTGCGATCGCTGCCGGATTGGCGGGCGCATGAATCGGCGTTTCATTTTGCCGGGTGTCACGTTGTTCAGCGGCGGAAGTGGCCAGCGGCGACAGCAGCGACAGCAGCAGCAATGACAGAGGGCTCAGCTTCATCGTCATCCTCACAACACGCGCGCCAGGAAGCGCCGGGTTCGCTCATGGCGCGGATTATTCAGTACCTGGCTGGTGCTGCCCTGCTCTACGATCCTGCCATCGACCATAAACACCACGTTATCCGCCACTTCACGTGCAAAGCCAACCTCGTGGGTAACGATCACCAGCGTGGTGCCGGAGCGCGCCAGTTTTTTGATCACGTCGAGCACCTCGCCGACCAGTTCCGGATCAAGCGCCGAAGTTGGTTCGTCAAACAGCATCACCCGTGGATTTAGCATCAGCGCCCGGGCAATGGCGATACGCTGTTGCTGGCCGCCTGACAGATGACGCGGCCAGGCGTCAGCTTTATGCCGCAGACCGACAATATCCAGCAGCTCACCGGCACGCTGAATCGCTGCCGCTTTGGTGAGCTGTCGATGGGCAATCGGCGCTTCAATCAGATTGTCCAGCACGCTGAGGTGCGGGAACAGATTGAAATTCTGAAACACATAGCCGACGTTGATGCGCTGACGCAGAATCGCCTGCTCTTTCAGTTCGTAGAGCTTATCGCCGCGCTGCTGATAGCCGATGTAATCACCGTCAATCTGGATAAACCCTTCATCCACCCGCTCCAGATGATTGATGGTGCGCAACAGGGTCGACTTGCCGGAGCCGGAGGGGCCGAGGATCACCGTCACCGATCCCGGATCCAGTGACAGTGAAACCGCATCCAGCGCTTTGTGTTTGCCAAAACTTTTACTGACGCCGGTAATGCTGATGGCACCGGTGGTGTGTGATGTGCGGTAATCAATGGCTTCGGACATGGCTGATCTCCTCGGTTGGATTGAGAGGCGTGACGCGGTTGCGCCACTGCCGCCAGCGCGACGGCTGCGGTTCGCGGGTCACACTGCGGGCCAGCCAGCGTTCAACGCTGTGCTGAATCACCGACAGCACGGTGGTGATAATCAGATACCAGGCGGCGCCGACCATCAGCAGCGGGATCACTTCCTGGTTGCGGTTGTAGATCATCTGGATGGTGTAAAACAGTTCCGGCATCGCCAGCACGTACACCATCGCGGTGCCCTTCGCCAGGCTGATGATTTCGTTAAAGGCAGTGGGAATGATGGCGCGTAACGCCTGCGGCAGAATGATGCGGAAGGTGCGGCGGGTTGCCGACAGTCCCAGCGCGGAGGCCGCTTCGACCTGGCCGTGATCGACCCCCAGAATCCCGCCGCGAATGATCTCCGCGCTGTAGGCCGCCTGCACCAGCGTTAAGCCAATGACCGCTGCCGGAAACTGGCCCAGCACATTAATGGTCTGAAACGCGCCCCACGACAGAGTGGTAAACGGGATACCAATCGACAGGGTGTCGTAGAGATAAGAGAAGTTGTACAGAATGATCAGCACCACAATCAGCGGCAGCGAACGGAACAGCCAGATATAACCCCACGCCAGACTGCTCAGCAGCCACGAGGAGGAGAGGCGCGCCAGGGCCAGCAGCCCGCCAAATATCAGGCTGAACACCGTCCCCAGCAGCGTCAGCAACAGGGTCTGACCCAGACCATGCAGGATCACCGGATCGAAGAACCAGCGGGCAAATACGCCCCATTCCCAGCGCGGATTAAAGGCGACCGACTGGATCACGCCCGCCAGAATAAACAGGGCGACGATCGCCCCAACGATACGGGCCGGATAACGCGCCGGCACCACCTGCAGATGTTGATGCTTGCTCATCGTCCCTCCTTAACTCGCCTGTGCGACGTCCTGCACGCCAATCACTTTTATAAAACGCAGCCGGCCATCGTGCGGCGGCTGACCATAGCGTTCCAGATCCCCGCTCAGATCAAACTGCGGCTGGTAGCCATGGCCGGTGTAAAGCCGCACCGCCTCTGGCTGGCGGAAACCGGTGGTGAGAAACAGCCGCTGATACCCCGCCCGCAGCGCACGCCGCTCCAGCTCCTGTAACACCACCAGCGCCAGCCCCTGACGCCGCAGATCGCTGCGGGTCCAGATGCGTTTCAGTTCCGCCGTCTGCGGGTCATAAGGCTTATAGGCACCCATCGCGATGATCTCGCCGTCACGCTCCAGCACGATGAATAATCCCTGCGGCGGCAGATACCACTCGGTCAGCTCCTGCTCCTTTTGGCGGGCAAAATAGTCGCCGTAGCGGGCGGCATATTCGCCAAACAGGCCGGTCAGAATCGGTTGCAGTTCCGCCGCCTCGGGCGAAACTTCACGGAATATGGCTTCACTCATCGTCTGCTCCTTAATCGCCCAGTCCGGCCGGGTTAATTTCGGAACGATCGATCCGCTCCACCCCTTCGCCCCAGCGGTTCAGCACCTGCTGGTAGTCGCCGTTTTTCATTACGCCGTTCAGCGCGGTGCTGATCGGTTCAGCCAGGCCGCTGCCCTTTTTCACCGTCACTGCGATGTGGGCTACTTTCGGCCAGCCACCATCGACGCTGCCGACCAGCCGGGTTTTGCCGTTAAGCGCCGCTTTCCATGCGCCAATTACGTTGGGGCCAAAATAGGCGTCGGCCCGTCCGGCCTGCAGTGCCAGCGTCTGGGCGGCATCATCTTTGGTATAAATCGGCGTAAACGGCTTCAGGCCTTTCGCCTGATTCTGTTTATCCCACGCCAGCAGGATCGCTTCCTGATTGGTGCCGGAACCGACGATGATGCGCAGTCCGGCAATATCCTCCGCTTTGGTCAGCGAGGTGATTGGGCTGTTGGTTTTGACGTAAAAGCCGAGAGAGTCTTTGCGATAGGTGGCGAAATCGAACTTCTCTTTACGTTCTTTGGTGACGGTGATGTTAGAGATCGCCGCATCATATTTGCCGGAGGCGACACCCAGCGGCCAGTCTTCCCATGAGGTCGGCACCACATTGAGCTTCAGGCCGAGGCTGTCGGCCACCAGACGGGCGATATCGACTTCGCTGCCGAGCAGGGTTTTATTGTCGTCGGAGAAGACCGTCAGCGGCGGAGAGTTCTGTGCCGCCACCGCCACGGTAAATGAACCTGGCACCGCAAAGCGATGACCGGCCGGCAACTGCGCCACCGCTTGTGGGTTCTTGCTACTGTGGATCGGCGTTTTATTGGCGTCGAGGCTGACCCGCTGGCCGTTGTACGCCACGCTGGTGCCGTCCGCCAGGGCGCTGCCGCTGGCTGCCAGAATAATCAGGGCGATGAGTCTTTTATTTTTTTGCATAGCACAGGCTCTTATTGTGAAGTGAACTGATTGACCGGCAGCGTCAGGTCAAAACTGTCGCGCAGGGTGTTACCGGGATAGTCGCGACGGGTCAGGCCGCGCGCCTGCAAAATCGGCACTACGCGGTCAACAAACCGTTCGAAGGTATCCGGGGTGCCGCCGTTGATAATGAAGCCATCGGTGGCGTCGGTTTCGAACCAAAGCTGCAGACCGTCTGCCACCTCTTCCGGCGTACCGTGGAACAGGGGGCGCGGCGTTGCCGCCTCCAGTGCTGCCTGACGCAGGGTGTGTCCCTGTTCACGCGCTTTGCGTTTGATCTCATCGGTGGTGCTGCGGAAACTGTTCTGCCCGATGTCACCGATATCAGGAAAGGGCTGATCGAGCGGATACTGTGAGAAGTCGTGATGGTCGAAGAAGCGGCCAAGGTAGTTGAGCGCATCGTTAATCGACACCAGCGCGGCGGTAGTCTGGTACTGACGCTCCACGTCGTCGGCGTCGTCACCGACAATCACGCTCACGCCCTGGAAGATGTGGAGATCCTCTGGCTGACGGCCGTTCGCCACCAGCTGCTGTTTAACGTCACGGTAAAAGGCCTGCGCCTCTTCGCGGGTTGGCTGGTGGGTGAAGATGGCATCGGCATGGCGGGCGGCCAGCTTTTTGCCATCCTCTGACGCCCCGGCCTGGAAGATAATCGGACGGCCCTGCGGCGTGCGCGAGATGTTAAGCGGGCCCTGAACCTGGAAGAAATCACCGTGATGATTCAGGGTATGCAGCTTAGCCGGATCGAAAAACTGGCCGCTCTGCTTGTCGCGCACAAAGGCATCCTGCTCCCACGAATCCCACAGGCCTTTCACCACCTGCAGATACTCATCGGCGATGCGATAGCGTAAGGCGTGCTCCGGATGCTGCTGACGCGAGAAGTTTTTAGCCGAGCCTTCCAGCGGCGAAGTCACCACGTTCCAGCCGGCGCGGCCACCGCTGAGATGATCGAGGCTGGCAAACTGGCGCGCCACGGTAAAGGGTTCACTGTAGGAGGTTGAAACGGTGCCAACCAGCCCGAGATGCTCGGTGACGCCCGCCAGCGCCGACAGCAGCGTCAGCGGTTCAAAACGGTTGAGAAAGTGCGGAATCGACTTTTCGTTGATGTATAAACCATCGGCGACAAACAGAAAGTCGAGCTTGCCCTGCTCCGCTTTGCGGGCGATCTTTCTGGCGTAATCAAAGCTGATGCTGGCATCGGCCTGGGCCGCCGGATGACGCCAGGCAGACATGTTCCCGGACGCGCCGTGCAGAATAGTACCCAGCCGAAGTTGTCTTGTGCTCATGATGCTCTCTCTTTTTTAGTCATAGCGCTGCCTGAACGGCGGTCGTCACGACAGCCGCAAGGGAATGTCAGCAAATAATGAAATCAGGTCAGAATGGCTTCCCGACATCGCGCATTGAGCTGTTGCAGCGCCTGTTGGGCCAGTTGAGCGAAGTAGTCTGCCGCAGGGGCGATCAGAGCTTCATCCGGATTGAAGCTGGCGTGGTGCAGGCCATAATCGCTGGCACTGCCGATACTGACGAACACGCCAGGCACCTGTTGCAGATAGAAGGCAAAGTCCTCACCCAGCAGATGCAGTCCGGCTGGCTGCACCCGGTACCCGAGCTGTTGCGCCACCTCACTGCTGAAGTGCGTCCAGTCATCATCATTGACCAGCACCGGCGGGCCCGGATGCCAGCTCAGCGTCGCGTCTGCACCACTCGCCTGGGCAAAGTTTTCCACCAGCGTGCGCACCCGCTGTTCCAGTTCGGCCCGCAGCTGGCGATCGTGGGTACGGGCGGTGCCGCCGAACTCGACGCCACCAGGCAGGACATTCCATGTTTTGCCGCCATCAATCCGGGTAATGCTCAGTACCAGACTGTCGAGCGCGCTGAAGCTGCGGCTGGTGAGTCCCTGTAATGCCTGAATGATCTGGCTGGCGACCACGATACTGTCGACACCCTGTTCCGGGTGGGCAGCATGCGCGCCTTTGCCGGTCACGCGGATAATAAATTTGTCGGCATTGGCGTAGAACGCGCCGCCGCGGGTGGCGAATGTGCCGACCGGCAGCGTCGGTTCATTGTGCATGCCAAAGATGGCCTGCACCTGATCCAGTACGCCAGCGTCAATAAACTGACGGGCGCCCCGGGCGATCTCTTCGGCGGGCTGAAACAGAATGCGCACCCGCCCCGCCAGTTGTGGCTCAATTGCCCGAAGCTGTACCGCCGCGCCTAACATCACGGCGCTGTGCAGATCGTGGCCGCAGGCATGCATGACGCCAGGATGACGGGAATGAAACCGTACGCCACTCGCCTCGTGAATCGGCAGTGCATCAATATCAGCACGCAGGGCGATCACCGTTTCACCCTGTCCAATTTCCGCCACCACGCCGGTTTCAAGCGGGTAATCAAGCAGCCGGATGCCGGCCTCCTGCAGCCAGTGGCGCAGCCGTGCCGTAGTCGCAAACTCCTGACCCGACAGCTCCGGCCAGGTGTGCAGCTCGCGCCGCCATTCAATCAGTTGTGATGCATTCGGCTTCATGATAATTCTCCGCTGAAGGGCGATCATGCTGCGACCAGATGATGCGTTGCCAGCAGGGCCAGCGAATGGTGACGTGCAACCGGTTCGCTGATCGGCGTATCAATAATGAACTCATCGATACCAAAGTTATGGTGCAGCGCATCCAGCTGGGCATGAACCTGCGCGGCGGTGCCTTTCAGCAGCGACGGCGTACGCGGCTCAATCAGGTAATCACGATAACCCCCCTGGCGCACATACCGTTCGGCCTGTTCGAGGCTGGCAACATTGACGCCGGGACCATTTTTCACCGCTACGTGGTAGTGACGGAGGTTAGCCACCAGCAGATCGGCACCCGCGGGCGAATCGGCCACCACCACCTGCACGGCCACCAGCGCGCGCTGACCGTTGCTGAGGCGGGAATAGGTGCCGAGCACCTGCTCCAGCAACTGACGGTCACCGTTCAGATGCGCCGCGAACACCAGCTGCCAGCCGAGACTGGCGGCCAGTCGGGCGCTCTCTTCACTGGCACCCAGCAGAAAACGGTTCACCGGCCGTGACGGCAGCGGCGTCGCCTGCAAACGTTCATCGTCATCAGCGCCGCTGTGGCTGTCGGGTTTCAGCCAGCTATCCAGCAGCTGCAGCTGTTCGGCAAAGCTGCCCTTTTCTGTCTGCTGTACACCCAGCTGAAGCGCACGGGTAGAAAGTGGTAATCCGCCTGGCGCCTTGCCGATACCTAAATCGATACGGCCCGGTGCCAGTGACGCCAGCAGATTGAAGTTTTCCGCCACCTTATAAGGACTGTAATGCTGGAGCATCACCCCGCCCGAACCCACGCGGATATGCCGGGTCTGGGCAATAATCCAAGCGATCAACAGTTCCGGTGACGGGCTGGCCAGCTGCGCGGTGTTGTGGTGTTCCGCCAGCCAGAAGCGGTGATAGCCCCACTGTTCAGCCAACTGCGCCAGTTGCAGGGTGCGCTGCAATGCTGCGCCTGGCGATTCCCCCTCAACGACGGGCGCTTTGTCTAACAGACTTAATCGATATGCCATTCACCTGATCCTTATTATTCCGGTTGCTGGCCAGTGTGGAGCGAGGCTTATATTTGGTAAAACATCATATTGTTTTATCTATTTTTAGTTTATTCATATCAGTGCGAAAAGGGAAAGTGAATGGATAATAAATAATATTAAAAACAGCTACTTATGATTATTGATCAATTATTCAGATATTGATGAATCGGCTATTGCAGGCATAAAGCGAAATTATCGGCAATGGATTGCAGAAAAGTGTCTTAAGCAGTCAACAAGCGAACTTCAAATCACGGATCACTTTATCGCTAAATAAAACAGCGGTTAAAAAGGCTGCTGCCGTAAAGGCGGCGGGAATATCCCGTTGTTTTTTATTAACGCCCGCTATCGGCGTTGAGGTTTAACAGCGGTGTTGTTGTGCGGTGCAGAAGATTATTGGAGCGGGCGGGTGGATAAAGGCGGAACACGCCATCCTGTTCGGGCATTGATTTTTTTCAGATAAGCTTTGACCAATTCATTAGTTTATCTGCGTGTTGCGTCATTCGATGATGATTCCGTCTGCTGAGACAATTGATAACAAAGGAATTCATTATGAAGACGTTTTTTCACCGTGCGCCGCGTTCACCGGCGCTGGTTTTGAGTTTACTCGCCGGGAGTTTTGCCTTTAATGCCGTGGCCGCACCGGTCAAAGGCGGCACGCTGATTTATCTGGAGCAGCAGGCACATACGAATCTCTATCCTCCTGCCGGCGGATTTTATCCGAATGGCGGTATTCTGAATCAGATCACCGACAAGTTAACCTGGCAGAACCCGGAAACCCTGCAGGTGGAACCCTGGATTGCCGAGAGCTGGACCACCAACGCCGATAAAACCCAGTACACCTTTAAACTCCGTCCCGGCGTCACCTTCTCCGATGGCACGCCGCTGGATGCCAATGCGGTGGCGAAAAACTTCGATACCTACGGGCTGGGTAACAAAGCCCTGCGCCCGCCGGTGTCTGAGGTGATCAATAATTACGATCACAGCGAAGTCATCGATCCGCTGACAGTGAAGTTCTATTTTAAACAGCCGTCTCCGGGGTTCCTGCAGGGCACTGCAACTATCGGCTCCGGGCTGGTTTCACTCAGCACGCTGGCACGCAGCTTCGATCAGCTGGGCGATGCCCGCCATATTATCGGCTCGGGACCCTTTGTGGTCAGCGATGAAAAGCTGGGGCGCGAAGTCGACCTGGTGGCGCGTAAGGATTACCGCTGGGGACCCGTAAACGGTCAGCAGCAGGGTCCGGCTAATCTGGACGGCATTAAAGTGCTGGTCACGCCGGAAGATAGCGTGCGCATTGGTGCGCTGCTGGCCGGTCAGGCCGATTTTATCCGCCAGGTTCAGGCCTATGATGAGAAACAGGCTAGCGAACAGAATTTCCCGATCTATGCCGCACCGACCCGTGGCGTCAACGATAGCCTGAGCTTCCGCCCGGATAATCCGCTGGTCAGCGATATCCGGGTTCGTCAGGCGTTATTGCACGCCACCAACGCGAAGCAGGTGGTGGATACGCTGTTCTCAGCCAACTATCCGCAGGCCACCTCGGTGGTAGCGAAAAGCGCGGCGGGTTACGTCAATCTGGCTGACAAACTGACGTTCGATCTGGCGAAAGCCAGGGCATTGCTGGATCAGGCAGGCTGGCAGCCGGGTGCCGACGGCATTCGTCAGAAAGCGGGTCAGCGGCTGGCGCTCACCGTGTATGAATCCTTACCCCAGCCGCAGAACAAAGAGGTGCTGCAACTGGTGGCGCAGCAGTGGCGTCAGGTGGGTGTCGCGCTGACGGTGAAGGCCGGTGATGCCGGCAGTAAAACGCTGGATAATCTCGATCCGCTTAAAACCCCGCTTAACGTCACCGAAGTTGGCCGTGCCGATCCTGACGTGATTAAGAGCAGCTTCTATCCGGCTAACCGCGACAACCTGCTGCAGAAAGGCGGCTCCAGCGACAAAGTCAAAAACTTCCGTGACGACCGGCTTAATCAGCTGCTGGTGGCGATCTCAGCCGAGGTCAATCCGGGCAAACGACTCCAGCTGACCGGTGATGTGCAGCGTTATCTGCTCGATCAGGCTTACGTCATTCCTATCTTCGAAGAGCCCCAGGTTTATGCCGGTGCACCCTGGCTGAAAGGGGTGAAGTTTGAAGCGGTAGGCCGTCCGGCGCTGTATGGCGCATGGCTGGAAAAACATTAAACCGGAGTTGATGATGCGCCACTACTTGTTGCATCGGGCAGGACTGGGACTGCTGGTCCTGTGGGCCGCTTTTACCCTGTCATTTTTCCTGTTGCAGGTGCTGCCGGGCGATGCGGTACTGATTAAGTTCCAGAATCCGGATCTCGGTCTCAGCCCGCAGCAGATTGCTGAGATGCGTCAGGCTTATGGCGCGGACAATCCGCTGTGGCAGCAATATCTGCATACGCTGGCCGCCATGCTGCACGGTGACTTTGGCTATTCGGTTCAGGCGGGCGTGCCGGTCAGCCAGCTGCTGGTCGCTAATCTGCCGGGTACCCTGCGTCTGGCGTTGTGCGGATTTTTACTGGCGACGCTGCTGGCGTTTGCGCTGGCGGCGCTCTCCCGCCATCCGGCGCTGCGCGGCCTGCGTAATCTGCTGCAATCGCTGCCGGCGCTGTTTATCTCGGTCCCGACCTTCTGGCTGGGGATCGCCTTAATACAGCTGTTCTCATTTCAGCTGCGCTGGATACCGGTGATCAATCCCTCGCCGTGGCAGGGACTGATTCTGCCGATTATCACCGTGGCGATCCCGATCTCCGCGCCGCTGGCGCAGATTCTGTTGCGCAGTATTGATGAGGTCTCAACCCGTCCGTTTGTGGCGGTAGTCAGAGCCAAAGGTGCCAGCGAAGGCTACGTGCTGTGGCGACACGTGCTGCGTAACGCCCTGCTGCCGGTGCTGACGGTGGCCGGTTTACTGCTGGGCGAACTGATCGCCGGTGCGCTGATTACCGAGACGGTGTTTGGTCTGGGCGGCCTTGGCCAGCTCACGCAGCAGGCGGTTAATAATCAGGACGTGGCGGTGCTGCAGGCGGTGGTGGTGATTTCAGCGCTGGGCTTTGTGGTGATTAACCTGGTGGTGGATTTGCTGATGCCGCTGCTTGATCCGCGCTTACAACTGTTGAGAGGCACACCATGAGTCTGGTTGATTATGCCGCGGCGCGACGCCCGGCACGGGCGAAGAGAGGTGCAGTCAGCGTGCAGCCCGGCTTATGGCTGGCGGCGCTGGTGATGCTGCTGGCACTGCTGGCGGCGCTGTTTCCTGGCCTGTTTACAGACGCCAGCCCGGTTGAAGGCGTGGCCGGCGCCCAGCGTCTGGCGCCGCAGGCCGGTCACTGGCTGGGCACCGATCAGCTGGGACGCGACCTGTTTGCCCGCATCGTTTACGGCGCGTCACACTCGCTGTCAGCGGCGTTTATTGCGGTGGCGATTGGGTTGGTTATCGGCACCGCGCTCGGTCTGATCGCCGGTGCGACAGGCGGCAAAACCGAATCGGTACTGATGCGGCTGGTCGATGTGCTGCTCTCAATTCCGGCGCTGTTACTCTCGCTGAGCCTGTTGATTCTGCTCGGTTTCGGCACGGTGAACGCGGCGCTGGCGGTGGGCACCGCCTCGATCGCCAGCTTCGCCCGGCTGGCGCGCGCTGAAGTGGTGCGCATCCGTCACAGTGACTATGTCGAAGCGGCCTATGGCAGCGGCGGCCGCTTTTTCACCGTGCTGTGGCGCCACATTCTGCCGAATGCGCTCAGCCCGGTCATCGCCTATGCCGCATTGCAGTTTGGGCAGGCCATTCTGGCGCTCTCAACCCTGAGTTTTCTTGGCTACGGCACGCCGCCGCCGATCCCGGAATGGGGATTGCTGATCGCCGAAGGCCGTAATTATCTGGCCACCGCCTGGTGGCTGACCACTTTTCCTGGCGTGGTGGTGGTGGCTGTCGTGCTCGCCGCTAACCGTATCAGTCAGCAACTGTCAGGAGGCCAGCGATGAGCAGGCAACCGTTACTCGCTGTCGATCAACTTACCCTGAGTTATCGCAGCGGCAATCTGTGGCAACCGGTGGTGCACAATGTCAGTTTTACGCTTAACGCCGGTGAGATGGTGGCGCTGGTGGGTGAATCCGGATCGGGTAAAACCACCACGGCGCAGGCAATTATCGGGCTGATGGCGGATAATGGCCGCCGCGATCGCGGGGAAATCCGACTCAACGGCGTCGATATCAGTCAGTGGTCGCAGAAGCGTTTCGATTCGCTGCGCGGTGCGCAGATTAGTCTGGTGCCTCAGGACCCCGGCAATTCCCTTAATCCGGTGAAAACCATCGGTGAGCAGGTATCAGAAATTCTGCGCCTGCACCGGGCGAGTTCCACCGCCCAGCGTCAGCAGCGGGTGATTGAGTTGCTGACCCGCGTCGGGCTTAGCCATCCGGAACAGCGCGTTCACCAGTATCCACATCAGCTGTCGGGCGGGATGAAGCAGCGGGTATTGATCGCCATTGCGCTTGCCCTGCAACCGGCGTTGATTATCGCTGATGAGCCAACCAGCGCGCTGGATGTAACGGTGCAAAAGCGCATTCTTGACCTGCTGGATCAACTGCGGCATGAGTCGGGAACCGCCGTGTTGTTTGTAACGCATGACCTGGCGCTGGCGGCCCAGCGGGCTGACCGCATTATGGTATTCCGCCACGGTGAAATTCAGGAATCCGCCCCGGCGGCCCGTCTGATCAGCGCGCCAGCACATCCCTATACCCGTCAGTTGCTGCAGGACGCCACCCCGCAACGGCGTACCCGCACTCAGAGTCAGCGCGCGCATTTTTCCGCCCCGGCGATTCAGGTCACCGCTATCGCAAAGAGTTTTTCCCTTGGTAAACAACAGCGGTTACAGGCGCTGGATCAGGTCAGTTTTCAGGTGGCACGCGGCACCACGCATGCGCTGGTCGGGGAATCCGGATCGGGGAAAACCACGCTGGCGCGCATCGTCATGGGATTTGAAACGGCGGACAGCGGTACGGTGACGCTGGACGGCGATATTGTCAACGGACTGCGCGGTGAAGCACTGCGTCAGCTGCGACGCAAAATCCAGTTTGTTTATCAGAATCCGTTTGCCTCGCTCGATCCGCGTCAGACGCTGTTTGAGATCATCGGAGAGCCGTTACGTAACTTTGGGCGCCTGAGCCGCGAAGTGCGTCGGCAGCGGGTCGAGGCGGTGACCGACAGAGTGGCGCTGCCGCTGAGCCTGTTGTCGCGTCGGCCGCATCAGCTCTCCGGTGGCCAGCGGCAGCGGGTAGCGCTGGCGCGCGCGCTGATCGCCGAACCGCAGATACTGGTGCTGGATGAAGCGACCTCGGCGCTCGACGTCACGGTACAGGCGCAAATCCTCGACCTGTTGCAGCAGTTACAGGCGGATCTGGGGCTGACCTATCTGTTTATTACCCACGATTTAGCCACGGTGCGGCAGATTGCCGACAGCGTAACGGTGTTAAAAGCGGGACAGGTGGCAGAGCAAGGTGACGTTGTCACGCTATTTTCATCCCCACGCCATCCTTACACCCGTGAATTAATCGACGCCATTCCTCCTCTTATTCCATTGAACACGCTTCCCCTGAAGACTAAGGAGTCAGCATGACCCGTCGCCTCGGCTTTTTTACCCGCCTGCTGGATAAGGTGCCTGCGAAGCAGCGTTACCGGCTGGCAACCGAACAGATTCAGCACGCGGAGCGATGTGGTTTTGATAACGCCTGGGTGGCGCAGCACCATTTTCATCAGGATGAAGGCGGGCTGCCGTCACCGCTGCTGTTTCTGGCGCACGTTGCAGCGCTCACCCGCCATATCCGGCTCGGTACCGCCATTATCACCCTGCCGATGGAGAATGCGCTGCGGGTCGCCGAAGACGCTGCGGTGCTGGATCAGCTGGCGGATGGCCGGCTGGAAATCGGGCTGGGATCGGGCGGTACGCCGTCGTCGTTTCACTCATTTGGTCAGCGTTTTGAAGCGCGAGGCGTGGCGTTTGCAGAGCATCTGCATACCCTGCTCAGCGCCTGGCGAGGCGATTCGCTCGGCCATCCTGATAACCATCTCTATCCGGCAGCGACACAACTGGCCGATCGCGTCTGGATCGCCACTTTCTCAGTGGAAGGTGCGGTACGCGCGGCACAGGGCGGACACGGTCTGATGCTGTCCCGCACCCAGCCGCGCCCGGCCGACCAACCGGCGTTACCGCTTGATGCGCTGCAAAACCCGCTGATTGATGCCTATCTGGCTGCGCTACCGGCGGGCGTGACGCCCCGCATTCTCGCCTCCCGCACCGCGTTTGTCGCGGACTCGACGGCGTATGCACGCCAGGTGGCCGAGCCGGGCATTCGTCAGCAGGCGCAACAGTATCGCGCGGGCGGACATCAATTGCGCGGCGAACGCTTCGACGATCTGCTGGCGCAGTTTGATGCCCACGTCGGGGATGTCGCGACGGTCCAGCGCTCGCTGGCACAGGACAGCACGCTATTGCGCGTCACCGATATCTCTTTTCAGGTGCACTCCGTTGAGCCGTCGCATGCTGACACGCTGCGCTCGATCGAACTGATTGCCGAACATCTTGCGCCAGCGCTTCGTGCGGCTGGCGAACCTCGCTAACAGGAGCACGTTATGAATCAAGCTGACGATCTGCTAAACGCACTGGCCGATATCGCCCCCGATTCTGACCTGGCACAAGCGCGCCAGGTCCGCCACGCCGCCACCCAGCATACCCAGGGCAGTTATGCGGTGCTGTTCGGCCAGCAGGAGGATGATTTTCCGCTGCCTGAACGGCTGGCATTAGCCGCGCAGCTGGCGGAGTGGCATGACCAGCCGGGCCTGCAGGCACACTATTTACACCTGCGATCGTCGCAGCCGGGCGGCGTCTCTGAGCGCGATCGGGCCGCCGAAGCGTTTGCCCGACGCCTGACCTTCGAACCGGTCAGCGCGGCACCGGCACACATTGCCGAATTGCAGCAGGCGGGCTGGAGCCCACGCGGCATTGTCACGCTGGCGCAGCTGGTGGCTTTTATCAGTTTCCAGAGCCGGTTGCTGGCCGGTCTGCGTGCATTACAGGGCGATGTGGCACAGGCTGACGCGCCGCCGGTGGTGGCTGGTCACTGGCACGATGCGCCGCACACCGCCAGCGGCAAGACGGCCGTTACCGCCTTTACCCAGCGTGAACTGGGCTGGGAACCCTGGCTGGCGGCGAAACCGCTGGCGGAGTTCAGTGCGGATGAACAGGCTACGCTGGCTAAATTTGGTCATAGCGACTCCGATTATTTCCGTCTGCTGGCGCGTAACCTGCCGCTGCTGGAACAGCGCACCCTGACCGATAAAGGCATTTTCTACACCGCGGGCGGTCTGCCACGTGCTGAACGGGAACTGGCGGCAACGGTAGTAAGTAAGGTTAACGGCTGTATCTATTGCGCGTCGGTCCATGCGCGCAAAGCCAGTCAGTTAGCGAAGCAGGATGATGCGATTCAGAAACTGCTGAACGTCGCGCCGGGTGCGGTGTTGTCCCACGGTCAAAGCCCGCGCTGGCAGGCACTGATCGCTTTCGCGGCGGCGCTATCGGTCACACCGGCGCGGCTGACGCAACAGCATATCGATGCGGTGCGTGATCAGGGGCTGGACACGCTTGCCCTGCTCGATCTGATCCAGTCCAGTGCCTTTTTTGCCTGGGCGAACCGCCTGATGCTGACGCTGGGTGAACCTTTTCTGCCGCAACAACAGGGATAACCATGACATCGTTTTCAACTGAACAACTGGTGCAGTGGCGTCGCGAATTGCATCAGCATCCGGAATTATCCAGTCACGAATTCGCTACCACCGAACGCATTACCCGCTGGCTGGAACAGGCGGGCATCCGCCTGCTGCCGCTGGGACTGAAAACCGGCGTGGTGGCGGAGATGGGCGACGGACCGGCGCTGATCGCACTGCGTGCCGATATCGATGCGCTGCCGATTGATGAAATTACTGACCGGCCGTGGCGCTCACAGCAACCGGGCGTGATGCACGCCTGCGGTCACGATCTGCATACGGCGGTGATGATGGGTGTTGCTCTGCAACTGAAACAGCGTGAAGCCACGCTGCCTGGCCGGGTGCGGATCCTGTTTCAGCCGGCGGAAGAGACCTTTACCGGCGCACGACAGCTGATCGATGCCGGTGCGCTGGAGGGCGTGCAGGCCATCTTTGGCCTGCACAATGCGCCTGATCTGCCGTTGGGAACGCTGCGGACCCGCCCGGGCGCGTTCTACGCTAACGTTGATCGCTTTGTCATCCGGGTTAAGGGCAAAGGCGCACACGCCGCGCGGCCGCAGGAAGGCATCGATTCTATTGTGATTGCCAGCCACATTGTGACCGCTTTGCAGACGCTGCCGAGCCGGGTATTCAGTTCGCTCGAGACGGTAGTGCTGAGCGTGACGCGCTTTACCGCCGGCAACACCTGGAATGTGCTGCCAGAAAGCGTCGAGCTGGAAGGCACGGTGCGAACCCATAACAGCGAGATTCGGGCGCAGATCCCGCAGCGGATTAGCGCATTAATTCAGGGCATCGCCGCCGGCTTTGGTGCCACCGCCGAACTGGAATGGACGGAAGGCCCACCGGCACTGATCAATACGCCAGCCTGGGTAGATGTGGCACTGGAACTGGCGCAGGAAACGGGCTATCTGGCCGAGCGCGCCGCCACCCCGCAGATGGGCGGCGAAGATTTCGCTTTCTATCTGCAACAGGTGCCTGGGGCATTTGTCAGTATCGGAAGCGCCAGCACGTATGGATTGCATCATGCGGGTTTCGATCCTGATGAAGCGCTGATCGAGCCTGCGGTGAACTACTTCACC
>Ga0308156_1001106_pt1 | contig 36102 bp, 28 predicted proteins | sample PhyAR2_FD_201041 | JGI IMG/M metagenome (GOLD analysis project Ga0308156, IMG submission 201041) | Phyllosphere microbial communities from UC Gill Tract Community Farm, Albany, California, United States - DLSL A.R2 | ecosystem: Host-associated > Plants > Phyllosphere > Unclassified | place: USA... | reverse complement strand
GACCATCGGAATATCAAACAGCGAATACGGCCGATGCTGGGGTTCAAATCATTTCGGCGAGCGCAGACGATACTGGCGGGCATTGAGTTAGTGCATATGATACGTAAAGGGCAATATCAGCATCCCGTTGGAGCGCATTTATCCCCGGCGGAACAATTTCATTTGTTGGTTGCCTAAAATATCGACAGTGCAATGTTTACTGACTTGCCTACGCTAATGCGACACAACCGATGTTTGCGACAATCTCATAATTGATGCTCCTCTCCTGTATAGTATCAGATATCAAATTTAGCCACGATCATTAAATCATATTTGCTAATTTAATGAAACTGGATGGAGTTAAAATTTAGTCACTTAAATCATATCTAACTTTCGAACATCCTAACTGACTCATTTTAATATTTTTGTTAATATAGACCTCAGTGGTGTTAACTATTCTGTAACTGAAAGCATTAAATGAGTGCTGCTCATAGATCTTGGGTCAAAATATATTAACAATAATTATGTATATTTAGTTAATAAATATGTCCATTAAGAAACCAGTGAGGCATCCACCTTATCTTAACTTATGCTAGGCAACTCAGCCGAAGATATTGCTGCGACTTGAAATTTTCGTTCCGATTTTAACACCCTCAAAAAATGGGAATGAAGAATCACAATGTTTGATCATAGAATCCTAATCATCAAGGAATTTGAGATTTCAACGCTAAACTCACATTGACAGGTGGAAGTTTTTTTCTGTAATAGCCGACATCCGCAGGAATATCTTGTGGTAAAATAATCCTGCAGGTGTCAATGCAGAGGGGCTCTAACCCTCTGCATCGAAAATTAATTTTTTAACATAAATAAATATGGTTATATTGCTACTATCAATTCATAGCGCGATGCGCAAAACAGAATTCAAAGTTATCACTGTCATACCGATAAGTTATTTTAAAGCATTGTTACAGCTGATACCTTTTATTCCACCAGAAATTGTACCTGTTTCATTCCGAAATCCATCATCTTCGTTTAAGTATAGATTCCTCCTATTGCGCTAAAGTTTTAACAAATTTTCTGATAACAAGTCATGAGTTCCAGTCGATAATTAGGTTATTTATAAACCAGTCTTTAGTATTCAGAGCTAACTAATTAGGATAATTGAGACGAGTTTTAGGATGTTTACTTTCATCTATCCAAGTATTCGAGGGGAGGATCTGCCCAGTCCGCATCAGTCATGTTACCCCCCCGACTCCCGAGAGTGGTCCGGCCGGCGTCACCAATACACATTCATGGTATTAAAGCCCAGTTAATTGAATCTTTGATACTAGCTGTATTAATGTATTTTTGGTCTAGTTGGATAATTCCCCCCTTTCTTTAGGTTCATAAATGCACTCCTTTGTTTTTCCACTCAGAGATACCCATGCAGATATCTAAACAGAGCTTCTCTGGGGTAAAAAATCGTAAGCAGCATGTGAACCGGAGCTGAAAGAGCCATACCTAAAAGTTTTAACACTATAATAAATCTCTATAATTAATTTTTCTGATCTTCTAGTTTTTAAGAAATTCTAAATTTAGATGGAGCACCAAATCCTGAGCTCTCAAGGATGGTAAATTTCTCAACTCCGTTTCATTAGTGATATTAAACTGGTAAAATTTTGTTAAATGCTTTAATCAACTGACAAAAATGATTTTTCCACGATACCTCCTCACTTAATAGATATTGATAATGCCATTCTCTTATCTAGTTAATCCTATGATTATTAACAATAACTGATTAAAAATCCTGAGTTAACAAAGTGATTTTGACCTTGCTCGTCTTTTACACTTCGAATGAAAGAAAATTTTTAAATGAATTTTTAATGGTTTGGTCGAGTAAATTCACCAAAAATAGACATATATATTATGTCAATATTACTAATGACTCGTGATTTATTTTTTTTGCTTGTCTCCTGTTAGGTGATATAAATTGCAGAAGGGAGTTTTTTTAATAAAACTCTCTAGATAATGAAATTTCATTCAATGTTTAGCTCAATGAGTATTTTTTAATCAAACTACCTTTGGTTAAATCTACTTTATCTAACGCGCAAGTATTAATTCATATAATTTACGGACGCCTATTTTTTTTGTCAAAACCTTATCGTGCCAATATACTTTTTTTATTGGCATGTTTAAACTGGTTGCTATATAACTTGTTCTATTACCAGTTAGTCTCATTGAGAGTATTCTAAATTCACACCATGTTAACGCTTTAGAGTTGATTTCACAAAATACTTTCCGTGTGTTAGTTTGACTGGTCTCGTGTATCCTACTGATTATATTGCACAATGAATCAGTGGCATCGATTATTGCATAAATATTAGAGAACCTCTGGAAGTAAAAAAGAGCAAGAGGCCTCATTTGTAAACTTGTAATAAGTATAAACTTGCAATTTTTTTCTTTAAAAAAACTTTCATCTAAATATGAAACAATAAAACTTTGGTGAAAATAGATAAAAACATGATCTTCATCCCACTTGTTATCGAAATTCAACTCTGATTTTTTCAAGTTGTGTATAGCAAATTCAAAAAAGACATTATTTAACTTCCCATCAAGATTCATGCATTACACCCTAAGTACATTTATAGATGCTAGATAACTTATAAAATAACACACAAAAAAAATTCTTTAATAACTTGTTTATAGCGATCAATTAACAAACACTGATAGATAAAACCTATCAAGCAGGATTTATTGATCGTATTTGCCGATCATATTTATTGACTAAGTTCAGAACTTAACTTAAATTTTCTCCAATGCACAAATTTTTAACGTGAACTTTTAGTTGCTAAATACAGCCAGTTTGTTAGTAATTTGTAGTCCAATATATTGAATAGATTATAAATTTTCATAATGTAAAGAAAGTATATGGGTAATGTACACTGACTCTCTGTAACGAAACCAAAACGATAAGCGGTTTTAATGAATTGATATGGAATTGGCAAAAACTTTACCCACGAGATAGGAGCGTAAGACAAAAATTGTTAACTACTTCACTACTTCAGTCATTTTTCAAATAGATGCGGGGGTACTAAATTTAGATAGTTTCTAGAGGTGTAAGTAAGCTATACAACAAAATTGCATCGCATCAATGTTCACTGGAAGTTATGTAGTGATCGGGTGAAGGTGCAACATAACGCATTAACTCTTAAGGAACGATATTATGAAAAAAATAATTGTATTTGCTGCCTTAGTTACCGTATCTACTCTTTCGGCTGTCCATGCCGCCGGTAATGGTACTATCAATTTTACAGGCGCCGTAAATAGTCAAACTTGTAATGCCACCGTCAATGGAGCCACTGGTGCAACAGCTGCTGCGGTGACACTGCCTACCGTTCAAGTCAACGTTCTTTCTGCTGCTGGTAGCGTGGCTGGTCAGACCTCATTCAATGTAGGAGTTAGTGGTTGTGCAACAACTAATCCAACGGGGGCTGGTACGGTCAAAGCCTATTTTGAAAAAGGTTCTAACGTAGATACAAACGGCCGCCTTATTAACACCACGGCCGGTGGTGCGTCTAATGTAGTGTTACAGCTGGTTGATGGTACTGGTAACACGGCAATTAACGCCGGGGATATTTCTCAGAACACTGGGAACTTCGTGACTATTACAGGTGGTAATGCCATCCTGCCCTATTCTGTTCGTTATTATGCTACCGGAGCAGCCACAGCTGGTGCTGTAACCTCCAGTGTTACCTACTCCCTTATTTACAATTAATATCAAATCACTAATTCGCGCTTTTATAAAATGTTGTATTCAGATTGATACACTACGCTATATAAATACCGATTATATTTAGTAATTAACACATTATGAAAGAGCCCTAATAAATAACAGAAAGAACTTCTATATTTTCTGAGCACTATTTTCGTTACAATATTTCCCTCAGGAATTCTGAAAAGAATTCCTTTCTTAAAAGGATTTACTGTCATGACAATGACACGCTTTTTTTTTACGACAGCACTTCTTTTAGCTACAGCAATGCCAACAACGTTTGCCAGTATACAAATCAGTGCTACTAGGGTGATTTATCACGCTGTAGAAAAGGATGTCAGCGTACAGATAATCAATCCGGGGAAATATCCGGTACTGTTACAGAGTTGGACGGATGATGGACACTCAGAGATTCATCCGGAAACCATGCATACCCCCTTTATTCTTACACCGCCTCTCACGCGCGTTGACGCTGATGCTGGTCAGACACTGCGTCTATCATACAGCGGTGTATCGATACCGTCCGATCGGGAAAGTGTTTACTGGCTGAACGTGCTCGAAATCCCCCCTGTCGGCGAGAAGAATAATAATTACATACAAGTTGCTTTCCGTTCGCGGATTAAACTGTTTTATCGCCCGATAGACCTAGATGATAAAGGTGCATTGGCTGCCATTTCACAGCTCCACTGGCATGGGCTTGGAAATAAAATATCACTTATTAACTCGACCCCATATTATGTCTCCGCCGTCGCCGTCACTTTGTCTCGCGGTGGAAATAAAATATCAGTACCGGCGAATATGTTGGCTCCGAATAGCAGTTCGGTCGTGGCTCTTCCTGCCGGGATGACTGCAGACAGTGTAGACAGCATTACTGTTGATGCAATTAACGATTACGGTGCGTCAGTTACCAAGCCGGTAAGTCGGCTGTAACACACGGGGAGTAATCCACATGCACAAGACATCTGTTGCTGAAATCCTATCGGTTGGGCGGGCAGCCATCCCGATGTCCTTCTGGCTGCTAACTATTGCAACGACACCTTCTATGTCAGCTGACGTAGAATTTAATACGACCTTTCTAGACAGTGCCTATACTGATGGCGTGGATCTTAAGCAGTTCTCACGAAGCAATAGTATGCAGACCGGAGAATATCTCGTCGATATCTGGCTTAATGATGATTTACTGGCTACACAAAAACTGACCTTCAGCAAAATGGCTAACGGAAAAGTCGTCGTGTGCATGTCCCCTGAGCTGTTGGCGCGTCTCAATATTCGGCCTTCCGCTTTACACAATACGGATAAATTATTTTCAGGACAGTGTACCTCAGTGGAGCAGGTAATTCCCTCTGCACATCTGCTTTGGAACAGCGGCCAGCAAAAACTTACCATTGCCATTCCTCAGGAGGATATGGAAAAAACGCCACAGGGAAGCGTACCACCCTCTTTGTGGCAAAGTGGCAGCCTAGCGGCTTTTGCCACATATAATGCCAGTGTTTATCAGTCTACATCCGGCGGTCAAACCTTTGACTCTCGTTATTTAAGCCTTAACAGCGGTCTGAACGTTGCAGGCTGGTACTTGCGCCATAATGGCAGTCTGACTAGTCAGACCGGAACTGGCAATCGTTATCAAAACATTAACACCTATATTCAGCATGATGTCACTCATATTCGAGGACGCTTCCTCGCGGGGGAAGCCAACACTTCTGGGCGTCTTTTTGATTCACTATCCTATACCGGCGTATCATTGTTCAGTGACGATCAGATGCTTCCGGAATCGCAGCGAGGATATGCCCCGGAAATTCGTGGGATCGCACGCAGCCATGCCCGCGTAACAGTGAGTCAAGGAGGTAATGTTATCTATGAAACCACCGTTTCTGCAGGGGCTTTTGTCATTAATGACTTGTACCCCACAGGTTATGGCGGCGATCTCCGAGTAACAGTACGTGAGGCGGATGGTAGTGAAAGCACATTTATGGTGCCTTATGCGTCAGTAGCCGATCTACTACGACCTGGGGCATCCCGCTATGAAGCGGTAGCGGGAAAATATCGCCAACCGAGCGGACATGACGGCCAACCTTTTTACCAAGTGACCTGGCAGCATGGTATCAACAATTTTCTAACTTTATACGGCGGTACACAGCTTAGCGATGGCTATCATGCCTACCAGGCTGGTAGCGGAGTATCTACCCCACTGGGTGCCGTGGCGTTTGATATTACTCAAGCCAGTACTTCTACGGCAAAAGACAAACTAAGCGGCCAGAGTTACCGCATGACATACAACAAACTGATCTCTAACACCCAGAGTAACATCTCGTTGGCGGCCTATCGTTTTTCAACACGTGACTACTTAGATTTTGCACAGGCCATGGAGTATCAGAACCTGCAGAAAGGCTATGTTACCTATCCTAGCCTTCTTTATCGAGCCAAAAACCGTTACAGCTTGACGCTGAGCCAAGGGATGTCGGAAGGCTGGGGAATCCTGTCCGTCACAGGCCTATCCCAGAATTACTGGGATCACGCTGGGAGTGATATGCAGTATCAGTTGGGTTATTCCAATCACTGGAAACGGCTTAGTTACTCGCTGACGGCAGCACGCAACCGTACTTCGGAAGGCAACATGCAAACCAGTTGGTTCGCCTCATTCAGCATTCCGTTAGGTGAGGAAAGCCCGGTTTTCTTCAGCTCCGCGATGTCCCATGACAGCTCTGGGGAGCTGGCAGAGCAGGCTTCACTATCCGGAGTTACGGGTGATAGACAGCAGATGAGCTGGGGTGTTTCAGCCACCCACAGTGAGCAAGGGGGTAGTACGGGCGGCGTCAGCGGACAATATCTTTCTCCATGGACAACCCTAAATGCCTCCGCAGGAGTTGGACGGGACAACCGTACGCTATCTGCCGGACTGTCTGGTGCGGTGGTGGCACATCCGCACGGTGTGACGCTGACTCCCTATACCGGTGACACCTGGGTGGTTGTGAGTGCTCCGGGCGCTGCTGGGGCTGAAGTGAGCAGTTATCCAGGACTAAAACTGGACCACTGGGGGAATGCGGTAATGCCAGCGTCCATGCCATATCAGCGAAATCAGATTAGTCTTGATCCTAAAGGTCTCTCAAACAGGGTGGAGATGGAGGGAACAACCCAGAATGTGGTACCGCGTGCCGGCGCAGTGGTAGTCGCGGAATTTGCTACACGACGGGGATATGCTCTACTGCTGACGCCAGCCCGTGCTGAGTGCACTTTACCTTTCGGTGTTACGGTGACTGATGGCCAGGGTAATACAGTTGGCATGGTCGGTCAGGGCGGAGCCGTATATGCCCGCGTGAATAATAAAAAAGGGCAGTTGTTCGCCAAGATCAATGGACAGAAAAAACCTTCTACCTGCGTTATGCCATTTAACGTGACCGATGAGACACTAGCCATGCAGCAGATTAGATATACATGTGCAGAACAATAATACAGAGGTGAACATGATAAAAAACTCCTATAAACCGTGTCTGAAAATCATTGCTCTATTATGGGGCCTCATAGTCTCAATACAAAGTTATGCCGCTTGCGATCCCCAAGATAAATACACTGCCCCTGTTACGCTTCAGGGAGGCACATTCAGTGCTGGGGGAGAGATGGCCGTTGGAACCATTATTCGGATGCAGCGCATTAACGGCTACAGAGATATCAATACCCCATGTGTTGGCTTACCGTATATGACCTATACCACTACAGGAGGGACGTTATACTCTGGGCAGACATACATTTATCAGACAGGTGTGAGTGGGATAGGTGTGAGGTTCAAAAATACACAGTCTGGAATTTATCATGGTACCGCAAATAGAGGAGGTCCCTGGGTAGGAACCATTCCCTCATCGCGATTCTCGGTCGACGTTGAATTTGTAAAAATGGGTGCCATTTCTGCAGGGCAAGTCAATACTCTGTTATTCCCTACTGTGACAGTGGTCACTAATGATTCTTCTGGTGGCGTGCCAGCGGCAACGTACAATTTCTCTGGAGGGAGTTTTATCGTACAGACCCCAACCTGTATCACGCCAAACTATACATACAATTTGGGAACTTATAGGGTCGACTATTTTTCATCAACAAATCCGACATCACCTTGGGTGGATACACCGGCGATTTTGACTAATTGTCCAACCTTTTACGGGAATAACTCAAATGGAAGTTACAGTAATTATACCATTAAAGATCTCAATGGCGGGGGACAAGCTACCAATTCAGGCACGATCGCACCCAATGTCCTGAATATGAGCCTGACACCTAATACAGCCATCATTGATGCTGCTAACGGTATTATCAGTACTGATAGTAGTTCTTCGGCCCAAGGTATAGCCGTTCAGTTGGGGAACAAACAGTCCGGTACGTACGTGGTACAGAATTTGAATAATGCTATGTCTGTGACAACAACGTCTGGAGGAGCTACTACTGTAACGTTTCCCTTGGCTGCAAGGATGACGAAAACTAATACTCCGGTTAAAGCGGGTAATATCAGTACCAGCTTGGTCTATACAATTAGTTATCAGTAAAAGATAAAATCAAGTTGTTAAAAAATCATATTAGCAATAAGAAAAAATAGAATTCAGGATGATAATTATAGCTTAGTTTTTTTTGGGGGGTGGTAATATGATATTCTCACTAGGAAGTAGTGATATTTAGGCCGTGTGAGAGCAGCCCCCCCATTTAAAAAACATGAATATTTATGGCTAGGAAAAAATAAATTACAGACTGTTGTAAATCAATGATTTTATATTATTACACTGCACATCGAAACCTAATAATATACATCTGTGATAAAAATGAAAAACTCTGAATGAATAATGGTTCTATCGCTATTATGGAACGACTCCCTAAAAATAAACATTTTAAATAATTAACATTATGGTTTTTAATAGAGTTAGGCTTAAAGATTGTGTGATGTTTTATCATCCAAGATCGTTCTAAGCCAATAATGCTTGATGAGAATTTTTTTTACAACATTAAAACCCCATTTAATATCACATTGTATATGAACGGTCATAATGATTAATAATGTAAAGGTGATTACCACTATAATTGTTTTCAAAGAAAAAACCGTTCTAATTAGAATATGGCTAACTATAGATCAAATTGCATAAAAAGCATAAGATTATTATAAGCACTAACAAGGGAATAATTATAACAAAATGAACTAATCAGTTAGTTTTGTTCAAAACTTGCTGTGACTATAATTAATTTTTATTCTGTCATTAAACACTTGACATTAATCTATCTAAGTACGTTCAGCAATATTAAAGCGTCGATGTTTATTTTTTTATAAAAAATGAAAGAGTAAATTATAAGTAAAATCTCAGGCTACAGAAGTATCAATTATAGTGATCTGAGAAAGCATCAACAGTATCTAATGTTATTTGTCAATTCCTAAAGCTGTAGACAACCCATCAAATCAGCTAAAAGGCTATGTTTAAATTAATCATGTAACTAATGAATAGTTAGGATTAATTAAACTGTCCAGCAAGATGACTTAACTATAGGTCGACGGATAGATTCCACCCATGATTTGCGTGATGATGAAATGTTTTTCAAGTATTTATCACTGCACGCTTTAAACTTAGATATGTTAACTATTGCTAATGGTGTATTGTAGAATATTCCCTTAAATAAAACTAAATTACATCAACAAAACAAAGAAAAATAGTATATTAATTAGAGTATATATCAAGCACTAGCACGTTAAAAATATATATCTATCAAATATGCTAAAGGCGCATGAGTACTGGTAAATGTCTCTTTAGGCATAGTCAGAAATATCTTGTTTAACTTCAATTAATTGATTTTATTGAAAATTTAAATTTTGCGTTAAATGTAATAACTAAAATATTTTTTACAAGATGATAGAAGTAGCTTTAAATGATTTAAATTGAAAATTTCAAAACTATACTTACATAAATTGTTGCATTGCATTGAAATGCATTAGTATAATGTTGTTTTAATGGGGTGGAGTGGATATAAAATGAATAAATTGATTTTATCAAGCCTTGTGGTTTTTTTTCTTTCTGGATGTGCAGAGAAAGTTAACATATCTCCAATTGGAGGAAGTAAAACAGACGGAACCATCAAGATGGGATACAGTTACAAAATGTTTAAGGAGCCGATTGTTGATTTTGATACAGCAAAGGCATTAGCAGTACAGAAGTGTAAAGTCTGGGGATATGATGGCGCTGAGGCATTTGGTGGTCAAACAATGACTTGCTCGATGTTTGGTATGTATGGGTGTGAAATAAAAACAGTATCAATCGAATATCAATGTACAGGAAAAAAGGCTATGAACAACTAATCTTTTTCATAAAGTTAATTATATTAAAAGGCCAATGTATATATTGGCCTCAACTCCTTAAATGTTTCTAACTTTGTCTCTTGATGAATTAATTACAATCGTTGGATATCTTTATCAGGTGAGCGTCGTATACAGCATTGCTATCCGATGAAAATATAGCAATTCCTTTCACTGTTTTTTGCTGACTTAAGGAACCTGAGGTCAGGTTTTCATCAACAGTATCAAGTTTAAAAACCTTAAAATCTGGAGAGTAAGCCAGCAGACAAAGTTTAGATAAATCTGCTTTTTCTGATGATAGGTTTGCTAAGGAAATCTCAAATGTTTTAGTGTAAATCGCATCGTTTCCAATCGAAATTGATCCTGTAGATTTTTCAGTTGAATATACTGCAATGCTTTGAGAGCTAGAAGCACATGCTGTGATAGAAATGCATGTTAGAGCTAAGGATGTAATGACGGGTAAAATTTTCATATCAATATCTTTGTTTGTAGAATTAAGAATAGAGATGATATCTCATTCAAGATAAATAGGAGTTAAATATATCTCAGATGCTATGCTTTTATACATAAAAGCAGTGGTGATTATCTATTATATCAACTTCAATGCTGGAACTAGCCTAAAAATATGAATCTTGTGTGTGATATATAACTACAAAAAAACTGTCATAGATAATATATAATTAACTTTTGTTTTTGTAATTGTTTTTTATATGTAGCAACTCGCTTAAAGTATAAAATAAAAAAGAAATTAACTCTTGCCATTGTTAGATAATAAAGACTTCATCCACTACTTATGCCCAGTGCTATGATATAATAAATTCTAAAGGGATGGCCTTTATGCTATTTCGTTAATTTGGTAGTTGGTTTTTATCTTAATCGTATGAAATGCGAATGGCCATTTATTTATATTATATCATATGAGGATATCATGGTTAGTTGTTTAGGATTAAATCATACAAGCGTAGAATTCAGTTTTCTTTTATATTTATAGACAACTTGAAATTTAAGGTCTTGTATTAGCTAAAAAATACTTTAAACTATATGGTAAGTTAAGTTAAGTTAAGTTAAGTTAAGTTAAGTTAAGTTAAGTTAAGTTAAGTTAAGTTTTTAGTCACAATTTTATGGACTTGACAATTATTCAACTTCTTAAATGTTTTTCATAATGGCAACTTGATAAACACAAAAAATAATTATAACCATTTTTTAGAATATTGTGATTCATGTCGCAAATAAAACTTCTCAATAGGGTTTAAGTTTGAAATATATATATATAGGAATTTTAATTTTTACGTCAGTGTTACATATATATTGCAACTATGAATTTAAAGTCCAAAAAAAATATACAAATCGAGCCGTCTATATCATTAAAGTCAAAAAAATAACCCACAGACATCTATTTAAATAATGATAAAATAGTTGAGTAGTTTATTATATGTTTTCTATTAATAATGATTGCACTTAGTTTGACTTTTAAAGTGCTCTACTCTTGAGACGTAGCGTTAGTACATTTTCGGATGCTATTTTCATTATATATTTTTGAATTGATGACTTTGATATTGAGTGCAGCATAATTGCTTAACTTTTGGGTATTTCCGCCAGAATCCCCAAAGGCTGTTCATAGCCCTGTAATTTGGCTACACTCCGCACGGGCTCTGGGGTTGCATACCTCAACGCTTGCGGTGACGCCGTTCCGAGCGCGTTACGGCGACCACCGCAATTTCGTTTTTTACGCTCATTTCGTTTTTTCCCCAACGTTAGCACTGACCGATCACCGATTTATTCCCCTTCCCTGTTATCATCAAGCTCGGCAAAATAGTCAGTAAGAAATCGTCTTTTGAATATTGGCCATCGGCCAGTGCGACACCACGGCCAGTGTTGTGTGTTTTTTGTACCCAAATGCACGAGATTGCGGAGATTAAAAAATTGAGCCTGATACCCCACAATCTAGAACAGATTTCACGTAGCGCGATCGGCTTGCCGGGCGACTATGCGCGCGCGGTTCGCCTGCGTGAGATGGCCATCGCCGCCGATCTGGATGTGCCCCGCTATTTATTGGCACCGGAAATTTCAGTGCTGCTCAGCTACCTTCCCGATTTGCGTCAGCGCGTGTTGATTGAAACATTGTGGAACACCGGCGCTCGGATCAATGAAGCGTTGGCCCTGACACCCAGTGACTTTTTTTTCAACGCGGATATGCCCTTCGTCAGATTGCGGACGTTGAAACAACGGGCACCGCGATCGCGAGGACGACCGACGAAAGAAGAACAGCAAGAAGTGCCGTTTCGGGCTGTACCTTTGCCCGATGAAGATTACGTTCGGCGGCTGCAGGAGTATTTTGCGACGTTTCGTTTACTAACGCGTCGAGCCACTCCGATGTGGGGTGTGGCCAGCCAAGAGACACCGCGTAACTGGTTAAAAGCGGCGGTGGAAAGAGCAGAACGTGACGGCGTTTCATTTTCGGTGCGACCTATTACGCCACACACATTTAGGCACAGCTATGCCGTACATCTGTTGATGAATGGCATACATATTAAGCAGGTACAGGCATTGATGGGGCACAAAAGAATGGAGAACACAGAGGTGTACACCAAGATTTTTGCGCTCGATGTGACGCCTGATTTGAGTTTTTCGATGTCGCCGGCTCAGGCGAAATTATTGCTGCGCTAGTCCGTCATCATAAGATGAATAACGGAAAATCCTTCATGATCAGGTTGCTGTTGGCCGCGGAGGTGGCACTGTTCTAATAGGGGAATAATACCGGAGGTATCGCCAGTGAATCGTACCGCGAGTGTTTTGACCAGTTTGCCATTCTCATCAAAAGAAGGCTGTAGATCCTCTTTGGGTGTATAGATTGCGCTGGCAGTATTGGAGTTCTTCCAATGCTGATCCCACTCTTTACGTGAAACCATAAAATCTAGCCAACCCATTGTTTTCAATGTCTCAACGAAGTACGTAAATCGGAATAAATCGCTTTGCTCAGCAAGTTCCCCCGCGCTTGAACGGTAGATGTATTCGATCTTTTTGAGTAAGTTGGCGCCAAATCCATACTTCTTACCCTGAGCGAGCAGCCATATAATATCGGGCGCAACGCTCTTCGGGAATAGCTTACGTTTTTGGGCTGTTAGCAGCCATTGCATGACAAACACATGCTGCTCAAGCGAAGACTGCGCTTTCCCCTCTTTTTGGGCTAGGCGTACCGATGTGAGTAGGCACCAGGCCAGATGCGCTAATTCTGATGCAGGACGCGTGTGATAAGGAACTGTCATGTCAGTGCTTTATATTGAATGTAATGATGTGGAGAATACTAGCATAAGGATATAAACGCAGAGCAAACATGAAGCTTTATTTATATAAATCAGTCTATTGAGGCTTCATCCACCTATTAGGAATAGTCAAGTCAGGGAAACATAGAGGAATGGCTAGCTCATGCTAGCCCTTAAACGTTTGAATGCTTAATTTAGTGGCGGATTTGGGCCAGTTCATCTTCGGAAAGGCCGGTCATTTTCATGACGGTAGTACGGTCGAGGCCGTTTTGCAGCATGGTACGGGCAATTTTCAGTGTTGCTTCACGCTCACCTGCTGAGCGGCCTTCTTGTCTACCAAGTTCAATGCCTTTCTCTATGCCCTGCTCAATACCTTGCTCGATACCTTTTTCGATACCTTTTTGTTCAAGCTGTTGTGCGATGGTCATGAGTGCGTCTCCGTGTTGCGGCACACGCTGTGCCAGTTCGCGAACAAAGGCTTCGGCGTCTGAAGTATTGCCTGCCTGTAAGATATAGTGTACCAGCGATACCACCTGTGTTGAAGAGAGATATCCTGCTAGCAGAGTTGTGGCCAGTTTGTCCATCAGCTCCGCCAGATCCCGCTGATGGATATGTTTTTGCAGTAATGTCAGTGCGGCCATACGACGATGGCCAATAATCTCATCATCAGGAATAACAGTGACATCAACCCGTGGGAAAGCGGTGCTATAAAGATTAGCTGCAAGCTCAGGGTTATCAAACTCATCCAGCCAACGAGTGGAATACGGGTAAGGGCTACGCTTACCGACATAAAACAGCACGGGTATCACTAGCGGCAACTTTTTATGGCCTGCATCAAGGTGGCGTTGCATAGCCGCGACAGAGTAACGCAATAACCTGAACGCCATATGTTTATCTGGTGATGACTGATGCTCAATCAACACATGCACATAGCCATCCCCTTCCATCGTTTTCACACTATAGAGCACGTCGCTGAAATACTGACGAAGATCATCCTCGACAAAAGAACCAGATTCCAACTTCAGCGTACTGAGGTCACAGATGGCACGCAGCTCAGCGGGAAGGTGCAACTCCATAAAATCACGGGCAATATCAGGTTGTGCGAGAAATTGCCGGAATGTCGCATCATGAGGCGTTGGGGTCGTGCTTTTCTTTTTCATCGTTTCTGACTCTGAGAATGAAGCCTGTATTTTACCATAAAGACAGATGATGTCCTTTATCCCTCATACAAGCATGGTGAGTTAACCTATGCGTTTTACTTTCTCTTCTATCAAAGGGAGAGGGAGACGATATGGGAAATAGCCCAACTTTACCCATTCTTATCAAGAAAAATAATCAGGGATTTGGGAGTAAGTTTGCGAGAATAGGCATTACGCAATCAGCATTTTTTCAGCCTGTAACATCGAAGCTATGACTAAGTGATAAGCGGGGAAATCTCTAGATACCATGTTTTGTAAGCAGACTGCTGAACCTAAGAGAATATAAGAAAGAGTGTGGGAAACAGGCCAACTTTAGCCATTCCTGTCAACAATAGTGAAAATCAGTTTTCCATCTTCATTTTGTGTCATTGCAGCTTTTAACGGTGTGTTTTCGTTTATTTTTTTCAGCGCAGGGTTGAGAAATGTACGCTTCATTTCTGCAAAATTGTTGCGCTGAGACTCAGGGAGAAGGAATCGATCGGACAACCAATCTGGTGTTGTGATCCAAATACCAGATGAGCGGAATTGGCATAGACTTTCATATAAACGAATGACCCTTACACTATTGATTTTTCCGCAGTCATAAAGAGAATAAGTCGTGAACTGACTGGTTAATCCCATCAAATAGGGCATGACTTTATAGTTAAATTCAATTTGCCATTTTCCCCTTCCCCGCTTCAATCCAGCCTCAGCTAACCATGGGCGCTTAACTTCTTCAAATTCACCTTCGCGAGGATAAAAAGTCACATTGCTGTCTGCGAGAGCACTCACCCCTTTTTTAACGTCAGTCGAGGCAGTATCAACGCCAACCTTAAAAAACTTTTGGTAATCAGCAACCGTGATTGTGAATAACGGTGAAACAGACTCCGGCTCATCTTTTAAGTGGTAGCACTGCATCAAGCATAGCCAAAGGACGCGCTTAGCTTGTAAAGGCAGGTAATAAGCAGCTTCAGTCAATTCGTTTGACTGACTGATATTTATCGGTTTTTTAGCTAAACGAGTGTTTTCAGTCATGAGCGTATGGGGTGAATTTTGAGTCCCCATATACTGGCATGTCTTGCCGTTAGCGACAAGTAAAATGAAAGGTTATCCACAGCAGATAATGAAAAATCAAACTTGGGGTATTTCCCATAGTAACTTGGGGCATTACCCATAACTACTTTGTGTATTACCCACACAAACTTGTGCTATCTCCCATATGTACTAGGTGTGTTTCCCATAGATAAAGCCTGTAAACCCAGTAGGGACGGGCCTCGCAGGCTTCCTAAAAAGCTTTAAAAAGAGAAAAAGATTAAAAATGTTATAAAAATAAGATGGTGGATAAGTGGATAATCTTAGGCAAATAAACTTGGGGTATTTCCCATAGTGGCCATATCGGCAAAAATGTGAACGTGCCCAGTTGAGCATCGAGACTTTTACGCTTCCTCGCCGGCTCGCTCGCGACGCTCGGTCACTGGCTGCGGCGAGCGTTGATATTCAATTTTAAGATATTTGCGTTATTTTAGTTGTTTTGCGTGTTTTTTGGTGTTTTACTATAAAAACGCAAATCACATAGAGATAATACTTATGGATCTAAAGTCAACTCTTGACCGCTGTATTGAGCGTGGGCAGTTCATGACTCAAGAAATTGCTAAATCGCAGTTTGGTAATGACAGCCCTGCCGCTCGAACAATTACTCGGCGCTGGCGTATTACTGAGGCTGCTGAACTTGTCGGAGTGACACCTCAAACGATCCGTAACTATGAAGACTCAGGAAAACTGCCTCCTCCTGAGACAGCTATGATTGGCCGCGTTGAGCAACGAACTGGGTATTCCATTCAGCAAATTAATGATATGCGGGATGTGTTTAAAACAAGATTATCTAAACCAGAAGGCGAAAACCCTGTTGTTCTTGCGATTGCAGCTCATAAAGGTGGCGCATACAAGACATCAACGTCTGTTCACATCGCTCAATGGATGGCGTTGCAAGGGTTGCGAGTTTTGTTGATTGATGCGACCGATCCTCAAGCGACGGCCTCCTTATATCATGGCTATGTTCCAGACCTGCATATACATGAAGAAGACACTTTATTGCCTTATTATCTTGGCCAACGAGATGATGCTGCCTATGCGATAAAGCCAACTTGCTGGCCAAATCTTGAAATCATACCGTCTTGTCTTGCAGTGCATCGTATTGAGTCGGAAATTTATAGCTTGCACGATCAGGGGAAATTACCTGTCGCACCTCATCTTTTATTACGAGCGGCCATTGAGTCCGTCTGGGATAGCTATGATGTTGTGGTGTTAGACAGTGCACCGAATTTAGGCATCGGAACTATCAATGTCGTGTGCGCTGCTGACGTTATCGTAGTGCCTACTCCGGCTGAGCTCTATGACTATGTTTCCACGTTGCAATTTTTCACCATGCTTAGAGATTTAATGTCAAATATTGATCTTAATGGATTTGAGCCTGATGTACGCGTTTTAATTACTAAATTTAGCAATGCGATCGGTAGTCAGTCCCAGTGGATGGACGATCAGATAAGGAATGCATGGGGGGGAATGGTGCTGAAAGAAGTTGTTCGCGTGACGGACGAAGTCGGGAAAGGTCAAGTACGAATGCGTACTGTATTTGAACAGGCCGCTAACCAGCGCTCAACCCCAGCTGCGTGGCGTAATGCGGTTTCTATTTGGGAGCCTGTTTGCGCAGAAATTTTCAACCGGTTAGTTAAACCTCGTTGGGAGAATGCATAATGAAAAGGCAGCCCGTATTACGCAATGCACCTTCTATAAATTTTGATGACGCTAAACCAGCGATCGGCAATGTAGAATCTCCGGTATCTGCTCCAGCCGTTAGTCAGCTTGCCTCTCGAGTGAGTAGCATGAAAGGCAATACGATTGTATTTCCGGTAGCTGGTAAGGACGTTACGTTCACGCTGAAAATTGTTTCTGCTTCTGATGTTGAAGCCAAAACAACCGTTTTTGGAGGGAATGAACGTAGTCAAGCATTGTTATGTGAATCATCATTAGACGATCTTATCCCTTCATTTTTAACATCCGGTCAGCAGATCCCCGCTTTTGCCCGTGAGCGTAACGGTAATATTGAGGTGGCTGATGGAAGCCGTCGTCGTAAGGCTGCAATACTTACTGGAAGCGACTACAAAGTTTTAGTCGGTAACCTTACAGATGAACAAATGTTATGGTTATCGCAAATTGCAAATGACTATCGCCCGACGAGTGCGTATGAACGCGGTCTGCGTTATGCCCAACGGCTAACATCTGAATGCGACGGTAATATTAGTCAGTTGGCTGAGGTTGAGCATATCTCACGCAAAATCATTCAACGTTGTATTAAAACAGCTGAGCTGCCCCTTAAAACTATTCAGCTGTTTGCGAATCCGAATGAGTTGAGTGCACGCAGTGGTGAAGCATTAAATAAAGCTTATGAGGATAATTTTGATGCGCTAAAGCTGGTTACTCATAAGCTTATGAAGCAAAAACAGGAAGGTCGTCAGTTCACTACGGAAGAATTGATCGCCGCGTTGATGCCTGAGAGAAAGCAGTCAGAAAAAATTCATAAAAAGAATTTTGGCAAAAATATAGAAGCGAAATATTCAAAAGACAGTGTTTCTTTCAATCTCAAATCTGCGCCAGAGCCATTGGTTAAACAAATTGAAGCGCTTTTGCATGCCTATGTAAAAGAACATTCTTTGTAGTGCCTGAATGAGATCAAAACAAAGCGGGGTATGCCCCCGCCTTTGCTCAGTACATGTTTATTGTTTCTAGCCTATCCTTCATATATTTCCTCCCTCTTCAAACTCATTTCTAAATCCGAACTGTGCTCCCTATCCCCTATCTAGCCCTGGATATCCTAGTGGGGCCGTGGTTCCTATCACCGACGTTAGCATTGAATATTCAAGTGGGACCGTGGTCCCAATCACCGATGTGGGCATTGAATATTCAAGTGGGACCGTGGTCCCAATCACCGATGTGGGCATTGAATATTCAAGTGGGACCGTGGTCCTAATCACCGATGTGGGCATTGAATATTTAAGTGGGACCGTGGTCCCAATCAGCGACGTCGGCGTTGAATATTTAAGTGGGACCGTGGTCCCAATCAGCGACGTCGGCGTTGAATATTCAAGTGGGACCGTGGTCCCAATCAGCGACGTCGGCGTTGAATATTCAAGTGGGACCGTGGTCCCAATCAGCGACGTCGGCGTTGAATATTCAAGTGGGGCCGTGGTCCCAATCAGCGACGTCGGCGTTGAATATTCAAGTGGGACCGTGGTCCCAATCAGCGATATCGGCATTGAATATTCAAGTGGGACCGTGGTCCCAATCAGCGACATCGGCATTGAATATTCAAGTGGGACCGTGGTCCCAATCACCGACATAGGCATTGAATATTTAAGTGGGACCGTGGTCCCAATCACCGAGATACCAACTTAACCTGCAAGTTAATATTGAAACTGAAACCGCTTTGTTTGAGGTGAGGAGGGCACATAAAAGTATGTCAAAGATGATTTCGGACCTAAACAATGATGTGGTAGCTATACTGAAAGGCAACAAAGGTTGATGAGTTCTTATCGAATTAAAGCTAACGGTAGCTCGGACCACTTTGTTGTATATGAGGGTGAAAGTAATTCCCGCTTCATCCTCCAACCTTTCTCAATTCCCTGTCCGCCAAACCATACTTTTCCGACACCGGTGCTATTAATGCGGTCGACAACTTTCATCAGTTGCTCACTGTTCGCACGCGGTGGCGTCTCATCAAACATATCAATCTGTCCCGGACGACTGCAGAAATCATTGAGCATGATGCCCGCCTTTTGATAGCGATATCCATAGCGCCAGATTTGAGACAGTGCTTTCATCGCGGCGGCGACAATATCGCGCGTATCTTGTGTGGCCAACATCATGACCTGATTGGCACTGTTGCCGTACTGCGGCTCGTTGGCATACGGACTGGTACGCAGAAATACGCTAACGTGGCGGCAACACTGCTTTTCCTCACGCAGCTTCTCAGCCGCGCGTTCGGCGTACTGACATACTGCTTGTTTCATGTCCTGCAGCTGTGTGATGCGCTCACCAAAACTACGGCTGCAGATGATTTGCTGTTTTGCCGGTAGCGCCTCAATCGATATACAGGGTATGCCGTTTAACTCTCGAATGGTTCTCTCAACAACGACGCCGAATGTTTTCTTCATCAACTGCAAGTTGGCGTCAGCCAGCTGCAGGACCGTTTCAATGCCCATCATGCGAAGTTTCGCTGATAACTTGCGGCCAATCCCCCATACCTCGTCGACCGGAAGCAGCGCCATCAGTTTGCGCTGACGTATGCGGTCGCTTAAATCGACGACGCCGCCCGTGGCGGGCCAGGTCTTTGCTGCGTGGTTGGCTAATTTGGCCAACGTCCGCGTTTGTGCAATACCAATGCCACAGGTTAGGCCCGTTCGTTGGGATACGGTCGCGCGGACTTGTCTTCCATAATCCAGATACGGCTCGCTGGCATCGATGCCGGCTATCTGTAGGAATGCCTCATCGATGCTATAAATTTCCAGCGACGGGGCCAGCGACTCCAATATCGTCATGACACGATGACTCATGTCGCCGTTTATGTGGAATACAAAATCAAGAAGAAATACGGCTCCGAAGAGCCGTTAAAGGTCGAAATTATGTCCAATCCTCATAGCCATTTTCATATATCCAGACGATACCTCCTGGACATTCATCAAAAGTGAACCATAAATCGTGGTAAAGACCTTCCTCTTGCTGGGGTAACGCCTCTCTGAAACGATTTATTTGCTCCTCAGTACTTCCTGTTAGGAATTTTCCGTGAGAGGCTAATTTGATCTTTCCGTCTTTAATTAGAAGTTGAAGAAGTTCCAAAAAATAACCTTTCTTCTCTTCATACGACAGTATTTTTTTGTCGAAATTATCAGCTCTCATTGCGGACCAGACAGTCCCAATCGAACAGCCTTCCAGCTCCTCGCTGAATAATTTATATTCATCATCGCTATACAACATACAATCCCTCACCGAAATTTGATTTCTATTCTTTTTTTCACTTTACCCTGTAAGGCTTCCAGTTGTTCATTTCCTTTGATTTCGATTGTCCAGCGAGCCTTTGTTTCGTCGGCACTCCGAGAAACATTTCTGAGGTTGATTGTGGCTCCACTATCTAGCACCGCATAATATCGTCCAGGAGCTGTTGGTATTTCTACCAGTGGTTTTCCACCCGTAAGCGATTGTGCATAATTGAATATATCTTGAGTTGATAACGTTTCGGTCGCGAACACCTTGGTGTTACCTTGCTTATTGCTGCCGCCGTCCCCAAGCACCTGAGTAAATTCTTTCCCGAATACGTTCAGCTTATTTTCACTCTGTTTGGGGTCAAACATTCTGACTAGCTGAGCGGTATTCGTCTTCTGGATATTTCGCAGATAGTCTGCCGTTTGCGTTGACAGGTTTGCGCCAGAAGCGGTTTCTCCTTTGATAAAATCGGCGACAGGGCGGGTGTTGAGTGCCTTCGATACATAGAGGTCATCTGCTGTTTTGGATAACTGTTGCGCTAGCTTTGTGGTGGTAACCTGCGTTTTCCCTACAATTAACGTTGCGCCTGAGGTAATGGCTCCTGTACCAATAACTGCGTCGGGGGCCAAAATATCTGCAGCGTATATACCCGCCTGATTGAGGCAAAGTGCGGGGTTAGTTTTGCAACTGGCAATCGCCAGACGAGCGGCGAGTACCAGCTCAGGCGTCGCCCCCAAAAGCGTCATACCTCCCGCCGTTAGCGCAAGCCCACCGCCCCCCACGATGGCGACAGCCGCCGCAGCTTCACGTCTTGCCGACACGCGACTGGCCGCGGCAGTATCCCCTTTATCTGCCGCCAGAATGTCACGCTGATTCTCCAGTGCATATTGCTGGAGCATATGCTCTGTCATATTGTAGCGATAAACATTTTGCGCGCTATCCGCGCCGCTATAGGCCCCTTCGGGGGTGTGGGTTGTCAGTGCGCCCGTTAGCGCCCCGATAACGCGTGCCGTTTGCTCTTTGGTGGTATTTCCGTTTAATGCCTCCTGCAAACGGTACAACTGATGGTCTTTCTCATTGATATATGCGGGCTCAAATAACGCGCTTTGCATTACCGCTCCGGCAATTTCTGCCGCTAATGCTCCAGCCGCAGCTCCTTTAGCATTACCACGCCCAATTTCAGCACTGATCCCCGCCAGTACGGCATGACTGACCGATTTCCCTGGAATACCGAGTATTTCGCCGTTATCGCCAATCAATCTGGCACCTTCAGCATTGACCTGGTTGCCGATATTGGCCAGCAGGGCATTGGTCAGGTTGTCCTTGAAACTGCCTCCGTTGATGGTGGTATTCAGGCTGGAGCTGATAACGGACTGACCGGCCACGCGTTGGGCCACCTTACTCCAGTCCCCGTTGCTTAATTGCGGTAACTTGACATCCTGAGGGTTGAGGGCGTTCCCTTCGGCATCGAGGTTCCATCCCATCGCTTGGTCGAAACCATTGAGTGCGCCCCCGATAACCATTGCTGTGGCGGTAGCTTTGACTGTATCGCTGTTGCCGAGGTCTTTAAGCGTTTTAGATAAATCACCCTGATTCTCTACGAGTTTTACCGCAGCTTGTGAAGCTAATGCCTGCATGCCCGCCGTCATTGCCCCACTGGTGATGGCGCCGCCGCCCACGGATGCGGCTGTGTTCGCGGCAGTGGTTGCCACCAGAGAGCTGCCAGCGGTGACCGCAGCTGCTGTAATGGCAATAACAGCGGCCACCGCCGGGTTAAGGTGCTGGCTTTTATAGTCCCAGCTGTCGTAGGCATCGGTCACTTTATTCCACTGAACGTCACTACGGGTGTTCAGGCCTTTAACCCATTCGGTCCCGGATGTGTTTCCTATCGCGTTGATAGCACTTTCCAGCGATTGTCGGTTTTGCGTTTTAATATCAGCACTGATACCTTGAGCAGCATCGACTTTAAGAGTGCCTCCCGCATGAATACTGGGCATGACCCATTTGCCTTCGGTATATCCCTTATCAGACTGCTTGATGTAGAAGCCTTTGGATAAAGAGACCGTCTGTTCAAACGTGGTATCTTTCACCGCTCTGAAATTAACCGCGCCCTGTGTGCTGGTTAAGTGTGCATTGTTACCGGCCGCAATTTTGCTGGCCTCATAGGTGCTGTCGTCTCGACTGAGTAGGTTAATGTTGCCGCCTGCGGTAAACTCAGTCACCTTGTTGGTGACATCGTGCCGAGTTTGTTTGACTTCCTTTTTAGTGATACACAGGGTCCATTTATTGCATTTCTTCTCTTTGTCCTCGAAATGATTCACCTCCTCAACTGCCTGAGCATAGAGGTAGCCGCCTTTAGCAGCGATGTCTATCGTGCCGGTGCTGACAGCTAGCGCTTTATTACGTGCTGTTTCCTGTGCTTTACGTTGATTTTCTATATCATATTGACGCTGTTTTTCGGTACGAGCCGCATTGAGTTGACGTTCTGCCGCATTCTTTTCATTGAGTGGCGCTGCGAGCTGTTGTTGGCGTTGAGTCAGGGTATTTTGTGCCACGCTCACAGCATTTTGTGCAGCATTGACGGCGTTTTGACGCGCTAACAGACGTTGACGGATTTTGTCATATTCGGCCACGGTGGCATTTTTGACGCCGTTGGCGACCTTTAATCCATCTGCCGTCGGTGCCCATGGCTCCCCCCATTTAAGAACCTTATTGACGTAGGCAAGCCCGCCTGCACGTAGGAGCTGGTCAAGATGGGCCTGATTATTGATAGTGGCAGACGCATCAAAGTTCGCGCCGCCTCCGCTGTAGCCGGGGACGGGAATAAAAACATGCGTCGTCGAGGATATCGGATGGGCTACCACGTTAGATAAAGACAGTGAGTCGGGATGTTGGCGAGCGGCATTAAGCTCTTGTTTTCGTTGCGCCAGCAGGCTTGCCGCTTGCGATTGATTTTGTTGTGCGACATTAAAGCGTTGTACGGCAAGTTTGGCTTGTTGTTCGGCGGCGCTTAATGCAGCGTCGACAGCGGACAGATTGGCCGCAGGTGCGACACTCCCCGTCTGGCCTTTTGACTCTAATTTGGCAGCCTGGAAAAGAATACTGCCATTTGATATCAATGTCAGAAGCTCGCCGGCAATGAGGCTGCTACCTTTTTGTATCAGCTGTTCCTGGTACCCTCCTGAATGGACGCGATGGGTTTTATTTGCCACGGACTCAAAGCGCATATTCGCTCCGGAAGTTACCGTCATATTGCCATTGGACGCTAATTGGGCCCCTTGAGTCAGTATGTCACGATTGGCTGCCAAGCTAAGCCCTTTGCCTCCTTGAAGACGCGTGACTACATGGATGTTATCCCTGTTGTTTTCGTTACCGTCTGCTTGGAACGTGTAGGGGAGTGCTTTCATCGTCATATCCCTCCCGGCAAAGAGGGTAGCGTGGCCGACTGCGGCGATGTCTGCACCTTGCATATTCAGGTCCTGCGCAGAATATATCAGCAGATCCCCGCCAGCCTTTATCTGGCTGCTAAGCTCTGGCGTTCTGTTAGGTGAGAATAGGTAACGAGTGGCGTCACTGAGCGTACGCACATTGAGGTCAGTATTATTACCTGAAGACAGACTGATATTTTGTCCCGCATTGAGACGGGTACCATTAAGTGCGAGAGTTCCACCGCTATTGAGTGTCACTGAGCCTGTGGTATTGAGGTTTCCGGCCCCGAGCATCAGGTTAAACAGTGCCTGTTCACGTACGCTATCGCGGTTTGTGCCGAGACGCAGTGAATGGAGCAGGGCTTCTGTTTTTTCAAGGGACAGGCCTGTACCTGCGTTCATCTGGATGCGGGCACTCTGTGGTGCAAACTGCACATTACGCAGAAGAATGCTTTTCCCCGCCGTCAGCGTTAAGTCATGGGATGCCTCAAGGCTTGTGAGCAAAGGGGAACCATCCGTTTGATAATACGCGGGCGTTTCACTGGTCGTGGCGGTGACATCGCCGTTCTTACTGATAAGGGAGATATCTAGCCCTTTTAGTTGACTTTGTACGGCAGTGACATTGTTTATCGCCGTAGCCGTGATTGATTTTCCTGCGCTGAGAAGGGCATGGTTGGTCTTGAGCCAATCATCGGTAATCACCGATAAGTCGCCACGTGCCTTCACAACATCTGCGAGAAGTACGGTGCCCGCATGCAGAACAATATTATTCGCAGTTATGCTATCAGTACGGGATGCCACGCTGACCTCTTTTAGCGCCGGCGTATCATCGTTTAACGATGTGCTAATACGGATATTGTCTCGAAAATCGGCAACAAGGTTCCCACCCGCGCTGAGATAAGCTTGCGGTGCGACTGCAGGTGTATCTACCCAGGTCTGAAGAGTTTCACCGGGCATATAATGCGTGGTGATACGCAGTTCTTTGGTCGTCAGAGGATTAAAGTTGGTTGGCCCCTGCGCGGCGTTAGCTTTTTCATCTGGAATATAGCGAATGAAGTTAAGCAGCGTCCCTGTTGCGGTGTGCGTATTATTGAAAGATAGCCCCGTTAAGAACAGGTCGTTATTGGCATGTATAACGCTGTCATGGTTATTGAGTACATCGCCATTAAGATACAGGTTTCTCCCTGATGTAATGTGTGAGGCCGGTGACGTTGTGGCGAGACGATACTGGGTTTGTTTATCGTTAACCACGCCACCTTGGGTAATATCACTAAAATCGGCACGGCCAAACCATTTATCCGGTAACGGCGTGGTCAGGTTTGCGTTAATAATGACGCGGTAGTCACCGGTTTCCGCCATGACATTTGACACTTCAAGGTTTTTGTCGGTCGACGTTGGAGATAGGGCGGTTTTTATCAGGGGGGAGGTGTCTCGGATGTTACTGACCTGCTCAGCACGAACAACCATATCGCCCTGAGTGGTCGCTATCCTTGCTGAACGGTTTTCCAGCAGTTTGGCTTTATTCCCCTGTGCGTCTTTTTGTATCCATAGTCCTTTGCCGCTTTGTATCGATGCAGAGGAGCTCACGTTACGTATGGTATCCCCGAAGATACGCATATCCTGTTTTGCCGTTACACTGGCCCGATTTTCAATGGTATTTGCGGCCAGCGTGATGTCTTGTTCACTATTTATCTGACTGCCTGCCGTCAGGCTAATTTCTTTCGCTTGAACATTCAGGTTCGTTTTTGCTGATATCTCGCCCAGGGCAATCTTACCGTTAGCGCTCAGGGTGATATCGTTCTGCTGAGCATGGATATTTTTCAGGTTGACGCCGACACCGTCTTCGGTTGCGACTAACCGTATCTTGTTGGCGTACATACCACCGAGCGCTTTGGTATCGAGAGCCAATGACGGTTTTGCTCCCTCACCCACATTGGGTTTGACGCTGCCATCCTTGAAGCTCACGCGGTTAGCGCCCTGGGTGAATGACAGACTCTGTGCCTGGATTTTGCCATTGAGCTCGGTGGCGCGGCTCAGGATATCTACATATTCTTGTGTTTGCCCATCCAGCCCTTTTTCGCCAATAACGACGCTGCCTTTTTTGATGTCAAGTGCGTCAAGCGCCCCCTGTTTATCAAACTGGGGTTGCCCCGTGGTAAGCGTCACCCCCGGGGTATTGATAAAGCCGCATCCGTTGCATGTGATCCCATTGGGGTTGGCGATCATGACACCGGCTTTATGGCCGAACACCTCCAGCTTCCCTTGCAGTTCGGTACGGCTGCCGCCAGTGACTTCATTGATAATGAGTTCTGCCGCCTGACCTTTGAGGTTACCGTTGGCGTGTAATTGCCCCGCCAGTGCGGATACTCCTTCTGACGTGGCGTTGTTGAGTACAGCACCTGGGGGCGCAACGTTAAAGTCCTGATAGGTATTATGGGATATTCCCGCCTTATTCGGGGTTGCGATATTAACCACAGGGACATTGCCCTGTTGAACCTGTGTATTGCCCGTGGCAGCATGAATACCTGCGGCAAAGGCAGGGTGTAAAGGCTGGAGTACCGTCAGGTAAATTAGTGTGTAGCTGACGCCTCTGGCCAGAGGATGAGAAAGTTTCTCCATCATCAGTCCCTCGATTAAGTGTATTGTCGGACGCCAGAACATGACGCCCATATCATGTTCTGGCGTTATAACGTGATACTTGCCTGCCAGTAGGCGACCCAGCTATCAGGGTTGAGTGTGTTGGGGTATTTCAGTGGTTTCCCAATGGATATTGACTGACGCCATACGCGTTCGCCGATGGACAAACTCAGGGCTGAGCCCAGCACAGCACCGCCGTCAACCAGACTTTTTTGTGGCTGAACCCACCCATAGTCCATCGCGGCCGTGATGGCGACATCACCGACCCAGGGTAAGGTTGCCCACTGCCAGTTCAGCTCATTTCGCCAGTAGGCTCCGCGATTTCCCGTTAAATAATGTTCTTTAAATCCACGGACAGAATACTGGCCTCCGACAGAGAGACGTTCAGAAGCATAGAGGTTGTCGGGCGTGGTTTGTCCGTAGGCTGAAGTGAGGAAATAAAGCGAGGGGGCCAGAGGGTAGAAGTAGCTGGCACTGAGTGCGTATTTTCTGAACTCACTACGTGGCATGTCGGGATAATGTGCGTCATCGTCAACACTTCCCAGCCAGCCGGTTTTCAATACGTCGGTGGGTCAGTGAGGTACCTAACGCGAGTTTTTGTTGTCCATCCCGATAGAGAGTATGTGCAACATCCAGAACATGATTTTGAGTGTGACCTGTATACGGGTATTGGGTTCCATTAAAGGGTATCCATTGACTGAAGTCACTCCAGCTATACAGGTAGCTCAATAGCGAATAGCCATAGGGCAGAGAAACACTGCCGGACAGGCTTCGGCTACGCCTGTCATGACGAAACTCGCTATCGTGTGAGGCAGAAAATACCCACTGGTCCGCTAAACCCAGAGGATTATCAATCGTTACCGATGTTGTAAGTTGGGTCTCACCTGTGCTTTTTTGTCCGCTGTTATCGACAGAGGCGTTCAGCGACAGGGGACTTTTTTTATTCGATGACACCAGTTCGACCCGCGAAAACCCCGGCTTAGTGCCGGGCTGGATATCGATGGTCAGCGGCTGTGACGGAAGTCGGTTGAGCTGTTCGAGACCCTGCTCAAGGTCGCGAAGGTTAAGGACTTGACCAACCATGTTGGGGAAAGCCATTTTGAGGGTGGGGGATGACTTTCCATTGCGTGTGATGGACTCAATCCGTCCTTCGGTAATGGCAATATAAAGGTGTCCGTGAGAAATATCTTGTTCGGGTAGCCATGCACGCGAGGTGACATAGCCTTGAGAGAGATAGTCCTGAGTAATATTGCGCACCAGAGCATTGATATCATAGAGTGACAGACAGCGGTTAATCCAGGGGGTCGTCAATGCCTTGCGACGAGACAGGGTGATAAGTGCACTGTGGGTTATTTCAATATGAAAAATACGCTGGCATAACGTCGGGTCTGTGTGCGACGGCGATGATGACGGTTTTGCCAGAAGCGGAGCGTTATTCTGAAGAGATTCACGTTGTTGTTGTGCTTGCTCTATCAGGGATTTTTGCTGTTGTTCAATGAGGGATTGATCGGCAGGGCTTATCATTGTATGTGCAGCCAATACGGGCGAGGCCCCCGTCATCAGTATCAGTAGGCCTCCTATAAAGATGAGTATCGGCTTCATAATTGCAAATGAGTCTCATTACCACAAAATGATTCAAAGTGTAAACAATTGTCAGCGCGAACGTCCAGCGTTTTTTTTAGTCAATTCCGTAGAGTGTGACGGGTAACAATTATGGGGAAATAAGGTAAAAGAACAGACAGGGAAAATATTACAGAGGAAGAAGTGGGGTGTTATTTTGCCCAAACAATCACTGAGCTAGCCAGCCAGTAGTTGGTTTTTTAGCCAGCCCGTTCAGTGATTGACCGTTATTCATGTGGACAAGACCGAGACTATTTCATCTTTTGTTGACCCGCCATTTTTTTGATAAAAACCTCGAGTTTTTCGATATCACCTTCAGCAATAGATTTTTCATCTGGCGTGAGGGGGACTTCTTCTAAATACCGCCGAATAGAGTCTTTACTCTCTATGGCATGAGCTTGGGCAGTGGTTTTAGGTAATCCAAAATCACAGCCGATGCAAGCCATCCTATGTGGGCAACTGCTCCAAAATGGGTTAGTGCAGTAAAGTTCACCCAAATCATAATATAGGGCTGGCCCAGTCTCTGTCATGGTCTGGCTATCGTGATCAATCAGAACGCTCATCATATGAGAAATTTTATCTGCTTTTACAAAGGAGGCCGCCAGTTGGGTTGGCCGAATACGAATGTAATGCAGCGTTGATCGAGGACAGCTGTGACCTGACCATTCCATTAATTCATGTAGCGTCATTCCCCGAGGAACGTTGGCCAATGCCGTCACCGCCGATGCCCTTCCTCGGTGGCTACTGATCCTCCCTCGACTATCGTTACAGGGGACCCCTGCTCGAGCACACAATATCGGGATCAGCGTCCTATTTATCATCGAACTTCCCACTTTTTTCCCCCGATATTGAAATAAATAATGTACCAGTTCTCCTGTGCGTTCATCACTCAGAGGCGCTTGTTCCTGTGGGCGCTCTTGCAACCATAAGTCCACATATTTTTTTACCGTTGCGGCCACGGGTTTGACGAACGCTTTTGATGTTTTCCCGACCGGAACATCAAGGTAACACAACGTTCCTGCTGGGATGACGCCGCCATCATCTTGAACAATATCATCTGCCTGTTCGTGCACACATCCTATTGCTAAAAGTAATATTTCATTCTGGCGTAATCCGGCGTGCGTCCAGATAACGGCCATGGCCTGAAGCATGGGAAAGGGATAATGGATCTCGGTTAGCATGTCCTCGGGCCGCAGATTCAGACTGGCCCAAATTAGCTTGAGCCAGACAGGATCGTCAATGACTCTAGGGTTCATGCCACGGCTAAAGGTTGGTGTATTAGGTGTGGCCAAATGACGGTAAGGGCTCAATTTTAATTTTCCCCATCCCCAAAGCTCATAATCGGCAAAAAAACGTCTCAGCGCATACAAAAAAGATGTCCGAGAGTTGCTCATCATAGGTTGGCCAGATCGTAGGGATACGCGCCGAGTATGTTCTGGCTGCAGAGATAACTCATCAACGCTCATTCTTCCTAGCGCAGCAATGAAACTGGCACAGGTACTGATAGTCCAGTCACATGGCTCATGTATATGAGGGTAGTCCCTCGCTAGCCATAATCCGACCCGAAGAATAAAACTGTAGTTTGACTCCCTCGTTCGGGGTTGCAAAACAGAGGTTTCTCTCCAACGCCGGCACCATTGAGACCATTGCGGCGATATTCCATCCGTCCGTTTATCTTTCCAACCAATGTATCCACACATTCTCAATGGACGGTCAAGAATACCCAATGATGCAAGCCCGTGAGATACTTTAGCTACAGATCGGGCGATCCCCTCGGTTCGGTATTGTTGACCTCGTTTTAATAGGTCTTCTGTAAAGCTCTCCAAACGTGGGTCGCCATTTTCTAACATCAGCATTCCCAATACGGCAGAGAGGTTTTTTTCCTGTTTCTCTCTCGAATAGCCTAGCGCTATCAATATTTCCATTAGGCGGTGAAGTTCTTGATGAAAGATATCTCGGCCAAAAATGGTACAAGCATAAAGGGCGGGATATCGGTATTTTCCTTCGTGTAATGGGATGGTGACTCCACCTAGGTGAAAGGCAAAAGCAGTTAGTAGTGGCATGCTGAGGGCGCTGTTTTGGTAGAGATCTTGCCAGACCTCTTTTGGCCAAACATGAAAGGGCACATTTAGAACTGCTGTTTTTGCCAATATTGCTTGAATGGTGTTTTTAGCTAATCGTCGGCTTATTCCGCTAGTTCTGGCTATATCTTTCAGCGGCAGAAGTAATCGTGGAACTGGCACCTTTTGTTGATATTGAGTTCGCAAACGAGGAGTGCTAATGGCTACGCGTTCTTTTTCAGATAGTTTATTATTGAGGTGATATGTTTCTCGCGCAAAAGGGCGCCAGATGACACCGGTTATGTTTTCAGCGTGCATGGAGAAATCTCTCCTATTATTGAAAAATTATATTGGCTACCTTCAAATCTAAATTGGCCACCGCTCCAGCCATTTTGGCCGCGAGCTCGGTTCCCGACAGATGCAGGTAAATTTGTGTCGTCTTGGGATCTCGGTGACCGGCATATGCGGCAAGTTCGTGTAATTTCCATCCAGCTCTAGCTAGATGCGTTAGTCGTAGATGGCGTAACGTATGTGTGGAGAACTCAGGCAAAGTAGCCTGTTTAGCCCAATGGCGAACTATCTTACTCCAGCTCCAGATACTCAGCGGTGCTCCATAGTTACGGTCTGAAACCGAACGAAAGAGTTCACCATGGGTAAATCCACCTTGTCGTAACTGCTGCAAGTGTGCCGCCAGAATTGGCGTAATCGCAGGGCTATAACAAACGATACGCTCCCGATGGTTCTTTGTAGTTTCAGCTCGAATACAAATCAGACGGTGTCCCAAATCGAGATCATTAATCCTGAGAGCCGTCAGTTCTGCTCGCCTTAATGCCCCATAATAGGCTAACGCCAACATCAGCCTATTCCGCAAAGGAGCGGTAGCGACGAGATTCAGTACGGTGAACCAAGTTTTATCGTCTGGAATGTGGGGAAGTTTGACAATACGCGGAACTAAGCCGCGACCGTTGAGCATAGGGCTTGGCAATATTGATCGTGGTACGGGGTTTATTTCACAGATATCCTAGTAATGGAGAAAATCATACCAAAGCCGAATGGCAGAGATCCTCAGTTGCAATGTTGCACTGGCGACAGGATGTTTCATTCCGGGTAGTTGTGGTCGAATATAACCGGCAAAATCCTCAAATCGTACGGCTTGGGGAGATATAGATTGCTCGTCACAATAGTGCAAATAATGTGCTAATGCTCTCCTGTAGGCTTTAATAGTGGCATCAGCTCGTCCTAGATCAACAAGAAGCCCAAGCCATTGTTCAACTAGCGTTATATTCATTGATAAGTGTGGATTATTCATGAGCATGCTCACCTCTGTACAGATAAACATAATGAGTTTAGATGATCGCCAGATGTTGCATTCCACTTAACTTACTATAACGCGTAATTTGAACTGAAACAGGCTATCTGGTGCTGTTGAATCAATGCCTTAGCTTGAAAGAATGGGGCGCCTCGTTTGATACCAAGTGCTTTCGCCTCTCTGTTCGCTGCGACAATCGCTCCGTCGTTGTTGCTAAGCACGATCACCGGTTTTCCCTTCAAGTCGGGCCTAAACAGTTGTTCGCAGCTGGCGTACATCGCATTTACATCGCAGAGCAGGAACATATTAACCTTTGTCCAGCGTATGAATTGCGTGAGTGACTACCCCAAAGATATCCAACTCGTCAGGATCGACAAATATTGGGCTGTAAGCACTGTTCATCGGCTGCAAGCAGAGCTGCGGATGTGTGCAAAGCCGCTTAACCGTGAATTCTCCGTCCACTGCAGCGATGACCGTATCTCCGTGAGACGGTGTCAGGGCGCGGTCTACGACCAACAAATCGCCTGACAAAATTCCCGCTTCAACCATTGATTCACCTTGCGCACGAACGAAGTAAGTCGCTGAAGGGTGACGGATACAGAAATCATTTAAATCGAGCTGCGCTTCAATGTAGTCCTGAGCCGGAGAAGGAAAACCGGCCGCGCAGGTATCGCTAAAAAGTGGCAGTTGAAGGCGTGAGGTTGTAATGGCCGTGATGATTTCTGCTTTCATTGTTAAAACTCATAATACTGTATGGATCACCAGTATTATGAGCGGGAATGTTCCTATATGGCAAGTTAGGAACATTCCTTTTTCCTAATGACGTGTTTTAACTGAAAAAGAATTCGCCATTTTATTTTTCGATAGCTCAAAAAATAAACAGTTGCGAATTTCTCTTGTCACATCCCTCTCTCGATCGGTTACGGGCAGGTTATCCACAATGTTCTGCAGTCATTATGTGGATAGTCCATCCTGTGCCGTGCCCGCACTTTAGCCGGGCGGCTGCGTCGTCAAGGGAAGCTATCGCCGGTGCTCGCCCGTTCCTGACGTTAACGGCGCATTCAGCCCGTTAACGTTACGCTGCGGCCTGCGCGCCGCCCCTGACGTCTTCGCCAAAAGCCCGTCTGTTGTGGGGGCACGGCACAGAAGGGTGCCGGATGCTGAGGATATTTCTATGTTGAAACCTGATGTAACCGCGCGGTCAATGACAATCGCTGCCTTTAAAAGCCGACTTTCACGCTACCCCGACGATGCCTTGTGTTGCGGGACGTTCTGGCTGGCCGACGACTTTTTATCCCTCGACGACACGCTCGATGAATACATGATTGAAGCGGCTATGGAGCGTGCGCAAGACAGCCATGATGCCAATATCGGATTAAATTGGGACGCTCTGCAGTGTGCGATTGATGAGGTCAAATCCGTATGAATACGTGGCTTGTTGGATTCGTCGTTGAAATCAGCGGCGTGGAAATGATGGTTTACCATATGGTTTCTGCGCAGACTCCGGAGCTTGCCGAGGCGGGAGCAATGATGATGGGGCGCAACTGGTGGGAGGACGGAAAAACCGTTCACGAAGGGTACAGCTGGCGATGGCCATGCGGGAGTGTTTGGTTTAACAGCATCATTTTGCTCGATGATGTTGAGAGCCGTATTGTGCGCGGGCTGAAGTTCCTTGATACATGGTCAGTGACCGGAACCGTGGACGAACCCATTATCTGCGACGAATACGGTAATCATTGGCGGGATATTACCCGCTAATTCAGACAGGGCAGAGTGACTGCCCTGTACTTCGACGTCTGTATATATGGATGTCGCTACGCTCCTCATCCACGCCGCTACGCGGGGGCTCCACTGCACGGTGCCAGTGTGCCGCAACCGGTGGCCACGGGGCGGGCGTTTTCTCCGCGCCTGTTCGGCGTCGTTGTGATTTTACGCCATCCAGTCGCCCTTAAGGATCGCCCTTCAAGCCGCTTTCGCGGCATAAGCTCGCCGACGATAGGGCTGTCGCCTCGTTATTCCACGGTCAGCTTGACCCGTTACCGGTCACGACCTACAGGCCCCGTGCAGTAAGGAACGGGAGCCATGGCGGCTCCCTCTTGCGGGCACCCTAACCCGAGGAGTCTTATCATGTCACGATTTGTACAGGGCAATTGCGTCGAAATTATGGCGGGCTTTCCAGACAACGCCGTCGATTTTATTCTCACCGATCCGCCGTACCTTGTCGGCTTTCGCGACCGTCAAGGGCGCACGATTGCGGGTGACGTCACGGACGAATGGTTACAGCCAGCCTGTTATGAAATGTACCGCGTACTAAAAAAAGACGCGCTGATGGTCAGCTTTTACGGTTGGAACCGTGCCGACCGCTTTATTGCTGCGTGGAAAGCCGCAGGGTTTAGCATCGTGGGACATTTCGTTTTCACCAAAACTTACACGTCAAAATCGGCCTACGTCGGCTACACACATGAATGCGCCTATATTCTTGCAAAAGGCCGCCCACGCTTGCCACAACACCCGTTGCCTGATGTTCAAGGCTGGAAATACAGCGGCAATCGGCATCATCCGACCGAGAAGCCTGTCACGAGCTTACAGCCGATCATCGAGTCTTTTACCGCCCTGGGCGCGATTGTGTTAGACCCCTTTGCCGGCAGCGGTTCGACCTGCGTCGCGGCCCTTCAAGCTGGACGTCGTTACATAGGCATTGAGCTACTTGAGCAATATCACAAAGCAGGGCGTGCCCGTCTTATGACGGTCCAGCGTGCCATGCAACAACCCGCCGCCAATGACGACTGGCTACCGGAGGCCGCGTGATGAACTACGACGGATTCGAAGGACTACGTGCCGACGTAGCGGCACTGGCCAACACCATGTGCGATTTACGCCAGACGCTCAACGGGCTTGAACAGCAATACAACTACCAAGCCGCGTCGCTGCCGGTACTGTTGGCATCGCAAACCTTACGCCGTATCAATGCGTTATATCTCAAAGCGTATTGCGAAGTGTTAACCCTCGATGAATCTTTTAAGGATTAGGAGACAGCCATGTACGGAACACGACAACACGTCTGCGCGCAACTGGAGGAGGGCTTTTCTGCCGATACGCCGCTGGCACTCCTGATTTGGAGTACCGACGATATGGCGGCGTTTGCCGAAGGTTGGGATCTCTCACTCAACGACGAGGAAGTGAGAGAGGTGTTAGCGAAGATTGGTGCGATAGACGATCACCATTTAAACGGTGTGGGGGCCGACCTTGCGGGAAATTTGCTCAATGAGGTGAAGGATGAACTGCATCAAGTCACATTGCCGGCCAGCCTGTTAACCCGCGTGGTGACGTTAGCCGAGCAAGCCATCTGGCCGAAAGAGTGGCAATCCCGAGACGAGAACCGCGAGATCCCCGAAGGGATGCAGCACAAACTTAACGACCTGATCCAGATACGCAAATTGTTGCAGTCTTAATCGTTATTCACGCCGCCGTGTGCGGCGTGAATGCCCCTTTGATTTGAGGTGCTTCATATGCACGAAAATAATGAAAATACCGCACTCAACGCCCTGATTTGCTATCACGGTAGGGCGCTGATGTTAGCGCAGGGCTGGCCTGCCCATATTGATGTGGTCCAATGCTATCCGGGGCGCTGGCCGGGGTGGATAAGCATTTACGTGCGATTGAACGCCGCCGAGCTGGTGACGGTCTTGAAACCGTATACCCGCCATACGTTGGCCCCGATGCGTTATCGGCTTGAAGATGCGATCGACAAGCTGACGGGCAGCCAAGCCGAGTTAGTGCTCTATGGCAACCGATATACGCAAGAGCCGATGCTTCCGGGGGACACAACACAGATAGCCATTCCCTTTGCTGCGCAATGGCTCACGCAAGAGGAACTCACAACCGTTCTAATCTGTCTGCGCGAGGCGATTAATACAGTATGTGCGCAGGTTTTGGCGGATTCGCGTCGCATTCAGGCGGCGCTAACGTCAACCGGACAAACGGTGTTTGAGCGCTGTACTCGACGCTTCCGACTTGTGGCTAAAGAGAGTGACCAACCAGGTTGGTTGGATGAAAACGACGATACGCTGCCCGAGGTGCTGGACGCCATTCTTAATCAAGGCGCGCGATTTGGCGCTATTGAGCTGTATCTGGTATGTGAATCAGTTGAGCATATTCTTTCCCACGGTCTACAAGAGGATGTATTGCGTTTGCCTGAATGCCCCCCTCGCCAATGGTTGGATTGGACGGTGCTACACGACATTATCATTGAGGGGCGGCGTGAAATGAATAGCCTGCGCGATGCGCTGGCCGCGGTGAGAGCCTCATAAAGGAAGAGGGGGCAGTGCCCCTCTTTTTTCGTCTGACACAGGCAATAAGGACGTCGCAGGCTCGGCTATCTATCGGCCAATCCCCGCAGGCTTGGCCGGACAATGAACCGCTCTCTGTTATTGCGGTGTTGTGACGGCTAACGCCGTGCCGCAACTTTAGCCCTGACGTGTCCGATGCAAGGGAGGCTTCGCCGCCGTCGCTATTTATGCCTCTTCCC
>Ga0308156_1001104_pt1 | contig 36114 bp, 36 predicted proteins | sample PhyAR2_FD_201041 | JGI IMG/M metagenome (GOLD analysis project Ga0308156, IMG submission 201041) | Phyllosphere microbial communities from UC Gill Tract Community Farm, Albany, California, United States - DLSL A.R2 | ecosystem: Host-associated > Plants > Phyllosphere > Unclassified | place: USA... | reverse complement strand
CCGGGGCTGTCAAAGAGGCTTCTATCTTTACGCCTTTCCATTCCAATTAGACCACTAATCCGATGCAATCGGCCTAAACGTTCATCCCAGTCGAGCTGCACGCGTCCATAGTGAGACTGCATTCTTGTCTCACTTGAATCGAAAATATCTCCCAAAGGAATCGGCCGAGCGACAGTTTTAGTAATAAGATCAACCTGAGAGAACTGATTGACCAGATTACGAGTATAGAAAGACCGTTGATCATAGAAGGTGCTGTTATCGATCCAATTGTTGCTCATCAGATAATCAGCAGCAATTTTGAACGAACGATATATCTTCGAGCTGATGCCCAGTTGAAATCGGAGCTGCTGATCTATACCCCGATATTGTGTCAAGCCATTTTGCACTTCTTCTAAAGGCCGGTATTTCCAATCCAACAAGTAGCCATTACCGACGGTATCTGTATACGATCTTCTTAACGTGCTCATTGTGGCGGCTTCCAGTGCCCGTTCATTATCTGCCAGTCGTTCATACGGATACAACGGCGTATAACCATACGCATTACTTTCTGTGTTGGTATTTTTCACATACCAGAGATCGGTACTCACTTGCAGATAGTCCTTTATCAGATTCCACTGGTTGTTATTGCGGATATTTAAACGTGTATTGTCGGCTGTCGCACTTTCGCTCAAGGAACGGTCATAGGCCAAAGAGATGAGACTTCGTACCCGATCAGAACCAGCTGTAATACTAAGTTGTTGCTGATTTTGAATTTTGTTTCGGTAGAAGTATTTTGTCAGCTCTTCGCGTACATCATTCGCTCTATACCCATCAATTTCCGCTTTAGCCACGTCCTGGTCTAAATCTCCGAACCTTACTCTTTCCAAGAGGCTAACAACTGGTGAAATATTTTTATATCCCGTATTGATGTCTTTGTCGTAATAACCTCTTTGAAACAGGTCGATTTCCGAATCGATAAATTCGCTCGAGCTAAGCTGTTTTTGGTAAAACAAGTTAGGCTTTTTGGCGATCAGGAAATTTGAAGTAAAATCAATTGTCGTTCTTGTTTTACCCTTCTTTGTTGTAAGGACAATAACGCCATTTCCGGACCGCACACCCCATATTGATGCTGCTGTTGCATCTTTAAGAACGGTTACACTTTCTATATCATTGGGATTAATATTATCAAGATCACCCTCAAAAGGAAAATTATCGACTACAATTAGCGGACGCGTATTTGAGAATAGCGTACTGCGGCCTCTAACACTGAGCCCATCAGGATTACCCGCATTTTTATCGAGCAATAGACCATTGGTAACACCATCCAACCTTGACAAAATATTCATTGCTGGATTGCGCTGCAAGGTTTTATTATCCACCTGCACAAAACTCCCCGTCGCCCGCTCTTTCGGAATCTTTTGGTATCCTGTAGAGACTACTTCCACCTCTTCCAATTGATTCTCTATCGGTATCAATTTCACTTTCATTGATACCCCAGCGATATAAGGGAGCTCTAAGCGCCTGAAACCCATGTGAGAAAATGAAACGGTCCCTTTGGGATTGGAAACTGCGAACGAAAAGGAACCGTCATTTTTGGACGAAGCCCTACCCTTTTCACCTTCTACTCGAATCGAAACTCCTTGGATAGGTTTTCCGTCACTGGAGGATACGACATTACCGCTGATGGACAACAGCCCTTCCGCCCCGTTGTCCTTGCGGGGCGTCTGAGCTGATAAACTAAACATATGAAAACTGAACATCATAAGGAACAGGATTAGAATTGTCCTTATGCTAATCATTCCCTTTCCGCTTTTTGGCATCGGCACAGGGGTACATGCCGACATCATCTGCCTCAAGCTATATACTATACAATCGAAGGGGTACTTTTTATCCCATGTGAATTGAACTTTTTTTGAATTATTTTTTCCAGCACCATTTATGGATGCCAGATGTGCTACCTTATCCAATAAGGCAGACACCAGATTTGATCGGTTTGTCATCTGCTTATTGTTAAGGTTATTCTGCAATGCGTCCAAAAAACTCATGGATACGCTTCGTTATTTCGAGCTCATCAAGGCTATTTAATGTTGTTTCAGCTTCGGAAATATCTATTTTACTGATATCCACAAAATCTTTATGGATATGGAAATAAGCTATTAGCAACGCCATCACCTCAACAGCAAATACCTGCTTGTGGCAAATCTCCAGAACATTCTCGCTTGGCGATCTGTCTGCCGATTTTTTTAATAGCATATTGATGGTATTCTGAATAGTATTAATATCGTACTTATTCCAAAATTCGATGATCTTTTTGACAGGATCATATGCTGGTTCGTGGACTTGATATATGGCTAGCTCTAAGGCGAGCACATTTGAATATTTTTGATTCATTTTTAAGGTTCATAAAGATGACTTTGGTGATGTCCTAACGTTTGAATCGGACATACCTTCCCCCATTGCAAAAAATTTGCATCCCAAAGAGGTGTCATTGCAAAGACCATTCAGTCCTTGCAGATTTCACTAATTAAGAATTAACAAAATCCCGAAAAGCAGCTCAAAACATTTACAAGGCATTGATTAGGGGGAAATTATGCTGCTCCCTATCGGGAAAGATAAAAAACCGACCTGTATTTTATAGAAAAACTATACAAAAATTCCTTTATTTATTTGGAAGAATAAAAATTAAATGCTAATTTTAAGTTGTTCACGCTCCAATAGAGCACTTAAATTTATTATTAACCTGATCACTAGGGAATGTTGCATAACAGACAGATCGGAAAACCTTCAACAAGGAAGTACTTATTGGTATCCTGTCGGCACATTACAAGTTGGCGATAGCAGCCCTCTCCTATTTTGGTTTTTAATATTTTATTGGCCTATTCAGGCGCGCGGATAGCGTTCTTTATGGGAATAGTGTTTGCAAACCGATGGCTTAACTCCTTGAGGTAACCTGTGTTTTTTTTGCGTTTTTTAAATCGTTTCATAATCATTCATTTTGGTTATCAAACGATGAAGCTCTTTAACAGGAATTAGACAACTACCTCGAATAAAATCCAATAGAGGAACCGTCCTGCTCCTTGCTCTGGAAACCGCTAAGAAACCAGCCATCAGGCCTACCCGAGACCCGAATCTTGCACCCAAGAGAGACTTAATAGACGGCCCACCCTACTGGGTAATATATCGTAAAGATAGTATTTCCAGTAGACAATGGCGAACCGCAGTCCTCTCGCGTGCAAAGTTTAGCGGTTTTTGAACGAGAGCAACATCGTAATATGAGACTTAGCTCACATTATATCGCATTTATCATATAGCAAATATAGATTAAAAAATCCATATACGGAAATTATTTAACCAAAAATGGAAGAAAAAACAAAAAAACTTACTCGCTTTGGAGCTTACTTAAAAAGAATCGGCGCAAAGGCTGTTAAAATCAAAGAGGCAACGGACGTTGACCCTAAAAATATATCTCTTCTATCTACAAATGAAAAGAGGACAATTTATGCAGACGAATTTTATAAGATCATTTATACTGCTCATCAACAAACAGGCTTAGGTGAAAATGAATTTAACATAGCCATTGACGAAATTTTTCCAAAAAGAGTAAGAGTCAATCTTTTAGAGGAATTTGATGATTATTCCCCCGAAGGTAAGTTTTTTAAAAAATATACCCAACAACAGAGCGAGATTGAAAACAAACTTGGAATACCAAATGCAAAAATTAGCAAGTATTTTGGTGACAAAGAAAAAAGAGCTCTAGCAATTGAGATAATTGCTTTCGCAGAAGCTATAGGTTTGAACGTTTTACAAACTTTTATCGAAATTTATGGACCAATAAAAATTGTCAATAATTCCCTACCAGCTCTACATATTATAAATGACAGAACTAATAAAGTTTTCCAATACATAACTGCTTACAATAATAAGGATGTAGAGAACATGATAACTGATTTTTCGGATAATATTGTTTTTCTAAACTTTGAAAGTAACCGAGAAACCATGCGGAAAGAAGGTTTTGATGACGTGAAGAAGCAGGCTGTTGAGGCACTCTCCTATTTCAGTGAGCGAGAGCAAATCATCGAATCAATTTGCCACAAGCAAAATTCAGCTGAAATCGCGATCAACTACAGGGCTATTGCAGCGATGGACTTCCCGAATGGCTCGAAAAAAGGTGATGAAATAACCTTAAATGGGAAATCGGTTTTTGAATTCTCCGAGGATGGGAAAATAAGTAGGTTGACAGATATATCATAGTGATTTGAGAGGATTTTAATGGAAAAAAAGCTAAAACAACAAAACCAAAACTTATGGGTACTGAAATCTGTACGCGAAGATCAAAGAGCTTCTCAAACAATTGACAGTTATGAAGATAACTTAAAGGAATATTACAATTATGATAATTTTGTAGCAAACTCCCAGCAGATTAATGCAGGAGATAATGTTATTCTTATTGACAAAGAAAAAATCTTAGGTTTTGCAAATATTGGCTATATCAATAATTTACAGTCTACAAAAACAATACGAAGATGCCCTCAATGCTCTAGCACCACTATTGATACAAGGAAAACAAAAACACCGGTCTTTCGATGTAATAAAGGACATGAATTTGAAGAACCTATTGAAGAAATAAAAGTTATAACAAAATACAGAGCCAATTTCAGCACGTTTGTCCCGATTGCCTCTTTAGACGGTAATCTCAAACAGTTAAGACCTTACTACACTAATGGATACAACCAAAATATGTCCATGCAAAAGCTTGATATGATTGCGCTCAATTTGTTTAAAGGCGTCAAGTCTATTTTGCTAGTTGAGCAGTATGAGGGGGCCATTTTACTCCCCGATGAAAGTTATTCAGAAGAGGAAGAAAAGAAATATCACATTTCAAATGAGGATGACAGAGAAACCACTATAAGGGCGATCCGACTTAGAAGGGGACAAAAAGCTTTCAGAGATAAACTAATGAAACGGTATAACAATACTTGTGTAGTTACAGGTTGCAAGATAATTGATATATTAGAGGCAGCGCACATAAAACCCTACAGAGGAAAAAACGATCACCATCCGGCCAATGGCCTGCTATTAAGAGCAGACATACACACGCTTTTTGATCTTAATCTGGTCAGCATCCATCCTGAAAACTTAACTGTACATTTTCATCCACAAGCAAAAGATGAATATGCAGCATATGAAGGAATCAAAATTCCCGCTACATCCAATACCCGACCAAGTCAAGAATCATTGAGATACCATTTTAGACTTTATACACAAAATATTTTATAATTTCTAAAACCTAAATTATGGAAACCAAAATGGAATTAAAGCTAAAGTTTGAGCCCAATACAATTGAACATTTGGGAGTGAAGATGTACTCCCATATTCCACCGGCAATAGCGGAATTAGTAGCGAATTCTTATGATGCTTGCGCCAAATCTGTGCACGTAAGACTTTATAATAAGCCAGAAAAAAAAATTATTATCCAAGATAATGGGATAGGAATGTCCTTTGCTGAGATAAATAATAATTTTTTACGGATAGGAAGAAATAGAAGAAAAGAAAATCAAATTGCAAATTGCGGCAGAAATCCGACTGGAAAAAAAGGTTTAGGAAAGCTAGCTCTATTTGGGCTCGGAAATACTGTAGATATTTCAACTGTTCAGGGCAAAGAAGAAGTCTGTTTTACCATGGATTATGAACAAATACTAAATTCAAACGGGGATTATAAACCAATCTTTCAAATCAATCAGACAACAAAAAAATCAGGGACGACAATTACACTAAGCCAATTAAAGCATAAATCCGCTTTCTCTTTAGATTCATATAGCGCCAGTCTAGCGCGCCTATTCAACTTCAATTCAAAAGATTTCAAACTCAAAATCTCACTTGATGACAGTGAACCAATTGAGATCGACAACAAACTAAAATATGAAAATATACAGCCCGAATTCATATGGAGCAAAAGTGACATACTTGGTTTAAATGACATGCCATATAATTACAAAAATAACGTAAATGGTAGGATAGTTACTACTGAGAAACCATTAAAACCCGAGCTGAGAGGAATAACTCTTTTTGCAAATGGAAGAATGATAAACGCTCCCGAGTTTTTCGGAAGAACAGAGTCTAGTCACTTTTACTCATACACCACGGGATGGTTGGATGTTGACTTTGTGGATGATTGGCCTGAAGATGTGATTTCGACGAACAGACAGTCAATAGATTGGGAAAATGAAAAATCTATAGCTTTAAAGGCATTCTTAAAACACACTTTAACTAATATTGAAAAAGATTGGAGAAATAAACGTGCCGAAAAGAAAGACAAAAAAATGGAAGATGAAACTGGTATAAACATTGTGAATTGGAAAAAGACTCTTCCAACTTATATTGCTCTACAGGTTGATACAATCATAAAGAATGTCAACAACTCAGAATTAAGTAAAACTGAACAGATATCATTAATAAATGCGGTTCATAATATTGTGCCAGAATATCCTTTATTACACTGGAGACACTTACATCCTGAGATTCAAGCTGCGGCAAAACATGATTATGAGCGACAAGATTATTATAGATCTTTTATCGAAGCAGTGAAAAGGTACATTAATAAAGTCAGGGAGAAATCCAAAAGCGTTAACTCCAGTGATCACGGAATGATGGGGACTGAATTTGGTTTTGGCAGAGTACTTCAAGTGGCTGCCAAATACAATAAACCAAACGGAAATAAATTCCATGAAGACACCTATAAATGTATAGAAGATGGTCAAAAATATCTCTCCATGGGAATAGTTTCGGGAGCTCGTAATCCTATTTCTCATGAGGAAATAGCAGATCTACGCAATTCGGGACTTTTCACAGAAAAAGATTGTTTAGATATGCTCAGCCTATTGTCACATCTGTTTAAACGTCTAGAGGATTCTTCTGTAATAAAAGCAGCAAACTAATTCCAAACGAATTTAATTTATTTTGATATGCCTATTGAAAAATTAGAAGCTCTTATTTTGAATGAAACAAAAAAAATTAAAAACAGTGCTTCCGTTACTCCTATCACTTCCATTGTTGAGATCATCAAAACGATAGATTTTCAGTATTACAATTTATTCGGCATCGAAAAAATTGCAGCTGCTCAAAGATTGGCTCAATACGAATATGGTTGGGGACTTGTATTTTCTATATTTTATAGAAAATATATCAATAACGCCAACAAAAGAAAAAAACATCGTATTCGAAAAAGAAGTATTATTGACTGGGCCGATAAGGTCGTTTACTACGCAGGAGATATAGAAATTTGCAATCAAGTATTAAATTATGTCAAGGCAGAACTAATGTCGGTTTCTTTCCATAACGAAAAAACTTTCAAAGTTAATAATCTGTTCAAAAATGATCATGAGAAATTTGAGCTATTTAGTCTACAATATAACCATTATAAAAAAAGCTTAAAATTTGAAAAAGAATCAAAATTAGTTATTGGAAAAATGCCCCGTGTTCGTTCCGAATTGAAGAAATATGTAAGAGAAGATAAACAGAAAGGCATAATCTATTCTCTACCAGAAGAAATACAAAATTTCTATTCCGAATTTTCTTTTCTTTATATAAATAGTACTGTTATTCTTGATGACTTTGATGAAAATGATAAGTTTGGAAATTTACGTTATAAAGATTATATAGAATTTGCGTACTATATACAAAGAATAGCCTTTATACATAGAGACTGCTGCGTGGCTTTTGTAGATAGTGTAAAAAATCCACCTCATATGCGTAAATTATTAACGCAAATTTTATCTGAGCAGGATATTATAAACAGATATTCTTCATATTCGAGCAAATCACCAGATGAAGTACGAGAGCTTTTAGAATGCTTTAGCATCGATCATAATAATTTAGAAACACATATCAACTATCCCAAAGCTATTCCAGCTCCGCTTATTAAAATTAATGGTAGAAAATTAATTATCTCTTATTATGGATGCATGAAAAATCCGGTATACTTCCTAAATAGAGAATTGAAAAGAAGATATCCAAGCGATTTTTTTGAAGCGGTAAATAAAAGAGAGCTCAGATTCCGAAATGAAATATATGAATTGTTTCCTCAAAAAAACATCTTTAAAGTTTTTGATAATGTTATAATTAAGGAAAATGGAAAAGTTTCTACAGATATTGATGCAATAGTGTTTGATAAGAATTCAAAGAGCTTAGGTCTTTTTCAATTAAAATGGCAAGACAGCTTTACAACAAATTTTAAAGAACGTTTTAGTAGAATTTCAAATTTAATTGCAAAGTCAACCGAATGGATTGAGAAGGTGGACAAGTGGACAAAAAATCAATCTCATGAAAATATATTAAGAACACTAAAAATTAATGGTGAAACAGAAATATCTGCAATTCATCTTTTTGTAGTGTCTAGAAATCATATGCATTTCACAAATACTAACCTAGATGAACGAGCTACTTGGGCATCTTGGTTTCAAATAGATGAGGCTGTTGATACAATTTCAATTGAAACATCTACGGATCCCATCTTAGATTTCGCAAAAAAAATACAAAAACTATCTCCAAAAAATAGAAAGATTTCTGACGTTAAAGTTGTCTATACTACTGATAGGTTTATTAAATTAGCCAAATATGAGATCAGAATCAAATCTTAGAATTCCGGGATTGTACACCTACATATTCCGTTGATAGGTAATTAGCCAGGTTTTCTGGGCATATGCACCCAGTTTTAGTGCTATGCTTTTTTGTTTAGAAGGAATGCACCGCCAGATGGATACTGTAGCATACCTCTCCTCAATAGGTCAAACCTTATTTTTTACCATGCATTTACCTTTTATTTTTTTTCAACAGATTAACATTTCCTTTCAATGGGATCATTATTCCATGGTAATGTGAGTGCATTTCCAACAATCAGGTAAATCGTTAGCAAGTCCTATGGTGAAAGACGCTTTTTTCTTTACCTTGAAATGCCTGCAGAGCCACTTAGCATATTTCATAGTAATTGTCCCTTTGATTAAGGATACAAAACAGCTAATCCCAATCTAGCCGTATGGGATGACAACTTTTGAATCACATCCGCAAAAAGCTTATCCTTAGTTTTCATAAGAATTCTATATTTTTGAGGATCTCTTAAATCACATTCGTTGATAGTCTGGAATCTATAGAAATCAAATATAATCATTTGCGGTTTTTCGAAGCCCTCAATATTAACGGGATACAGGAAAGAGTAGAAATTATCGCCTTTGAATCGACTTTTACCACCTTTAAGAATATCCTTATTAAAATCCATTTGCAATCCTCCAACAATCCTAGAAAGTGACTGCTTTTTATTTTGGGCGAAATCACACGGTGGGGTTATTTCGATACATATTCTCCTTTTCTTTAATTCTTTGAAATCTTCATGTGTATCTAACTCTATGATTCCAGCTTTACTACTCAATTCTTTAATATAGAGTGGAGATTTTGAATCAGTTATTTCATAAATATTGCCAGGAATTGGCGAATCTTGTGAAAGATTATGTGTATCCAACAATAATAACGAATTTAACTTTGAAAATACAACGGATTTTTCTTCAGCTGCCCCCTTAAAATTTAAGCTACCACAATTTTGGAACAATTCTTTGACTCCAGAATACGAATTGGTTATTTCAAACTGGAGTGTATCCATCAAAGACTTTATTAAATCTTTTTGTAAGTCATAATTTACTGTATTACCCTCTGGTATCCCGGTGTAGTTTAACGCTAATGAATATAAAACTGATTCCAAATTTTCGTTTTTTTTCTCATTATTTTCAAACAAATTATATAAGGTTGAAATAGTGTTGTCGGATCCTATTTTTACTGCTCTTACTCCACTCCACAAAAAAAGAAGAGGCCACGTCCTGTTGCAACTTTTCTTCTAGGTCTACTAAAACCCCCTCGTAATTACCCTGTTTCTTGTATTTCGTTTTATCCAGAGGGATAACAAATAACGGTAGTGTAAATGGATTATTTTTTTGAAAGATTTTATCACAAAAATCCTGAAAATGGTTAGTATGTTTAGACCACAAGACTATACCATACGCACCAAAATTATCCCCAATAATTGATTTAAAGTATTTTCGAATTTTAGCAATATTATCGGTACTATTTCTAGAATCATCCAAATAAAGGTCAAGAAAAATAATTTTTCTATTATTCAAAGGTAATGTTTTTTGCTCTATATCTGAAGGAGAGAGATATCTAGTTAAAATATCATTATCATTATCTAAATACCTAATTAAGTCCTCAACCTCCTCAGGTTTATCATCAATTACCAAGGCACTTGTAATAAATTCTTGTAGCATACTATTTTTGATAAATTTATTTTTTTTCTTTAGGAAAGCAAAGGACAACAATAGCTTTATCCGCTTTATTGCTTTTAACAGCTTTTGGAAAATCAATTTCATTTTCGTCAGATATTAATAATAATTTACCTTTCATAGCCATCATCATTTCCTTAGCAACATGGAGCCCTAAACCAGAGCCAATATTATGAGGTTTTCCAGTTTGGAAAGGTTCTATCGCAACATCTAAAGGCAAACTGAATCCAGGTCCATTATCAGATACAACTATTGAATTGTAATCTTTGATTTGATTCGTTATATATATGGAAATATACCTATTTGATTTTCTAGCATAACTTAACCAAAAAATAGCATTGTCTAATAAATTGGTTAAAACCGATATTGATTCTGCATGAGCAAGATAAGCTTCCAAGTTTGATGACTCCCAATTTGAAATAATATTAATTGAGTGGTCCAAAAATCGAAATTCATAATTGCTTAAAGCTATTGAAACAATTTCACTCAAAGAATGTAATCTAATATCAGATTTTTTCAGCATTGCTGTATATCCCCTTATTATCTTCTCCAGTGATAATGATATACGAATTGCTTTATCTCTATCATTTCTTTCGATACTTCCTGTAAGTTCCGCAATTAGCTTATCCAACTCATGTATCACAATACCTAAGTTAAGTCCTGCATTTGCACTTTTTATCAATATTTCCTTAACTTCCTTATATTGATCATTTATTCTGTATAAATATTTTAGGATTTCATCCTTGGTTTCTTTATCTTCTACTTTATCTTCAATAAGTAACATTACTTCATTTAAGTCAGATAAAACTGGCTCAACCGAACGATGTTTTTTATATAGGGTTGTTAATAAACTTTTATCTATATTTCTCTCCCTTACAATTAGAGAGAGGGCATAATTCACAGCCTCAACAAAGTCAAAATAATGCTCATTCTCTATAAATCCTTCTCTATTTGTTTTTTCAATAAGCCCTGTACTTGAATCTCTTCTAATTTTTACTGAACCGATAACTATATTATTACTGACATTTCCTCCAACTCGATGAACTCTTTTTAAATCAATACCTAACCAATCATTATCCCTTTCTCCATAATTGTAAACTCTAACCCCATCTCTATATACTCTTACACCACCATTCTCTCTCAAATATGCCTTCAATGCTGTCTTTTCGGTATTTACATAACTAAAGATCTGCGCATCCGTGTCAAAAATTACAATATCAAATTCAATGGTCCCTACTTGACTTTCGTCAAGATTTATATCCTCAAACTTTCTAGTGTCTGGATTCCATTTCTTTACTCTCTTATCTTCGTCTATTAAGTCTTTAAGGTTGACCTCTCGCCCAGTATCAACCCTATTTAGGGAACTCCAAGGTTTGAATTCATATCTAAATTCCACTATTTCTCCTCCACGCATCTTGCAATTGCCAAAATAAAGTGCATTACTTTTTATATCTTCAAAATCGGGCAACCCCTCAAACACATTTGAGTTACTTTTTACTGAAACTCGAAAAGTATCATTCCCGTCAGAAAAAGGGCTATTAAGAGAAGTAATATTCCTATAGACTTCTCTTAGTTGACGTCGATCCCAGTCAGTTTTAAGATCATCGACAACTATTTTGGTACCTGTAGACTTTAAAAATACTTTTGAATCTAAATTTTCGATTAGATCTATTGGAAAGTCGTTAATGTCTTTGGCTGTTGAAAGTTTATTCCAATTAATAGATAATTCAATTTCACTACTATCTGCTGTTTTAGAAATTAATTTAATTTTATTTCCAAGCTTATGAATACTTAATCTTCCAATACCCTTTTCCCCTAATGGAATCCTCCCACAATAATTGACTTCCAGCTTTTTCTTTTTGTTATCAGTTCCCACAACAAGCCAAACTTTTTCAACTGTATTTTTATCCATCCCGAAACCATCGTCTTCGATAGAAATTGATCTCAACTTGCCATTCTGAAAATAAAATTCGACAATACAGTTTTTTGCGCAAGCGTCATAAGAATTTTTTATCAACTCAAACAAAGCTATACTCTCATTTTTTATAAGATCTTCTCCAAGATGAGATAAAATACGTGGTGATATAGTGAAATTTACTTGCATAAATGGCTAATAATTATTGAATCACCTATTGCCTTAGCATAAGTAGGAGGAACAGCATTGCCTATCATTCTTGCTGTAGTAGCAATGCTTTTCGTCATAAAGATATAATTTTTCGGGAAAGATTGCAATACTGCACCTTCTCTTAATGAAATAGCCCTATCTTCGTCAGGATGAGCAAATCGTCCGTTAGAAATACTAAAAAATTTTGTAGTTATTGTTGGCGCTGGTCTGTCCCACCACATCCGTCCATATATGTCTTTAAATCCATCCACTTTACCATAATGACAGGGGACAGCCAGTTTTTTATCGAAGACATATGACATACGAGTTCCGCCATTTTTAGGTGTTACAGCTAACCGTTCCAAATTCAATTTATTTAGACCAGCCACAGTGTGCATAAATTTGGAAGAATCTTTATTCCCAGGTGATACTTTGGGAAATCCGTTATGCTCACCAATCACATCTTGCACTCTTAGCTTTTCTCCAACTCTCGGAAGGGGTTTAATTTCGACATCAGATACTCTATTAGCAATTAAAGTAAATCTCCTTCTATGCTGCGGCACACCGTAATTACTAACTTCATGCACTTCTGCATGAACGTTATAATTATTTGCTTCCAACCAAATTATAAATTCATCTAATCCACTCTCTCCCTTTCTTCGTAATACTCCAGGTACGTTCTCAACAACAACATATCCAGGATTAAAATATTCGACAAAACGACGAAACTCTTTCAACAAATCTTTTGACTTAGATGATTTACTCTTGTCCGTCTTAATAATGCTCCAAAATTGACAGGGACTACAGCCTATCAAAAGCAAATTATCATCGTTCCTTTTTAACTTAAGAGTTTTCTCCAGTTCTTTTTCTTTCAACTTGAACACATCTCTGTGAAGAAATCTCGAACCTTTGATATTTGCTTCATATGTCTCCTTACAGGTTATATCAAAATCGATCCCCGCGATAACCTCTATACCAGCCTGTTGCATACCACAGCTCATACCTCCTCCTGAACAGAAAAAATCAACAGCTTTAATATGTTTCTCGTTTGCAGCCACTTACAAAAAATAATGTTAATATCCAAAAAAAGTTTGTACCGCTAATATCCGGATTTTTTTTCGAACAAAAAAACCGAGCTTAACTAGGATGCACTAATTTACATCACAACGCTTTTTTGATTTTAAATTGGATTGTTCTAATCACCACATTTATTATCCCTAACTTTGGATAATGGTAAACTACGATGATGAAAACGACAGAATTCATGTCCCTCGATTTGAGGAAGCTGCTGGATTCTATACCACCTCAAAGCGAAGCTATAATATGTCTAAAATCAGAAGTCGTAATTCCAAACCTGAACTTATCCTTCGAAAGGCGCTCTGGTCGAAGAATATCCGTTTCCGCCTGCACGACAAATCGCTTCCGGGAACTCCCGACATCGTAATCAAAAAGTATAAACTTGCGATATTTGTGGACGGTGAATTTTGGCATGGATTCGATTGGCAGAACAATAAAGAACGTATTAAGTCCAACCGCCTATTCTGGATTCCCAAGATCGAACGCAACATGCAAAAGGATATGCGTGTGAATAAAGCCCTACGCGATATGGACTACGTGGTATTCAGGTTCTGGACACAGGATATTCTCAAAAATCTCCCTAAAGTTCTGAATCAGATAGAACTGTTTTTAGAGACGAGAAGACTATGGAAATAATTATCCTCAATATTTAAATACATTGTCCCGATGCCAGGCAAGGTTTTCCTGCGACGGATAGTATCGTTGTATTTTAGGCAGCAGAATCGAGCGCCCATTTAATTTTGAAAGACTATAGGGATGATCGACCAATTCCTCGATATGGGCGGAAACCATAATCCGATAGTCCTCATCTACACTCACCAATCCCCTATCAAATGCGCGGTGCAGATTTGGACAGAGCGCTATACCGTTGGTCACCTTGTCATCAGGTGTAACTGCAAATGGCACAATGTGACAAGCATCGATAAAGTTGTATTTAAAAGTAGACCGCATCCGCATGCCTGTCATAGCACATGTGTCCTGATATAACTGTGGAATATAGCGTTTGAACAATCCGGATCTGACAAACACATCTTCCTCGGTCTGAATAGAAATATGTTTGTACTGTTCTTCTGGCTCATTCAGCACCAAAGATTGCACTTCGTGGTAAAAGCCGTCATTAAGTTCCTTATGTTGATAGTATGCTAGCCGCTCCTCGGCGAAGTATGTAGAAAGCAACTGATCTCGAACTGTAGCCCGACTTAATGGGTCGCTGAGCAAAACAGCCAGCTTATCGTCGAAAGATCCATATGCCACGACTTCTGAAAGGGTCTTTACACTCTTGATATGGGCATTGATCTGAAACCCGGGATTTGGGTATAAGCGCCAGAAGCCCAGCCCTGCTGCTTTGTCAGACTGCAAATAATAGAAGGGCTGCGTAAAGTCAGACTGATGGGCCGTACGCACCAGCAAGCGCCAGTTTTCCTGAAACAATCCGACAAGATCTACATTGACTTCGAAGCGATTGTTAAGTACAATACCTTTCTCGACAAGTTCAACCAAGGTCAAAAGCAAGACGGGTTTATGTGGTGCCAGTCCATATCTGGTACCTCCTCTTTTTAAATGGGTAAAAGCATAGAGATAAGTTTGCAGGTCCTCGTTCATAGGTAGACAAAATAGAAAATCATTTCTATAAAATCAAGCGGTCAGGATCTGCAGAACCTGATTTCTAAAGCTGGATAACGGCGTTTCATATTTTGCACAGCCAGGTCTCTATTCCCAAACTTACCCTCATCCCATTTCCAATAAACGGGATACAGCATTTCATTAGGATCGATGAGCACCCGCCAAGCTTCAAACCGAGTGCCGTTAGTTTCCCTAAATATTTCGATATGTTCTTTGAATTCAGTCATCATAATTTGGTCTATCCAAACTTAAATAAAAACGGCTAATTATGTAGATGTAATTAACAGAAGAAACCTGGAAAATTCTTTCGATAAAGGATCTTGACCCGTATGATTCTGATAGCTACATTCTGAAAATCGTTAGTTAATTCAGCAGACCGTATTCTACGGAAAACCTGTATTTAATCTATTATAAGCGATTCTATTGTCGGATAATCATTACCTTTAACTCCGTATGCTACAAGTAACCTGCGCGATAATAGCGCACGCCAATAAAATATTGATCTGCCAACGGTCTGCCTCGATGAAACTGCCATTGAAATGGGAATTTCCGGGCGGAAAGATTGAAACCGGAGAATCTAAAGAAGACTGCCTACGCAGAGAGATCAATGAGGAACTCAATATTGATATCACCATACGCAAAGCGCTCACGATGGTAGAGCATCACTATGCTGACTTTTCGCTGCAGCTCTACCCTTTTGTATGCAGCCTACAATCTGGAGAAGTAAAAGCGCTGGAGCATGCTCAAGCAATATGGGTAGCGATAGATCAACTGCTTGACTATGACTGGGCAGATGCGGACCTTCCTATTGTGAGCGAGTATATCACTTACGCAAAATCAATTCAGTAATAGCAGCTATTTGCGTACATAAATGCCCCAAAACAAAAAAAAGCTTCCCTCTAACCGGCAGAGGGAAGCAATTTGGCTATCCTGTTGATTGATTATATCTCTTGGTTACAGAGCTTACTGCTATATTGAAAAATCAACGAATCTAAAGCTAATACTCCATTTTTGTTTCAATTTGGTTATTAGCCTGGTAAATAAATCTTATAAGTATTCCTAAGGCGGTCAACGGTGGAAAGGGGAACATTTAAACTTTTGGCAATAGTGGCTGAATCAATCGTTGGATCCTCTAAAACCATCACGATAATTCGTCCAGTCACAATTCCAACTCTCCTTGTTTTTCTTGACAACATTCCTTCCAGTTTGTCCCGAGAGGAATATTTCTTTTGATTTTTAGTTTTGTCAGTTTGAAATATAGATAGATAGTTGATATTTCTTTTAAAGTTAATATATCCAAGGTTGGACTTTTTAGAGATATCTCTTTCCGGCTTTAAGAATTCTTGAAAAAAATTAGATTCTGTCCCCTCTATAAATTCCGCATCAATTCTATTAAACTCAATAAAATTGTTATCCCAGAGATTGAACTTGTCCTCCAATCCCTCAGTTGATATTAGATGTTTGCGCTCTGTCAATAGGCCTATACTTGCGAATGTATTAAAAGCAGAATCAAAGAACTGCTTTTCTGCAATAGAGTCATTTAAGCTGCCTTGCAAAATTATATCTTTTTGTTCGGCAGCAGCATATCTAATGGTATCAAAGCCAATCCGAAGCATTGGTGTTCCATTCACTCTTATACTTGATTGCCTTACAAAATTTTTATCGAAATGTTTCTGACTCAAAATATCCAATGCAAAAATATCAGCGGAAGAATCACTTTGATCAAATATTTTGTTCTTTAAATTTTGAACAATAGTCTGGAACACTAAATCATCTTTAGTTTCATTTCCCATTAAGTAAATATAGGCGCCCAAAAGCCCCAACATAGGGGACTCAAATTTGCCCATCGCAATAGTGTGCAACAACTCATGATCTAAATAATAATCTCGATTTTGGAGTTTGGAAAGACATATATCGACGTATGTATGTTTAATATTCTTTGGATCGAACTTTAGTTTTTTATCTATTAACATTTTCAAAGAGCCAAAGAGAGGCTCTTTATCCAATGTCATAAAAACCTGCGAATACCAGTTTTTATAAACATAAATGGGAATAAATCGCTCTTGATTGCCTGCATAGTTAAAAAAATAAAGACCGGGTGGCAAATTTGCAGAAAATCCCAAATAGCCATGCTTTTTAGCTCCTTTAGATTGCAATACACTATGTGTAACTGCACCATCGGGAAATCTAACTAGGAGATTCCCAAGACTATCAAAAAGTCTAAACCTTTTCCAGTATGCACGACTTTTGAACTGCTTTTGGAATGTGCCAGCACTTGAGTAACGGAGAAAAATAAAAAGCCCTGAATCAGTAGTGTTATCATTGGATAATTTAAAGCTCGGCTCGGAACTAATTCTCACTGCAGCATCGGTGTAATAATCAAAGCTAGAAGCATAAGGAATCTTACCTCTAAGTGGAACGGACGAATACAAATCTGGAGCTCTCAATACATAGAAGAGTCCCTGCAAAGATTGTTCTGGCTCGCCAAATATAAATCTCTTATCATCATCCAATAGGATGTCATTATCGGTAAACTGCCCGTCTATTATCAATCTAATTTTATAATTGCCTGGTGGTAATCTAAAGATAAAACAACCAGCTATATTACTTGAAAGATGCTTACTATTCAGATTTTGCTTCGGATTATATAAAACATTTCTTTTATCATCAAACAACCATAATAAAGCTAAATGTTTGTAAGGAGGTCCCATCAAAATTTTTAATTCCACAAACGGCAACTTCGATGCTGTTTTTGTAGTTATATGAACTTGATGTTCATCTGTATTTTTAATGCTACTCTTTCGTACAATCTTTCCCATATTCTTCTATGTAAAAAAAATATTCCTCGTAACTGCTGTATTTTTCAAAATTTCAGGTTCTTGAGAAAAGCCAGCCTCTTTCGCTGCTATCGGAACTCTTTCATAAAGATAATTTGTAAGACTTTCAGAGTCAATCCTTCCCTTTTCATCAATTGCCTCTCCATTAAGTCCTTTCAACAGTTCTCTTGTAAAAACACCTCGGTATTCATGATCCTGATCCTCGACAGAAGCAGCTTCAAAAGCTGCATTGTCATAAGTTGTAGCAAATCCCACAAAAAATTTAGGGCTTTTATTTTTTCCCCGGTAATAGATACCGCTACTTGGTGTTGGATTGAGCTTTATCTTTTTAGTGCGACAGCAATCCAGCCATATAACTATTTCTTTAAAAAAACCTTCAGTCAAAAATTTCCTTCGATAATCACTCGATGATAATGCCGAGGAATTAACAAGAAAATGGTTCCAATCTGACATAATGAGACCATTATCTTCAGCGTCCATTTCATTACTTAAACCATGTCCGGCAAAATAGAAATACAGCCGATTAGCATCACTGCCCTCTTCCTGAACAATTTTTTTTGTTATCTGCGCAACAGCATCTTCAACGTGATTTCTTAAAACACGATCTCGCTTCTCAATAGACGTTAATAAAAATAAATTTTCCTGAGCTATCCCTCCATTATTAAGTAACCAATCAGCAATCGCCTCAGCATCTGCAATAGCACCTGATAAGGGCTTTAACCCTGAATCGTCAATGGGTGCGTAATGATTCACCCCGATAACAATAGCATACGAACTCATCGATATTTATGAATTTCTTAGTAAATACGAAATACTGCTCAGTGTTTCTAAATTATCATCGAAATCGCCATGTTTTCGCGCACTTGTCCGCATCCCTTCTAAAGCAGAATCTAGAGAAGTGGAGTAACAGATACGGTTTTCATCTTTCATATAAAGATAATCATGAACTTCCTTGTAAGCATCACTATTATATGGACTATTAAAAGAAATATGCCTTTCCAATCCAAGGATGGGTACGTCATGGCTTTCGCCATTATCCTCCAAGATTCCGGAGATAAGATAAAGCAACGAGCGCGTATAAATAAATGGAATACATGCATCGTTACATTCATTTTCATCACTCATTGTAAATACCCGAAGGCTTTTAAAACGATCTTGAGAAGAAATAACGGTCTCAACAAAGACGTCAGTACGGCATGCAGGAGCTAAAAAGATAATTCGATTGAACTTTAACTGATCCCGCCAAACGATTGTTTTTTTCAATAAATTACAAATTGCAATAGAGCCAGCGCTATGACCAACTAAATTTATCTTTACTTCAGGATTCTTTATAACATAACTTAATAACTTGTCAAGAAAATAACGTCCGACAAATTGTTGGTGATTAGATCGACCAGCATTGTCATTCCACATACTAATAGATTTGTCTTTCATAGATTTCCACACCCATGCTCCTAATTCAGCAAAATAGAACTTTCTCAAAACCTCCTCAACTATTGTAGGATAAAGTCCATGATCTGTGCGATTAATAAAACGCCGAATTATTTTATAGGCAATTTTACCAATCTGAGCAGCAATCTGTATTCCTTCAATTATTCCCCGACCGTTTTCAGTCCCTTTCTCATCGTAAACGGGCACTTTGTATTTTTCAAGCTCTTTTTTTAGAGAATAATTTTCTTCAATTTCTGACTGTATCTCCTGTTGAATTTCCTCCTCCAAAATTAGAGGATCTATATTTCTCAGTGCATCCAATCCGCTCACACCTCTAGAGTTTTGAAAGCCTGTCCAACTATCATATTCCTCAAATGGAACTTCCTTTTCCAACTCAATTTCAATCACAGACTTTGGTATCCCTTGTCCGTTTCCTCTTCCCGGCTCAATGTCCATAGAGACCTTTTTAGATACCTTTTCAATCAAGAATTTTAAAACCGTTTGAAAAAAAGAAGTTTCGCCCAATTTCGTAATATTCGATATTATAGTCTCGGCAAGTCCTGTTTCCCATACAAAGCAGATCGGAAAAGAATCACCTTTCAAAATATGTGGAGCTACCTTTCTTGCTATTTTCAACCCTTCAGATTCAGAAACGAGTCCTCCATGAAAATATAGGCTGATATTTGAGGTACCAGCATTTTCCCAAGTTTCAAAAATGTTGTCTATTTGTTCAGGTGTAGTTTGATATTTACTAGACTTTTGAAATGTCCCCCCAGGTCCGACATTAATAATGTAGTTTTCGTCTTTAAGTTCCATAAATATAGTGTTATTGGCTTCTCTAAGATAAATAAATATTTTTAAAAGTAAAAACACAACACTTGTAATTACACAAATAATATGTATAATTCCACAGGAGTCAACAAAATGAAGTTTTCAAACTTCAATCAAATGAAAATATTAAATTTTAATAGTGTATGAATATATAAAAGCCTCCCTTGTGCTATCAGGAAGGCCTTTATAATCACTAATTAATAACTTTAAATTAATAAAAACGCATTTTATTCATCTGCGTTATCCAACAAACGTGAAGGTGACACCTCCACTAATTTATTCTCTTGGATTTGAGATTTAGTCCCCAGAGAAGCCTTTTTATATGTAACTACCTGCTTACCTGTAAACTGCGCTAATTTCATAAAAACAGTGATGTTATCTGTCCAATCTATACTAAAAGAATGTTTATTTTTCCATTTCACAGATAAATTGGCTTCAACGCCAATATTACTAATCTCGCTCCCGCCAATTGAGATATCTTTTGCGAGGCCTGAAACAATTAAAGAACCATCATTATCTTCCGATTGAAATACAAGTGCTTTCTCACAAACAATGACTGAAGTAACAACATAATAGTCATTCCAATCCCTTTGTTCTGAGACAGTTTTCAAATAATCTTCCAAAGCAAATAGGTCCTTAATCCTTGTTTCCTTTCCTTTAATACCATACAAAAGTATAGATCCTTTTTTTCCAAATGTGAATTTAATATCCCCGTCAACAACGGTTGGAACGTCCGCTTTGACCGCAGCAGAAACGCTAACTTCTTTTTCCGACACAAAATTATAGGTCTTGTGCTGTTGATCATCTTTTGTTTCGAGAGGAAAATTATAAGTGGAACTCTCCATTATATTTCCTATAATACTAAACGAACCAAATGGTTTCTTTGCTTTATCAAAAATAGTTGTACCAAACGAGATAATATCGCCAGGGACAACCTCTGTACCAGGATAATAAACAGGAACTAAATCAAACTTCCTAATGATGGACTTTGAATAATACTCACCTAAATTCATAATAATAATATTTAACGGTTAATAAATAGCTTTGAATAATCTGATTAAGAATTCAGAGTATCCTTTAAAATCATAAACATCTTTGAAAGAATTTTGTTTTAGATCAAAATAAGGCTTATTATTTTACCTCAATTATTATGAACAGTATACAATTACCAATCAAAGTAGATTTAGAAACTTATTGTCCGACTCATAAAGAGCAATATAGGGCTACATGTTACGCGTATGCATTCGCATATACCGCTCTAACCATAAATTATTGTGTAAAAAACAATATAACCGATAGAAATTTGGTAGAGGCGAATGCATTTTCTCCTGGTTTTATCGCTAGTAGGCACAGACAACAGACAAACTTAAATTTCTTTTGTGGGCGTAAGGGCAGCTATGATGTTGATTTGAGAATTTTTGCGCAGGATGGATGTCCGAAATTAAAAGATTTCCCATACGATTGTACAACCAATATACCCAAAGAAGTATTTGCCTTAGCTAAACAAGTCGAATTAGCAAAATTTGAATATTTATCCGTAGAGCAAAATAGTACAGAACAAAATATTCAGGAGATAAAATTTATTTTATCTCAAAAAATTCCAGTGTTAATAGTTTTAAATGCTACAGATGATTTTGCGAGTATCGGCAAGGACTGTAATGAAATTATGCCAATATTAAAAAACGAAAAAAAAGTACGACAAGTCATGATATCTGCATAATCGGATATGACGATGAGCCTAGCTCAAAATTTTTTGGCAGATTCCTGATCAAAAACAATTACCATCATTGGGGTGACACAAAAAATATGGCTTGGGTCAAATATTCTGATATGATGTATATGATAACCGATGTTTTATATTTTACAATAAAGTAATATCAAAAACTAAAATAATATGTTTAACCCCAATATTTTCAAGTATTCTTATTAAGCATACTTGAAAATATTATTGAACAAAAAATGCAGCATTTTTTTAATTATAGTCCCAATATTCTTTTATTTAGGTCACTGTCCGGTTCAGCACCTGCAAAATCATCAAAAGTTTTCTCTGTTACTTGTATTATATGCTGATTGATAAAGGATACCCCTTCTTTTGCCCCCTGTGAAGGATCTTTAATATAACACTCCCATTCCGCAACTGCCCAACCCCCAAAACCATACCTAGACAACTTGGAGAAAATCCCTTTAAAGTCGATTTGTCCGTCGCCAAGAGAGCGAAATCTACCTGCCCGGTCTACCCAGTCCTGATACCCTCCATAAACCCCAGATTTGCCATTCTTTAAAAATTCCGCATCCTTTACATGAAAAGCCTTTATCCTATCATGGTACAGATCTATAAACTGTAAATAGTCAATATGCTGTAGAAGAAGATGGCTTGGATCATACATAAGATTTGCACGTTTATGGCCATTGACATTTTCAAGAAATCTTTCAAAAGTTATACCATCATGTAGGTCTTCCCCGGGGTGTAGCTCAAATGCAAAATCAATATCATAATGGTCACAAATATCCAAAATAGGTTTCCAACGTTCAGCCAGTTCCCAAAACCCATCTTCAACTAAACCTGCAGGACGCTGCGGCCATGGATACATAGTGTGCCAAAGTAAAGCACCTGAAAAACCAACTATTGTATTTAATCCAAGATTTGACGCAGCTTTAATCGCAAGTTCAACCTGGCCTTTCGCCCACTTGGTCCGCTCATTCACATTGTCGCGAAAAGTGGTCGGTGCAAATCCGTCAAACATTTGGTCATACGCTGGATGCGAAGCAATCAATTGGCTCTGAAGATGTACAGAAAGCTCTGTAATTTCAATTCCTTTTTCCTTCAAAAGCCCTTTATAATCATCTGCATAGGCTTTGCTAGTTGCAACCTTTTCAAGATTGATGCACCGACTGTCCCATGTGGGTATCTGAACGCCCCTATAGCCTAATTCTACTAACCAGGATGTAATATTCTCTAGCGTATTGTAAGGAACTTGCTCACTCATGAATTGAGCCAAAAAAATTGCTGGACCTTTTATTGTTTTCATATCTTCTATTTTTTATGAATTTTTGAATCTTTTATGTGAGTTAACTTCAACATTTTTCTCATTGCATGATGAATGAATAGAATTTCAGGAAAATCTCTAACAATTATTAGTTCGATTTTTTCTGTTTCAGAACCGGTAGAAAAAAAGTAACCAGCCCGAGCAATGGAAAATAAGAACAGATATTATAGATATATTGAATGCTGGTCTTATCAGCTAGATACCCTAAAAACGCAGAAGCTAATCCCCCCACTCCAAAAGCGAAACCATAAAAAACACCGGAAATCATGCCGATTTTATGCGGCATCAGCTCCTGCGCATAAACCAATATCGAGGGAAAAGCAGATGCCATTATAAAGCCTATTAAAACTAATAATATCGCGGTCATGTCCAGTCCAACAAAAGGAAGTAAAATGGTGAATGGGGCGCATCCAACTATAGAAAACCATATAACATTCTTTCGTCCAAAGCGATCCCCAAATAAACCGCCGATCAATGTTCCTATGGCTGCAGAAATTAGATAGTAAAATAAATAAAGTTGCGCCTGCACTTCTGTAATTCCAAACTTCGCTATCATATAAAACTGGATATAACTACTTATTCCTGAAGTATAAGAATATTTTGAAACTATCAGAAGAAGTAAAACTATCAGGCCGATTCTTGTCTTATATTTTGGAAGCTGAATATGAATGCTATTGGTTACCTTTTGCCTAACAATATCCTTTAATGACTGGCTATACCACCTACCTATATAAAATAGAACAAATTGGCAGATAAAGATTAATACAAGAAAACATAGAATATAATTCTGGTCATTGGGGATGATCAGCCAGGCTACCAGTAGAGGGGCCATTGCCGCTCCACAGTTGCCACCAATCTGAAATATTGCTTGTGCAAAACTGCGCCTTCCACCTGCCGCCATATAGGCTACACGGGAGGATTCAGGATGAAAGATTGATGATCCTACGCCAACCAATGTGACCGATAAAAGTATCCAATTAAAGTTTGGTGCATATGCTAATAGCAAAACTCCTAATGCAGTAACTGCCATACCATATATCTGTGAGTAGGGCTTAGGATTTTTATCGGTGTAGGAACCGACCAAAGGCTGAAAAATACATGCAGAAAGCTGGAAGCAAAAGGTAATGATTCCGATTTGACTTAATGTCAATCCGTACTTATGTTGAAGTTTTGGATATAGAGCAGGTATGACCGCTTGTATGAGATCATTGGATAGATGTGCAAAAGCAATTGCAAAAAGAATTGAGTAAACTGTACCTGATTTATTGATGGCTTTCATTATACCTATATTTGTAAGTGTGAAAGCAAAATTAGCTGATCGCAAAAAGGAATAAAATGACTAAATTTAACCATATTTTAAGGAAATGGACGAAATACTCAAGTTGGAACGTAAACTTAATCGAGCTCTTCTGAATCAAAATTTTCTACCAAATGAAACCGATGATAATATATTAACATACTTCAAAAAACTTGCGGAAGCATATGTGGTGATAGAGAATAATATAGTCGTTCTTTCAGATTTTAAAAATAATGAAAGTTATATCTACTCAGGAGGATTTGGAAAGAATTTAGGATTCAGTTTAGGTGAAATAAAAATAAAATCTGCTTTCGAAAAGGAGCTTTTCGACCTGATTCATCCTGAAGATCTTTTGGAGAGGCATGCACTGGAACTGAGTTACTTAAATCTGCTGAAGGATATCGATCTTTTGGACCGTACACATTATATTTCCTATTGTAATTTAAGGATCAAAAACCAGAATGGGAATTACATAATTGTAAATCACAGAATGCAGTATGTCAAAAGTTCTGATGATGGCGGTATTTGGCTGGCACTCTGTGTTTACACTGCATCTACCGATTCAATTCCTGGAAATGGAATAAACGGAAGAATTTTGAATTCGAGCACTGGCAAAGTTACGGTAATTCATAACCTTAGAAACACGCAAAAGTCAATATTGACCCGCCGCGAAATCCAAATCTTAAAACATCTTGCAAAAGGATGTACAAGTAAGGAAATATCATCAGAACTGCACCTTTCAACCAATACAATTTACCGCCACAGGCAGAATATCATTGAGAAATTAAATGTGCATAATTCTTCCGAGGCTATTCAGGTAGGTATCCTTTTGGGACTACTAAAATAAAAAACAATTATTAAGTTGCTGCCAACTGGCCAGAGCATCCTATGGTAGTAATTGCAGATAATGCTACCGATGTTTTCATGTTTTTCAACTTGCCACCTTCGCAGAAAAAAACAGGAATTGTTTTGGCAATCCCAACTCCGATCAAAATAAATCCAATCAGAATAAGAGAAATTATATTCGAAATAATGACAACCAGCAATCCTACCACCGCAATTACTGCACCCCCTAAGACAACTGTCCTGTTATTAAATCCGTTAATTGCTCGGACAGACTTGTAACATGCAAAATAAAGGCAGTTCCGTTTCACTTTCAATACTTAAAATCAACCATTTTTTGAGCGCTTCATTTTCTACTGTTAATTTTTCCTGTTTGCATAAGAACTAGCAGAAACTACGAATTACCATGGCTACAATTAGCCATTGATGCAGACTTATGTCAAGAGAAAGAAAAGTTTATACCAAAGAGTTCAAACTGATGAGCGTTGAACTGAGCACCACGCGTAGTGACCTTAGTGCGCTGGCTAGGGAATTGGATATTACCCCAGCATTATTGTATAGGTGGCGAAAGGAACATTCTGTAAAACAAGGGAGTAGTTTCCCTGGGAATGGAAAAGTTATCCTGAGTGAGAGTGAACAGGAGTTAGCACGCTTAAGAAAAGAACTTCGGGAGACACAGATGGAACGGGATATATTAAAGAAGGCTGTAAGCATCTTCTCCAAGAGCGACACCAAATATTCAGGTTCATAAGGGACAATAGGGAAATATTTTCAGTCGAGAAGATGTGTCAGGTGTTCAAGGTGAGTAGAGCGGGCTACTACAACTTTTTAAAGGGCATCCCTTCAAATAGAAGTATTGAAAACCAAAAGATTACTATGGAAATCCAGGATGCATTTATAAGGAGTAAAAATACTTACGGCAGTCCCCGTATTACCAGAGAACTACACAAAAAGAATATTAAAATATCCAGAGTGAGGGTAGCCAAACTGATGAGAAAGGTAGGGTTAAGAAGTATTGTCAAGAAAAAATTTAAGGTAACCACAGACTCCACCCATAAGTTTTCAGTACCGGAGAATATATTGGACCGTGATTTTAAACCGGGAACACCTGGTGCACTATGGGTATCCGACATCACCTATATCAAAACGCAGCAGGGATGGTTGTATCTGACAACTGTAATCGATCTGGGAGATAGAAAAGTAATTGGATGGGCCTTAAGTGAGACTATGAATGCGGTAGATACGGTAATTTCTGCTTTTAAAATGGCACAAAAAGCAAGGCCAATCACCCAGAAACTAATATTCCATTCCGATCGTGGCGTACAGTATGCCTGTCACGAGTTCAGCTCTATGCTGGAAAAAAATCCACTCATCATAAGAAGCATGAGTAGAAAGGGAAATTGCTGGGATAATGCTGTCGCTGAAAGTTTTTTCAAAACATTGAAGGCAGAATGTGTATATCAGCATAAATTCGCTCACAGAGAGCAAGCTGCGCTTATTGTATTTGAACATATTGAGACTTGGTACAACCGAAAAAGGCAACATTCTGCTTTAGGATACTTATCACCAGAGGAGTTTGCTAGAAAAATAAATAAACAAAATATTGCAGCTTAACTAGGTGTCCATTTTATTGTTGCAATTCCAAACCAACGAAAGAAAAGAAATATAGTACCAACTTTATACATTAAACAAAGTGATAATAGGCTGGAAATCGAAAAGGTATATTATCCAAATAAAGATACTTATAAGATAAGTGAATTTATTAAAGAGGGAATTATTTATCACAAAATCAACCCTACCATAAAAGTGAGGTTAAACCCGGATAATAACTGTGGTATTATGGACTGGGACGTTGCTGACATGTTTTACATAACCAAAGAAGGCATTATATTTAAATTTCAGCAGGAAATCTGTGATAAAAAGCATTACTTCTCTTTTAAAAATTATCAGGATTAATCAATAAAAATATTTAGTCTCTTCTTTTGGTACTTTTTTTATTTGGCGCTGTATATAATAATTGAATAGCTAATAACCTATTTCATGGAGTAACCTAGAAATAAATGTGTTATTATAAACTCAAATTACTCACAGTGTAAACCACTATAAATTCAAAAATATGCTAATTAAAATGTTTATAACTTGGCAAGAAACGCTTCTTCTCATAGGTTTAATCACACCATTTTTATATTCTATTTACCATGTATTGACGAATAGAAAACTAAATGTTATAAAAAAGTCACTTTGGATACTAGCACTTATATTTGGTTCTTTTATTGGATTGATTATTTATTGGTTCTATGGTAGACATGGATATAATAGTGTATCAAATTAAAAACGATATTGGTTTCCACTAGGATCTTGGAAAAGATATAGCGCCCTCCGTCTCTAAAAGATGGAGACAGATAACAATTGTCCCCGTTAAATTTCTGTGCTAGATAACTGATCGCAGTTTGAATGGCTAAAGTGTCATCCTGTACGAAATCGCCTTTTGCACCGAAATACTTTGCATCTACTTCACCACCAAAATTATGAACTAACTTTCCTCCAAGATCAAGTGCGATCACACTCCCACCGTCCTCCGGCCCAGGGTCTGGGACATTCTAAATGCCTATGTAATGGTAAACTATTGGCGCAGGTGTATCGCCTTTTTCGTGATAGCCCAATAGTTGGACTCCTGTCAAAGATAGTTGTTTGTTTGATACTTATATAAGGGATGCAAAAATAAGTAGGGCATATAACCTATAAAAGACACCGCCCAATCTTTATCGGATTGGGCAGTGTAAGCGTCGTCATAAAAAGGGGAACATATTATTTTTGCCGAATGCGATGTATAAAAACAGTAGAAAAACAAAAATAACCACAGGGATAACGATCAAAATAACCCTGTGCACAGTATTTTGTTTGGCAAAGAGAAGAGCAATAGATACAAAGAATAAACCAACTAAACAAATATAAAGGGTGTATATCAAAGTATTCCTAAACACTTCTACTGTCTGCAACTCATTAACACCAAACACCCTATTTAACAAATTCTCCTTAAGAAGATTCAAGGTTAACAGTAACAAAGTAAATGCAACCAGATAATAATATTTTTCAGCGAAAAACTTCATAATAACATTTTATTGATGTTTATATTTTGTACTTATAGGTGGAAGATTTTTATATCCCATCATTCCCATACCATATTTCCACCGATCTGTAATACTCATTATTGGCCCATTAAACACAGCTCCCGGAATTAACTTGGATAGAAAATAGTTTTTCTTTAAAGCGTTTTCTAGGGTATTCAAAGAGCTGTTAGACAACTTCCAATAAGAACCGTTTATCACATTTTGCTCCTTTAACAACTGATCACCGTCCCAAATACGTGCCGCATCTCCCTTTACAGGCGTGCCGTTATACAAGTCTTGTAATCCGCCCCAAACATCATCCATTATCATTTTATTCCCTGATGTAACAAAGTTCTTGATTTCGTCATTGGAATACCCTGTCATTGTCGCTCCAAATCCCAATAAGTATTTCAACTTATCAACTGTAGAAGCAGCGGCACCAGCCCATTTAGTTTCAAACCCACGACTGGAGGTCTCATCCTGAAACCACCTGTAAAAATCGGCTCTTTGATCCAAATTCTCGTACTCTTTAAAACCATCGTTTTTCTGAATATTAGTTTTATTAGCATTTTTCCAAACAGACGTATTATATTTTCTATCTGAAGTTCGCCAGCGCCCAGACTATGCTCGAATATTGCCATTGTACTGCAGGTTACCTCCATCTTCGTACATAAATGACTGTGTAAAATTGGTCGAAGCAATTCGCTTTGTCTAACCGCGCTCACGATAACCTAATTCAGCCGCTAGCTTAACATGACTTCCCCTTACATGAATATGAATTACTGAAGGGATGATCACTTTTACTAATAAAGAACTAGATCTTCAGCGCCAGAGGTCCATCTTGAGTTACCAGACTGGACCAACCCGGTCGTGCCCCAACAGTAAGCTTAGCGATCAATCTTTCGGATAAAAATATCTTAGCTACTGTTTCTTCACCAAAATCCCAGGTTACTTCGACAGGCGAACTCGCGCTAAATGGTTCGAGATTCTCTCGGACAAATTCTGCAGGATTTAAAAATGGAAGATTTTCCTTGTTATTCCATTCAGGTTCGTTTGGAGTCGGAGCGCGGTTATACAGCCATATATCTCCAACTATTTTTTTCTCTTTCCATAAATATGCGTAGCAGACCTTATCGTCATCTTCGATATAGACCGCGAACTCGGGACGATCATTTGAGACATATTTGGTTAAACTTCCCATTAAATACTGATTTAAAACAACGAAGTCTGCACTGTATCACTTCCCAATGGCGGCAATCCTTCCCAGTCAAATTGCTCATAACGGTGTTTACCATCCGGACGGTTTGGATATCCTCTCAACGTATACACTGGATAGTGCTTCAACGTTTCACTGGGCATTTCAAACAGGAAAATCGGTGGCATATCTTCTTCGTTTATATCCTCGATCCATTGACGCTCGAGATCTTCCGGTAAAAACAAAGGCATACGATGTTTATTGGGCCCATCATTATGGATATTGGCCATCACTTCATTGGCTGCACGCGTGAGCATACCAAAAGATCCTACACGTTCAACCACGCCATCCTCATCTACCGTCTCATGCCACTGATACAAACCGGGTAAATAGAATAGCTCTCTCCCCGCTTCACCGATGAAATAAGGCACTTTCTTTTTCCAGCCCTTTACAGCTCTATGCTCAAAGGTACCACTCACAGGGATAAGGCAACGCTGCTTGCGCAAACGGTACCAATAGGACTTTTTATCTTCCAGGATACGTTCGCTACGCACATTGATCATATTGCGCCTGCGATCGGCCTGCAGCTTCGGATCGTCAATATAGGTAGGCAATACCCCCCACTCCATCTCGGTCAAGGCCAGCTGGCTTGAGTCCTTGTCCTTATACAGGATCGGATATTTGGGGAAGGTAATGGCCTGCACGTTTTCCAGATAGTCATAATTGTAATCCAATTGACGACGCTCGTCCCGCAATTGCGGAAAGGTCTTTTTGATAATCTCAATATCGGTATGGAGGCTAATATCCCAGCACATAATGGTATCCTTTCTTGTTTGGCTTTGATACGAATATACGCAATTTGTACTTTAAATACGGATTGCCCTACGATAAGAAAATTACTGCTTTTTGGTTCGGACCGGATCTGATTAGCGAAGTATCTCGATAGCAAATACTTTCTTTTGGGTCTGCCCATCGCTAATGGTCGCCACTACCCGGCCGTATTCTAGCGAGAAAAGGATATCGATGGGATTTTTACGCTGAAACCTGGTTTTTGTACGCAGGTAATTGACGATACTTTTCTCGTAAAGCTTGAGCATGCGCTTGTCCCAGTTCTCTTCCTTGATACGATTGAGAAAAATCCGATAGCCTGATCCTGTTGCCAGCAGACTTTCGATCTTATCGGCATCTCGCGGCAGCTGCAGGGCTCTTCCCTCCTTTGCCCCAAGTTGATGGGCATGCTGATTGGCGCTTTCCTTATCATCATAGGGCGTGAGCAGAAAGCCTGTTTTCTCCTTAACATCGGGCCACTCAAAACGCTGCAGCACAAAGTCGGCATAGCCTGATTCGACGAGCTCGCGAAACGAACTTTTGGTGACTTGTTCAAAGGGATTGTACAGCATAAGACTAAGATAGGAAAGTCATGCATTAATGCAATGGTTTTAGAATTTCAAAATGATAATAAAATTGTATCTTAAGCCTATTAAAATCTATTGACATATTATGAAGCAGAACGTCCTTCACGAAATAAGGTATCAACGTTTGATCTGATAAAGGCGCTTACGCATGTCTACCAATTGCTGTCTTAGCTTATCCTGATCTGGCGCTACGCGAAGTAAACTCTGTAAGCAGAGTTCTTGAACTTCCTCGAAGAGCTTGTGCGACCAAATGAAAAGCTCATCATAGTTATAATTGCCATTCTTGATACCTAGCAGTTCTTCCCTATTGGGACGTTTTATCTGTAATTCACTTTTGGACACAATCTCTTTTGCCTGTTGCAATAGACGGATGGTATGCATCATATTTTTGGCATCATAACCCTGCCCATGATTCATTGTCCCCTCAAAGCGCGCCTCATTGCGCGCGGAAACCCAACTAAAATATTCATTATAGGCCTTGCAATAAGATGAATAAGCTTCATGATTAACAAAGAGGTACGCACAAAGTGTCTGACCTTTTGGGATAGAACTGCAAGACACCTCATTGCTATCCAGGTTAGCCACGACACCTTTGTAACCCAAAGTCTGAGTCTGATCATAATATAGGGTATACATTCCCTTTGCATGTTCGATCTTTGCTAAACCACAGTTTTCCTGTTTCCAATGCCGCTTGCTTAGCCACGCGCTTAACGGTAAACTACCATGACCAGCTATGATAAAGCAGAAATCCAGCAAACTTTTACGTTCGCGGTCCATCGGATTGTTGATTTTCTTATTCAATCCTTTTGCCTTCCGCACCTGTACCATAGCGTATTGCGCAAAAGTCATAACAGCCTCTCGTGTGATAAAATCCTGAATTTTGAATTGCTCCATGATTGGATCTTGGTATACGATGCAATCGGCAGGACTAGCCAAAAGTTCCAATACAGTCGGATTACTCTTTGACAGGAGTTCTACGAAACGTCCTAACTCATAATAAACTTCATCATTGCTGATATTAGCCACTTGGGCAATATATTGACCGCCCAAGTAATATTCCAGAGGCAGATAAAATACCCCCCTGATATCGGTATCGGAAGATGCAGTGGCCAAGCCATATGCCCGGCTACCGACAACGGCCTCAAACAGGATCAGCCCGTTCTTTCGAAGTTCGTCTATAGTCATTTTAATATAGTTTTAAAATAATTCTCTAGTCCTTCCTTATCCGATACGGATACGGGAACCTGCCCTACTTGGCTCTCTAAATAGATTAACTTTGTTTCGATATAACTCCTTATGGTAGCTGAACAGCTGAATACAAAACCTTCATCGACTTGGCTTTTCAACTTCTGTAACTGCATAACTTCGACTTTAACAACATTGGGCAATAATACGGATAGTTCGGCCAATGTCATCGGCGCATAACTGCGATAGGTCATACTCCAGTCTGCCGCTAGTAAAGATCTGAGGATATAGAATAAGCTCTTGAGATTCATCGTTTCTCGCCGAAGATCTTCTACTTTGCTACGGACAATCCCAAGATAATGATGGGCGTGCCTACGTGCGTCAAAATAATTTTCGATCATTGCCCTAAAACTTGCTTTGAATCCGTTAAAGTCGTGATAGACTACCGGTGACTGAATCCATTCAAATGGGCTCACATTACTTTTATAAAGTAAGGTGAGTACTTTAAACAGATCCCAGCCTGCGATATCAAGGTCATCGGTTATCGGAAACCGCATTTCGGTAGGAAGCGGAAACAAACGGCTATAGTCCTCCCCTTTTCTTATATAAATAAACCGAACGTCGTAGTCACTGTCGAGCGACGGAAATCCCCAACCTCGACTTCCTGATTCACAGGCGAAAAGTATACGTACTCCTTCGCTCGCTTCTATTTCCATGAGCTTCTTGATGATATGTGCTTTCATTTCTTCATGCTTTTTTAAATTTTCATTAACACAAAGATCGATTGCGCTACTGAAGCCTTTTTGCGCATTAAAAAAAGAGCATAAAAACAATGGAAGACCTCTTATTATCAGGCAGATAATTTTCTTGAAAAAATTGAAGCTTACATAGGATTATAAAAGTACGCAGATAGAATGCGTAGGATAAGTAATCAAAAGCTAAGATTTCCTTGGAAAAAATCCTTGATATCAATTTGATAACTTCTAATAATTCAGAATAAAGCGATAAATTATCTGACTTTGATCCAAACGGAATAGTATACCTTCATTTGCCATCAAATGTGAGGGCACCTATCAGTTAGAACAATAGAAACGTAAAAAATTTCGAATCTTAAAATTCGTTTCATCGCCCAACTTTCGAAAGGTTGATGCAGCTTTTTCCTTTTGATCGGCCGCTAAATATGCAATTCCGAGATGGATAATGTAATCCTCGTAAAATACACTTCCATATCGCTCCAAGTCAATTTTCGTAGCAATACCTTTTTCATATTCAAAGATTGCTTTTTCAAATTCTGAAGTTTTAAACCACTCTTCTCCCTGTTGATAGGCCCTATAAACTCTCTTGACTTCAGGGGTAAAAAACTCATACATTTTAAAAAAATTGAAAGGAAGTGTGATCAATAAATCTCTTCCTGTATAATTTTTATAAAACTTGCCGCAACGCTTTATCGATTGTATAACTTGCTGCCTAATGTCATCCTCCTCAATGTCTGAAACGACAATATTTGAAATCTGATTACTCTGGTCAAGTATAAACTCCACTTTTAGATAGTAGTTTTTGGATGTCCTCTTTTTCAATAGTGGTGCCCCATTAGTAATACACGAATTGGGGTCTATTGTTCCATTATCAAATACTAATTTGGAAAGATTATTAGCTATATAAAATTCTCTTCCGTCACGAAGTATTCGTTTCTCTTCAAATTCCGGATATTTTTTAACAAAATCGTCTGTTTTTAAAAAATAGAGTTTAATTTTAGTACCCTTCTCGACAACTGTCAAATACTCTTCAATGAACGCGTAGTTTAGCTTCATGTGCCCCAGATCTATCTCATTATCCCCAATATATTTTGCGTCAAACATATAAGCAGATATTTTCATTTTATTCGGACTTATCTCATAGATAACTTCATTGGAAAAATAAGGATTATCTACAGGAACAAGTGAATTTTCTTCAGTCAATGCAAAGTCTAAAACCCATTTACCCAGCAGTTTATTACTTTGAGCAAACAATGGACAGGCAAATAGTAGGGAGGCGAAAAAAGCAAAGATGTTCTTCATTTAAATTAAAATGGTATACGGCCTATGGCGTAATAAATTTACGTAATGATACCGAAACAGACAACTTTAAATTGACAATATAATATAAGGGGTATTCTACGCTACGTAAAAGAATATAAATGAGCAGAAACGATGAAAAAACACACAGTGGGAATAGCGTACTATAAAAGGCCACTATTTTTATTTCTTCAAACGCAAATTAATTAAATATATTTAGTATATTAGGCTATTGAACCAATTGATTTAAATGATGCGCTATTACCTTATTTTAATTGCCGCCCTGCTGCTGACTGGTTGTAAGAAAGATATCGATCCTACCAAAGGTAAGGAGGTATTAAAAGCGGGGTTTGTGTATGTAAACCCTGAAGGTCAACAGCTAAAAGACCCGATTATTATTGTTCCTCCCAAACTATCTGCTATGCCCGCCAATATAAGTTACACCCATTATGAAGGAGCAACTTTCAAAAGTAATATAAAAGTGGTAAAAGATAACATAGAACGGGATTTTACGGAAACTCCCTTTGTAAAATGGGTATTATATGATTTGGAGAATAAGAAGATTGTAAAAACGGAATCGAAGGCAGATATTAATCTTGATATCGCAAGCGTGGGTAAATACCGCCTAACCCAATATATTTTCAAAAATGAGGTAGAAAGTGAAACAATGGATATGGCAGTTGACTCAGCGTCCAAAACGGTAGAAGTCACAGCCTTAAAGTCCATTAACTCAATTGTGGTTGATAAGCTCTCATCGCATAGTCCATATCTGACTTATTCTTTTAAAGAAGACGAAACCTTTGATGCTGTTGTCTCGTTATATAATTCTTTGGAAGACGCTGAGAATGACAAAAAACCAATTGCAGAGACAGAAATAAATAAAGCGTTGAAATTGGGTGCATCTCAGATAGCATTCAACCATACCGATCCTATCTTTATCCCAACATTTGATTTCCCAGAAAAGGATGATTTTTACCTGCAATTGACCTACATGCAGAATGGCAAAAAATTCAGAATACTCGATAATCACTTTGGCACAATTTTCAAATATTACAAAACAGGGTATCTAACAGCGGATAAATCAGCCCTTCAGGAAGAAAGAAAATTAAAATTTGGGGATATGACACTTACAATTAGCTCTTCATTCACGTTTCAACGATAGCGGTGCGCTAAAATCAAATTTTCAAATTCATAATGGGGTATATTTATAGAAACAGAGCGACAAATTTTAAGAGAGTTAGAATACGCAGACCAAAATGATCCGGTTGAAATGGACTCTGACCCAGAAGTTAACTTTTGCTATAGAGCTAAATGCTATATTGAATTATAGTGGCTCCTATGCTACTGAGGGCAATGAAATATATCAGATCTAACAATTAAATTGTCGGTTGATCCTCCGAGCCCATTTTGTAAAGAAATGCATAGAAATTGAAAACTGGAATTGCAACAATAAATTAATCGCATTGCGCGGCACCTTTGTAAAAGGAAGTTTGGCGTAATATTTAAAAATAGCTAACCTATTATGGAAATGAATACCGAAACGATCTTCATATTAATGCCCTTGCTTCCGTGTGTAATCGTATATTTAATAATGATGTACGGTGGAATACGTGGACTGACAGGTGAAGACTTTGGATTGGAAAATATCTGAAGAGATCTGGTAATGCGACTAAAAAAAACACCGTCCGAGAAAGGGGCTTATTTTTGTGTTTAGTTGTTAGCTCAATACTTTTCACAGTAACGGATATAGTGATATTGAATAAT
>Ga0308156_1001103_pt1 | contig 36116 bp, 36 predicted proteins | sample PhyAR2_FD_201041 | JGI IMG/M metagenome (GOLD analysis project Ga0308156, IMG submission 201041) | Phyllosphere microbial communities from UC Gill Tract Community Farm, Albany, California, United States - DLSL A.R2 | ecosystem: Host-associated > Plants > Phyllosphere > Unclassified | place: USA... | reverse complement strand
TGCCGCCATCACGCTTAAGTAAGTACGCGCTCATCCTTGCCTCGCTACGATTGTAGCAGACAGTCGTTGCAAGCAGCGATTTTCGTAAAACTCTAAGCCTTTTCAATGCCTTAGAGTTTATGGTGCCCCACAAAGGCCGAAGATGGGCACTCAAATCGTTGGGAAATTTCTGTTCGGCTCGTTTGAATTGGCACTCACGAAGTCGGGCCGGGCTGATAACAGCCTTTTTTGGTGGGAAGCCGCCTGGCCGCTTTGGAGCGGATCTTGGTCTAAGCGGACGTCCGTTCATACGGCATGACAGGGGGGCTGAAGGCTCCGTCAAACCAACGCGACAGGCGGGGGAAGCGACTGATAAAGGTTGCGAATGATCCGGAAATCGAGGGCGTTGCCGCCTATCCCGTTTCGTCGCTGCAACTCGTCGCCCGAGGTGATCCGGCTGGTGGTTCTGATGTACGTGCGGTTTCCACTGTCGCTGCGCAACGTCGAGGATCTGCCGTTCGAACGCGGCATCGACATCTGCCACGAGACGGTGCGGCTGTGGTGGAACAGGTTCGGTCCGCTGTTTGCCGGCGACATTCGCCGCCAGCGGGTGAGCCGCATGCGAGGTTCTCGTCATTGGCGTTGGCACCTCGACGAGATGTACGTGAAGCTGAACGGCGAGATGGTCTACCTGTGGCGGGCGGTAGATCATGAAGGTGAGGTACTGGAGAGCTACGTCACCAAGACGCGTGACAAGGGAGCAGCGCTCACCTTCATGAAGAAGGCGCTCAAGCGCCACGGCTCACCGGAGGCAATCGCGACGGACGGTTCGCGGAGCTACGGCGCTGCCATGGACGAACTCGGCTGCCGAGACCGCCAGGAGATCGGCCGCTGGGCGAACAACCGGGGCGAAAACAGTCGTCTACCGTTCCGACGACGGGAGCGAGCGATGCTCCGGTTCAGGCAGATGAAGACGCTGCAGAAGTTCGCCTCTGTCCACGCCAACGTCGACAACCACTTCAGCCTCAAACGCCATCTCGTTGACCGCCAGACTTACCGAGAACGACGCGCCGCCGCGCTGGCGGAGTGGCAGGTGCTTGCCAGCTAAGCCGACGCGCTCAAAGATCGACGTGCATCACGTGGAGAGCGGTTCGCGTTAGACTGACAGCACGATCAGCAGCCTTCGGACGAGGCAATAGCTGCGCATGCGGCCGGTCACTTCGGCAAGCAGGATGTGGTAACGGCCGCCAGTGCGACTGTTGCGGCAGCAATCGTTCGAGCCAAATACCCCGGACATACCGTCATCACTGAGTCGATCGCAGGGTATGCGCGTTAGCAACTTATCGTCATTTGCCTTGGGGTCTGATGGTGGACACCAATGATAGGAGAAAACGAGTGAGCGAGCAGAACCGCGAAGCGATGCGCCGCGATTTCTTGGCGTGGTGTGAAAGAGAACGGTCAGATGCCGTGGTGCAACTGGAGCGGTTCGAGTCAGGAATGTTGACCATCGGTACGTCTGGACCATCTGGATACGTGGACGGGAGTGCGGCCATGATGGAGCACCTTCGTCTGATCGTGCAGAATATGGACGAGTTGATCCCTAAGGTACAAGCCGACTTCGGGTTCATCGATACCCACTGACCTCCTGGTGGCGGAGGCGGCAACTACCCGCGCCTGCCTTTGAGCAGAGTTCGTGCTTTCGGATAGATAAGAGTCGGCGGGCCGCCTCCGCGCTATCAGCGCTGTTCGGCCTGCCGACTATATGAACGATATGCTTGGTGACCTTGTAGACAGGCTGGCTTCCGTTCGGTTCGGGAGGTAACGGGGTAATGCGCGTCGGTCGAAAGCCGCGATGATCCTCGACACGGAGCAAGCCATGACCACGCGAACGTATTCTCATCTAGTCTCGTGCCTGTACGACCAGCCTGACCCTGTCGGCCGGCTCGGTCGCGGCGTTCACTACTCTGTGTTCCGTTCGACCCAGTGGCGCGCCATCGATGGTGGCCATCTTCGCGCGCCGCGCATCCACGACTTCGCAGTGATCTGGGATGAGGACCACGACGAACGGGTGATACACGTCGCCGAGCGACTGCACATGGCGGGCCTGCTGTGGCCAGTCGTGTTCCTGGGCGAGCGTAAAGGCGTTTTGACGTTACTGCTTGACTACATGGCCGGCCCCAACTTGTTCATGGATGAAAGCGTATGGATCGAGAAAATCCGCGACGTCGCCAGCCAAGCTGACGACACAGACGACTGGCAGGTCGAGATCGGCATGTTCCACCGCATGGTTGTGCTCGATGAAGGCACGCAGACCGATGCTAAGCGGATCATCCCCGAAGACGAGACCCGAGTCATCCTCTACCTGCAGGCGATCGACGTTTTGTGGCAGCTAGGCGACCGAGAGGAGGCGTACGGCGAGGACGCGCGATAGCTCACCGGCACCGCTACAAGGCAATCACCACGTCAGGAATCGGAGACACCATCATGAAGTTCATCGTCGTTGTACGTGAAATCGGTCGGCTTAAACCCGACTACAGCCTCGAGTTTGAAGCGCCAGTGTTGCCGACGATTGGCAGCTATCTGTCGATCCACCGGCCGGATGCCAAGCATGGCCATACCGAGGACCTGATCGTCCGGCGCGTCTGGTGGCGGCTGCATCACCCGGCCACCGGCGGCTTCGCACAGGAGCCGGTCCCGGTCGGATCGCTCGTCGACATCCAAGTCGAGTGCGAGCAGGCCATTGGGCCCCATTCATTGGATCGTTGGCGGGCATCGCTCGAGTCGGCACGCGAACGGGGCATCGAGGTCGAGGAGTTCGACGTGGCGCGATTCGCCCTGACCGAGGCTGAGATGAACCGTCCCGGCCACAGTGACGCCTAATGGCCGAGATTCGCGCGCTAAACGAACGGGTCATAGAGATCGCAACGCAAGGCGATGCGGCGTGGTTCGAGAAGCACCCGGACAATCGTCTTCGTATGCGCAACGCCATTGACATGGAGTTCAACCGCAACTTAGGGCCGCCGCCGGTCGGCATGACGTGGCGCGCGATCATCGTCGAAGCCCAGCCCGGTGTTCGGATGCGGCAGCCGATCGCCTTACCAATTGGAGTCAGTAACGGCGACCTGGACGACCCGCAGCTGTTCGATCTGTTCATGCAGGTCGCACCAGCCGACGCGGCGAGTATGCTAACCACGCTTCGTGGCGCGAAGCTCCCCGGCAAACCGAAGACGACTGCCACGTGATAGCTTGTGGCCTAACAGCGAGTTGAAGACCGGCTAATACAGTCCCACCCGTCATCCCTGGGTGCTGTCTAGCGTCCCAAGAACCGGCGTCCGTTTGTCGATCTAGGGAATAGCTCCACCGCACTGCAGGGCTCGACATAAAGTCTAATTAGACGATTGAGGTTCGAGGGTAGCGTGCTTGGCCGCCGACCAGGTCGTTCTCCTTTCCTCGCATAATTTTGGACATGGCTGACTTGTGGATCCCACACCGTTAGTTCGACGTGCGATGCCTTCTGCGGTGCGGCGGCGAAGATGAGGGGGCAACGATCTACCAAGGCTAGTGCCGGCGTTTCCCGATGGCGATCGATGGGACTGGCTGTTCCATTGATCGGCGTTGACATCGGATGCGCCGCCCCCTCAAATTGGCGCAGGGGCAGCAAATACCGGAGCTAAGGAAGCCGGAAGGCGGGCAGGCGCTCGTCGGGGACGATCCGACGCACGGTTAAAAAGGGAGACCGGTCCGTGTGGGCTGACATCGAGACCGACGTCGACTTCCTGAACTATTCGGAAATCGCGGAACTGGTGGCCGAGATGATCAGCGATGACACGCTGCTTCCGCTCTCGCTCGGCATTTTCGGGGGCTGGGGCATCGGCAAGTCGAGCACCCTCAATCTCGTCGCAAGCTTGCTGGAGGAGAAGCCAGACAGCTACCTGATCGTGCGGTTCGACGCCTGGTTCTACCAAGGCTTCGACGACGCCCGCGCCGCGCTCATGTCTGTGATCGCTAAGGCGCTCGCCGAGGCCGCGCCCGATGGGTTGAAGAAGAAGGCCGGAGGACTGATCAAGCGGGTCAACAAGATCCGGGTCTTGGGCATGCTTGTTGAAGGGGGTGCCGCTGCCATGGGCTTTCCGACGTTCGGCGCAGCCGGCCGTCTGGTGGAGGCGGGCGGCAAAGCCATTTCTGATGGCCTCAACGACAAGGATCGCGAAGGCGCGGAGGAGGACGCAGAAAAGCTAGCGGAAAAGGCGGGCAAGCTGCTTGATCCCGCAAAGGCACCAACGGAGGAGATTACGGCATTCCGCAGCGAGTTCGGCGAGGTGCTGAGTGGGCTGGACCGTAAGCTCGTCGTATTCATCGACAATCTCGACCGTTGCCTTCCCGCAAACTCTATTCAGACGCTGGAGGCAATCCGCCTGTTCATGTTCCTGCCGAACACCGCGTTTGTCGTGGCAGCGGACGAGGACATGATCCGGCACGCCGTATCCGAGCACTTCCACGATCCTGGCGATCGTCTCGTCACCGATTATCTCGACAAGCTGATCCAGGTGCCGGTGTACGTGCCGCGTCCAGGGGTGTTTGAAATTCGCGCCTATCTCACGATGCTGATCGCTACGCGATCCGGCTGCGGCAAGGAGAAGGTGGGGGCTCTGCGGACCTTCCTCATCAATGATCTCCGCAACTCCTGGAAGGACGGCGACGGGTATGACGTTGACAAGGTGATGAGCCTGCTTGTCTCGACCGACGACAAATTGCGCGAGCAAATCGAGCTTGGCTTGCGCATGGCGCCGATGCTTGCCCAGTCCAGCAAGGTGAACGGCAACCCGCGCATCGTGAAGCGCATGATGAACGTCGTGCGCATGCGCGCTTCGGTCGCAAAACGGCGTGAGATGAATTTGGACGAGGCCGTGGTGGCGAAACTTGCGCTCTTCGAACGCTGCACGGACGTCACGGCCACTCGGGCCCTCCAGCACGAGGTGCAAGCCGCACCTTCGGGGAAGCCGGAGCTCTTCACCAAGGCGGAGGCCGCCCAGACCGAGGCCGCATTGCGCGACGTACTCCCTGAAGCGCTGAAATCGCATATCGCGGTGCTGCGCGACTGGTTTGGGCTCGACCCCAAGTTGTCAGGTATCGACCTGCGGCCGGCGGTTTACCTTTCCCGCGAGACCGTGCCTATGCGCTTGCGGGGAACAGCCCTATCGGCGGCAACTCTCCGGGCCGTGGAGGCTCTCTTGGCGACCTCGACTGTCAGCTCGACGGCCGCTGCGGATGCCGCCGCAGGCATCGATCCCGCCGAAGCCGTCGCCGCAATGGAGGAGATGATCGCAGACATGCGCAAGAACACGGACTGGACAAAGCTCAGGAGCGATGTTCGCGGTGCTGTCGTGCTCGCGCGGACCTGGCCGGACGCCGCCGCTCGGCTGAACCGATACATCCGCTCGCTAGTCCAACGTCCGAAGTGGTTGGAGGCGCTTATCAAGAACGAACCTTGGGTGGAGGCGAACTGATGGGAACATCGTCCTCGGCGAAGGGGCCAAACAATAGGTCCCCGTTGGTGCCTCCGTGGGCGGATGCCACGCCGGACGCCCCGATGCCTGAGCCGGAGGGCCACCGTTTCCGCGGCTTCCGCACCGAGTTCGGGAAGGTGGCGGCGGGTAGCGGCGGATCGTTGGGACGAGCCCTGAAGAAGTACGCCTCTGCGGCCACCGGTGGCTCGTCGGTGGGGCCGCGCCGGTTCGGGCCTGCGTATTCCGCAGGCGCCGGCCTGATTCAGGCCCTTTCGGGCGGACAGATCCAGACCCCGACGGGCAGCTTCGATCTGGCGACCCTGGCAGGTCTGCCGATGGACGAGGCCGCGCAGGCGATCGCAGAGGCGCTCGCCCCGCAAAACGCGGACGCAGACCAGGTTAGATCCGCGATGCAGGAGGCGCTTGCCGAGGTCCTAGGCGAGGATGGCGGCTTCGATCCTACGTCTATCGGCCGGGACCAAATTGTCGCCGTGCTCGTCGAGTTCTTCGCACGGATACTGTTTCAGGAAATCTCGGCCGCCGCCGGCGACGCGTGGAAGAAGGCGCCTAGCGTCGAGCGCTCGACGGCTACGGAGAATGAACTGCTGGAGGTCGTGCGCGCGGCGATGGACGTGCACCTCTCACCGCGGCTTTCCGGTGACTTGGGAACGCTCAGCAAGGATCAAATTGCGGAGATCGAGCGGGCGGCGCTCGTCGATATTTGGCAGTCTTGGAGCGATGCCGAGTGACGCGGGTCGTCCTCGAACTCGACGCCGCGAGGCTGGGTGTCGGTACTGGCACCGACGACATCCCGATCCTCCTATACGGTGCAAGTACAACGGTGCCGGGTGCAGGGGTGATCGGCAACGATCTGCGCGACCGGTTCGAACGCCTGGCAGTGCCACCATCGCGTCAAGCCATGGATCTCGTCGCCGTCGCCATGGCGGTCACGGCCGCCGACACGTTCGTGCTCCGGGACGATGCTGCTGATGGCTGGCGTCGCGAGATCGAGATAGACGTTCCCGTGGTCGAGCCGCAGCGGTGGAACGCGCTTGCCCCGCTACTTGCCAAGATGCTCGGCTTCCTGAGCGGCGACAGCTGGGCGTTCACCTTCCGCGGAGGCGGTCTGGCACCGCCTTCCCCTCTCGACGTCCGTCACCGCTCGGCCATCGATCCGTCGCAGGTGGACGCCGTAGCCCTGTTCTCAGGCGGGCTGGACAGCGCGCTGGGTGTCGCTGATCTCCTGGATGCTGGGGCGCGGCCCCTGCTCGTCAGCCACGCCACACAAGGAGACAAGACCTACCAGGCTGCGGTCTGGGGCAAGCTCCCGAAGCAACCTCAGCGTTTCCTGTTCAACTCCTATCCCACCCGGGGGGAGGATCGTGAGATCACGACTCGCACGCGCAGCTTCGTCTTCCTGACTTTTGCCGCGCTGGTCGCTCAGGCCGTGAGGACCTTCCGCGGCGTGCCCGCCATGGACCTGCACATCTGCGAGAACGGCCTGATTGCCCTAAACCCTCCCCTGACGTCGCGCCGGGTAGGAGCGCTGAGCACTAGGACGGCCCACCCCCACTACCTGTCGATGGTTCAGGAACTGTTCGACGCGTTGGCCCTCGGAGTCAGGATCAACAATCCACATCGGCACGAGACGAAGGGTGAGATGCTGGCGCGCCGATCGGGTCACCCAAATATAAGGGACTTCGCCTCGTCGACCGTCTCTTGCGGCAACTGGCATCGCAAGCACATGCAGTGCGGACGCTGCTGGCCATGCTCGATTCGACGATCGTCTTTTCACCACGCCGGACTGACGGACGACACGGAGTACGACACGGTCAGGCTGGTCGACGCGCTCCGGGAGGAAGGTTCAAGGGATGATGTTATTTCAATTCACACCGCATTGAGGCGGCGCTACGACCGGGGTCTGAAGAGTTGGGTCATGCAGACGGGGCCACTCCCAACGGATGCCATGGAGCGTGGGGCGTTGTTCGGTGTTGTGGAGCGCGGGATGGATGAGCTCGAGCGCTTTTTCGCGTCGCAGGGACTGACTGTTTGATCGACTTCCATTGCCACCTCGACCTTTATCCCGATCCCGAGCGCGAGGTTCGCGAGGCGGATGCTGCGCGCGTCTACGTTCTGTCGGTCACGACGACACCGCGCGCTTGGATACGGACGGCGCAGCTCGCGAAAGGTCACCGCCGTATTCGCACCTCGCTGGGCCTTCACCCGCAGCTTGCCCATGAACGGGCAAGCGAGTTGCCTCTGTTTGAGGAGCTCCTTCCACGCACGCGCTACGTCGGCGAGATCGGACTCGACGGCGGCTCTGACTTCGGCAAGCACGCCGCGATTCAGTCCGAAGTTTTCGAAACCGTCCTGCGCCTCTCCGCCGTCGGCGGCGGGCGCATCATGAGCATACACAGCCGGCGGGCAGTCGATGAAATCCTTGACCGCCTCGCGGCGACTCCGGACGCTGGCACCCCAATCCTCCACTGGTTCTCCGGAACCGCGAGACAGCTGCGCCGCGCCGCAGACATTGGCTGCTGGTTTTCGGTTGGGCCCGCGATGCTACGCGGCGAAAAGGGCAAGGCCCTCGCCCTCGCAATGCCGACAAACCGCATCCTCACCGAGACAGACGGCCCGTTCGCCTCGGGTCCGGCAGGCCCTCTTCGTCCCGCTGACGCGTGGCAGGCGGTAAAACAACTCGCTACGACTTGGAACATTCCGGTCGATGAGGCTCGGGCGCGGCTGCTCGACAACCTGCGCATTCTGAGCGAGACGGGACCTGATCACCTCAAAGCTGGCCGGCTCGCGACCGCATAGCCGGCACCGTTGTAGGAGGTAGATCATGGCGAAGGTAAACTACGACGGTTTCGCAGGCATCCACAGGATGGCTGAGGCAGGTGCGACGATCGACGAGCGGGCCGCCGTCATCCTCACCTTCCATGCCGCGCTTGAGCGCGAGATTGATGTAGTCCTTGCCGGCTTGCTGCCCCGCGCTGACAAGCTCCGGCGCAACTTCGGTTTCGGCAACAAGATCGATGTGCTGGCTGCCGCGTGGAAGGCGGATCCTGATGACGGGGACAAGCTGCACCTAGTGCTTCGTCTGTTCAACGATTTACGCAACTCCGTAGCGCACGGCGATCCAATAGAAAAGGTCGAGCTGTGGCTCAGCAAGTTGTTCGAGGCCTATCGTTCCATCATCCCCGACGCAGATGTTCACATCGAGATCGGCGAGATGGCGCAGGGCATCTGCAGCTTCATGGCGGACGGGCCAACGCCGAAGGAGTTGATGATGACGATCGCCGCGCTCGACAAGCTGGTGAACGTTACAATTCCTGCCGCCGCCGCTTTCAAGGTGCGCGACGACGTCTGATCGGCATCGGGGAAAACGGTAGCCTAGTAGCGAATTGTCTATCGAGCCTGGCTCTCCACCTCCGCAGCCGCCTGCTGCACGCGATCGAATATGATGCCGTCATGGCCCAGGGATGATTTCATCAAGCGCACGGCGTTCTTCGCTTCGTCGTCTGATATGGCAAATTGGCTGTCAGCATTTCCAAAACGCAGCGCGATTAAGAATCCACCGCCGGTCTGGCGGGACACCACGACTTGAGGGAAGCCCTGCAGGCCAAGCCCGTTCACGCGAATATCATGCAGAACCGCCTCAGCGACCGCACCTCCGATGTCCCCCGAAGAGATGCCAAGCGTCGAATAGTACGTACCCATGGTGTCTCCGGAGGTAGCCTTCTCGCCAGGCTGCGTTGTTGCGGCCTGATGAGTCGCGCGCGTGATTGGCTCGGACGTTCACCTCCCGCGCATGAGGCTACCCGTTGGCAACATGAACAGACGGCAGAATTTGGGAAGCCAAAACAAGCCTCGAATGACCGCAAATGGGTCTTCTTGCCAATCGGAACCTGCAAAGCCTGTCAGCCAATTGCAACCCGATGCTCGGGTATGACGTCGAGAAGGTAGAAGGCCCCCCCCGGGTCGCCTACGGAACCATGATGATCGCCCGAACCGCGTAGGCCTCGCTTGCGCAGAAAGTCTCGGGACGCCTCGATGGCCTTCCACGGATTCGAAGAGTTGCGATCGCCATCGGCCAACACGGTGCGGCGATAGAAGGCGAGCAGTCCAACCTGTCGCGCGACAGACAAGCGGCGCAGCTTGGCGCGACAATAGGTGGGCAACGGCCGCAGAATCGTCATCGCAGGTGACGCCTTTCCGGCGATCACTGCATCGATCATGGCGGGCAGCTGCTGCTCGGCCTGGATCAGGCGGCGGATGGCGACGCTCATGGCGGCCAATCGCGGCAAGCCATACCACTCGATGGCATAGGCCTTGGCCTCGACATTGCCGGTCCGCGGCGTTGCCGTACGGGCCAGGAACGGATCGGCGCGAAGCTGCGCCGCGATCCGCTGCATCATGGCGGCGACATGGTTCGGCGACAGTCTGGTTTCAACATTCTGATCAGCCCGTCCGACATGCTTGGCGGTGCGTCGGATGATGGGATCGGTGTGCTGGGTGAGCGACATGTTGACGCCAGACCAGGCTGGCTCAATCTCGCGATTGCGCCATTCGCCCGAACCGAAGAACAGGTCGAGCACCGTGTCGAGGGCGACCCGGCGATCGCGCAGGTCGTTGAGCGAACCCTCGAGCGAGCGGTTGCCCGGAAGCAGAAAGCCATAGTCCGGCGTCTTGGTCAGCCGTGCGCCGACCAGTTGGACGTCATGGGCGCACCAGATCAGCGCTTGCCCAACCAGCAGGTCGCGCAGACGCTTCGTCGCATCGGTCACCGCCTGGCTGTGCTGGAGATGGCGGACGACAGACCCGAAACGCCCGCCGACCAGCGCAGTGTAAAGACCGGGCTTCTCGGCACTCAGCTGCCAAAGCCGCTCGACGTGGTCGTCGAAGGCGCGCCCAGGCGACCCATCTCCGAACCAGTCTCCGACCAGTTCATGGGGTTCGAAATCTTGCCCCGTCGCCACCATCATGCGCTTCAGAAAGTGCCTGAGATCGTCTTGGGTCGTCGGGATGAGGTCCAGCGGGACCAATGCTTCCTTGGCATCGAGGACTGCAGGCGGCAGCGTGCGGATGTCGGCGGTCGACGGGCTGAAAAGGAGGCGGTCGAACCGGTCCTCGGCGATGCCACCGGAATAGATCCGTGCGTGCATGTCGCGGACCAAGCCGACGAGATCGCCGTCGCTCGCCAGCACGCCGCCGAGCAGGCTCGGCGCATCGGTCTTGCGGCCGTTAGCCTCGAGGTGATTGCGATAGGTCGGCTTCACAGGGCACGCTGCGCCGCGTCGATACGGCCCTTCAATGCGTCCGCCGCCCGGGCGAGCTTTTCGCCGAGTGCGGCCATGTTGGCGAAGGCCTCATAGCCGGTGCCGCCGGCGTTGTATTCGGCGTCGAAGCGCGCGGCCGCCTCGTCATACTCCTCGGCGAGCCGCTTGTACGCGGCGATATCCGCGTCGATCGTGGTCATGTCATCCATTTTCGTCCTCCAGGTTGGGCGGGAGCGAAGGCTCGCGCCAGTAAGTCGGGTTGCCATTGTGCAGGCGGATCCATTCGAAGGCCTCGCCGCGGTTCTTGAGATCGGGGCCCGGCACGGCGAGAAGCTCGCAAAGGGTGGCGACGAGCCCAGCCTGGCCGATGCTGATCGGCTGGGTCCGCCACGATGCCTTGGGATCGATTGGCCCGGTCTTGAGGAAGCGCTCGACCTCCTGGTCGTAGAGAGCCTTGCGGCGGCGCCATTGCAGGATACGCCCCCACTGATCGCACCAGGCCAGCCGGGTGGGATCAGCGAAGATCGAGCTGATGATGTCACCGATCATCGGTCCCGCGCCTGCCGCAATGGCGGTGGTCATCCAGCGCGCCATACGCTCTGGATGTGCGAACAGCCCGAGGAGCGCGGTGTCGCTGATGCCGTCCAACCCCACCATGACGAGGGTGGAGCCGAGCGCATATTTGCGAGCGTCAGCCGAGCCGGGGCCGCCACGCCGCTTGTCCGCCGCGCGGTACTGACGCCGAAGCTCGGCGGCGCTTTCGGCGACGATGGCGAGCGTGTCGGCGATCCTTTGCTCGGTCGCCGCGAAGTCGTCGGCGATCGCCTGCAACCGATCAGAAGGGGTGGTGGTGACTGCGTCCATGCCCGCAAGCGATGCCGAGCCGACGCGCTGCGCGCCTCAACCCACCCCCGGTAAAACGACCAAGCCACCATCCGACTTTTGCCCAGGGTCGGTGGAGGCACCCAAAGGCAGAACGGTGTCAGAAGGTGGGAGGTAGAGGGGGTGGTGCGCGATAAAGGTTTGTTCTGCCAGAGGCAGACAAACGGCGCGCCCACCCCCTCATCCGACACGAAGGGCAAGGCGGGTGACGATCAATTATGCGGTGTTGAAGGCGCGATCGGCGGATGTTTCCGCCGCGCTTGCCGATGCGCGTAGCGCGCGGAACCTGTCGAGTCGTCGCAAGCGTGCGGACGAGCGTGACGAGCAGATCGCGGAAGGCGTGCGACGTCGACGCAAGGCGATCACGGACCAGGAGGCAGACGCGTTCCTGAAGCGACGCCTGCGGATCAGGGTCGCTGACGCCGACCGCCCGCGGACAGGATCACGCACGCCGCGCCGGTTGTTTACGCGTGGCGTCGAGCAGATGCTGAAGGGGACGACGGGACTCACCGACGCGCGTGGCCCCGATGGTCGCCACTCGATCCACTATTCCTTCACTGCGCGCGGCCTCGGGTCGAAGAAGGGACGGCGCTGGCGTGCCGGCGAGGCGGAGCGCGCCGCACTCTATTCGGTGCGCGAAGATGCGCTGGAGGATGGGGAACTGGGCTGGTGGTCGAACGTCGCCGCCGATCGCACCGAACTTGCCGCCCATTATCGTGCGTCAGAGGCGCTGGAAAAGCACGACCGTGCCAATGCCAATGTCTATATCGTCGAGGTCATCGCGCTGCCGGCCGAGCTTACTGCCGTGCAACGGCGGCAGGCGGCCGAGCGCATCTGTCGCCGGCTGGAAACGCTGGGTCTGGCCTATACCATCGGGATCCACTTGCCCGACGCGGCAGGCGACCAGCGCAATTTCCACCTGCACTTGGTCTACTCGATGCGGCCGTGCCAGCGGATCGCACCCTATGAATGGGATTTCGCCGCCGCCAAGCGGACCGAGATCAATACGCCGGCCGGGATTATGCAGCGCCGTTGCGCCGTGGTGGTCGCAATCAATGAGACGTTGCGAGAAGCCGGTTTTGCCAAGCGCTACACGCCATTGTCCAACCGCGAGCGCGGTATGGCGCCGCCGGAACGCGGCAAGGTCGGGCAGCAGGAAACCGCGTTGGCGCGGCGGTTGGCCGCGCTTGAGGATTGTCACGCACGCTTGGTGGCATTGCAGGCCCATACGCGATGGGTGCGGCAGACGCTGCTCGATGTCGCGGACCGACTGGATGCGGCACGCCGGAAGGTGATGCGCCATCTTGCCGCGGCGTCCATCGCACTTGGCCACGACGCCGTGGAGATCATCACGCCCACAGAACGTCTCGGCAAGGTCAGAGAGGCGCTCGATCGTGCCTATGACATCGTTGGTCGTTCAACGGCGAATGCTGATCTCCACCTGGAGTCGGCGCGGCGCGAAGTGCAAGCTCGTCGCCACTTAGCGGCGACGGATATCCCAGTGTCGATAAGTGGGATTACCCGTATCGATGATCGTGCTGGCACCATCAAACGCCTGGACGCCATCGCTATGCACGCGGACGAGACTATCCAGCAGATCCATACCGACGTCACACAAGCCCGGCAGCGAATGCCGGTGATGGAAGAGCTGATTTCCGACAAGGCAACCGAGAATAACAATACAGTGACGGCCGCCGGCGATTCTGACCCCGCGGCTGCTATTCGTAGTGCTGCAACGGCATATGCCGAGTTGGCGAAGGCCGAACAGGCTGCGCAGACGATCGCGCTGGCTATGGTCGACAAGGCTCTGGCTTCACTGAAGCGCAAGGCCAAGGCGATACGGCGCGACGCCAACGGACTGTTCGTGGCCGACATAGCGGTTCTGCCCATCACCGAAAGAAAGGTATTGGCCCAGCACATGGGCGATTTACGCGTGCAGGAAACATTGGCTGACCTGTTCGCCCGCGAGATTGCGGATGCACCGATTAGCATGGGTAAGTTGACGGCCGCAGCAGTCGGCCTCGGCCAAAACGATCGCTTCAGCGACGAGCCTGGACGTAAACGACATGACAGAACCCTTGATCAAGCGCTTCCTCACCGACGCGCCGGTATCCGATCCCCCGCAGGGCTGGCCGGCTTGCGCGTCCTGCGCGCAGTCGGTGTGGATGATCGACCGCGAGACGCCGCGGGCGTTCTGCCAGACCTTCGGGGGGATGACGTTCGGCGAGGAGGCCCGGTTCATCTCGAAGTGCGAGGCGCACCAGCCGATCGCCTGACCGACGCCACAGGCGTCGCAGTCGCCGCAACGTCCGGGCAGGCCCCGGGTCACCGTGACCCAGGGACTAGCCGAGGATTGCGGGAGCAAGCGGAGGATGCTGCCCGGGATGGGGCGCATCAGCCAGCTTGGCCAAAGGGGCGCGATGACCCCAGTGATGGAATAGTGTCCGGCCAAGGCCGTGACGATCACGGGCGGTAAGACGCCTGAAAAGGCGGGGTCACAGCGCGATCCTGTTTCGCTAAAGAAAGTACGGGCAGCATGATCCCACCCGACCGGGCGGTGATCCTGCTGCCGAAAGCCTTGCGATGCCCTTCTTTTTCAATCGGTCCGCGCCACAACCGCGTCCGACTGCTCGCCATTATGCTTTTGCGGATCGAATAGTGGCTGCGCTACGACGGTAACGCTATCCGCTGCACCTTCGATCTGCCCTTTGATGCGCTGCGAGCCGGATACAGCGGGCATATACCTGCTCGACTAAAGGGGAGCGATGAGGACACGACCTCGGTGGTCTTAAAGAAGGGCGAGTACGATCGATGAGGTTGACGGAGCATTTTGCCCGCGATCGTCGCTTGAGATTGTTAACCTCCTCGGCGTAGAGTCGGCCTGTTCGCCAGCAGGCGGACCGAGGCGTGAGAACCTTGCGATTAGTAGCCGAATGCCCGGCCCGAACCAGTTTCGGCCGGGAGGCGTACGCGGATGTCCAGGGCTCTTTCGAGGGCCTAAAGGCGTGCGCGCTCGTCTAATCGCGGGTTCTCAACTTCCGGCTTTCGGGTCGGCATCGCCTCGTCAATCTGGGGCGGTGCCGTCGGCTGGAAGGGCTTGTCGGCACCGACGCGAACGGGGGTTCGGGCGTGGGTGCGTTTGAGAAGGGCCGTGTCAGACGGCTGACCATTATCAAAAATGCGGCGGTGGTAACCGCGACGATGCTACTGGCTGCATGCGGCGGCGGTGGCGGCGTCAATTCGTCCGGTACGATACCTGCGCCTAGTCCAGCACCGTCACCGTCACCGTCACCCACTCCGCCGCCGACGGCAGCCGAAAGTGCGGAGTACAAGGCATCGGGTGCCGTGGTCGGCATGAAGGCAGCCTATGCCTATGATCGCGGGATCACCGGCAAGGGCGTCACCATCGCCGTCATCGACACCGGCATCAACGTCGACGAGGCCGAATTCAAGGGCCGCATCTCGGCGGACAGCACCTCGTTCGATCAGAAGATCGCCCGCTGCGCCACCTGCGACGCGGAGATCGTCCGCTACGACCTGAAGGACAACAACGGTCACGGCAGCGGGACCGCATCGGTCGCGCTGGCGGCCCGCGACACCAAGGGTATGCAGGGCGTGGCGCCGGAGGCGACCCTTCTCGCGCTCAAGATCGCGGGTCCGGACATGTCGAACGTCAGTCCGACGTCCGGCCCCGTTCCCGAGGGCGGCGGTCCGAACTCGGCGCTCATTGCTACCGCGACCACCTACGCGGTCGAGAAGGGGGCGTTCGTCATCAGCATGAGCCTGAACGGCTTCGCGGGCGGCCAGATCGCTGTTGAGCAGCACAAGGCGATGGATCTGGTGCGCACGAGTGACCGTCTGTTCGTCCAATCCGTATCGAACGACGTCGGCCAGGACAGCTTCGCGGGTCAGGTCACCGAAAACATGGTCGGCACCGACATGACCAACAAGGATTGGTTCCTGTTCGGCATCCGTGTCGACCGGAACCTGCAGGCTCCGAGCGGCAACGGCACCCCCGGCGCGCTGGCGGATCGCACCCTCGCGGTCGTCGCATCGAACGTCGACGTCGTGGGCAAGGACGGCTCCATCACGACCGTCACCGGCAACAGCTTCGCGGCACCCGCGATCGCCGGTGCGGCGGCGCTGCTCAAGCAATATTGGCCGCAACTCGGCGGCAAAGCGATCAGTCGCATTTTGCTCGACACGGCCACCGATCTCGGAACCCCGGGCATCGACCAACTCTATGGCGTGGGGCTGCTCGACGTCGGGAAGGCCATGCAGGCGCAGGCGCCCGCCGCTTCCTTCGTAGCTGCGCAGACGGCCTTGGCGAAGTTCTCCTCGGTGACCATGTCGGGGCCGTTCGGCGGCGCGTCCGTGATCGGCCGGAGCGTCGGCGGCATGACCGTGTTCGACCGCTACGGCCGCGACTACCGGATGACGGCGGCGACCGGCGTCCGCACGCGCGGCACCGGGCTGCTGGCCGGCGGCATGCTCGCGCCGGTCGACCCGCTGTGGCTGACGTCCGCCTCCACGAGCACCGACGCCCGTCTTGGCTTCACCTCCACCGTTCCCGACTATTGGCGGCAGGCCCGCCCGAACCGGCCGGCCATGCTCTCGTTCTCGCCCGCCCCCGGCCAGTCGGTGACGTTGGGCGCGAACGTCGTCGTCGGCGGTAGCGGCGGCGTCGCTGGATCTCCGCTGCGCGCGGTCGTCGCGGCCCCGATCGGCATGTCCTCGGCATGGTCCGGGAACGGCTGGTCCGCCGGCTTCTCGTCCGGTTCGTCGCGCGACGGACGAGCATCGTTGCGCTCCGCCTCCTTCGCCATGCCGTCCGGTTTCGGCTTCGAACTTTCCGATCTTGCCGAACGCGGTCGCGTGCTGGGCATGAGCCAGGACGTCGGTGTTGGACAGCGTGGGGCGAGGACCACCATGGCCTCGCTTACGATGCGGCGCATGGTCGTCGGCATCCCCGTCTCCGCACGCGTCACCGCAGCCACCACCAGGGTGGAGGGCGGATCGGACACGATGCGCTTCACAGGTCCGGTCATCGGCACCGCCTTCGCGGTCGACGGCGCACACGGTCTGTTCGGCGGCACGGCGACGTTCGGCCTGTCCTCGCCGCTCCGCGTCGAACGCGCTCGCGTCACGATGTTGATGCCGGTGTCGTATGATCTTGTCTCCGGCACGCTAACGACCAGGACCGGCACCATCGATCTCACCCCGGACGCGAGGGAGCTGGACCTCGAGTTCGGCTGGTCCCGTGCGCTGACGCCGACATCCTCGGTGCGGTTCGGTGTCGCCCATGCCTTCGATGCCGGACATGTCGCGGGTGCGACCGACACGGCAGGCTTCGTGACGCTGGTGGCGCGATGACCTGCCACCTCGCCCCACGCGCACCACCTCCGGTCTGACGGCGCCCGCTCGCGCATAAGCCGAACACCATCAGGACTTGCGACGCCGGGAAGGCTTCCCGGCGATCGACGTCGCGTGTCCATCGCAGAAGGAAGACGAAAATGATCAGAACGATGACGATCGCCACGATGCTGCTGCTGGCGGTACCCGCATCCGCCAAGCCCGCACCGGCCGGCATGAGCCCGTTGCGGATGGACGTTGCCGGGGTTCGGCTGGCTATGCCGATCGAGCAGGTTCGCACTGCGCTCGCCGCCGCATCTTATAGTTGCAAGCCGTTCGGCAACGAGTCCGATTTTGCCGCGAGGGTGGCGGCCGAGGTGAAGGACCGCACCGGTGCCCGCGGCCCTGTTCCCTACACCACCGGGACGATGCAGTTCGACTGCCGTGGGCCGAACGGCGAAGGCCTGACGATCCGTTTCGCGCAAGTACAGGCAGGAAGCATCGTCGACAATTTCTCGCTTCGCATCGACGGCAGGACGGTCGATCTGCCCCCGCTGCGTAAGCAGCTGGCGGCGAAGTATGGACGACCGACCGTGGGTACCGAGTTGCGGGGATCCTGGTGTGACGCGGGCTACCGCTGCGGCGAGGGCATGGTCTTCAGCGAGGGGCCGACGATCATCATCGATACTTCAAACGGCGTCACCATCGACGCAACCCGTGGCACCCGCGCCAGCAAGGCAGACGATGCCGCCATCATGGCCGAGGCTGACCGGCTGGTGCCAAAGAAATCCCGTGCGGCATTCTGAGCGGAGGCGGACATGCCCTATCTGATCGGCATGATTCTCGGTGACACCCTCGCCAGGATCGGCTTCTTTCGTGCCGCGGGGGCGATCATCGTGCTGGCCGCTACCGGCTTTCTCGCCCATCGCCTGGTCGCAGCCAACTTGGATCCCGACCATGCCTATATCGCCGCTGCCGCAGCACCCCTGGTGCTATTCGGCTGGGCCTTCTGGCGTCCGGCGGCGTCGCGGCTGCGGCTGTGGATCGTCGACGGCGTCTATCTTGCCGCGCGGCTGGCGATGTGGTGGGCCGCAGCCGCATTCGCCATCGGCCTTGTTGTGGCCGAGTTTCGCGTCGACCGCTGGCTGAGCCAAGAATGGCCGCAAGCAGCGACCGCGGGGATCTTCTGGTTGGTGCAGCGGGCGCTCGGCGCACAGGTCGGCCGCTCCCACCGGATCATGGGCGAGCGCAGCGTCATCAAGGTCGACGCATGAGGGGCGCGCTGACGCTGCGGATCGCTGCGGCGCTCGTGCCGGTGCTGACGTCCACCGCCACAGTGGATGCGGCACCTCGACCCGCAGTGCTGGAGGCAACGACGAGGGCGGATTGGTGGGCGGCTGGCCTCGACGGTACCGGCTGCTACTGGTCGCCCCGCCGGGGCGGGCCAATCCACTTTGTCGCCGCCGGTAACACGGCGATGACCAAGGTCGGCGGTCGCATCGTCATCCTGAAACCGCGACGCGATGCAAAGCCCCTTTTCCCGTTCACCCATGACGCCTGGCGGGCCGATGTCCTGACCATCCGGGTCGTGGACACCGCCCGGATCCGGGCGATGGGTTACGAAACGGTCACTACCGACGCGGTGCTGATCGTCACCCGTCGCAACGTGACGATCCGGCTGCGCGGATCGATGATCTGCGGCTCGTAATCCTGATGATCACGAAGGTTTGACCAACCTTTTCCTGCATTCGGTCGAATGACGATGCGCCTTGATCGCGAAGGCGAAGGTAGACTGGCCGGCCCGGCCGGGGATGATTTGGGAAGTGCCTGCGGCTGTGCCGTAGAGGCGAAATGATGGTGCGGGGCCGGCGAGCAGCCCGCCGGCTCCGCACAATATCAAGGACTTCCATGTACATCGTAAATCGAGAGCGCGAGCTCGCAAAGGCGCGCGCCCTGTCCGGAGCGCTGGCCATCGCCGAGCGCGCCGGTTGGCAGATCGATCGGTCGGTGCCGATCATCCCGGCGCCTTTTCGCAATTACCTACACATCGCCGCCGCCGAACTGCTGCTGGTGCCGTCGATCGAGCCGTCACGCGGGGATCTCGACACCGTCGAGCGCGGCACCCGCATTGCCCGGTGCGATGCGCTGGTGGTGAAAGCGTCGAGCGCCGGACATCGGACCCTTTACTGTGCGGTCGGCGAGTGGCGGCGCCAAGGCACCGTCTGGCATCACGCTCGCCGACTTTGGCTTTCGCGTACCTCTGAGGCGTGGCTGGTGCCCGACCCGGCAGAACCGGACGAGATTGCGGCGGTCTTCCGCCTTTCCCCCGGGCGCCTGCGCCCGATGATGCCGGCACGGCTGTCCGCCGCTGACGGAGGCTGCGATCTAAAACCCGGGCTGGCGCGAGCGGATGCTTTCCTTGCCGCTGTCTGGGGGGATCGCTGATGAGCACGCCGCTGCCGTGGATCAGCCCGTCCGATGCTGACGACATGCTCTACGATGATCCGATGGGGTCGATGCCGGATTTTGGCTACGCCCTGCTGCGCAAAACGGCAAAGGGGAAGACCAATTTAGTCGCCGATCTTGCCCGCGCAAAACTCCAACCCAGCAAGCCCAATGACCGCGAATGGCTAGCGGATGGGCTGTGGCCTATCACCTGCGCAGCACACCGCATCTTCACGGTGCCCGGTGTCGCGGTCGAACCCGGCGCGCTGGAAGGCATCTTCCACGACTACGATGCCAAAGCGAAAGCGCATCAAAAATTGCTGGCGGTAGTGCTGACGTACCGCTTCCCGCACAGCTGGCAACCCGCCGACATCCTGTCGCTGGTCGGGATGTACGTGCTGGAACACCTGGCACTGAAGCGCCGACTGACCAGCATGACCGTGGTGCATATGCCTGGCGACGAGCTGTCAGCTCGTCGTCCGCACGCCCATGTCGTCTGCATGGCGCGCGTCCATCGCTCTTCTGGCTGGGGCGAGGTGCACCCTGATCTCATCGCCAAGACCGCGCAGACGCGGTTCCAGCAGGAGTGGGAGCGATTCTACGACGTCTGGGTGCCGCGCTACCGCGACGGCTAACTCCCCGAGGGCGGGATCCGCAGCGGTCCCGCCCGCCTGCCGGGGGCAAGACACAAAGGAAGGAGGATGGTCCCCGATCCGGGGATGAAAATGGAGAAGACGATAATGACGATCGACAAGACCGCGATCATCCGCCGCCACACCGAGGCAGTCGCCCAGATGCTGGTCGGCAGCCGCACGATGAAGCCCGGCGCGGCGATCCTCGCCGGCGAAATGGGCGGAGCCGAAGGGCGGCTGCGTATCGGTGCCATCGCGCACAGCAGCGGCAACGATCTGATCTATCTGGATTTCGCCGATGGCGAAGACGGCTATCAGCTGACCGGCATCGCGCTGTGCGCCGTTCGCGACGGCATCTGCCACCTACAGACCGACTGCCGCCTGTATCTGAGCCGAAATGGATCGCGGGCGATCATCCTGCCGCAGCCCGGCATCCGCAAGGCGTACCGGCTCGCACCTGGCGAACTGATCCAACTGGCCAACCAGCCGGCTGACCGTGACGATGGCATCGCCCGCGCCGAGGCGCGGCTCGCTAAGCTGGTCGCTCGCGGTGCGGCCTTCGCCGATCGTGCTGCCGTCCGGACCCGGCCGCTGGCAGCCTGATCCAAACTGGCTGACACGGTCGGTCGATCATCGCGTCGACCGATCGTGACGGCTCAACATCCCGGTGACAGAACCTCTCTACCTATAAAGCGGACGACCTCACGAATTCGGACAGCGGCCAATAAATATTTCATGCTTCTGTCCGAGAATGCCGAGCCGTCCGCTTTATAGAGTAAGGGAGGCCGTCATCTCAGCCGTCACGCCGACAGCAACACCGGTTCAGCCGCCCGCCGATGTCTATTCGACGGCCGAGGTCAACGCGATGCTGGGGGCACTGACGACAACCGACCATCAGCGTCTGCTGCGGCGATCGCGCTATCTGGCGCAGGGGCACTACATGCTTGCCAGTGACCTTCGGCAGGAGGCGTTCGTCCGGGCGCTCGATGGTCGTCGCCAATGTCGGCGCGGCTACGACATCGTGAACTTCCTGATCGGGATCATGCGCAGCCTGACCTCGCAGGAACGCGAAGCCGAACGCGACGGCCTGCACCCGGTCCCGCTCGACCTCGACGACGATACGCTGGCGATGGCCTCGCTGGCGCCCAGCCCGGAGCAGGTCGGGCATGATGCGCTGCATTACCGGCGGACCCTCGCCGCGATCCAGCAGTCGATCGGGAACGACCCGCAGTTGGTCACCTTGCTGGATGCGGTGCTCGACGGCGAGAAGGGGATCGCCTTGCAGAACCGGCTGGGGCTCGATGCCAAGGGCCTAGCATCGTTGCGCAAGCAATTGCAGCGCAAGCTGGCGGCCGCCGCCAAGGACAGGAGCATACCATGATCACCGATGCGGACGAACTGGCGCAGCTGCGACTGCTGGACGACTTCCTCGACGGTGAGGATGTCGAACCTGATCTGGCCGACCTGCAGGCGGAGATCGCGCAGGCACTGCTGGCAGTGAAGAAGGCGAACCTGCGCGCGATCCGCGCTAAACTCGATGCCGGCACCGATGCCCGGGTCGTCCCGATCGATCGGGCGCGTCTGCGAGCGCAATTGCGGCAAGCCATGTCGGGCGATGCCGACCTGCACATGACGCTCGCTGCCCGCGGCAATGACGATCACGACATCGACGATTTGATCGATGATCTGGCCGAACTTGACCACGAAACAGGCGACCGCCCTGCGTGACGGACGCGGTCGAGCCGCCTGCAGAGTGTCTGCTGCATGACCTCGGCATCACCGAACCGTTTGAGATCGATGTCGAGGTCATCGCCTGTGCCGTCGGCGTGACGGTGCGCTATCGTCGTCTTGACGTTGGCGATGCGCGGATCGTCGGTTTGGGCGACCGGGCAATCATCACGGTCGACGACCGTGCCAGCCGCGTCCGGCAGCGTTTCTCCGTCGCGCATGAGCTCGGTCATTGGCACCATCATCGCGGCCGGCGGCTGATCTGCCATGTTGCCGAACAGCAAGACGGAGCGGCAGGCTGTGAACGCGAGGCGGACGGGTATGCAGCCGACCTGCTCATGCCCCGCTTTATGCTAGGACCATTGGTCGCTGGCGTCCCAATGTCATTCGGTCTCGTTTATCAAGTTGCCAGCACGTTCGGCGTCAGCGCGATGGCTGCCGCCTTGCGGCTTGCCGATGTTCATCCTGCGGCTTTCGCCCTTGTCGTCGAAGAAGTGGACGGGCGCAGATGGTTCAGACGGTCAACTGCCCTGAACCCGCGCTGGTTCGTGCGGTCTGCAGCATCAGACATGAGGGCAACGGCGGATCGATGTCGATTGCCTCGTGCGAATGTCGCGTTCGCTGCGCCAGCGCAGCAATGGTTCTTGGGCCAAGGTGTTAACGACGCGGAAGCGATGTACGCCATCGACAGGATGGCATGCGGCCGGGCTGTGCACCTTGTTGTAGTGACATAGTCTGACGGTGAGCTACGGAAGATACCTGGTGAAGAGCGGACCGGCCGTTTTCGGACTATCAATTGCGGTGAACTGCCGCTTGTTCAGCAACCGGGGCGGAACACGCGAAGACGTTGATAGCGCAGAACGATCTGACCGCTTTGAAGATGTGTCATGAGCTTAGCTGCCACTCATCCACAAAGTGGCATCGGCAGCTACGCTCCACGATATTGTCGCGTCGCCTCTGAGTTAGCCCCAGTTTGGACCGGACGGATTTAAGCCTAAGAAGGAGGCTTGGGGGTATCCCCTGAGCATAGGCTTATGTCCGTGTCCGAGATCATCACCGATGGCGGTCGTCGCCGTCACTGGAGCACGCCTGAGAAGCTGAGGATCGTCGAGGAAACGCTCGATGGTCGCGAGAGCATCTCGGTGGTGGCGCGCCGCAACGGGGTTGCCCCGAACCTGCTGTACCGCTGGCGGCGACTGATGCTGGAAGGCGGGAGCGTCGCGGTTGCCGGCGACGACGTGACCAGCAATCGCCAGGTCCGCGAGATGGAAACCCGCATCCGCGAACTGGAGCGCCAACTCGGCCGCAAGACGCTGGAGGTCGAGATCCTGAAGGAGGCGCTGGAGCGCTCGCGCCCAAAAAAAGCGAGCTTGCTCATGCACTCGCCGTTGCCGGAGACTATCCGGTGAGCCTGGTCGCCAGCACGCTCGGGGTCGGGCGCTCGACAGTGTACGACCGCCTGACCGGCCGCACCCGGACGCGCGGGCCGTACGCCAAGGCCGAGGATGCGGATCTGCTGCCCCGCATCCGCCAGATCGCCGCGCAGCGGCCAACATACGGCTACCGCCGCATCGCGGCGGTCCTCAATCGACAGCAACGCGTCGAAGGATTGGCGCCGGTCAACCACAAGCGCGTCTATCGCATCATGGCCACGGACCGCCTCCTGCTGGCGCGGCGCTACATCGAACGGGCCGACTATGGCCATGACGGCGTCGTGGTGGCGATCCGCTCGAACCTGCGCTGGTGCTCGGACGGCTTCGAGTTCACCTGCTGGAACGGCGAGGTCGTGCGCGGCGCCTTCATCATCGACGCCCATGACCGCAAGATCATCGCCTGGCGCGCGATCGCCAATGCCGGCATCAGCGGCTCGGACGTGCGCGACATCATGCTGGAAGCCGTGGAAACCCGCTTCGGCGGTACGCGAGCGCCCGTGCCGGTCGAGATTCTGTCCGATAACGGCTCGGCCTATACCGCTCGCGAAACGCGGACCTTTGCCCGGCAACTGGGCCTCAAACCCTGCTTCACACCTGTCCGCAGCCCGCAGTCCAACGGCATCTCCGAGGCCTTCGTCCATACCTTGAAACGCGATTACGTCCGCGTCTCGCCGCTACCCGATGCACTCACCGCGTTGACATCGCTGGCCGGGTGGATCGAGGACTACAACGACAATCACCCGCATTCCGGGCTCAAAATGCGCTCACCGCGCGAGCATCGTGCACTGGTTTCTGCAACCGCTTGAACCCGTCCGGTGAAACGGGGGCCAGATCAGCCTCTAAGTCCGCCCACTCCCTTGGTACAGTTTCACGCTTACAGCATGCCGACAATCAGCGAGCTTGCCGATCGCTATGTGCGGCACGATGATTTGCGACCCGCTGGTGCAGGCAACGCCTCTTTCCACTCGCGAGCTACGGCAGGATAGCGCTACCGAAGCAAACGGTTATGCTGTCTGCCGAGGGTTGGGAAGCACAAGATTGGTGCCGTTTCACTTTGCTCTCGCTTTTATCTGGGTAAGCAGCCAGAAGATAGTACTGGTCGCACAGCGGCGTGAGAACAAGCGGAGGGAGCTTGGCGACGACATTCAACGCGGGCGCTTCGGCGGCCGGCTTCTTTTATCAAAGCCGGCTCGCGCTTCTGCTATGCATGGAATACGTCAATCGCGACAGCGGTATCGAAGTCGCCATCGAACGGCTCGATGATGTCTCGTTCGAGCGCCATGGCTCCGCGATCGATCTATTGCAGACCAAGCACCATATTGATCGCGTCGCGGATCTAACAGACTACAGCACCGACCTGTGGAAGACCATTCGCGTGTGGGCGGAAGCTGTCGCCGCCGATCCGTCGCTCCCGTCTCGCGCCCGCTTGGCACTCGTTACGACCGGCTCCGCACCAGCGGGATCGGTCGCCGCCCTGCTCCTGCCGGCGACCGGGTATCCCGCCGATCAAAAGCGCGACCCTAAAGTCGCCGCGGAGCGCTTGGCCCAAATCGCTGAGACCTCGACCAACCAGGAGCTGAAGAAGGCGTTCGCTGCCTATCTTAGTCTCAGCGAGCGGATGCGTGCGTCGCTCCTGAGCGCGGTTGAGATCCTCGATCACCAGCCCCTCGTCGCCGAGATCGATGCCCTTCTAGAAGATGCGCTGCGCATGCTCGCACCTCGCGGCAAAGCTCACCTTGCCCGCGAGATGCTCGAGGGGTGGTGGTGGCCCATCGTCTGCCGCGCGATTATCCAGTCGCCCGCACAGCCGATCGCGATCGCAGACATTGAGAACAAACTAGACGAAATTCGCGAGATGCTTAAGCGTGACAGTCTTACGGCGGATTTCGAGGATGCGGAACCTTCCGAAGCCGAACTCTCCGGATATGATGCCTTCCCGTTTATCGACCAGCTGAAAATGATCGGTATGGGCGGAAACAAAATCCAGTGGGCAAAGCGCGATTACTATCGCGCCTTTGCCCAGCGCTCGAAATGGACCCGCGAGTATGCCGTGTTCGATGGGGAACTCGCGCGCTTCGAGGCGCAGCTGATCGAGGAATGGCAGCCGCGCTTCGGCTCAATGTCCGAAAGCCATGAGGCGGCACCGAGCGACTGCATGACACTCAAGCAGGCCGGGCAGGATCTCTATTATTGGGTCGAGACCGAGGCTCGCTTCCCATTTCGCACCCTGCAAAGTCGCTCGCTGAATGTCGGATCCTACCACATCCTCGCGAACGACATTCGCGTCGGCTGGCATCGCGACTTCGAAGCTTTCATGAAAAGGAAGAGATAGGCAATGCCGGACGCCTCCTGGCAACTCGACTGGAACTCCCGGCCATGTGAGGAGGCCGCGCTCTTTAATCCCGCCTTCTGCGGCGAAATCATCGCCCGGAGCGCCGTTTCTTATATCCGGGCCAAACCTCAAGGCTTTGGCCTTCCGCTCGCCTATCTTGTCCTTCCATTGACCCTATCTGCGCCCTTGCGCGATACGCTGCCTCGGCGGTCTGACACGACCTTCGTTACTTGGTCCGGAATCAATCGTGTATTGCTCGCGGACCTGCCGGACCGGGTATCGACACTGCGACCGATCACGCGCGAGGGGCTGCTATTCACCATCCAGCACCATGCGCTTAAGCTTACGGCCACGGGCCTTATTCTTGGTGAGTCACCGCTCAAGCTGACGCGGAAGCTGCCGGCCAGTACCGTCGAGACCGAAAGTATCCGATCGGCGGCGGCAGCGCTTGGCCGGTGGTTCGCGCAGCAAGGCGCCGCCACGCAGATCCTCCAGACGATGGGAATACGACCGTGATTCAGCTCCGAGCGATCGCTATCTATTCGCGCACCGGCGAGCGCCGCTACATACAGTTCGAAACCGGTCAGTTGAACATTGTCACCGGCATTTCCAAGACTGGAAAGAGCGCCCTCCTCGATATTGTCGATTATTGCTGGGGGCGCGGCGAGTGTACGATCGCCGAAGGCGAGATCCGCCGTGCCGTCTCCTGGTTCTGCATCCTGCTCGATCATGACGGGGAGGGCGTGTTCATCGCGCGAAAGAATCCCGGTCCCGCCGCTAAGGCGAGCGACGAGATTTTCTTTGCACGCAACATCGACGAACTTCCTCTAACGTCCGAAGCCTTCGCCAAAAACATCACCAGCGATGGTTTGCGCGATCAGCTGACCCAGCTTCTCGGGATTGCAGAGAATGTCTTTCCGCCCGAGCCCGGCTCGGCGCGTTCGGCTATGTCCGCGACATCCGCCCAGGCGATCTTTTTCAGCCTACAGGCCCAAGACGAAATCGCGAACCGTCGACTCTTGTTTCACCGTCAGGGTGATCCCTTTGTCCCAAACGCAATCAAGGACACCCTGCCTTATTTTCTAGGCGCGATGGAAGAAGATTATTATCTTAAGCAGCGCCGCTATGATGACGCCCGTTTGCGACTGCGCAAGCTCGAACGCGAATATGCCGAGATTCAGTCTCTGACGCACACGGCCACCGGTACAATTGAGGGCTTGCTGATCGAAGCGAAGCGCGTGGGGCTCGTCGACCCAAGCTTCTTTCCGCAATCGCCATCCGAACTGCGCGACATCCTCGCCCAAGCCGTCCAGCCCCGCGAGCGGCAATATGCTGCAGTCGATGATCCCGCGGCCGATCTAACCGATCTTGAGGAGCAGCGTCGACAGCTTCGTGGGCAGGTACAGGAACTGCGGGAAGAGATCGCTCACTTCGTTCGGCTCGACCGCGATGCCGGGGAGTTCGAACGAGAAGCCAATGAGCATCATGCGAGGCTGATGTCGATCGGGCTGATCGACGTCGATGCAGCACCTGCCGATATCTGTCCATTGTGCGACAGCCATCTGGCAGTCCCTGTCCCGATGGTTACCGAAATTCAGACGTCGCTCTCAGGTGTCGAGCGACAGCTCGAACAGGTGCGTCGCGACAACCCCCGCCTTCAGGCACACATCGCTCAGCTGGAGGCACGTCGCACCGTGCTCGATGAACGATTAAGGGCGGTTCAGCGCGATATTTCGACGCGGATCGCCGACAACGAACGTCTTCGCATTGAGCAGGACCTTTTTACGGAGCAAGCGCGCGTTGCCGGCCGCGTTAGCTATTATCTCGAGAACACCAAAGCGGCGGTCGATGACAATGGAATCAAGCTCGCCGTCGCCCGCGCTCGGGCTGAGGTTGCCGAACTTGAGCAAGCGCTCGATGCCGAGGCGCTCGCCGAGCGGATCGCGACCGCGCTCAGTCTGGTCGGGCGCGACATCACAACCTATGCGCAAACCTTGCGCCTCGAACATGGTGACAATCCGCTTCGCCTCGACCGAAAGAACCTGACGGTGGTCGCTGACACCGACGCGGGCGCATTGGCCCTGCCTCAGATCGGCAGCGGCGAGAATTGGGTAGGCTACCACGTCGCGGCTCACTTGGCCCTACATCGCCTGTTTCGGGCGCGGGGTCGCCCCGTGCCCGCCTTGCTCATGCTCGACCAGCCCTCTCAGGCACACTACCCGCCTGAGAAAGACCTTAAGACCATCGATGCGACAGCCGACGAGGATGAGGATCAGGCGGCCGTCGCCCGCCTGTATCGTCTGCTGCGCGACTATTGCGTGGCGCTCGACGGCGAGATGCAGATCATCGTTGCTGACCATGTCGAACTCCTCGAACCTTGGTTCCGGGACGCAACCGTCGAACGCTGGCGCGACGGCATCAAGTTGGTGCCGCTCGCATGGCTCCGCGGCGACCCGGTCGACGATGAGTACACCGACGAAGGGGAATAGCCGACATCGACGAGATCTGGATCGCGCATGCAGCAGATAAACAGTCCGCGGATAAGAGAACTCGGTCAACCGCGCATCGTCACGGCAATCGACCGGGGAGCCGTCAGCTTGAGCGAAGGGTCTGGTCTACGCCCCCCGTCTAAAGGGCAGGCGGCTTGGATCGCTGCCCGCGACGTCTTGGTCGAAGTCGGCGCGGGTGTAGCTTCGTGGATAGTATGAGAACGACTTGAGTCGGAAGTAGTCGTCGGCGTCCATGTAGCGGCGGGAGAGTTCAAGGCTGGCCGCCTCAGCAGCTTCGGCGTCGAAATCGCGGCTAAGATGCACCTGTGTGATGCCGGTCGCATCGGCGCTGACCGGATCGACGGCGGACGCGCCGGCCTTCTCCCAGTCGTCGAGAAGCATCTTGGCAATCCTCGGCGGTCCATAGGCGACAACCGGACCGACCGACACGCCGCTGATCGCGGAGGCGTGGTCGTCCAGCCAACGCCGGGTCTCGTCCAGCGTGCTGGCGGTTTCGCCGGCGTAGAGCAGGACGTTCACCTTGGCGTACACCCCATGCGTCCTGCACGCGGCTAGCAACTCTGACGCCCGAGCGAGGTAGCGGTCCGGTTGCTTGGACTTGCTCATCCGGAGGATCTGGGTGGGCGAGGCAGTCTCGAGGCCGAGGTCCAGCACCTTGAGTCCGGCCTGTGCGAGTTGTTCGATGGCGGCCGGCAAGAGGGCGTCCACGCGACTCTCTGTGCGCCAAGCGATGCGAAGGCCGCGTTCCGCGGTCGCTGCGGCGAACGCGGCGCTCCACTGTGCGTTCGGCGCGAACATCGAAGCCTGTAGGTAGGGGCGTATCTCGCCGCCTCCGTATTGCGCCTGCACCTCAGACATGGCGTTCACGATCCGCTCGGGTGCCCGGAGCTTTTCGAGCCGGATGTCGCGTTCCTCGCAAAATGCGCAACCCATGCCGCAGCCGCGCGAAGTCTCGACGCTGGGCTGGTAGCGCAGATGGTCGGTGACGAGTGTGTAATCGAGCGTGAAGTCCGGCGTGGGAGCGGCCAACCGGCGAAGGTCCGGCGCGTCGGTGAGGAGGCTCGCGATAACCGGCTCTCCCAGCCCCGGCACGAGGATGTCGGCCTCGGGCAGCTTTGCGCGCAGCCATTCGACGTCTGGACCAACCACCCAACGCCCTCCGACGACGATGCGGGCGGCCGGATCCACGAGCCGCACGATGCGACAGAACTCCTGCGCCCAAGGGAGGGCGTAAAAGCTAGGGATCGACACCATCACGGGCAGCGAGGATGGGAGGGCGCCAGCAGCGAGCAGCTCGTGGGCGATGTCCGTCGGCGCGCGGTGCTCGCCATGGACGAGCATAGTCTCGACCCCCGTGGCCTTCAGCATGGTTGCGAGCGACAAGGCGCCGTAGTTCAAGTAAAGCTGCCGCCTTGCGAGCGGGTGGTCGCGCTTTTTCGGAGCGGGCATTCCGGCGGAGACGAACGCGACGACACGTGAGCGATGCATTTGAGGGTAGACCGTTGAGAGGACAAAGTAACCGGAAGGGCCACCTATGCCGTTTATAAGTATCGAGGGTGTCGATGGAAGCGGCAAGACCAGGCAGACGGAATCCCTCGTCAAGCACCTACGTGGCCGAGGGAAGTCAGTCGTCCGCACGAAGGAGCCCGACGGCGGCCGTCTGGGCGGCGCAGTGAGGGCGATCCTCGTGAACCCGGGCCACACGCTGTCGCCCGTTGAACAGCTGCTGCTCGTGGGCGCCGCCCGCTACGATCACGTGCGCAGCGTCGTTCGGCCGGCGCTCGAGGCGGGCGCTTGGGTCGTTTCCGATCGCTTCCTCGACTCGACCTTCGCCTTCCAGGTAGCGGTGTCGTCAGCCGACCTATCGCGTATCCACGAGGAGGTGGCGGCGGTCGTGGTCGGGGCGACCATGCCCGACCTCACCGTGATCCTCGACTGCCCGGTTGAGGTCGCACGCGCGCGCTGCGAAGTCCGTGCCAACGCGGAGGACGACCCCGCTGAAGCCTTTCGCGACTTTGACGTTATTCGAGAAGCCCTCTTGGAGGCGGCTCGCCGAGATCCCGGGCGCTGTCATGTCATCGACGCAGATCGCGAGCTGGAGGTTGTGTCAGGGGACATCCGCAAGCTGATCGAGCCACTTCTATGATAGCGCAAGCGTCGCGGCCGCCGACACCAGCAGGCGCTTGCACGAGTCCCACAGGCGCAACCGGGCGATGAACCCGCAGACTCGCAATCTGCTTATCCAGCGCATCGTGGACTCACTCGCGGTCGTGGGACCCGGCTCCGTCTTCGAGCGCTTCGCTGTCGTGCTGGTAGAGCGCATGCTTGGCGTGTCGCTGGTACAGCGCGGTAGCTCGATAGGGGGAAGTCCGGTGGGTGGGGCGCTCGACGCGACCAGCGCCGACGGCCGCATCGCCGTCGAGGCATCCATCAGAAAGGACTACTTCGTCGGCGACATGAAGAAGCCGGGGGGTGACCTGAAGCACATGCTTGCGCTCGCGCCACTCGTCGAGGATGCCTATCTCCTCTGCTCTCGGCGGGCGGAGACCGGCGTGATCGAGGCGTTCAATGTCGAGGTCGCGAAGCGGGCAGAAATGGTCGGTAGGCGGCTGCACCTTTTCGACGGAAGGAGGATCGCGGAGGTGATCGTCGACGATCTCCTTCTGCTTGACGAGGCGATCGATGCGTTGTCGCAGCACCTTCCTGTGTTGAGTGACATCCGCGACGACCATCCGGCGTCGCTTCTCGCACCGCCGCTGTCGCCCCTCTACGTCGCGCACGAGGAGGTCGACCAAGAGCTGGACCGGCGGCTCGAGAATGACGTCTGTGTAGAAATCTGCGGGATAGGCGGAATCGGCAAGTCGCAAGCGGCCGCAGCGTGCCTCGCGCGCCACCGAGATCGCTACGATTATGCCTATTGGATCAGCGGTCGCGACGTCGAGCGAATTGAGCTGCTGTCCTCTGTGCATCTGCGTCGAGGCGGGGCGGAGCGCAACGTCGCAGCGATCATGCGGAAGGGCAGCGCGTTCATCGTCCTAGACGATGCGTCCGACGCGATGACCGCTCAGGCTCTCGTCGACATGTGCGGACCGAATTCGCGGGTGCTGGTGACGCGCCGCGGTGGCCCGCCGACGGCGTACAGCCTTCCCATGTTTGATGAGGCACTTTCACTCGAACTGCTGGGCAAGGACTTGGACATTCAGCCTTCGGACGCCGACTTCCGAGTGATCTGGGGCGCCGTCGGTGGGCATCCCCTTAGCCTCGGCCTCGTCAACGCCGCGGCCCGGGCCGGCGTACCGTGGGAGGATCTCGCGTCCGACTGCGCCAGTATTGGTAGGCTACCCGACGGCGGCACGCTGCTTGCCGATCGGATCCTAGGACGTCTGCGTCCGCTGCTTGGCGATGAGCTTTCCGTGTTCGTATGGGCAGGACAAAGCCACTGCGACCGCGCGTTCCTGAGGTCGGTTGTCGGTCCTATCGCGTTCGCCAACTTTGAACGCTTCGGTGTCACCGCGCCCGAGAGCGCTGGCGCTGTCAGGATCCACGACATCGTCTTCACAGCGTTGGGAGTGCGCGACTGGTTGACGGCCGGCCGATCCGCCCGGATCGACGACGAGTTGGAGCGCTTCATAGTCGGCCACGTCCGGAACGACGGCAACTTTGTCCAACGGATCGCAAGCCAACTGAGACGCAAAATCGCGAGGATCGTCGAGGACGGGGACCGCCGTCCCGCCTTCCTCTACGCGCTCGCCGTGGTCTGGTCGGGAAGCGCCGTCCGCGTTGACCTGCTGCCGGAGCCGGTGGAGATGGCAGCGGAGCTTGCCGGCAGGCAAGCTCATCATCACGAGATTGAGATCCTAGTCGTGCTCGAGACAATCGAGGCAAGGGGACGGCATATGAGGCAGCAGTCCGGGTGGCACGTCGCGGAGGAGTGGCTGGAGGCGGCGCTTCCTGCCTACGAGCGCCTGCTTTCGATGAAGGGCCTTTCCCGCCGGCAGGTCGCGGAAATCCGGCACCATAGGGCGAAGACGCTGAAGGCTGTGAAGGGGTATCGCGACGCTGAGGCGGAGTTTAGGGCGGTGATCGCCGATTTTCCTCTTCCGGATTCCAAGCTTCAGCTGGCGCGGATCGTTTCGAGGCGCGCTGACGGCCACGAGGAAGCGCGGCGGTTGGCTCTCGACATCGTTGAGGAGCACGCCCGCAAGCGCGGCGTGTCGTCCTCGACCCTGATGGCGCTCGGCGACTTGCTCAACGGGAACCGCGCGACCTGGGCAGCCGACGTCCTCGCCAACCATGAGGAACTCTTTTTAAACGAGGCGCTGTACGCCGCCGCCTCGGGCGTCTCGCAGGGCTATCATTCCATCGCGAGCTTCGTAAGGGCGCTGGTCTGGCATGCGCCCGAGCGCGTGTCCGAGGTGCTGGAGCGGCTCCCGGAGCCGACGCCCCTTCTCATGGACGACGACCAGAGCCGAGCGGGCTTTGCGGAGATCATGTTTCACGCGGCAACCGCCGGCCCGGAGGAGCTCTACCTGCCGAAAGCGCTTGAGGCCTACGAGGCCCTGTCTGCGCCCGACGACTATCAGAAGCGCAAGTGGGGTGAGACGCTGTACAGGCTGGGGCGCCTCGACGACGCTGAGGACCTGCTTGAGACGGTGTCGGATGAGAGCGGTCGCATTTGGCTCACGCACAACCTGTCGCAGGTAAAGCTCGCGAAGGGGGAGCTGCAACTCGCGCTGACACTGGTCGACGAGTCCGTCGCCGGTGCCGTGGGAGCTGACCGTAAATATCGGAGCAGCTTCTTGCTGCAGCGGGCAAAAGTGCGCCTCGCGATGGGTGAGGATCCTAGTGATGACATCGCGGAGGGCCGTCTGGAGACCGACCACTCCGGACTGCTGAGAGTTTTCGATGAAATAGAGCGGCAGCATGCGGACGACTAGCGACCGCAACCACGCAACTCGACACGGCCGAGGTCACAGATCGGCCGAAAGGTGGTGCGAGGCTTCGACCCGACCAAGTGGCGCACCTAGTCGAATCGCTGCGAAGCTGTTGGGAAGGTACTCCATCGTCCGGAGCTGATTCGTGCATCTGATATACTATGACGAAGTGAAGTTTGACCCACCTGAGCAGCCCTCCTACTGGTTGGGTGGCATATGCGTTTCCCATGAGTTGATCCCAGAGATCGAGGCTCAAGTTAGTGCGATTGCGGAGCGTGCATTCGGCTCGGCTGTCCTGAGCAAGGAAAGCGAAATCCACGGCATCGAGCTTTGCCGCGGGAAGGGCAACTTCAAAGGCCGAGACTTCGGTGAAAGGCTAACGCTTCTCAGTGAGCTACTCGCAATAATAGCCAGAGAGGAAGTTATGCTCATTCGAGTCAAGGTTAATCCTGCGAATATCACTCATTCTGGCGACTCCCCGGCAGATATCGCGTTCATGTTTTTTGTTGAAAAGGCCGATGAATTACTTCGAGCAAAATCGTCTCTAGGTATGCTGTTTGGAGATTATGACGAGCCCGCAATCGGTACCTCAGTGGCAAACCTTTCGGAGTTTCGGAGGGGTAGTACTCGTTGGGCGAGAGGCAAAGGTATTGAAAACCTCGTCGACACCGTTCACTTCGCCAAATCTCATCATAGTAGGATGATCCAGCTTGCAGATGTACACCTATACGCAAGCCAATTCATGTGGGGAGACAACAGTTCCGGTTGGCGGAAGGCGGTAGCCGAGGTGATTAGTGCTAGTCGTTCGCTCAGCCCGACGAAGTACAAAGATTGGCCACAAGAGGCACGCTGGTATAGGTAGGCGCGACCGGCGCCCGAGGGATCTGGCACGGCTATGCCGCTGCGCTACCGGTCGCCCACACAACATGATGCGGGGGAGGGAATTGTCAACGGCGAGACCCCGCGAGCCCAAGAGACCGATCGTCGACATTAATGGATGTGGGCAGGGCTTGGCTGTGCATGCTCCCTATCACTGGTGAATGAACGGACGGCACAAGCTGGGAAGCGGGCAGGGCTTGCGGAACGACCGAATGTGGGTCGATAAAGTCGTGCCGTTGAGACGTCGTACGCGGGTGCGAGCGGAACCAATTTTTTGGCTGGCTGAGTTGACGCTTGGAGTCCTGGGATTCGCCATCGCTAGCGGATGGCAGGCGAAAGCGATCACGAACAACGAGAGGTAGCGAACGTCGAAGCGCAGCTTCGATGCTGCCTCGACATTCCGCCTTCGTCTGGACAACCCGCCGTCACCCGGCGGGAATGCATGCTCGTGCTCGACGCACTCGCCAGCGAGTTCGATTTGCTGTTCGAACACAAATAGGGACAGGAAAAATGGCAAAAGCCGCCCGCAGCCGGACCAGGGCTTTCGCGTATATGCGCCTGTCGGTCGACAAGGAGGGCGGTACGCCTCAGAGCATCGATGCCCAGCGCAGCGCTATTCTCGCCTACGCGGCCAAGCATGATATCATGATCGTTGAGGAGTTTGCCGACGCTGGCCGTAGCGGACAGACCGACAAGCGCCCTGAATTTCAACGGATGGTGCAAAAAGCCACCGCGCCCAATCATCCTGTAGATTTGGTCCTGATGTTCATATTCAGCCGTATGGCCAGAAACATGCGGTTGTTCTTCGATGTAGTGGGAAGGCTGGAAGACGCAGGTGTCGAGGTCCGGTCGATCACACAGGATTTCGGCCGTGGCCGCGGTCAGCGGATCGCCCGGACGATAACGGCGATGATGGACGAGGAGCAGGCGCGCGATTCGGCGATCCTCACGCGGAAGAGCCGCAGGGAGAATGCGCGGCAAGGCTTTTACAATGGCGGTCCGGTGCCGTTTGGCTACCAAACCTATGTCGCCCGGCAGGACGGCGAGAAGGAACGGCGAAAGCTGGCGATCGTCGAAGCCGAAGCGACGATCGTACGCCAGATCTTCGATTGGGCCGATGTCGGGCGTGGCGGGCGCTGGATCGTCAAGCAGTTGAACGAAGCGGGGCGGACCCTCCGAGGTGCGAGGTTCGCCAACAGCAATGTTGCCGGCATTCTGACTCGCGAGGTCTATACCGGCGTCTATCACGATCGTACTGCCGACGACGATGGGATCACCCCGGACGTGGAAGATGCTATCGCGGTCACCTGTCCCCCGATCATCGCTCGGGATCAGTTCGATCGTGTGGCCGCTATGCGGGCAACACGCAATCCCAGGCGAATGGCGCCGCATGTCGCCGCCGGCACCACGCTACTCACCGGCGTCGCCCGCTGCGGCATGCCCGGCTGTTCAAGCGGTATGACGATCCGCACCGGAAAAGGTGGCCGCTATACCTACTACGTCTGCAATGACCGGGTGAACCGTGGCGGCACCTGTGCCTGTCCGAGCATCCGGCGCGAGAAGCTCGACAGCTTGGTTCTGGATGCGATTGAGGCGAGATTGCTGGGGAGAGATCGGTTGCGCACATTGCTCGCTGGCGTTCTCGATGTCTCACAAAGTCGACAGGCGGAACGTGAGGCGGACCTTGCCCGAAGCCGTTCGGAGCGGACGCGGCTCAACACTGCAATCAGTAATCTGCTGATCCTGATCGAAGAAGGGACGATGAGCGCGAGAGATCCCGCATTTGTCGAGCGCATGGCGACCAACCGAGCGGCACTGGCGGCGGTATCAAGCCGGATCGATGTGTTGGAAGCGCAACTGGCGAAGGGCAAGCGCAGGATTGACGAGCAAACGATCGACCGTTTCGGCGACATGCTTCGTAAGAAAATGCGAAGCGACGACAGCACGCTCCGTTCGTCCTACCTCAAGATGTTCGTCTCGAACGTCAGCGTGTCGGATCACGAGATCGTGATCTCGGGCCCCATGTCGAGCTTGGAAAATGGGGTCTCTGTCGGACTTCCCGTCAAAGAGGGCGCGGTGCCCATCTTTGACCGGGAGTGGTGCCGCTTACAGGACTCGAACCTGTGACCCCCGCATTACGAATGCGATGCTCTACCAACTGAGCTAAAGCGGCCCGTCTCATGAACCGGCTGGTGTCCGGTCAGGTGGGGGCGCTTAACAGGTC